>VMHT01163952.1_pt1 | contig 32607 bp, 32 predicted proteins | sample 4693611 | NCBI WGS metagenome assembly VMHT01 (sample SAMN12280063, study PRJNA550983) | marine metagenome | isolation source: seawater sampled from same location over 5 years 0.02-0.2 micron viral filtrate | place: USA: collected off the coast of southern California halfway between the port... ...
ATTTACGTATAAGAAAGTTAAGGCCATGTAATGGTGGGGTGGTAACTCAGATATTATAATGGCGATGTTGGAACAGACTACGACGGTGGGCTCTTATCCCGCGGTAATGACTTATTATCTATCCATATCTTATTACATTACCCTTAATACCCGTGACCATAAATATTTGGTACTGACGCCTTCTACACATGACGCTTATATGACACTGGATTATATATTATAACATTATCCATCATGCCCACCGTATGCATACCCGCCGCCATATTACTATATTATCCCATACGCATTGATGTCCATATATACGTGGCTATATGAGAAAAAGGTTGGGAGCACTTTACAGATCGACTACGATCTTACACCATCGATTGTATATACTTATATTTGTGTATTTAGATAGGGATCTACATATGTATTGATATGCCAACAAAATTAAAACCCAGCACAAAAGAATACATTAGAGATAGAAATAATCGTATGACTAATAAGTTTCAGTGGAAACATTACACAGTATCAAATACTTCCACAGATGAACTAAAGAAATATTATACTTCATCTACTATGACAAGAAAAAAAGGTGTTATAAAAAGAGAATTAGAAAAAAGAGGTATATCTTTATAGTTGGATCATTTCATATCCTAATATATCGAAATCAGATTTATACCATTCATTAATTCTTTGTATACATTCATCATTTCTTAACCAAGTAACCCCAATCATATCATCAAAGTTGGTATCTATATATTCACCTCTATATTTACCCAGATCAACTTGTAAAAGAGCTTGATACTCAGCCCTTATATTCTCGAGTTTTATATATTTATATATTTTATGTTGATTCTCTCCATATGTTTTAGTACAAGCTTTAGTCATATGAAACTTATCACTCAAAATCCAATCAACTATATTTGTAGGAACATCATCTTCTATAGCTAAGTGCCATTTATATATTGAGGGAACTCTAGTATATGGATTTCTTACATTACAGAGAACTTTTCTATCACCGTATTCACCCTTACAAGGACCATTATGCCACCAATGTTGTGGAGGTAATGAATCAAATAAACCGAGATCATACAATCTTCCTCCAGTCCAACGTGTTCCACATCTTGGTGGAAATACTACCGCGTATTCATCATTTATTATATTCATTTAGTATCTGTTTATCATATTAGGATCATTCTGCACCGACGTCTTCCACGCTGTTATATTCTGAATTTCACCACTATACCTCCTCACATGCTCATTAAACATTTCGCGGTTTTTGTTTAACTCATTTTCTAACTGCTTTATTCTCACTTCCGACGTTTTTTGTAATTTCCTTTGTGTCGTTAAATTTTCATACCCATCATTCTTCATCTCCTCCTTAATTCCAGATAACTCAGTATATACAGATCGAAGATCGGATTTATATGTACCAAACTGCTCGCTTTGAATACCTTGTAAATTTTGTTGATAACTCATCAATCTATCCTGTTTTTCCTTTGTAGTGGTAGTGAGGTGATAGATATATGCGACGGTGAGAACGACTCCGCCAGCAACAAATGATAGAAAAAATAAAAATACTTCCATTTACTTAAATTGTTTTGTTAATATTAAATTAGTATCTACTTCTTTTATAAAGTAGCCTTTGTTATAAAGACCAATTGTGGGGTATCTTTCAATACCACCTGGCATATATTTCATTGATTTAATATGCCTTTCACAATTTACAATTACAACTGTAAGAATATCTGGTAGTTCATATAGATAGGGTTTTAATTCTAAACATTTGTGACAATATGGAGTTCCAAATACAACAAGTAATTCATCATCACTTATATATTCATTCAAATTATCCCTTACTAGTTCAACTACCTCACTCATACCCGACAATATAATAATAATTATTTGGGGATCCAACCCATCCTTCGTATCTTGTTGTCGAATAATATATACGTATAAACGTATTATAAATTGTAGAGAAGAGAAGAGTTTTGAACGCAAGTAAAAATAAATATTCACTTAGATTTAATCCACCTAAAGAATGGAATGTTGTAAAATCTCACAATAGGTTTTTCTTTGGTTTAATCCATCAATTACAATTTTTACAATACCATTTTAAAGAAAAAGGTGGGTTAAAAATGTTAGAAATTGGTTCTTATAGAGGTGAATCTACTTTTATGTGGGCTTCTAGTGGTATGTTTGATGAAATTGTATGTCTTGATCCTTATAAAGGTAAAACAGATAATAAAAACAAGTATTTTGATGAAGATTGGGGTACTGTTAAGAGAGATTTTTGGACTAATACTAGATATTTTAATAATATTAAGTTAGTACAAGATTTTAGTTATAATGTAATTGATAGTTACCCAAATAATTACTTTGATTTTATTTATATAGACGCTTCTCATGAATATGATAATGTAAAAAAAGATATACAAATATCTCTTCCTAAAGTTAAGAAAAATGGATTAATAGGAGGACATGATTACCAACCAGAATGGCCAGGTGTAATAAAAGCAGTAAATGAAAGGTTTGAAAAACCGGATTTAGTGTTTGAAGATGAAAGTTGGGTAAAAGTTAATTCTTAGCTCATATTTATAATAAACAATACTTTTTCTAATGAAGATATTAATTTTATCAACACCTTTTTGTGGTGCAGAAATAATCGCTCATGCAATTGCTGATGAGCTTAACCATAAAATTATAATAGACCCAGTTGATCCTAGACCTGTTAAATATTATATACCAGATGATAATGGTATTGGCAGTGGAGATAATGGATATTGGGTTAATTGGCCTACTGAACCTAAACAAGTTAATGGAATTTGGAATAGTAAATTTAATCCTCAAACTATACCAGCTGATACTATAACAAAACATAATTGTTGGTTCCATGATAAACTTCCTGGTAATAAAACCGAAGAAGAATATATTGAAGAATTAATATCAAAACATGATAGAGTATTTTGTATAGGTACAGGTCAAGATGATTTTATAACTAAAAAATGGATTGCTTATTTAAATTTTGAACCCGAAGCTAAAGCAGATAATTATTATTGGGAATATTGGAGAAGAAGACAAGTACCTCCTTACGAAGATTCAATGTGGGATACTACTAATAAAACACCAATTGTAAATAGTATTAGTTGGTTAAGACAATACGCTCAAGATAATAGTATACTTTATGTAAAGGGAGAAGATATATTTGAATATAAAAGTTTAGATTCATTTAACTCAATAATTAGAAGTATAGGTGTTGGATTAACAGAACATAATAAAACACAAAATCACTTAAGTACATTTCATAATTTAACTAGATTTGGAGATCTAGGACCTAAATATTAAAATATGGCAACATACACAGGAGCACAATTATCAGGAGAAGGAATAGATAATCCTACACTTACAGCAGGTGTACAATATACTTTTGTTATGTCCATTCCAGTAAATTTAAGTGGATCTGGTTATTTTACAATGGAAACTATAACTGATGCTAATAATTCATATGATGGTAAACCCACTAATGCTGTTGGTGCATATGCTAATTTAGTAAATATCCCTACAGGTGGAATGATTACATCATCTTATGCCTCATCTATTGTTTGTAGAAGAACTCCACCAGATGCTGTTTCTTATAAATTTACTCCTACAGTTACAGTAGCTGCCGGTACATCAAAAATGAGAAGTACGGGTAATATTGGATTAGAACTTACACCTTAATTAAAGACTCCCGCAGAAAAATTTGGCTACCCAGGAAGCCCTTCGTATATTTAGGGCATATTAATAATTAAAAAATAAAGGTTATGTCAAATTTAAACGAAGTGTTAGAATTCATTAAAAATTCAGATCAATCAGAAATAAATGCAATTAGAAGACAAGTTGAAATCCGTAGATCGGAATTAAGTTATTCAACTAAATTATCATTCAAAATAGGTGATACAGTTGGAATTGACCATAAAAAAATATCTCCTAGTGAAACATTTAGAGTTACTAAAATTAATAATAAAAATATTAAAGTTCAAGGTGATAGAGGTTCATATACAGTAGCACCAAGTTTACTTGTAAAAAAATAAAAAGTAATGCGCAGGGAGCTTGGCTGCCCAGGCTCCCTTTCGTATATTTACAGGGTAAATAAATAATTAATTAAACAAATAAAAGTTATGATAGATTTAAGTAAAAGTGAAAAATTAAGTAAAGACGAATTAAGAGAAATCGCTCCAAGTATATTCTCAACTACACCCTCTCCTGAGGTTTCAAGTAAATATTCACATATCCCAACAGATAAATTGATTGATGATATGGAATTATTAGGTTGGATTGCAATAGATGCTAAAGAAGTTAAAGCTAGACAAGCAAGTACTAAAGGTTTTCAAAAGCATTTAGTTGTATTTAGAAATCCTGAAATTGTAATTAATCAGTTACCTGAAGGTATTACTAGAGATGATAAATCTCCTACAGGTTATAGAAAAGCAGATGGTACATTTGCTAAAGCTAATTCAATTGATACTGTTTTTCCACAAATATTATTAACTAATTCACATGATGGTAAAAATGCATTTACATTTACCGCTGGTTTATTTAGAATGATTTGTGAAAATGGTTTAGTTATATCTACTAATGAATTTGAAAAAGTTTCTATTAGACATATGGGATATGATTTTGATGAATTACAAAAACAAATTACTGAGATGGTTGAAAAATTACCATTAACAGTAGAATCGATGAATAAAATGATCGATACTAAAATGGAAGAAAAAGCTATTTTAGATTTTGCTAAAAATATGTTAGCAGTTAGATTCCCAGAAGAGGAATTAAAGAGAATTACTATTGACATGGATGAATTTATTACTCCAGTTAGACCTGAAGATAAAGGTGATGATTTATGGAGTGTATTTAATGTAATCCAAGAAAAAATCATTGAAGGTGATTTTGATTATACAATAGGTACTAAGCATAGAAAAGCTAGACAAATCAAAAACTTTAAACAAGATATGGATTTGAATAGTAAGATGTTTGATGTTGCACTTCAATATGTTAATGCATAATGAATAGATTTTTATTTACACTTGGAATAGGTTTTCTTCTTGCTGCATGCAGTAAGGAGGAAATCGCTCCATATCCTTGTTTGGATGGAGATTGTAGTGCTTTATTCTTTATAGATGAGCAAGTACAACCAAATGCATATGAAGATGCAAATGGTTATTGGCATATTGAATATTATGGACCAAAATATTTTACTATTAGAGGTGAATTATCAGAACTAGCAGATGAATATGTAATTAATGATGTACCTTTAGTAGAAGTTATATATGACTCAGATTATTGGGTTGCCTTTGATTCAATTCAATTTACAGTACCTACTTGGTCTGTATTAAGTTGGTTTGATCAATGGAATAATCCAATATTACTTGACAATATTACATATACTTTAACAGATATTGCACAGATTCAACCACCTTTAAACATTTCTGGGTATCAGATTAATAGATATTTTGATTTTACTGACCCAGCTGCTAGATCAATGTTAGGTACTAGAAGTAAATATAATTATAACCCACGCCAACAATTTTTCTTAGATAATGAAATGGTAGGGGATACATTACAAGTATTTACAAAAACATTATTTAATGCAGATATGGGAGAAAGGATAGAAGTTGAGAATGAATTTAAAATAATAGTACACTAATGGAAAGAATCACAATAAAACAAGCACAAGAATATATTCCTTTAAAAGAAAATTATTCAGATACTAGTGTAACAGCAGCTTCATATTTTACTTTAACCCCAGCAGATGATGGTTGGGAAAATGTTACATATTACACTGCTAGAAAAAAAGGTATTTATAGTAAAGTTGGTGAAGGAGATCAATGGGTTTATGTTCTTGAAAATGAAGTAACACCAGGATTATTAAAAATAGGATATACAAAGCTTACACCAGATGAAAGAGCTAAACAAATTTCTAACGCAACGGGTGTGCCACTTCCATATAAAGTAGCATGGGCTTACCGTTGTTTTAACGGTGAACTATTAGAGGGCGAAGTACATCATGCATTAAAAAAATATCGCGTTAATAACCAAAGAGAATTTTTCTCAATAGATTTAAAAACAGTAAAAGATACAATAAAATTAATAGGTAAAAACTTTAAATAATGAGAATGGATAAAAGATTTGAATTAATTAATAAACAAAAACAAATAAAATATAATAATATGAGTGAAAATATTGAAAAACCAGATCCAAAAACAGAAAAAATAAATGATTTAATGGCTGTTGTTACAATAATGGAGGACTATTGGAGATTTCATCCAGCAAATCCAGATAAACAAGATGTTGTTAAAGAATATGATCAACTTTCTGCTATTAAGGAATCAATTGAAAAAGAAATAGAAAAAATAGATGCTAAGAATAAAAGTTAAAAAAGGAGAGAAAATTGAAAGTGCTTTAAAACGTTTAAAACGTAAATTTAGAGATACGGGTGTAATGAAACAATTAAGAGAAAGAAAAGAATTCACAAAACCCTCGATAATTAGACGTAAGCAAATTCAAAAAGCTCAGTATATTCAAAAACTAAGGGACCAGGAGATGGAATAACAATATGTATAATCAAAACGATTATGTATATTTACAACGCAAAATTAGATAGAGTAGTTGATGGTGATACTGTTGACGCTGTAGTTGATTTAGGTTTTGATACCTGGAAGTTCATTAGAATAAGATTAGTAGGAATAAACACCCCAGAATCTAGAACAAGAGATTTAGAAGAAAAAGCTAGAGGTTTAGCAGCAAAAGATTTTGTTGTAGAAATGTTTAAAAACCACCAGAATAAATTTATATTACATTCTCAAGGAGTTGGTAAATATGGTAGATGTTTAGGTAACATATTTTTTGGAGATAAGAGTTTAAACGATATGTTAATTAGTGAAGGACATGCAGTTGAATATCACGGAGGTAAAAGATGATAGATAAAAACAAATTATTTAATTTATTTAATGATTCAGATGATAATAAAACTGAAGCTGCTAAAGAAGTATTTCTTTCAAATCCTGGATTATTAGATGAACCATATACTAAAATTGGGATGTTTACTAAATTAATAAGTAATCATCATGTATTCCATGAAAAATTATCTAAATTCTTAAAAAGAGAAAAAAGTCAAGTAAATATTGAAGAAACAAAACGTGCTTCTGAATTTACTGTGTTTAATAGAGCTTGGTATTATCTAAATCAAATAGATATGAAAGACCAAACACATCTAGAAGCAATTATGGATTTTAAAACAGAACCTTTTTTAACATCTATTGATGATGCTATAAGATATTTTTCTGATGCTGATGTAGAAGAGTATGAAAAATGCGCTAAGCTACTAGAAATAAAAACGTTTAAAAAAGAAATTGAAAATCCCGTGCCATTTTAAGATATTTTCGGTACCTTGGAGATACAGGGTTTTTGGAAAAATGGGAATTGAAACAAAGGCACCCAGGGGATAGGGAAAATAGTTATAATTAAAAACAATCGTTATGAAATTAACCGCAGAACAAATCCAATCAAATTGGAAAAAATTTAACTCTAATATTAGTAAATACATTACGGGCGATCGTAAACAAAAATTATTAGATTTTTACAAAAAGTATGAAGAACGAATCATACTAATGCCAGCATCACATAAAAAAGAATACCATTCAGCATTTCCAGGTGGTTACGTTGATCATGTAAATAGAGTTGTTGATGCATCTTTAAAAATGTATGATGTTTGGAAAGAATTTGGAATGGATATATCTACATTTACTATTGAAGAATTAGTATTTTCCGCTATTAATCATGATTTAGGTAAAATGGGTGATGCACAAAATGAATCTTACATCCCTCAGACTGATCAGTGGAGACGAGATAAATTAGGTGAGGAGTATATGCATAATAAGAAAATTGCATTCGCAGCTGTACCAGATCGTGGATTATTTTTACTACAATCACATGATATCAAATATACATTTAATGAAATGTTAGCTATCCAGACACATGATGGTTTATATGATTCTGCTAATGAAAAATACTTAAAATCATTCATGCCAGAAACTAAACCTCGTACGTCTTTACCATTTATATTACATCAAGCTGATATGATGGCTGCGCGTATTGAATTTGAGGTTGAATGGCTTCCAAAGTTTTCCCAAAATAGTGTGGAGAAGCCAAATTCCCATTTTACCTTATCGAACAATAAGAAGACACCAACTAAAAATAAAGCATTAGGTACTATTAAAAGTGAAGGTCTTAAAAACATGTTAGATAACTTATAATGGAAATAGCAATAATAATTATTTTAAGCATTACTACCCCAGTATTGGGTTACACTACGTTTAACTTATTACGTAAACAGGAAAAATTAGAAGATATAATAATTAACCAATCAAATTATATTGAAGAATTTTCCAAACAAATCGATATAGCAGACAAACGTCTTGCAAGAGTCGATGAAAAAGGTTCTTTTAAAAGTGACGATGAAATCGGCTGGTTTTTTAATCAAATAAAGGTTATACAAAAAAGTATCACAAGATTTAAACAACCCTTAAATGCCGAAAAAAAGAAGAAAAAAAAGTAAAAATTACTTTACACAAGACACTGAAGATGCTATTGTTTTATATAACAATACATCAGATTCTGAAATAAGATCTAAAATATACGAACGCGATATTCATTACGCGTTTTTTAAGTTAACTGAAAATATTATTCATACATTTAAATTTTATCATACTGAAGTAGAAAAATTAGAACATCTACAACATGAGATAATTACTTTTTTATTATCTAAAATACATTTATTTGACCCAAGCAAAGGTGCTAAAGCATATTCATATTTTGGTACTATTGTTAAACGTTGGTTAATTTTATATAATACTAAAAATTATAATAAAAAAATTAAGAAAGTAGATGTTGATGTTTTAATGGGTGAAAAATCAACTCACACTTATAGTATGGGGGATGATAGAGCAAAAGATGATTTAGGTAAATATATTGAATTATTTTTAGCATATACAACAGAAAATATATTAGAATTATTTCCAAAGAAAAATGATGCTCAAATAGCAGATGCAATTTTAGAGTTATTTAGAAAAAGAGAAGTAATTGAAGTATTTAATAAAAAAGCACTTTATATCTACATTCGTGAAATGGTAGATGTAAAAACTCCAAAAATAACAAAAATAGCGGATAAATTACATGTAATATTCAAGTCTCAATATATTTTTTATTTAGAGAATGGGTATGCTAAATTTAAATAATTTTCTATATCCATATTTATAATAAAACAATATTATGGGATCATTAGACAATGTAATTTTTGGTAAGAAAAAATTTTCTGATATATTAAACGAGATATATGATAACCAAAAGAAAAAAGAACAACAGATTTCTGGTTTAATATCTGAATTAAAACCATTAATATCAGACATAGGTGATGCTACTTTGATTGTTCCATTAATTAAAGAATATATGGAGATTGGAGTTAGAAATGATGAGCAATTAATTAAAATGGCTACAATTATACAAAGAGCATTAAATAACAGCAGTAATGAGGATTCTTTAGGCATAACTGAAGCTGAAAAAGAAGAATTAATGGCTGAATTAGATAAACTGAATCAAAATTTCGATAAAGAAAAAAAGAAAGATAAATAATGCTTAAAAGTGGACTTGCATATCTTAATAGATCAGCAAATGAATCCAGTAATGAAAGTGGGACATTAGAAGCAATACAGAAACTTCAACAAAAGTTTCAATCAGGTAGAGTAACAGATATTTCACTTAATACTAATTCAAAATTATTTAAAGAAGCTGGATCATGGGCAGGAATTGGAACAATCCAATTTCAGTTATTAGACGATCCATCCCCAGAAAGTAATTTAAATAAATCAGTAACAAATTTTGCAAAACCATTATTTCCACAATTTCAAAATTATCCTCTAGTAAATGAAGTAGTAGCTATTTTTAAACTACCTAGTAAACAACAAACAGCAGCTACGGGTATTGAGGAATTTTACTATTTAAATTCAGTTAATATTTGGAATCATCCTAATAATAATGGTATTCCTTCTGAATTTGAAGCACCTAATACTGAAGTAAATGATACTCAAAATAAAAGTGTATTAGAAATACTATTAGGTAGTAAACAAAGATCAACAGATGAAACTACAACATTAAATTTTAACGGAGATAGTGGTGGTCAATTTGATGAAACTAAAGTAAATCCTGTTTTATCATTTGCTGGTGATAATATATTTCAAGGTAGGTTTGGTAACAATATTAGATTAGGTAGTACATCTAGAACTAAGGGTGAAATAAAAAATAATTGGTCTAATGGTAGTGATGATAGTGGTAATCCTATTATTATTTTAAAAAATGGTCAAAATGCTGACTTAGAAGACAAAGCACAATTTATACCAGTAACAGAAAATATTAATTATGATCCATCATCTATTTATTTAACTTCAAAACAACAAATCCCATTTGAAGTTGCAGTATCAAAACAAAAAACAGGAGAAGGGGCAACAGTACCCTTTTCAAATATAATAGATAAAACTCCTAAAGATCCAAGAATATATTCAGGTTCACAAATAATTTTAAACTCAAGTAGATTATTATTTAATTCTTCAGCTGATAGTATAATGATGTCATCCCAAAAATCTGTAGCTATAGAAGCTGTTAAAGATGTAGGGATAAATTCACAAAATGGAAATACAAATATATTATCTGATAAAGGTATAGTAGCATTAGGAAAAATAGACGCAGGTCAATCTGTAATATTAGGAGATGATTTTATTGAGCAATTTAAAAAATTAATCGATAATATAAATTTAGTACTAAAAGCAATGAAAGTAGAAGCTGCTATCCCTATAGCAGCATCAGCAGCATCTGTAGCTCAAACAATGATAGAACCTATGTCTAAAACAGCAGATGAATTAAAATCAAAATTTGTAAAGACTAAGTAATGGAAGAGTTAATTCAAATAGGTCGAGCTTTTCTAGAAACACCTCAAGGAGAAAGCATTTTAAAAAAAGCATCTGGGTTTAAAGGTACTAAAGAAGAATTTGAAGCTAATAAGGATCAAATTAAAAAACTCTTTTCAATTAAAATCCAAGCTTTTACAGTAAAAGGAACTGTAACTAATGCTCAAACAAGTAAACCTTTACCTGGTACAGAAGTAAAACCTTTATTTGCTGTATATCCTATTAAAAAAGAAAAATTCGAAAAAAAGGTAGTAACAAAAGAAGTTGTATTTGATGAAGATGAAGAATCTGAAGATTTTGGTAAACCTATTTTTAAAAAAGATGGATCACTTAAAACAAAAAGGGTAGTTAAAAAGATAGAGGATGAAAGATGGGTTAAAGGAGATGGAAATGATTTTGTAAAAACTGATAAAAACGGTAACTATGAAATGAAATTGGGAATCCCCATTATAGCAGAAGATAGTGATAGACCCGATTCAAGTAAAGAAAAAGCATTAGGAGTCCCTATTTTAATGTTTAATAAATCAGGTGGTGCTTTTGCTCCAAATACAACAAATATTATTAGTAGAGATGGAACAGTTAGTAAAACTTTATCTCCAGTTAAATTATTAGATATAGATAAAGCAGCTGAAAGAGCAAATGAAGAAATACAAGCATTCTTAAATAATATATCAGTTGAAGGAGCTATAGCAGCAGGATTAGATGCGCTTTCATTATTATTAAATGCAGCAAAAAACCGAGTATTAAAATTTGTAAAAATAATACAAACAAAATTATTTCCTTTAGCTATTAGTTTAATGGTTATATTTGGTTTTACTAAATTAGCTCAAGCAGACCAATCAAAATGTCCTAATAATGAATTGTTGAAACTAGCAATTAAAAGAAGAAATTCAGTAGTTAGACAATTAAATCAAATGTGGGCTGTAGTAGCTGCAAATGTAGCATTAGCTTATTTATTTATCCAATTACAGATAATATTTAAACAAGCTAAATTTTCAATATCAAATTTACCTATACCATTAGGTGCTCCATTAGGGGTAGGTATACCTTATAGTTTAGTATCTAAATTACAAGGAATAGAAGAATTATTTAAAGAATTAGAGGGAGTAAATAAAGAAATTAGAAAAGCATTAATTATTGCTATGGTGTTTTTATTAGCATCAATTATATTAATAATAATATATTTAAAGAAAATAGATGGATTAATTGATAAATGTGTACAGGATAGCTTAAAAGCAGGAGCAGATGAAGATGGTTTATCTATGGAAGAAATTAATTCTGAAATATTAGCTTTAACAGTTAATGAAGAAGTAACACAAGGGCAAGAGCCTTTAAAAATAGTAAATGGATTTACATTATCTGTAGTTGTTGATAGGTCTGAACAAGTAGGTGAGACTTATAGAAGACAAGCTATAGCAAAAAATTCCAAAGGAGTGGTAATACTTAAAGGGGAACCTTCATTTAGTGCCATAGACCAAATCCTACTTGATGAGTTAGCATTTTATATTGTAAACAATAATTTAAAAGCTGACTAACGTAATATTTATAATAAACTGAATTTTAGACATGAAATTAAACGAACTAAAAAAAGTAATTAAACAATCTGTAAAGGAAGCAATTCAAGAAGAAATGAAAGATATTCTTTTAGAAGCTATTAAAACACCTAAACAAAACATAGTTGAAAATAGAACGGATGCTCCTATTAATTATGCACCAACTGCAACAGCAGAATCGCCTAAATTTGATAAAGCACAAGTTAGAGAAAATTATATGAATGTATTAGGTGATATGATGGGAGGAAAAACTGTTACTACAAGTAATATAGGTAAACCTTTACAAGTTACAAGTGCAGACACAACATCACCAAATGGAAGTTTACCTGAAGGAGAAGTTGGAATGGGGCAGATTATGAATTTAATGAAAGGTAAAGTATAATTATGGCATTTGGAGCAATACGTAAATTCCCTAATGACACCAAACCACGAGTAGGTATTGGTGTTGATATTCCGTTTAATGCGGGTGGGGTATTTTCTCCAAACTATACAACACAAGAATCAATAAAGAATAATTTAATTAATTATTTCTTAACAAACCCAGGTGAAAGACCAGGTAATCCAACATTCGGTGGAGGATTAAGAGGTTTTATTTTTGAACAAATATCTAGCCAAAATTTAGATTTTCTAAAAGAAGATATTTCAACAAAAGTAAGAGAACAATTCCCTAATGTTAATTTAGTGGAATTAACAGTATCAGAAATTGATGGTGATATAGATAATAACACAGTAGAAGTTCAAATGTTTTACTCGGTGGATAATACAGGAATATCAGATGAACTAACTTTAAGCTTTAACTAATGGCAATTAAAAGAAACATACAATATATTAATAAAGACTTTGCTCAATATAGAGCACAGTTAATTAATTATTCACAGACATACTTCCCAACAACTTATACTGATTTTACAGAAACATCTCCAGGTATGATGTTTATAGAACAAGCTGCTTACGTAGGTGATGTTCTTTCATTTTATATTGATAATCAAGTTCAAGAAACATATTTACAATATGCTAGACAAGCAAATAATTTATATGATTTAGCTTACATGTACGGTTATAAACCTAAAGTAACAGGTTTATCAACTGTAGAATTAGATTTTTATCAACAAGTACCAGCTAAAACAACAGGTAGTAATAATGAAACTGTTCCTGATTATGATTATGCTTTATATATAAATGAAAATACAGTAATATCTACTAGAGCAGGTAATCCACAAAACTTTACTATTGATGAGCCAATAGATTTTAGTATTTCTAATTCATTAGATCCTACAATTGTAACTGTAGCTCAAATAACAGCTGGACAACCAACATATTATCTATTACAAAAAACAAGAAAAGCATTTTCAGGTACTATTAATACTACAACTGTAACGTTTACTTCACCTGAAGATTTCGGAACAAGATTAATTGAAGGAGCTGAAATAGCAGGTATTTTAGATGTCATAGATTCAGATGGTAATAATTGGTATGAAGTAGATTATTTAGGACAAGATTTAGTATTTGATGGTATAAAAAATACTAATGTTAATGATCCAAATGCTGCCATTTATAGTAATGACACACCATATATTTTACAAACAAAACAAGTACAAAATAGATTTACAACAAGATTTTTAAGTCCTACTAAATTACAATTACAATTTGGTGCTGGTAATCCACTTAATACTACTGAAACAATAATTCCAAATCCACAAAATGTAGGTTTAGGTTTACCATTTCAGCAAAGTAAATTAACAACGGCTTATTCACCAACTAACTTTATATTTACAAACACATATGGTACTTCACCTACAAATACAACATTAACAATTAGATATTATACAGGTGGTGGTGTAGCTTCAAATGTAGAATCTGGAACAATAACAAATGTAAATACAAGTAATATTACTTTTATAAAAAGTGGATTAAATCCTACGACAGCGGATACAATATTCAACTCAGTAGCTTCATCAAATCCAATAGCAGCAAGTGGAGGACAAGATGGAGATACAATAGAAGAAATAAGACAAAATTCAATATCTAATTTCTCAACACAATTAAGAAATGTAACTCAAGATGATTATTTAGTAAGAGCATTAAGTATGCCTCCTAAATTTGGTATTATATCTAAAGCATGGACACAAAAACCAGAAGCAGATACGGCAAACACAACATTAGATTTATATGTGTTATCTACAAATGCTCAAGGTAAGTTAACCACAGCATCAGATGGGTTAAAACAAAATTTAAAAACATATATTAACGAATACAGAATGATAGGTGATACTATTAGTATTAAAGATGCATTTGTAATTAATTTTGGAGTCAATTTTGAAATTATAACTTATCCTAATTTTAATAATAATATTGTATTACAAGATTGTATTGTAGCGTTACAAACATATTTTGATATAAATAAATGGCAAATTAATCAGCCAATAATTGTAGCTGATATAATGGTATTATTAGATCAAATAAATGGAGTACAAACAGTTAAGAAATTAGAATTTAAAAACTTAGCGGGAATTGGTAAAGGATATTCTCAATGGGCTTATGATATGGATGGTGCTAATCAAAATGGTACTATATTCCCATCATTAGATCCAAGTATATTTGAAGTTAAATTCCCAAATAATGACATAACAGGTAGAGTAGTAGTATTATAATGAGTGTATTAAAAACATATGATAAACAAGTAGAAGGTGGGAGAATAATCCCTGTTCAGAACCAAGTTCAAAAACAGAGTGATTTATCTAAAACTTTTGGTGAAACTAATTTTGATGTAGAAAACCCTGCACCATTAGGAGGTAATTCAACTGCACCTTATGATACTAGTAAGGCAAATAGTCCCTTATTAAATACATTTGATAAAACTAGTTTAGATCTAGAAAATCCAACACCAGTAGGAGGACCAAATAGAACAACAGCAGCAAATATACCTGCTGGAACTTATCAAGTAACAACAGATCAAGGCCCATTATTATATAATAAAAATAATAAAGGAAATTTTGCTGAAGGTAACATTGTAAATAAGGAATTAAACGCATATACTCCTAATAACACTTATTTAGATTTCATCTCACAATATAAAAACGATAATAACTAATGGCTGTATATAAAATATTCCCCGAAAAAGACGCTTCAATATATTCAGCGTATCCTGCTATGAATACAGGGCTTGATGCTATATTGGATGTAAATAATCAAGTAACACAATCTAATCCTGTAGCTCGAGTAGCTAGATCATTAATTAAATTCTCAAATAGTGAAATTAATAATGTAATAAATACTATTGCACCTGGACACATAACGGGGTCAAATTGGAGAGGAACAACATCAGGTTCTCAAGACGGAGGAAATTGGGCAGCTGAATTAAAAGCATATGTTGCTAAAGCAGATGGTGTATTAATAGATTCAAAAATAGAAGTGTACCCAATATCAGGTTCTTGGTATAATGGCTCAGGACAATATTTAGATAACCAACAAATCACAAATGGTGTTAGTTGGGATTATAGAACATTTTCAGGATCTTCTAAATGGTTAACATCTGGATGGGCAGCAGGAGCAACAGGTTCATACTCAGGAAGTAATAATGCAGGTGGTGGAAATTGGTATTGGACAGCAGGAGCTAATGGATATAATGGTATAAATGCATTTACACAATATACCCAATCATTTGGATTAAGATCAGCTAAAGATTTAGGTGTTGATGTTACTAATTATATTAAAATATGGTACTCAGCATCAAATAATTTAATAGCACCTTCATCCCAAACTAATATAGCAAATGAAGGATTTATGGTAAAATGGGAAAACAATAGAGAATTTGTTACCAATTTTGCAGAATCACCTCAATTAGCATTTTATGCTATAGATACAAATACAATATACCCTCCAGTATTAGAAATTAAATGGAGAGATTTTTCATATGCTACAACAATTGGAGCAATAAAATCAAATACATGGTTATCAGGTTCTAATTATCCAACAGTACCTGGAGATCAAAATTGGCCAACAATTAACAACTCAGCAAGTTTATCACCATTCCCAAGTCCTATTACATTTACTAATTTTACAGCATCTAATGTAGGAACAGGATCAGGATCAGATATTCATCTAGATCTTACTATGAATGGTCACTCAATTACAAGAGCAAGAGTAACTCAAGGAGGAGAAGGATATAAAGCAGGAGACAAAATTAGAATTACTTCACAATCATTATTAGATAAACAAGTAATATCATTTGTAAGTGGAGATTTAGATTTTGTAATAAGACAAGATCAAATAGATAATCTAGATGTAATAGATACTCCAGACATGTTTGTAGCATTAGATGACAACCCAGGAGTATTTTATTCAGAAAGTATAAATAAATTCAGATTAAACGTGCGTCCTGACTTTCCTAGACGTACATTCCTGACGTCATCAATTGAAACACAAAATCATGCTTTACCATCTTCATCTTATTATGCAATTAAAGATTTAGATACTAATGAATTTGTAGTTGATTTTGATACAAAATATACTCAAATAAGTTGTGATGTAACAGGAAGTCATTTCACAGTTTATATGAATGGATTAGAACCAGAAAGATATTACCAAATATTAGTTCAAACTACTGTTAAAGGTAATACAATAGTGAAAGATGAAAATTACTACTTTAAAGTAGTTAATGGTTAAAAAAGAAAAACTGTAAAATGGCAGAAAAAGAAAGAATAGATCTATTAAAACAAGTTTATTCCAAATCGGAATATACTAAAATCATCAATACTTCATTTAGTGAGTTAGGTGTAGAATCTATCCCTGATCAACTTAACGATACATTTACAGTAGCAGAATTTTTTCAAAAATATGATCAATTATTTTATGACATCCCAGCTGAAGGAGAAATTAATTCACATGCTTATTTAGTAGAAACAAGTGGTGAATATGTAGGATTTGATAGAGATAATGAGTTAATAACTGCTTTACAAAATGAAATAGCTCAATTAAGAAAAGATTTATTAGCAGCAGAAATATCAAGAGCAGAAGCTTTAACAGGACAAAAGATAGATATTAATCCTGAGGAAATATCAATTGAAAATGATGAAGAATTTAATCAAATAAGAAGTGATTTAACAACTCAAATAGACCCTAATGCGGTAACACCTACAGTAGTAAGTGATACCCCAGGAAATAGTAATTCAAGTGTAATGAACCCAAGTTCACCAACACCAACTCCATCAGCAGGAGGCGGCGGAGGCGGTGGAGGATATTAAAATTATGGAAGAAGAAAACATTATAATACAATCAGTAAATCCAGTTACTTTTGAATATCAAACATATTCTGAAGAGGATACTACTTTAATATCATCATCGATATTAGATACGGCATTTACTGGGTCAACAGATTATATTGAATATTATGCTTATGATGAAAATAAAAATCAAGTATACCCTGATTCCAATATAAAAGCAGTAGCATTAACTTCTTTTACAGTTGAATATGGTGATACATTATTACAACCAGATCAAGATTTAGCCGACATAGGATTAAATTATGGTTCTTATTATTCAACATATAATTTCTATAGAAAATTATTAGGATCAGATATAACAGTTAATTATTACATTGATGAAATAAGTTCTGATAGAACTGAAATTAGATTAAAAAGTACTGCTATTCCTATAGATACAATGGTATCTTCAAGTAATGAATTTATCCTAGATAGAGAATCATCAGATTATTTTGTTGATTTTTATCTTAATTTTGGTAATGATACTCAATGTATAGCAAATAATATTATAGTAGATGAAGATGATGTAGAACCATCTTTATTAATTAAGTTATATGAACCATTACCAGATGAATTTTCAACTAAAAGTTCATGTTGGATAGTTCAAGAAATATCTACACCACAAGCTTATAATGTTACATTTCCAATACCAGTATTTGAAGATAATGATTTTGTTTTTCTTCAAGGACCTAATTATAGTATTAAAGCAGTAAGTACAACGGGTGAATCAGGTCAATCTTTTAACTATAATACATTAATTGGAAGTAATTTAACAAGTTCATTTAATCAATTAGAAAATATATTAAATAGAAAAGAAATTGATATAAGTGTTGATTATACAAATTATAATAACTTTGTTCATTTTTCTTCTGCTAAAACAAGATTAGAAAATTTCTTCTATAAAGTAGGATTAATCCAATCTTCAAGTGCTACAATATCTGCTTCATACGGTTCAATAACAGGAGCAACATCAGGTTCAACAGTAGTAAGCGCAAGTGTATCTGCTTTAACTAGCGATATAAGAAAAATAGAACAGAATTTTGATGGATATGAATATTTCTTATACTACAATAGTGGTTCAAGTGTATCATATCCAAAATCAACATCAACACCACCATACGCTTTACAATTAACTAGTAGTGCAGCAGTACAAACATGGATAACATCATCAGCTCTATCAGCATCAAATTATGATGAAGATAACTCAAATTACTTATACAATGCCATTCCTGAATATTTAAGATCAGATCCAAATAACGCTAAATATGAGTTATTTGTTGATATGGTAGCTCAACAATATGATAATAGTTGGTTATATACAAAAGATGTATCAAATAGATTTAATAATGACAATAGATTAGATTATGGTATATCTAAGGATTTAGTAGCTGATGCAATTAAAGATTTTGGTGTAAAATTATATAGTAATAACTTTAATACTAATGATTTATATACTGCATTTTTAGGTATAACTCCATCAGGTAGTACATTCCCATTCCCTGACATGATAGGTAAGACACCCGGTGGGTTAGTTAATACACCTTCTGGGTTTGAATACGTAGATACTGAAATATCAGCTTCAAATGACATAGTCCCATTAGACGATGTAAACAAGCGTTTATATAAACGAATTTACCATAATATACCATATTTACTTAAACGTAAGGGTACAATAGGAGGTATAAGAGCATTAATAACTTCTTATGGTATTCCAGATACAATTTTAAGAATAAGTGAATTTGGAGGTAAAGATAAAGATGATACTAAAGATTGGGATTATAATCAAAATGAATTTAATTATGCTTTACATTTAAGTAGAGCTCAAAATGGATCTAGTTTAACATTTTTATCCTCATCATTTGTAGCTAATAGTGCTTGGCCCAATACAGCAACAGCTCCTCAATCAGTACAATTTAGATTTAAAACTGGAGGTGTTCCAAGTGGTAGTGCTCAAATAACAAGTTCATTATACCAAAATTTATTTTCAGCAGATGCAGGTGCTGCATCAGCAATAGCAGTAACATTAGAGTATAATAGTTTAGGAACATCACCTTCACAATCATATTCAGGATCAATAGCTGATAATTTAAAAGAATATGGTACATTAACTTTTTACCCTGAAGGATCAAATGATATAAATAAAACAGCAAGTGTAACAGCCCCATTCTTTGATGGAAATTGGTGGTCAGTACAAGCAACAGTAGATTATGATGGTAACCAAACAGCATCATTATATGTTGCAAATAGAATAGGAGGACAAATTGGATTCTCAGGATCAGGATTTATATCACCTGTAGATAGTACTTATTATGCTACGGCTACAAAAGCATATTTCCCAACTTCAAGTTTAAATTTAAACAGTAAAGGATGGTTACCATTTAGTGGTTCTGTACAAGAATTAAGATATTGGGATACACCATTAAGTGAAAGTTTATTTTATGATTATGTAGTAAATCCATATTCAACACAAGCAAATACAATAAACAGTACACCTGATAATCTTATATTTAGAGCATCATTAGGATCAGATTTAAGTACTGGTAGTAGAAAATCAATACATCCTAAAATAACAGGATCTTGGGTTATAACACAATCATTCGCTACAAATAGTACTTTTTATTTAAATCAAGAATATTCTAGTGGTTCACAACAAACATGGCTTGAAAACACAGAACAAACTTATTTAAATCAAGTACCTGGAGGTATAAAAAACAGAATAACTGATAAGGTTAGAATAGAAACAACCAGAATCCCATCTGGATCTACATTATCACCTTATAGATCAGTACAACAAAATTTTGCTGCTAGTGGTAGTACACCAAATATAAATTATTTAGAAGTAGCATTTTCACCTCAAAATCAAATTAATGATGATATTATAGCACAAATAGGTGCATTTAATTTAGGTGATTATATAGGTGATCCTAGACAAGTATCTGAATCAATAAATTCATACCCAGCTTTAGATCAATTAAGAGATGCTTATTTTACAAAATATATAGAAAATTATGATGTAAATGATTTTGTTAGATTAATTAAATTCTTTGACAATTCATTATTTAGAATGATTGAAGATTTTACACCTGCAAGAACAAGTTTATCCTCGGGTGTTGTAATAAAACAAAATTTATTAGAAAGAAATAAATATGCTGAACCAAATGTAACAGATACAACTCAAATGTTCCCTGCTGTAGCATCTATTGGACAATCAGCTATAGACCAAAAAAGTATAGTACTATCAGGATCTGTATTATCAACTCCTAAAGATTATAGAACAGGTTCTTCAGATGAACCACAATATGCAGATTCAGGTTCTGCAATTTACACTTATAAAGGAGGAACAGGAGGTGTATTTGAAGCATTTAATACAAACTTTAATGCACCAATAAGTAATTCAGGAGAACCATATAGTGGTTTAACAGCTGCTCAAGTATCAGCATCTGCGTTTGCACGACAATACCCAGGTGTAGTACAAAATTTAACTGAATCTGTTGAAATAGAATTAGGTACAGGTTTTCCAATTGGATCAGGTAGAAATAATGAATTAGTTTCAGGTTCAGGACAAGGAACACAAATAGTACAAAGAGTAGATCAGAGAGAGTTTTATAATGGTGAATTTCCAAACACAATAAGTTTTAGAAACCCAGAAATTTGTAAAACATTTTTTGGACAAGATGCTATTATAGATTATTTCTTCTTAATACAATGGTTTAATCAAACTAGTTTTGATGAACAAGCTTTCTTATCACCAAATAACCTACCATCATTTGGTAATGTTTGGTTTTGGGCAGATACAGTATTAGAAAATTCAACTTTAAGACCAAATTCTTATGGTACAAACACTACACCAATAGCATCAGGACCATTTGTAGGTGGAGTAAATGTAGTACCTGGAGAATATACAATAGTAGGAAGTACAGGATCAGGTGCAACATTTAACTTAGCTACAGCTCCAAATTCAACAGGTAATACTAGAGTAGACGCTAGAGTATTTAATAATGCAACAGGATCAGGATATCAAGTAGGAGATGTTATAACAGTCCCTGCAGGTACAATGGTTGCTAAAGGATTTACACAAACAATATCAGATTATTCTTTTACATTAGTCGCATCTAATTTCTTTGCTGCAGAAGGTGTATCAAATAAAGTTAAATATATTAAAATGTCTAACTCTGATATTAATGGACAAACTATTTTACCATTTATAGAAGATAGTGGATATGTAATATTTAATTTAGAAGGTGCAAAAGATGTTAATGGTAATTTCTTAAGTGGATATCAACAATTTTATATATCAAACTTTGGAGTACAAAATGATGGTATTCCTGGTACAACAGATGCCACATTATTAATAATAAACCCAGATCCATCATCAGCAGCTATATCCTCAGCAGATGAAGCATTTTATGATTTAACATTTAGTGCAAGTGGACAATTTTCATATTACGCTACATCATCTGGATTAGATCCAAATGTATTCCCTGATGTTAATTTTACACAATCAATACCACAAGGTTATTTCCCACCTGTATCTGGTTTTCCAACACAGTCATTCTTTAAAGGTTGGGCTACATCAAGCTATTTCCAAACAGATATAGCAGGAAACATATTTAGAGTAAGTTCTGGTAGTGGTTTTTATCATGATCCATTTGGATACCGAAACTTTAATATAGGTAAAAAAGAACAAGATTTTGATAGTTTAGTAAATGAATATAGAGCTCCAGTTATACCATGGTTTATAAATGCCCCAGCAGCTACATATACAGCATTAAGTGCTTCAAGTTTAATACCATCACCATTCTTAGCTACTACATCATCTTTAGCTTTATATACAAGTGATATTACAGCATCATCAGTTAATATTGGCCCATATTTTGAAGTAATAGAAGCTGTAGCACCCATAATAACATCATCAGGTCAAGTATTAATTGGAAGCCCACAACCACAAAACCAACCATCAGCTAATGTTACTAATACTAATAATGGTTTTATGAGTTTTGCTCCAAATGGAGACCCAGCAATTACAGTACAAGTAACAGTAAATGATCCTCAAGTTAAATGGGAAACAGAACTTTCATATCAATTAGGTGGTTCTGGATGGACTCAAGTTAATAGTGGATTTGGTGGAGCAGGAATAGTAGCAACTGGAACAGGAAGTGGAACATATACAGTAGATGTATCTGATTCTTTCCAAAGTGGTGGAAATAATAGTTTCCAACTAAGATCATCTACTCTTGTAACAAGACCAGTAGGTAATATTTCATGGAATCCACAAGGAGATGGATCTCCAAGAACAAATTTTGTAAATCAAGATCATTGGACATCAGGAAATGGTGGTGGTAATAATCCAAATGTACCATCTCCACAACAAAACACTTAAGATGAATTGGAGTATGAAAAGAATTTATTTAAATTATTTATAACAAATGGCAGCAAGTAACGAAGTAATAAGATATTATTTTAATGAAGCTAAGAATAGAATTCTAGTGTCATCATCTAAAGCGGGTGCTAATACTAGTATATCTACAATGAATGCCGAGTTAGCAAAAACCAAAGAAACATACTTTGATTCTAATTTTAATACTAAGCTAACACTTTTAGGTACTCCAATGACCTATACTGTTCAAAATGGATCTGCTGATGGTACTGTAATCCCAATTGAAGTAGATCAAGAATTATGGGTTTATAAAGGATATAATACAACACCAGGAGATCAAAATAATTATAGATATAATCCACATTTACATAGACCTTATAAAGCTTATATTGTAACAACTACAGGTTCAGGAACACCTTCTTCACCATGGTTACCATCAGGACAAAATATGAATTATTTTGGTAATGGATTACCAGGTGGAACAATTCCAAATGCTTATGCAACAAAAACTATAGCTGCAGTTGGTAATTTTGGTCAACCTTTTGGGGGTGTAACATTAATTAACACTGCATCAGTTAGTAGTTCATTTGAAGTATTTCAAGGAGGGAGAGAAAGTAATAATTATTTAAATACTGGTAATAATGGAAGATCTATTCATCCATTTATTTTTACAAATTATCCTACAATAAGTCCTAACTTAGTTCCTCCAATATATGGTGCTGCTTTTGCTTTATACGCAGAAAAATTCCCAGGAGGAGCAACATATACAAGATCATATTCACCTACTAATTTAGTACCTACAACTTATACATTTGATACTGCAATATCAGTAGGTAATCCTGGATTAAGTGAACTTAAATTTAATAACGCTGACCCTGCATTATCAAATACAATGTCAATTGGTAATAATACTTCTAATACATGGAATTTTATAGGATTAAGTGCATCATTAGCATCAAAATCAGGAAGTATACATTTTGTAATAACAGGGAGTACTGGTGGTAATACAGTAGTTGTTAGACCTAATACATGCGAATACATTTCAGCACAAAATTATTGGCAAATAAGATATAATACTGGACCTTCAGCAGAAACATCTACTCCATTTGCAGCTAGTGAACCATTAAGGATTTATACATCAGGTAGTTGTTTAAAAGAAACTTTATTACAATCACAAATTAATAGTTTAAATACAACAGCACAAATATATAATCAAACAATATTAAATAATGCTGTTTATTCCTTTACAAGTAGTATATTCCAAGGAGGTACAAATAGTGCACCTGCATCTGGATCAACTCAATTTGGTTTATATGCTGATTATGATGATTATGTACAATATACAACTGATAACTTCTCTACAAATACACAAAACCCAATAGTAGTTAATTTTACAGCATCAGATGGAACATCAAGATTTTTTAATTTAGCTACTGATCAACAAGCAGTTTATAGAGCAAGAGTAGGTACACCTTCGTTTCCATCAGGTACAGGTAGTGCTTTATTATTTAATCACAGAATAACAAACCCAACAGTAAATGGGGTACCAGTGCAAAATGCATTTGCAACAAGATATGAAAATGTTTATATTTCATATTCTTCATCATTATCATCAAGTTTAGATGGTATATATACTTTTAACCAAACACCTCAAAACGATGTTCAAGTAACAGCATCAGCATTATTAAATGCATGGACTGGAGAAGCAGTTGTAGGTGCAAATTATGGTGGATTTGGTTATGGAGGAGGTAATTATGGTTCTACAGGTACAACCCCAGGAACAACTTGGCCTACAGCTTCAATTTTAATATTTACAGGATCAAATGCTTTTCCTAATACTCCACCGCAAATAACATCTACTCCCTATACTACTAGTATGTTTAAATCTGCTAATATTCATACAACTCCATTAGCAGTAACAATGAGTTTCTTAATTCCATCACAATCTATTAATTTTAAAGATTGTTTATCAATGGCATTAAAAGTAGAATCAGGTTCATATAATTCTGCTTCAGTAGAAAATTCATTAGTAGTAAGTCAATATGAATTAAAATTCTTTACACCAACACAAAGTGAAGAAGGAGATGGTAGAGTACCTACATTTATAGATAACGCATTTTCAGGTTCATCAGGATTTTCAAATGCACCTGATTGTCAACCATTATTAAATAATATTAATTCTGATAGATTAAACAGACAAATACAAGAAGTAGATTACAACACAGATATATATTACCCATCTAACTGGGAAGCTATATTAAGTCAATCAGCACTTCCAGCATCAATACCAGAATCATATTATACATTAGCAAGACAAATTCTTCCAAGATATGATGGATCAAGATCACAAGCTGATGGTGTTAATACAATAGTAGGATTACGAGGTGGATTTGGTACAACTCCAATTATAGATTATGAAACAGCTTATTTTGCTTATTGTGATCAAATTTATGATTTATATCCTGTAATTAATAACAAAACATTATTTAACGTAAAATATTTAATTAATGATAGTGGAGATGCTAAGCAACCACAATTATCACCTTATACTGCTTTTGATGTAGAAGGATCTTGGGATGAAGGTGGTATAGGTAGAGTTGGTTTAGGAACAATATCAGGTTCAACACAATATAATGCATTAAATAGTTTCCAAAGAATAAATAAAGTAACAGCTGAACCAGTACCTGTTTTATATTCACAAACAGGAGCAGGAACATTCTCAGTAGTATTACCATTACAAGGTAACCCAGATGAAGTTTCAAACTTTGCTGCTGAATTTACAAATTATAATACAACTTTATTAGGTGCTAACTTTAATGCTACTTATAATAATTCAAAATATATAAGTACTAGTTTAACAGATGAATTTGAACTCCCAGTAAGTGCTTCTTTATGGACTGTTACATCAGCATCAAGATTTGGATTATCAGGATCTGATGGAAACATATATATTAATGCTAATACATTCTTAACCTCTTCAACTTCAACAGGTAATAATGCAGAAAATGCATTTGGTTTACCAGGTGAAGTATTCTTTACTAGAGATCCATTTACTAATACTGCTGGAACAAATAATCCAGTTCAAGGTGGAAATAATAATTTATCCTCAGTATACAAATATAGAATGACTGTTCAAATACCTTCTTCTGTACCTGCTAGATTTAAGTATGATGAAGGTGGTTGGAATGACAGTTCAGATTATACAGATGAAGCAAGTGCAAATTCTTCTAGACAAATTATTGGAGACATTAAAATTTATATGCAATATAATTATGGTACAGGTGGACAGTGGAGTACAGTTGCATTAGATGAAGTAGCATCACCTTCAATTACATATTATTATGCAGGTGGTCAACAAAGAACTTTCGATTTAAGACAAATGGTTGGTAACCAATACTGTAAATTTGTCTCAACAGGTAATGGTGGTTATTTCTTATTAGAGATATATGAAAAATTAATGAGTGCAGTAGTTAGAAACCAAGGACTTGAACCTCGTGATGCATTATATGTAACATATAACTTTAGTTTCCAAAATTCTGATAGTCATACTATAAAAGCAAATAGAAGATATAGATATTTCTCTCAAAGAACATATAAACAAGAACCAATTCAAGCAGATAGAAACTATTGGAACCCTGTAACTACAGCTCAAGCATTTGGTGGAATAGTTATTACACCTCCAGTAAAAGGACCATTTATAAATGCAGATATAGTATCAGATCAATCATCAGGTACACAAGTAGATAATGCTGTAAATGCTCCATTCTGGTATTTCTCACAATCAAATGCTATTGGACCTAATGTATATAATTATACAAGTTCAATAGTAACACAAAATTACGGAGGTGGGGTTATAGCATTAAATAATGCAAACCCAACATCGGTAACTACAGTTATTGTTGATGATGTTTCTTATGATGGTGTTGATAGTGCAACTGATTATGCAACTGCTAAAGTTACACTTCCAAATACTCTAACAATAACTGATGGTACAGATAAAGGTAATTTCCTAAAATATACTGTATCTAGTTGGACAGATTCAGGTACTTACCAAACATTAGGAGTTAGTTTCTTAAATTCATCATCAAATTATACAAACTTCTCAGGTACAGGATCAATATTAAATTCAGCATCTGTAGAATTTTCAACTGGATCAGCTGCTCCAAGAGATGTACAAAATACATTATTATTATCATCTTCAAATGCAAATTCAGCTTATGCAAATGGATATTATCAATCTTATTTACCATATACAGCTTCATTAAACCCATCATTCCCTGGTGGATTTGAACCAGCTGATGCTGATTTCCCTCAAAACAATATTGAATGGGAAGTATTCCCAGGTGATGAACTTAGGTTTGAAAATCTAGAAAGTAAAGTATATACAGTACAAAGAGTGTTCCCACCATCTGAAAACGTAGATGCTGTAACACAAATAGGACAATTAAAATTAGAATTTACAACTAACATACCACCAGGTATTAATATGGATTTCTTCTTATTAAGAAGATATAGATATTCGCCAAACTCAATTATTATAGATAAACAATTCCCATATGGAGGTTTGCCTATCGTAAAAGAGTTCGTACCTTCGACTAATAACTCAACAAAATATTTTAATGAATTAGGCAACCCTACAAGTTCAGCACAAGCTTATACGGCATCAGCTATACAATCAAATTCAGGTAGTGTAGTTGAAGTATATGCGCCATTAACAATAGCAGCAAATACACCAGCTGGATTCTTATTTCCAGAATTCCCAACAGCGGATATAGAATTAGATCCAGATAAGATAATAGTTGACCTAAGGGATAAGAAACTAATAGAGTAACATATTTATAACATATAACAATATTTATATAAGAAAACAAAATGGGATATTTAAACAATTCAGTAATAACAATTGACGCAATTCTAACTACAAAGGGTAGAGAATTGTTAGCCGCAAACGACGGATCGTTCAGAATAACACAATTTTCATTAGCAGATGATGAAATCGATTATACATTGTATAATCCTTCACATCCATCAGGCTCAGCCTTTTATGGTGAGGCAATTGATGGAATGCCTTTATTAGAAGCATTCCCTGAAGAATCTCAGATAATGAAATTTCAATTAGCTACATTACCAAGAGGTACAGCTAAATTACCAGTATTAAACTTAGGATACTCAGCAGTTACGCTTCAACAAGGAGCTACAGTTGCAATTACTCCACAAACCTTAAATTACTTAGGTAATGACCAAGTGTTTGAAACTAGTGGGTATAGTATGACAATAGCAGATGTAAGATTATTAAATACATTTGAAGGTACTGGTATTAATACAACAGCAGCTACAGCAGCAAATGCAACTGCGACACAAACAATAGGAACAAATGTTTCTTCTACTATAACAGGTACACAGTTTAATTTAAGAGCTACAACAGTAAATACATTGTTTGGATCTAATTCAACATTAATAAGTACATTATCAGTAGTAGGATTAGATAGTGGAGCTAGGATTACAATTCCTATTACAATAACTAAAAACACTCAATAAATAGAAAAATATGTCATTTAAACGATTAGAAGCCGATGATTTTGTAGTAAGTGCACAAGCACAGACTGCTACTTGTTGGACAAGTAATGTTCCAACTTTAACAAACTTTTATACTCAGTCTAACCAGGTGAATGGTGTATCAGGAAAATATTATGTTACTGTATATAATGAAAATGCAACTGGATCAAATGTACAAGCACAATTTGAAATAGCTTATGGTAATTCACAAGGTGGAGGAGCTTTAGCATACAATGCAAACGTATCAAATGTATCACCTACCTCTACTATATTTGGACAATATAGAACATTAGTATTAGAAGATGAAAATGCTGGATTTGTATTTGGTAACTATTCAGGTAGTTCTATTTATGCAATTAGTGTTGAAAGATCAAGATATAAACAAGCTTTATTTCCAGGTTCATTAAACCTAGGTTTTTCAAGTAGTGTAGCTGGAGCAACAACTAGATTAGTATTAACAGATGATTCTAAAATGGTATCAGTACCAACTTATTATGGTACAACAAGAGCATATCAAATTATTAGTGGTTCACAAGGATTAGCATATAACTCAGCTTCAGGTGGTACTGGATATACTACAAGTTATGGTTCGTATGGTTTATTCTTACCAGATATTGGAACTATATTATTAAATGGTGATGCTTTAGATTTAAATACAGCTCAAGGTATTAATTTAGGTACTGTTAAAACAGCAAATAATAATTCACAAAACCAGATAAAATTATATAAGCATTTACAATCAGTAACTACTGCTTCTCAAAACGGTAGATTTGGATTGAATTCAGAAGAAACAATAACATCAGATTTTGTATTTGTTAGAGCTAGAAATTCAGAATTTAATTATTCAGAAAATCCATCATATGTTTCAGGATCAACAGGTGAAGTAATATATAATTATTTTATTAATAATCCTCAAACTTATATAACAACAGTTGGATTATATAATGATGCAAATGAATTATTAGCAGTAGCAAAGCTATCAAAACCTCTAAATAAAGACTTTACAAAAGAAGCACTTATTAGAGTTAAATTAGATTTTTAAAAATGAATGGCGGCTTTCAAAACACTAAATTCCCAGGATATAATAATTTCACCTCTTGAGGTAGAAAAGAACTTTTCCTATAAAGGAAATGCACTGACAGCATCTAATGTTGGGATTATAAGATATAAGGGAGCTAAATTTAATCATTCTATTTCAACAGGAATACCTGGTAGCCAATTCTCTCAGTCAGCAGTTTATAATTCAATTCAACAATTATACTATGGTAATTACATTTCTAGTAGTAATGGAGATGTTCAAGTAGCAAATACTGCTTCATTTAATTTAGATGGAACTATAAGAGGTAGAATTGGTAGTAATGGTTATTATAATTACCCACAAACAGATTTAAATCCATATAGATATTTTCCAACTAGTTCTTATGATGTAGCCACATATTCAGGTTCAGTATACGGACAAGCAGTTTATGGAACATCACAATATGGTTCTTCAGAAATACCTCCAACAATAGGTGTATTATCTATACCTAAAAAGATGTTTGGTGATCAAATAGTACCAAAATCAATTGATATAATTACTCCAAGTGGTAGTTATTATGATGATGGAGAAGGAGTATTATTTAGAAGAACACCGTTATTAGGAACAGGAAGTGCTATAAGAGTAGGTAATATTATCTATGAACACGGAATGATAATTTTAACAGGTGGAACTAGAAAAGAAGGAACAGGAGAAACTTATGTTTATGGAACAGCTGAATATGGAGATTCAGTTTGGAATGGAAGAACAGTAGGTTTAGCTGATGTAGATAATTTTGTAGATACATTGAATATAACTTGTTCATTTTCATCTTCTTTTACTATTTATGAGACGCAGTACAAATGTACAATAGGACAAGACGAATTTAATTATTCACAAAATCCAACTACAATATCAGGTTCTAGTAATGATGGTACAGTATTTAATTATGTTACTTCCTCATTCTTTTCACCTTATGTAACGACAGTTGGTATGTATAACAATAATTATGAGTTAGTAGCAGTTGGCAAGTTAGCACAGCCTCTTCCAACATCAAGAACTACTGACACAACTATATTAGTAAACATTGATAGACAGTAAAAATATAATATTTATAATAAAATATAACCTTTAGACCATGGCAATTAAATCATTATCGAATACTGGGATCGCAACTGGGCAGACAGTTCAAGCATCTCAAGTATCGCAATCAATAAACGCTTTTACAGCAACTGATGACTACAGAATAAAAGTCTCAGGTTCATTCGTAGTTACAGGATCATTAATAACTCACGGACCTTCAGCAGCATCAAACTTTGTTAGATTCCCTAATGTAGCAACTAAAATAGCTACGGGATCAGTTGGTGTTGTAGGTATTGACCCTAGTGGTAACTTATACTCTGCCAGTGTATCATCAGGAACAAAAGGACAAAAAGGAGAAACTGGAACAAAAGGTACAGCAGGTACTAAAGGTTCATCAGGATCTAAAGGTGAAAAAGGACAAAATGGTACTAAAGGATCAGTAGGACCCCAAGGTAATCAAGGACCTAAAGGTTCAACGGGTAATACAGGACCAGGTGGTACTAAAGGGCCAACTGGAGAAAAAGGTGCTCAAGGTGATCAAGGTACTGCAGGACCAAAAGGTTCAGCAGGACCAGGAGGACCTCAAGGACCAGCAGGATCTAAAGGTTCATTAGGACCAAAAGGAGAAACAGGTTCTAAAGGATCAACAGGTGGTGGTGGACCAAAAGGTAATGATGGTAGTAAAGGTTCAGAAGGACCACAAGGACCAGCAGGACCAAAAGGTGAAAAAGGACAAGCTTCAACAACAGCAGGACCAAAAGGTTCAGAAGGACCACAAGGTAATACAGGACCAAAAGGAGAAACAGGTGGTGGTGGACCAAAAGGACAAAAAGGAGCTTCAGGGCCTACAGGTAATGCAGGACCTAAAGGTTCAGAAGGACCTCTAGGACCTAAAGGACAAAAAGGTGCTGACTCATCAGTAGCAGGACCAAAAGGTTCAGAAGGACCACAAGGTAATACAGGACCAAAGGGACAAAAAGGTCAAAACGGACCTACAGGACCTCAAGGTAATATTGGTAATACAGGACCTAAAGGACAAAAAGGACAAAAAGGTGATGATTCATCAGTAGCAGGACCAAAAGGAACTAAAGGTGAAGTTGGTACTAAAGGTTCATTAGGACCTAAAGGATCTACAGGTACATCAGCTGGAGAAAGCTTTAACCCTCAAATAACTTATTTAGCAGATAGTTCAGGTGCTGATTATGAAATTTATTTACAATCAACAGGTAATTTATATTCAGGATTAGCATGGAGTAGATCAACTAACACATTAACAGTAACATCAGCACTCCACGGTTTAACAACTGGTGATGCTGTATTACTTAGAAACGTTAACACAGATTATGTTTATATTGCTACCATTACAGTTACAGGAGCTAATACATTTACAGCAGGTGTAGCAGATACAGGAGATACAAGTGGTATTGGTGCTTACATACCAGCATTAAAAGTAAGTAGTGTAACTAATAATTCAGGTGACATAACAGCTGTAACAGTAGCAGCTCCAAGTGCAGGAAATGTTCAATTAAATAGTATTAGATTATTTGCTAATAACCAAGAAACATCTCCATGTACATATACAGTACCAGCTAGTTTAAGTAATGGTGTAGGTGGAAATACAGATAAACAAGATATTAACCAAGCTCTTGTATTTGCAAATGGATTTGATGGAACTGGTAATTCAACAACAATAAGTGCTGTTGCTCAATACAATTTAGGAAGTAACTTTAATCAAATAAGAATTAGTGGTATAGATAACTTTAGTCCAGTAATGACGAAATTA
>VMHT01090927.1_pt1 | contig 32598 bp, 48 predicted proteins | sample 4693611 | NCBI WGS metagenome assembly VMHT01 (sample SAMN12280063, study PRJNA550983) | marine metagenome | isolation source: seawater sampled from same location over 5 years 0.02-0.2 micron viral filtrate | place: USA: collected off the coast of southern California halfway between the port... ...
GTGACAGTTATTGCGCCCGGTCACTGGGCATTAAGAAAGGGCTATCTAAGGCCAAGCAGAACGATCCCAATACCCCGAACAACTTATCTCGCAAGCGCTGGAAGTGCAGCGGGGCGAAGAGCAGAAGGAAATAGTTATGCCAATGGTAAAAGGTAAGAAGTACCCCTACACGAAGGCAGGCAAGGCCGCTGCGGCGAAAGCTAAAAAAGACTACGCCAAGAAGAAAAGGAAAAAGTAATGCTGATTAAAGAAATCATTAAGCCAACCGAAACGGGCATCGAGATACACAAGCAGTACGACAACAATGTCTATCTTGAGCAGGCTAAACAAATACGTGATCAGGGTTTAGGCCAGACAGGTGAGAGCCGTTTGGTTGGACGTATACCCATGCACTTGGTAGCGCAGTGGATTAAAGAGGCAGGGCTTGAGTGGACCGACAAGCAGGCGACTCAAGACCTTATCCGCAAGAAAATGCTATCGGGTGACTTTGATAAATTTAGAATCTGGAAAGGGACCTACTAGATGAATCAGGCGCACATACAACTGCCTACCTGGACATTGCCAATTGTTGCCGCCGTTGTGTCATTTTCGGTCGGCTACGGGGCGATGCAGGCGCAGGCACAGGCCACGCAAGAGGAGATAGAGCGACTTGGTAAGATAACCCAAGAGACCTACCTCAAAACGAACCAGAACAGCACTAACACGGCCTTAAACGCGCAGGCGATTAAGAACATAGCCGACTCGTTAGCGCGTCAGGAGAGTCTTGCAAAGGCCTCTGATGAGCGCCTATCACAGCTTATTAATATGATGCTCGAACGCAAGTAGGGCGCCAAATGTACACTGGAGTATTCAATGTCTATTTTGGGAAGCATTTTAGGAAGTGGTGACGTAATCAGTAAGGGTTTAGGCCTTATTGACTCGATGCACACATCCGAAACTGAGGCCATCGAAGCCAAGACAAAAGCCAAAACTGACCTGCTATCGAGCTACGCGCCATTTAAGGTTGCGCAGCGATATCTGGCGCTAATATTTGGGTTCACCTTTGTGGCGTCCTACCTGATGGTGCTAGTTTTGTTTTTTATGGATAAAGATATCACGCAGGTACAGGCGCTAATAACTGCATTTAAAATCGACTGGATAATGCTGACGATTGTCGGCTTTTATTTTGGCGGCGGTGCGTTTGAGGGCGTGATGGAGAGAAAGGAAAAAAAGAAGTGAGGTACTTTAGCCGGGACGAGTTTGATTGTCAGGAGACGGGCAGCAATGAGATGAGTGACGATTTCTTGATAAAACTTGATGAGCTACGTCACGTGTGCGGCTTTCCATTTGTCATTACCTCTGGCTACAGAGACCCTAGCCACAGCATCGAGGCCGCCAAATCTAAGCCCGGAATGCACAGCACCGGGTTGGCCGCAGACATAGCCTACAGCGGCGGTAATCAGGCCTACGAGATAACCAAAAACGCCCTTCGGATTGGGTTCACCGGGATCGGTGTACACAAGAAATTTATACACGTAGATATGCGCAAAACTACCCCAGTTATGTGGTGTTATTAGGCACGCTTTTTGTGAAAATCGCGGTGTCGTTACGTGTAAATATTAAACGTCAAATATCCCCTTAACGTGTAAAACACCACAAAACCAAAAATAAAAACTGATCATTTACTGATCATTTGGCCTATTTTTTGACCATTTTATTTTCAAGTTATTGATTTTAATAGAAATAAATGGGGTGGACGACGGGGATTGAATCCGCTTTAGTACTTGCGAGTGTCGGCGATCATCGTCTACAACCCGCATAAATACTGACTTTTATTTTTTTCAACCGACAGTGGCCGACAGTGGCCTATGAAAAACTGATCATAAAACTGATCATGAAAGGCGCTGATGCTCGGTTTCGGGTAGCGGCTCAAACTGTGAAAAATCTTTGTCAGCAGAGTACTCGTCAATCCACTCAGAGTAGGTGTTTAAGAACACCATTGTGGAGTGGCCTAATTGTTTAGCGGCCAGTGGTGGCAGTACTCCCTTTGAGAGAAGTTCAGCGGCTCTGGTGTGCCTGCAGGTGTAAGGTACTCGATACCGTATTTGTTTGCGCTTGTGCGCCTCCTGCCATGCACGATTAAATCGCCTGGTGTCTTTATAGCAGTCGCCGTTATCGTTAACAAAAAAGTACGGTGAGTCGATACGTGGCGGCATACTGTTGATCGCCTTTCTGACCCACATCGGCACGTAGACCTTTCTGCGGTGGCCTGTTTTCGTACTCTCAACTAACCTTCCTCTCACGATCTGCTGGTGAACATGCCAGTGCTCGCCATCAAAATCATTCCGCAGTAATCCCTTTATTTCTCCCGGTCGAAAGCCACAGCCAAACAGCAGCGCAAAGTACACGTATATGTCGCCAGTAAAGCAGGCCATGAGCTTGTCACGCTCGGCAGGGGTGTAGCGTTCAATGGGTTTTGACTGCGATTTCTTGGTCTTAATTTTTGCCGCCGGGTTAGGGTACACCTCTGCGTACTCTAGAACGCCACGCAGGCATCCAAGAATATTGTCGCGTGTCTTACTGGACCTATCGATCTTTGATAAGGCCAGCTTGATCTCGCGGGTGGTGATCGACGCGCAGGGTCGCTTGCCAAATAGCGGGACCCAGTACTTATTGAGTATGTGAAGATAGCCTAGCTTGGTGGAGTGCTTACCCTGATGGGTATGAAGGTACTCCTGCGCCATCAGATAAAACAACTGCAGGTGTGTGGGGTCTTCTTCTTTTTCAAACGCAAGGCCAAGCCGTAACTTGACCTTCAGCTCGTCCCGGTATTTTTTTACGCGCCTAACGTCAACTTCATTGTTGGGGTCGGCCTGAATAATCTCCTGGTAGACGACCTTGCCGTGCTTGGTGATTCTGATTTCAAGCCCGTTTCCGCGAGGTCTGATGCCTGTTGGGAATTTTTTAGCCATCGCTCGAACTCCTCAGTATCGATCATGGTCGTGCGGCCAATTACATAATAATGTATACCCTTTGTCCAATGCCGCTGCATCCATCCAGAGATCGTTGAGGGCTTTACGCCGTGCTGATCGGCAAACTTGGCTTTATCAAGGAGCATCAGCACCCTCCAGATAGTACTCAGCCACCTGACACTTCTCGGCGTAGCGGTTGGTGACGCTTATCAACTTTTTATTAATAACATAGCCGTCTTTTTTGAGATCATGCACTCTTGCTGCAAGGCGGGTAATGCCGAGCTCGTTCCAAGCGTCCTGGGGCGTAATAGACCGCCCCGTCTCTAAAAAATTTAACACGCGATTTGCCTGACTCATGGATCACCTCCTAAAAAGGGATATCATCGTTTGGGAATGCGTCTTGGGTTTGCGCAGGCGCTGACTGGCCAGAGGCGTCTTTGATGATAGTGACGCCCTCGCCCCAGAAGGCCTTTACGTTGCCGACAAAGGGCAGCTCCTTGTCCTTGCCCTGATCGCGCTCCTCCTTGGTGGTGGCCTCTTTAATGCCGCCGTGCTCACCAAACTGGTTTGGCTCCGCTGGGGTAATAAAGCAGGTCAGGTTGGCGTACTTGGCGCCGTTTTTACCTTCATAAAAGCGCTTCTTGTCGAGCTTGGTTACATCGATACTAAAATTCACTGCTAACTTCATGCTACTTCTCCTGTAAATCCTGCCTCTCTAAAGGCGGCTGATTTCATGGTGGTACGTTCTTGAGTGGTGAAGATGCCGCCCTGTGTAGGGGCCTTCCAGATAGCCCGTTGCTGGTCCTCAGAGAGCTCACGCCACTCTTCACTGGCCGTCTCAAGATCGCCTGTGCCGAGTGCGTTCTTAATCGCAAATATGCTGTCAGCGTGCTCACGGATGGCGGCGTTGTACTCGATAAGGTCTTGATTACTGTCCTGCGGGGCGTCAGAGATGCTGACGGGGCGCGCCTTTTTAAAGTCGTCTGCCTCCTCCTCGGAGTAGACATGGCCGTGTAGCCCGACGAGCTTTAAGATGACCCGGTCCTTTGCGCGCTTTTCAGCCATCGCATAGGGGTAGGCGTTCTTATTGTTGTAGGGCGCGGCCTCACCGAAGGACCACTCGGATTTATCACCTAGATGGCCAGTGACCAAGATCACCACGTTCTTTGAGCTGATATCGCTCTCGACGACGGTCGGTGGGTCAAAGGTAATATTTTTGTGGGCGGCGACACGCTCAAGCGCCTTGTGCAGTAATACGAAAGTGCCGTGGCAATCCCAACCCGCAGTCGCGGCTGTCTCGCCAATCTCCTTTAACACCTCACCCACCAACTTAGGGACATTGTGCTTAGCCATGCGTCACCTCCTGATCAGCCATCGCCTCAAGGGTATATCGATGGCCGTAGCCGTCGTAATACTCCTCAGTTTGGTCTTTCTTTGCGCCTGCGCCGTTAATGCAGTCAACCTCGCCACGCGCAAAATCCAACACGTTATAAAAGTCAAAACCTAGCTTTACCTGTGCGTTCATTTTTCTAGCCTCCAAAAAATTGCATATAGCCGTACAAGCCAACCGCGCCAAAAAAAACACCGAAGGCGAACACCTCAGTCGTCTCTGTATCAACGCGCTTGGGCTTGTCTAAAATTTCTTGTTTTCTTTTTCTCATTTAAGTCACCTATTTAAGAAAATGGCAGTGGACAAATTGGCCGATAAAAATGAAATTAGGTCAGCGGCACGGCATTTGCCTTTTTTCAAGCGCACTGCAAGGCACTTGTTAGGGGATTGACCCAAATTATTCGTTTCTGATGCGCCATATTTTTTCGGCGTAGTCCATCATGTGCGTGGCGACGAGCTTGCCTAAATTCTCAAAGTCCTGCGTGGCTATGGCGTCGTTGATGTCGCGCTGAAAGTCGAGCTCGCGCTGTCGGTTTGCGGCCACCTGAAATCGACCGTTGGGGAAGGCGTAAACTTGATCAATGCCATCCAGGCTGAAGGCTTCCCAAAAGATGATGTCGTCTTCAAGAATGGTTACAAGCTCTGGCATCTCTGGCAGGCTTTGGACGCTGTCGTCGTAATTTGGGCAGCCAACGCGGCTTTGGTCATCACGTATTGTAGTGTATGCGTACATAAATATTCCCCTTTCGTGTAAATATAGGGCCAAGTATATACACAAATCGTGGAAATGCAACCACTAAATAATCACGTATTTAGGGTTGCATTAATTATGCACAAATGTATAGTAATTACACGATGGGTGAAAACTTTAAGGAAACAAAATGGAGCAGGTAGTAACGGATGCGAGCACAGATGTGCCAGTGAGTATTGAGGAAATAGCGCGGTTAAGCGATGAGCAGTGTCAACAGTTAGCGGAAAAGCTTAGCTATCTTTTAGATAGGCCTGCAGAATAGATTTACCTACCTTGGCCTTTTCGTCGGGCAGACGGGCTATCTGCGTCATTATGATGTAGAGCTCTTGCTGTGCCGGGGTGAGGGAAGCAAATCCAGAATCGATAGCGCTATCTGGCGCCAAGCCCATAATGTATGCGGGAGATACGTTTAGCACCCTGGCCAGTATTTCTGCTTGCGCAACTTTTACCTGGCGTGTGCCAGCCTCCCAGTTAGCCATTCGGCTGGGTTTAATTGTACCGCCAGTGGCGTCACTCAGTTGCTGCAGTGTTAGCCCGGCGGCGTTTCGTAATTCTTTTATCCTGTTCACAGGGCTTCCTCCAGCAAGCCACGGATAATCCGTTCACGTAGTGTGTTACTAGTTAGAGTAAAAGTCAAACTTTATTGTTTTCTTTTACACAAAATAACCCAGGCTAAGATAAAAAAGTGCTTTATAAATTTACACGTAATGTGTTAAATTGCACTTATGAATTACACAAAATCAAGATTTCAACAATACCTTACCCGACTCGGCGATGACGCGGCAGCCGCAAAACTCGCCATTAGCCGACGCAGTGCGCAGGCTTACCGCCTTGGCGATAGGGCGCCCAAACTATCGCAAATCCCTGAACTTGTCCAGAGATCAAACGGCAATATTAGCTATGCGTGCTTCTTTGAGGCAGGGCATGACTAGGGACTTTAAGGGGGTCTGGATACCTAAACACATCTGGCTCGATGAAAACTTGAGCTGGATGCAGCGGCTGTTGTTGGTAGAGATAGACTCTCTAGACAGTGCCGATCACTGTTTTGCAAGCAACGCCCACTTTGCTCAACACCTGCAGTTATCAAAAAGCCGCATCAGTGATTTGATTGCGGAGCTTGAGCGCCTTGGCTTTATAAAAACCTTTCTGGAGTACAAGGGTAAGCAGGTCGTTAAAAGGACCATCACGCTGACAAATAAGGTGGTCAGTATTCCGAAGGGGGGTATTCGGGATTCCGAAGGGGGGTATTCGGAAAACAGTGAGGGTACTAATACAACTAAGAATAAAAATATACAAAAGCGATTTACAGCGCCAAGTCTTGAGATGGTTGAGGCCTACAAGGCTGAGATAAGCGCGCACTGTTCACCGGAGAAATTTATTAACTACCACGAGAGCCGTGGCTGGGTGGTGGGGCGTGGGCAGATGAAAAGCTGGAAGGCGGCGTTTAGAAATTGGGAAGCCAACCACCATGAATTTAAAAAGGAAAGGGAGAGTAGGAATGTCAAACGTACAGGCACTGATTCAGCAGGTGGCAAGTGGCTCGACATCAACGAGCAGTTCTGATGTCCCCAGAGGTAAAGAGGAGACCCAGGCGACCAATTACCTTTTTGGGCTTCTGGCTGTTGTTTATGGCGAAAAGAAGATGAGCGTGACCTTTCCCGATGAGATGCGGGTTGCGGCGAAGAGAATGTACGCGCCGCTTATCGGCAAGTTCACCCGCGAGCAAATCGACAAGGGCGTTACCTATGTCAAAGAAGAGCGTCAAAAGGGCAACGCTGAGTTTGAATGGCCCAATATCGACAGGATCATTGGCAGTATCAAAGAGGCCAACCGGGTGAGGGCATTGCACCGCCCTTATGAGAAGCCTGCGGCGCTGATCGGGCACGATAGAGAGGTTGCTAAGGCGGCAGGCGTCAGGGAGTTAGCGAAGATGAGGGAGATGTTTTAAGTGCTAGAGCTCAATGGGCGCACAAAGAGGGCTTACCGGGCTAACTTCAAGTATTGCTTTGTCAGCCCCGATGAGTTCGGCCTCAAGATGGGCGACTGGTACACAGCGGACGAGCTATCGGCGGCGACAGGCGTGAGCTCCAGGCTAATCGCTAATAGGATTTACAGCTCCAGCTATCTGTGCGCCGGGTGCGACATTGTGCGGTCGGAGCAGATAGCTCGGCGCAATCGCCAAAAGAAAAAGATGTTCCTGGGCTACGCCTTGGAAAATTATCACGACTGGATTAGCAGCCACTGGCTGCGGAGGCCGATATGAATGGCGTGTTCCATGTTCTGAGGACTGATTACATGAAGGCTCAGGCGCTCGCTGCGGTTGAGGCTGCGGAGGTCAATTCAAAGAACCCTGTTAGTGTGCAGGTCAAGACCTACGACATGAAGCGATCAGAGGCCCAGAACAGGGTGTCCCATCTTTGGTACAAGGAGATCAGCGAGGAGGGCGGCGAGTACACGCCTGAACAGATTAAGTGTCGCGCCAAGAAGCACTTTGGTGTGCCGATCTTGCTGGCCGAAAGCGAGAAGTTTAACGCTGCCTGGTTGAAGGCGATTGAGAGCTTTCCGACCTACGAGGAGCAGGTCGATGAGTTGCTGGCGTTTTTTCCGGTGACATCACTGATGACGACCAAGCAGATGTCGCAGTATCTGACTGACTTTCACCGGGTGCAGGGGCAGAAGTACACCCTGACAGACCCGAAGGTGTTTGGCCTATGAAAATGATACAGGTGAGGTCGCTCGATGACTTGCGTGAGGAGTTTGATCTGTACAGCGACAGCGCAGAGATTACGCAGCTGCTCGCTGAGGGTCAGGAGATGTGCGCCCTTGTTGATCGCAAGCACTTTAAGCACAAGAACTACGTCGCTTATACCTTGGGTGAGGCGGCGGTGCAGATTGAGGGCTTGCATCAGTTGAGTGAGATGTTGCTAGACATGGTGGAGATGTTGGCGATTGAGAATCAGATGCTGGAGGCGGCCTCATGCCAGAAGCACTAGCAGTTAAAAAGACTAAGGCGTTCAACCCCTATTTTATTGATGAGCGGGCTGTTATTTCGTTTAGCGGCGGTCGCTCTAGCGCATACCTGTTGTATCAGGTTTTAGCGGAGCATAAGTTTGTGCTACCGGATTATGTGAGTGTTGTTTTTGCTAACACCGGGAAGGAGATGCCGCAGACATTGGACTTTGTTAACGCCTGCGCGCAGGAGTGGGGCATTGATATTGTTTGGCTAGAGTACGCAGGCAAAAAGCAAATTAAGCAGGTCAGCTATGAGACGGCCAGTCGCAATGGTGAGCCGTTTGCGCAGCTAATAGAAGACAGAAATTACTTGCCGAACATGATGGCGCGATTCTGTACAAGCGAGCTCAAGGTGCTACCGATTGAGCGGTATATGCAGACAGATGACTTTTTAACAGTTGTTGGCATCCGAGGTGATGAGCCTCGTCGTGTCGTAAAAATGCGAGATAAAGAAAATTATGCAGTGCCACTGGCTGATGCGGGTGTTACTGAGCACGACATAGCGGCGTTTTGGGACGCGCAAGATTTTGACTTGGCGTTGCCACCTGCAGGCGTTAACACGCTATCAAATTGCGACCTGTGCTTTTTAAAGGGCGGCGCTATCAAGAAGTCAATCATTGAGCATTCGCCATCGTTAGCTGATTGGTGGATAGAGCAAGAAAATAAAATTAATGCGCGCTTCAGAAGTGATCAACCTAGCTATGAGGCGATGAAACTAATTGCGACTGATCAGGGGCAGTTATTCGATTTTGCAGATGAATCGATAGCCTGCTTTTGTGGTGACTAAATGGCAAAAACATTAAGAGCGCAGTGCCTAGAGGCGATTCAGAAGCTGGCTCGGATATCGGCGGCTAATAGTAATGGCTACGCGCAGTGCGTTAGCTGTGACCCCAGTACCCACTCTAGTTGGCATCATTGGAAGGATATGGACGGCGGCCACTTTATCCCGAAGGGTTCGAGTGGCTACTGGGCGCTAGAGGTTGAGAACGTGCATCCGCAGTGCAAGGGCTGTAATGGGTTTGGTATGAAGCACGGCTCGGCAGAGGCCTGGTACACAATGTGGATGGAAGATTATTACGGTAAGGAGTTTGTCCAGCAGATGCTACGCGACAAGCGCAAGATTAAGAAGCTGTACGCCGCTGATTACCGGGAGATGTTGGCTGACTTCAAGGCGCAGATCAAGCAGCACGAGGACCGCCTTAATGGCGATACGGAGAATGATTAGATGGCGACTAGGTATGAATTTTTAAGAGATTTTTGCAAGACCGACACGCAGAGGGATGTATTAGAGGCGGTGATTGCTAGTGGCGGTAATCAGTCGGCGGCGGGTAAGGCGCTGGGTAAGCACCAAGCATCGGTGTGCGAGATGATGGGGCGGATAGAGCGTTACGCTGCACGGGAGGCGGTGGCGCCACACAGGAATGTAGACAAGCAGGTGATGGAGGGCTTTGAGGCCAAGCGTGTATCGACGGCCTACAACAACGAGGGCGAGGTTGCCCTGCAGTGGGTGATACAGGAGCCAGAGAGGCGCTCCATGCGCGAGAAGGTCGAGGCCATGATGGAGGGCTTGAAGGATGACCTGACTGGGTTTCGTAAGGCGGCAAAGGCGCCCAAGATTGTGGACGCTGATTTGATGGCGGTGTACATCATCGGGGATCACCACTTTGGTATGTTGGCTGACGGCGACACGAAGCTCGACGATGATAATTACGATGTGAAGATTGCCACCAAGGTTTTAACTGAGGCGGTTGATAAGCTCGCCTCGCGGGTGGGTAACTGCGAGAGGGCGGTGTTACTGAACGTCGGTGATTTCTTTCACGAGGACGGCAAGCAGACAACGAGCCTGGGCACAAAGGTGGATGTGGACTCGCGGATCGCTAAGACATTTAAGCTGGCGGGTCGCTTATTTCAGACGCTAATTACCCGGCTACTTGAGAACCACAAGCACGTGACGGTGGTGAACGTGCGGGGTAATCACGACACCGACATGGCCTGTCACCTCAGTAGCGCGTTAGAGCTCTTGTATCAGAATGAGCCACGCATCCATGTCCTGCCTAACTACTCAAAATTTTTACACATGACCTTCGGTAATAATCTGTTTGTCTTCCATCACGGGGACCGGATTAAGCACGAGCAGATACTGCAGGCGGTGATTACTAACCTTGATGACCAGTGGTCGGCCAGTAAAAAACGGTACTGCCACCTGGGTCATATCCACCACCACACGCGCCGAGAGGTTGGCTCTATGCACTTTGAGCACTGGGGGTCTCTGACGGCGACAGACCAGTGGCACAGTGACAGCGGGTACGGGGCAGAGCGTTCAATGACAGCGGTTATTTATCACAAACAGAAAGGCGAAGACAGCCGGGTGAAGATAGGTGTATGAATGAACATGACAGCGACAGATTTAAGTTTTTGGTTGGTGGCGGCCTCTGAGTTAGGGCAGCCAGAGATATTTGATTTTCTAGCGGAGATACTGACCTCTAGCCCAAAGGCATCGGCGCAGGAGGGCGTTGACCTGTGGATAGCGCAGGTAATGCAGGCGCAGGCAGAGCAGGCGCATGAGGTGCAGGAGGAGGCCGAAAAGACCAAGGCAATACTGGAGGTGATGGTTGCGCGATCCGAAGATGAGTGAGGGCCTGGGCTACATTACCGGCACGGTAAAGGTGTACGCCAACGACGACTACCAAGAGATGGATATTAGGCGTGTGATTGCCTTTTTGGAGGCGGTGCTAAAGACTAGGGAGGCAAGTGATGAGTGAGCTTTTGGCGATGTTAACGCCGGGCGCGCCTCCGTTGTCTGCTGATCAGATACGCACGACCTCTGGGGCCAAGGTGACGGCCAGTGAGGTTGCGGCCTGTATGTGCCACGTGGATAGGCACACCTACCTGTATGCGTTGAGTAAGTTCTGCCTTGATGATGCGTCGCGCACTGAGCTCAATACGCTTGCGATTGCTGACGCGCAACGTCGAGGGTATGCGCTTAATGAGAATGAGCCGAGCGATTCTGTTGAGCGATTAGCCCTGATGGCGCTGTCGTTCAGTATCAGCCCAAGCCGATGCGCTAAGTGCAAGGGCACGGGACAGATTAAGATCGGCAACAAGGTCAACCCCTGTGATCGCTGTGGCGGCACGGGCAACTTACTGATCAGTGTCAGGCGGTTGGCAGAGGCGTTAGGGGTAGGGCGGTGGCGTGCCCAGAAGGTGTGGCTGCCGCGCTTTCAGCTACTGGTGAGTGACTATCAGGTCCGCGATGACGCGCTTCACAAGGTGATTTACAGAGGTTTACGAGATGGGTAAGGGTTCAGAGCAACGTCCAACCGATTTAAAGAAGTACGCAGCTAACTGGGATGCAATCTATGGCAAGGGGATGCAGAGAAAGCCTGTCAAGAAAGACCCTAAGACATGGGATGAGTTTTATGTCGAGCTTGGAAAGCTACAGATAGACGATAAAAAATAAATTATCGTCTGTATGTAAATACGTACACCAGGTACCTGTTTGACATAAATAGGTACGTAAAAGCGTACTGAATTGACAGTTTTATTTATCACATTTTGTATAAAAATAGTTAGAACGACCTGCCAAACTGTGATTAAATATTCCCACGATAGGATAGTTCTCCCCTTTTATTTTATTGTGATTCCTCCTCTGACCGCTTTTGGGCGGTCTTTTTTTATCTGATCTCTGGGACTGCAAAGTACCCTGGAGTTGGTGTTATTTATGTCTCGCCCTACAGTAATGACTGACGAGTGCATCCAGAAACTTGAGCAGAGTTTTTTAATGGGCTGCACGGACCTCGAGGCCTGTCTCTATGCGGGTATCAGCCAATCAACACTGTATGCGTATCAGGCAGAGCACCCTGAGTTTCTGGATAGGAAGGAGGTGCTTAAATCTAACCCATTTATGCTGTCCCGGTCTGTGTTACTGGAGGCGTTGCGGGATGGGGATGTTGCCACTGCGCACAAGATGATTGATCGCAAGGAGGGCAGTAAGGTTGCCCTTGATCACACCAGCAGTGACGGCAGCATGAAGCCGACCATGATTCAGCTAATGCCTGTAAGCCCTGATGCAGTCAGCGACGATTGATCTGCCAGAGAAGCTCGTCCCTGTGTTTGCAGGTGATGCGCGTTACCGGGGCGCCTATGGTGGCCGGGGCAGTGGCAAGACAAGAACCTTTGCGCTGATGACGGCGATCAAGGGATACCAGCACGGTATGTCAGGCCAGGCAGGTCAGATACTGTGCGCAAGGGAGCATTTAAACAGCTTGGACGAGTCCTCGCTAGAGGAGATCAAGTCGGCCATCAAGTCTGTTGACTGGCTTGCTGACTACTATGAGGTTGGTGAGAAGTACATTAAGTCAAAGGACGGGCGCATTAACTATGTGTTCGCAGGGCTTAGGCGCAACCTAGACAGCATCAAGTCGAAGGCGCGCATTATTATCGCGTGGATCGACGAGGCCGAGCCTGTCTCTGAGGAGGCGTGGCGCAAGCTTATCCCAACCGTAAGGGAGGAGGGCTCAGAGATATGGGTCACGTGGAACCCGGAGTCAGAGCGCTCATCAACCAACAAGCGATTTAGGCAAGACCCGCCCCAGGGCGCTCAGATTGTTGAGCTCAACTGGCGTGATAACCCGTGGTTTCCTGATGTCCTTGAGCTAGAGCGTGCAGCCGACAAGAAGGTCCGTCCTGATGTCTATGAGCACATCTGGGAGGGCGCATTTTTAGCCGCCCACGAGGGCGCTTACTTCTCGCACCTGATTGAGGAGGCGAGGCGTGAGGGCAGGGTGGGTAATGTCCATCACGATCCCTTAATGGAGACTAGGGCGTACTTTGATATCGGCGGCACTGGGGCAAAGGCAGACGCCACATCGATCTGGACCGTGCAGTTTTACAAGTCAGAGATCAGGGTGCTCGGATACTACGAGGCGCAGGGTCAGCCACTGGCCACGCACGTTGCCTGGTTACGAGAGCAGCCGCAGGATATTAAGACCGTTGTGCTTCCGCATGACGGCAGGACGCACGACAAGGTGTACAGCGTTAGCTATGAGTCTGCGCTAAGAGATGCAGGCTTTAATGTGATTGTCGTCCCTAATCAGGGGGCGGGGGCTGCAGGCGCCAGAGTCGAGGCGGTCCGACGAATCTTACCCTCAACCTACTTTAACGAGCCTGCCTGTAAGTCGGGGCTTGAGGCGTTGAGCTGGTATCACGAGAAGCGCGACGAGAACAGAAATATAGGGCTTGGACCTAATCACGACTGGTCGAGCCATGCGGCAGACGCCTTTGGGATGATGGCGGTGGTTTATGAGCCACCAAATGCATCTTGGGGCAAGCCGCTGAGAGTTAATTTAAAGGGCATTGTATGAGCGACAGAATGGCAGGCATATTGGATGTGATTGCGCAGGTGTTAACGCCTAGCAGTAATCCAATGCCGACGGTGCGCCCACATCCGGGTGACGGTGCTGATGTCAGTGCATTGCAGTTAGTCCCGGACACGGCATCGAGTTTTATTAACGATGCGGCGCGCTATGGCAGGCAGGCGGTTACCGGGTCTGTATCGGACGGCGAGCTACTCAATCGTCCAGAGCTGCAGGGTGACGCAAGGACGTTTAGCGATGCGCTAGGTGATGGCTTTAGCAAGCTAATGAACTACGGTGGCTTCCTTGATGTGCCTTCAGGCGCCGATGTAATTGGTGGCGTGGTCGATGCCTATCAGGGCGCAAAGCCAGGGCTGATTGATGCGCTTGGCGAGAGCGCGGTTAACCGCTTAGAGGGTGCAGGGCTCTTGGCCTCGATGGTGCTACCCGGCAAGGCGCGACAGGGTGTTGGCCGGTCTAAAGAGCGTGTTGGCACTACAGGTCAGTATGTCGGCGGTCCAGCGGGTATGGATAGCGAAGAGAAGCTGGCAAAAATGTACCAGGATTATATTGCTGACGTTGAGCTCGGTGTTGGCGGTAGAAATTGGTACAACGATTCAAGTGATTTTATTGACAATGTGTCACCCGATGGTCAGCGCCAGGCTGTGGCAGATATTACTGGTATTACCTCGCAGGGAACGGGCGTTGACTCTAATCTTGGTTTTGCGATTAAGGGGATCAACCAAAGAGCAGCAGGTTTGCCTGTTGAGACCGGGCGCTTCCCTAATAATCAATCACCGCTAATTGAGCAGGCGCTTGATGGTGTAAGAGAAAACCTTGGACCGAAGCGACAACCCTTTGCAGATAACTTGAGTGTGTCTTGGAATCCAGAGATGGCTGACACACCAGTGCACGATATATGGCAGGGTAGAGCAATGGGTTACAAGCACCCGCCAAGCGCAAAGTTTCCAGAGGGCAAGCCGTGGGACGCTGGATTTAGTCAGCAGCAGCACGCCTTTATGGACGACAGCATGGTCGAGATACAGAACCAGCTAAACACTGCCAAGGCGATGGGTTTTGATGACTGGGATGCGTTAAATACGCAGGCCGCTGCATGGTCTGGTGCAAAGATACGCGCCGGAGATATTACTGAGGCCGACGCTGCCAAGCATTACGGTGACTTTGCTGACAAGTACGCAGTGAACGCTACTTACGAGCAGGCGCCGGGTGCTAACACAGGTCAACTTGAGGGTATATTAGATATGCCTTTTGAGGACCGTTTGGCGTATGAAAATGCAGCGACCTGGCAGAACAGTAGGGGGCTTGATGACCTGTATTCATCGGGCGGCTTACTAGCGCAACCTACTGACACGATGGTCGGTGCTTACACGCCACAAGCAACAGGTGTGTTAGAAATCAATCCGGGCAAGGTGGCAAGGCCGTTAGTGCAGCAGGCAGGCGGTGAAATCATACCGTCTAATGCGGGTTTGTTGGACATAGCAGAGTCAAGTCGTGCGTTTGTTGATGTACAGAATGCAGGGGCATATCACAAGGTTATCCCTGATAGCCAAACCAAGATGGGCGAGCGTACCAGTGTTAACCTCCCGTTAGACGCATCGCCAGAGCCTGAACTTATGTCACAGATTAGCAGCTTGGCTGATGAGCATGGATTCTTTGCGGTGGATACTGGCAGTGGTGTTAATTTTGTTAATGACATCTACTCGCCGATTGGTGCTCAGAGAACAGGTGGCACGCTTGGTAAAGAGCTCAAGGGCGACTTTGGTGAAAGGCTGCAAGTGTTGATGGGGACTAAGGGCTCTAGGGTTAAGGTGCAGGCAGGCTATGAGGACTATGAATCAGCATGGCAAGCAGGCGAAGGGTCTGGAAAGGCCACGCAGCAGTTTTTGAGCAAGCTCGATGAGAACCCAACCTTTGCGGCAGCAATTGAGCCAGCGCTGAAGAGAAAGGCGGCAGCCAATATTGAGCGTGACGCTGCGACACAGTTTAAAGGGCGTAGCGACGTTGCTACCGCAAGAAGGATTCTTGCAGACAATGGCATTGATGGACTGAAAGCAGCCCTGGCGGCGGGAACTATTCTTCCTGCAGTGGCAATGGTGGTCCTTGATCCTGCAATCTTGACGGCTTCACAGCAGCCCGATGATTCGCAGAGGGAAACGATTTAACACGGTTTATTTTCTTAAATCGCTCGGCCTCTTCTGGTGCGGTCACGTTGTAGTAGACGCGCTCAGTAAAGCCGTTGTCGTAGGTGATATCTTTATAAGGCATGGGTAACTCTCCTGTTTAGCTGTATGCCGCAAGTAGGAATAAATCGCCCGGTAAGTTTACCAAATCTATTAGAGAAAAAACATGGCTATAAGCACTTACAGCGAGCTACAGAGCAGCATCGCTGACTACCTCAATCGCGGTGATCTAACGAGCGTTATACCGACGTTTATTGATCTTGCGGAGGCACAAATCAACCGGGATGTCAGGCACTGGCAGATGGAGAATAGGGCGACAACGACCTTTGATGGCCGCTACGCCACGCGACCCTCTGACTGGATTAGTACGCAGAGAATGCACCTGACAGGCGGTAGCACCACCGCGATGACCTTGATCAGTCAGCAGGCGATGGCAGAAAAGCGTATGACAGCATCAGACACATCTGGAACGCCGTTGTTTTACTCGCACTCAGAGTCACAGTTTGAGCTGTACCCAACGCCAGACCAGTCATACACCGCCGAGGTGCTTTACTTACAGAAGATACCCGCGCTATCTGACAGCAACACCAGCAACTGGCTTTTGAGTTACGCGCCTGATGTGTACCTGTACGGATCGCTGATTCACTCGGCGCCCTACCTTGCAGAGGACGAGAGGTCCACGGTGTGGGCGGCGATGTACCAGGCGTCTGTCAATCAACTGAACCTGCAGTCGGAGAGCTCTAAGACATCAGGGGCCGGACTTAAATTACGAGTAAGAGGACTAGGATGAGTTTTTCAAATTATTTAGAGACAGAGATACTGGACCATGTATTTGGTGGCGCTGCTTACACTGCTCCGTCAACGCTGTATGTGGCACTCTACACGGCCACGCCTAACGACGCTGGCGGTGGCACTGAGTTAAGCGGATCGGGCTACACGCGCAAGTCTGCGGCCTTCACAACGTCCGGTGCGACTACGTCCAACACTGGCGCTGTTGAGTACGACACGGCGACAGGTAGCTGGGGCACGATCACGCACATCGGTGTGTTTGACGCAGCCACCTCTGGCAACTTGCTGGCCTATGGCGCACTTAGCTCGTCCAAGGTCGTTGATACGGGCGATGTATTCCGCATCCCTGCAGGCGATCTTGATATTACGTTGAACTAATATGCTGTACAGCGCAGGGAACTATGGCTACGGCGACTTTGCCGTCCACTCTATGCTGTACGGTGAGTACCAGTACGGTAGCGCGACCTATACCGGAACCCGGTTAGCGAACGCCTCGTCAACCATAACGGCGTCATCGTCTTTGTCCGCAAGTGCCATGCGGTATCTAGCAGGTGGGCTAGAGATTACAGCCGCTGCTGCGTTTACTGCTGCCGGAGAGAAGATATTCCAGGGCGCAGTTCCGATGTCCGCAGTCGCCTCAATGGTCGTAGCGGGACAGAATGTATTCCAAAGGTCGGCAGCGTTAAGTGCGGCGGCATCAGCGTCATTCTCAGGCAACATCACAGTGTCCAGCGGCTCGCTCATATCGGCACTATCTACCACTGTAGGCGCAGGACAGCTATCGGTTGCCGGTGCTGGACAGGTAACCGCTGACAGTAGCGGATCATTCTCTGGAAACATTACAGCGGCAGGGGCAACAGTTATCCCTGGCGCTGCAACACTGAACATTGTGGGTACTATTCTGTGGGAAGACAACGCACTTAGCAGTAAGACCTACACCGACACTAATCTGGCATCGAACACCTACTCTGATGTCAACCTTACAGACAATACATGGGAGGCCGCTTAAATGGCTGATACAACGACTACCACCTACTCACTTGTGAAGCCTGAAGTCGGCGCGTCTGCGGACACATGGGGAACCAAGCTAAATGCCAATCTTGACAGCATTGATAACCTGCTCGATGGCACGACCCCCGTCACTAACATGGACATCGATGGCGGCACGATTGACGGCGCAGCCATTGGCGCAACCTCTGCCTCTACGGGCGCGTTTACCACGCTGGCCGCGACAGGGGGCATTACCGAAAACGCTGAGACGCTGTCAGGAACGACTACCACGATCAACTTGCTTACAGGCACTAATTTCACGCACACGCTATCAGGCGCCACCACCTACACGTTTAGCAACCCTGCATCGTCAGGCAGTGCCTCTAGCTTTACGCTCAAGGTGATACAGGACTCTACCGCGCGCGCAGTTACGTGGCCTGCAAGTGTTGACTGGGTAGGAGGCACGGCGCCTACCTTGACATCAGCAAGCGGCGGTGTCGACGTATTTGCGTTTTACACCATTGACGGCGGCACAACTTACTACGGCTTTGTAGCCGGGCAGGCGATGGCTTAATGAGTAGCGTAGCAGACAAGATTATAGCGGGGGCATCCGGCAACCAATCGGGCTCGGAGCCGTTTGATTACCTTGTTCAAGTAGCGCAGAACTATGGCCGTACGTTAGACATATCAGATGTTGATAATATCTCTATCGAAGACTCTTGGTATGTAGCCGGTAGTAACTGGTATCAGCCCGGATGCACAGCAGTAGACCGTGAAAAGGGGCTGCTTTTTGTAGTCAACGGGACGGTTCAAAACAAGCTTACTGTATTGGATATTAGTGACCCCACTGATGTCACGATACTCTCATATAACAGCCAGACATCTAGCTCGTTTACTAACTCTAATGGCATAGTCATTAACCCAACAACCCAACGCATATACATACTTTCGAGTAGCACATATCGCAAGGTGACCTCCTATCAATATTCAGACGCTGGCGTAATGACCTATAAGTCACAATATAATTTCGGCACAAGTGTAACGCCTGGCGGGATAGCAATTGATACAGAGGACGACAGGCTGTACATCGTTACTAGAGAGAGCAGCATTTCATCGTTGCTTGGTAGGCATTACGAGTTCGATATCTCAACGCCCGACACGTTCACCAGCATAGGCAGCCCTAGCAGCAACACGTTTGCCGACACAGGCCCAATTTATAGTACCAGCGCCAACAATCTTTCAGGCTATGAAAGTCGGTCTGAGTTTGACATGGATACAAAAATTCTCTACGGCTCTAGGCCTAGTAGTAATAAGGTAACTGCTGTTGATGTAAGTACAAACGGCATTTATAGCAACGAGAATATGACCCTGAGGGACACGGTGGATGCCAGCCCGTATATGTCCACTAAAGCCGCCACGATGGACTTCAATGACAAGCTGTATTTTGTCGTGTCTATTCTTCGGGTGTCCTGTATAGACGTAAGCGACCCAGATAACCTGACCCTCACTGACACGTTAGAAAACTTAAAGGCCGGTCGAAATACCAGCACAGTAAGGTACGGCTTAAAGGTAGACCCTGCCAGAAAGTTATTATTTCAAGCGAGCCGTTTTAACAGTCACACCATTAACGGGGCTACAGTTTACCGACTTAATATCATCGACTACTCAGACCCTACAGATTTAACACTAGCAGCCACTTTCGATACACCTTTCGTTGCTCCCCAACAGGGAGAGCACGGCTATCGTTTAGAACTTTTTTAAGGAATTAACCATGCGAGTAAAAGTAGTAAACAACGAAATAGAAATATTTCCTTACGGCCTTAGACAGCTAAAGGCAGATAACCCAGACACATCTTATCCTGCAAAAATGACGGATGCAGATTTCGAGGCCTTGGGTATTTACCGCATAGTGTTTGAGGCTGAACCTGCGGTAACGCACAGCCAGACCTTCGAGCCAAATGCCGCCCCTGTTTTGGTTGACGGTGTGTGGACATTGGGCTGGACGGTGAGGGACAAGACAGCAGACGAGATCGCCGATGAGGCAGGGGCTGCACGTTATAGGCGTAATGAGCTGCTGACAGAAAGTGACTGGACGCAGATAGCAGATAACTCGCTTGACGACGCTACAAAAGCCGCCTGGGCTACTTATCGATCAGCATTGCGCGACATCTCGACGCAGGCAGGTTTCCCAACAGACATTACTTGGCCCACCGCACCCTAACCGCAGAAAATAAACCAACCCGCAAGTAGAGACTTATCAATGATTGATCCGGTCACCGCCATCAGCATTGCGACCAATGCGTTTGGGACAATAAAGCGGATGGTCCAGGCTGGGCGTGACGTTGAAGATACGTTAAGTCAGGTAGGTCGCTGGTATGGCGCGGTCAGTGATATAAACGAGTGCCAGAGGCGAGCAGAGAACCCGCCGCTGTTTAAGCGCATCGTTTCATCGCAGTCTGTTGAGCAGGAGGCGATGCAGATCTATGCGCACCAGAAGAAGATACAGGCGCAGGAAAAAGAGCTCCGCACCTTACTCATGTATCAGTACGGACCAGAGGGCTATAACCAGCTCACGGCGTTAAGGCGCAAGATCAGAGAGCAGCGAGAGAAGACAGTGTACCTGCAGGAGCGAAGACGCAAGGCGCTGTTTTGGAACAGCGTGCAGGTAACGGGGATCGTTGTTCTGGCCTACGGCCTGTATGCGGTCGTTGCCTTTCTAATGAGTCAATAAGGAAAAAACATATGGCGCTTTTAGCCCTTGATGTCCCGGCTGGCATATACAACCATGGGACAGAACTAGACTCGTCTGGACGCTGGAGAGAGGGTAACTTTATCCGCTGGCAGAACGGGTCTGTCAGGCCGATTGGCGGCTGGGACATACGCAGGGCCTCTGCCACGGCATCGACGCCACGAGGCGCCGTCGCATGGAAGGACCATTTAGGTGATGCGCATATTGCGGCAGGCACGTACAACAAGCTGTACGCCCTAAATCAGGGCGCTGTTGCAACGGACATAACGCCTGCGGGGTTAACTGCAGGCAACGTCGATGCGCCTGTGAACTATGGCTTTGGCGCGCAGACCTTTGGCCTAGACCGCTATGGCACGCCGAGAGATGGCAGTGTGCCTGCGCCTGTGACAACTTGGTCACTTGATACCTTTGGCCAGTACCTGATTGCCTGCTCATCGAGTGACGGCAAAATTTACGAGTGGCAGCTAAATAATGCGTCTGCGGCGGCGGTACTGAGTAACGCGCCAATTAACAACACGGCGATCATGGTGACTGACGAGCGATTTGTGTTCGCGTTGGCCTCCGGTGGCAACCCGCAAAAGATCGCCTGGTGCGATAGGGAAAATAACAACCTGTGGACGCCTGCGGCAACTAATCAGGCGGGTGACATTGAGCTTCAGACCACCGGGCAGATTATGTGCGGCGTGCGTGTTAAGGGCGCGTCGCTGATACTGACAACCTCTGACGCGCACACGGCGACCTACGCCGGGCCTCCCTTTGTTTACGGCTTTACCCGTGTTGGTAGTGCGTGCGGTATTATCTCGCAGCAGGCGGCGGTTGGTGTCGATGAGGGCGCATTCTGGATGGGGCCGTCAGGCTTTTATCAGTTTAACGGCTCGTCGGTGCAGGAGATGGCCTGCGACGTTCTGGATTACGTGTTCTCTGACATGAACGAGGCGCAACGCTCAAAGGTGTGCGCGATTCACAACGCGCAGTTTGGCGAGGTGTGGTGGTTTTACCCATCTGGGGCGAGCACCGAGAATGACCGCTATGTAGTCTATGACTATAAAGAAGGCCACTGGAACATAGGCACGCTATCACGCACCACCGGTGTCGATGTTGGCGCGTTTAGGTCGCCGCTGTGGTTTGACGGAGGCGGCAACCTGTACAACCATGAGGTAGGCTACAGCCATGACTCTGAGCCGTTCTTAGAGTCTGGTCCGATCTCGATTGGCTCTGGCGATAGCATTGTCAAGGTCAACAAAATCATCCCAGATGAGAAGACCCAGGGCGAGTGTACGCTGACCTTCAAGTCGCGCTTTTATCCCAACGGCGAGGAGACAAGCCACGGGCCATATACCTTGTCCAATCCGACAGGCGCGCGCTTTCAGGGGCGTCAAATACGTATGCGAATTAACGGGTCTAGCCTAAACAACTGGCGTACTGGCAAGATGCGGCTCAATGTCGTTGAGGGTGGCAGGCGTTGAGTTTTCAGCTACCGCAACCCATTGGGCCTGACTGGAAGCTGTGGGCAAAGCGCCTACTGGACAACTTGAGTGCCACGCGATCTCAGCTTGCGTACTACCTTGCAGGCGACTCGGCGGCCAATGACGGGGTCTTGCTGTACGACACGAACGGCTACCCGGTGATGTCTGAATCAGGCACGTTTAAGCAACTACTTATTAAAGGAGGCTGTGGGAAGTTTTATGCGACATCTACGCAGACACCAGCGCAGGCGAATACAGGTTATGCGGTCACATTTAACACCGCGACAGCGAATGACGGTCTTGCGATCAATGGCAGTGACGCGACAAAGATCGATGTCACCGACGCAGGACTCTTGCGAGTCAGCATCACAGCCCAGGCAACAGCCGCAAGTAGTTACACCGGATACCTCTGGGTTAACGTCAACGGGGCCGACGGTTACGCCGTAAAGAAGGTCATCTCAGGTGACGACACAATCACCCATACGGCCCTTGTAACAGTCGCTGCAGGTGACTACCTCAAGGTGTTCTATGCGGCCTCAAACACGGGGCTAACTCTACCTAACACGGCGGCATCCTCGCCAGTACCTGCTATCCCTGCGGTGCAGGTGGCGATTGATCGAGTCCACCAGTGAGCCTAAACGAGGAGCTCAGTCGGTGCAGGCCGTGGATCGAGGCGGCGCTGTCGTACTCTGGCGGCACGCACCTTTATGAAGATATTGTTGAGGGCATTGTCACGGGCAGGATGCAGTTCTGGCCTGCCGAGAGGGGCTGTGCGGTCACAGAGATTATTGTGTTCCCAAGAAAAAAGGTGTTTCACATCTTCTTAGCCGGGGGCGAGAAAGATCAGATTGTAGAAATGGATGACTCGGCTGTTGAGTTCGCACGGGCGGCGGGTTGCACGGGTATGACGATTGCCGGGCGTAAAGGCTGGTCAAGAGTACTGAAATCAAAAGGGTGGACCGAGGCGTTCACCACACTATCGAAGGAGATATAGTATGTCAGGTGGTAAAGGCGGGAGCCAAACATCACAGGTTGAGATTCCTAAGTGGATTGAACAGCCCTCTATCCGCAACATCGCGCGATCCGAGGACTTGCAAAAGGTCGGGTATATGCCCTACATGGGTCCAGACGTTGCCGGGTTTACACAGCCACAGCAGCAGGCCATGCAGTCTAACATCGATGCGGCGGCGGCCTTTGGCCTTGTAGACCCCAACCTCGACGCGATGGCGGGTATGCCACAGGCGCAGGACTTTGGTGGCGTGTCGGCCTACTCATCATTTCCGATATTTGATATGGCGGTTGCCGACCTTGAGCGCTCGCGCCCTGGTCAGGCCCAAGCCTACAACGACCTATTTGTTGACCCTAATGTTGTTGAGCCCGACATACCGGACTTACCTTACTTTAGATATCCTCCCTTCTTTTCATAAACTGTTGCTTCTGTATCTCCTTACACAATTACGCAGCAACCTGCCGCGCTTAGTTAACAGGCGCGGCTAAACCATTTACCAGTAGTAACTTAATAACCGCTATGCGCAACGTGCGCGGCCAAAGGGTCGCCATGCGCTTTTGCTCGGTCTAAATAAAGAGGAAGTAAGCATGTCAAATGGTGGCGCTCAAGGCGTAGCACAAAGACCTAACAACATGGTGCAGGGCGGTGTAGGACGCGCGCCTAACATTAACCAAACGGCGGCGGCAGGCATCAATAACGCCATCGGTGGCGCTCGACGGGAGATGGATTACCGCCCTACAGAGATAACCGCCAGCAGCTATCAGGCCGACCGACTGGGCGCATCGCCCACCGTTGCCGCGCAGAATGTGAGGGCTAGTCAATTAGCCAATACCGATCTCTCTGCCTACGTTAACCCTTACGAGAATACGGTGGTTAATAACACGCTGTCAGACCTTGATCGAGCGCGTCAACTGCAGCAACAAGGTAGCGGCGCAAATGCCACAGCAGCAGGTGCCTTTGGCGGGTCACGCCACGCCTTGAGAGAGGCAGAAAACAACCGCAACTTTTACGACCAGGCGGCCAAGACGGCGGCAACTCTGCGTCAGGCTGGATTTAATAACGCGCAGCAGATGGGTATTACCGACATCGGCAATACCCTAAGAGCCGACCTTGCCAACCAGAGCACAAACCTTCAGGCAGATAGCCTTACAGCAAATCTAGCCCAGCAGACGGCGATGGCAAACCAGGCGGCGGCAAATCAGGCGGCCGTGTTTAACGCGCAGCAGGCGCAGGCGGCGCAGATGGCGAACCAAAACGCAGGCCTAGCCGCGTCACAACAACGTCTCTCGGCAGGCAATCAGTTAGGCAACTTGTCCAACCTTGGGTTTGGCATGGGTCAGACGCTGACAAGCAACTTGGCGCAGGACGGCGCGATGAAGCAAGGCCTTAACCAGCTTCTCATTGATGGCGCTAAAAATCAGTTTGAGGGCTACACAAGCAGCCCCTATCAGAGCATCGGCTTGCTATCTCAGGCAATTGGCTCGTCACCTGTACCGCAGACAACCACCACAAGCAAGCAGCCTGGCCTGTTTGATTACCTAACACTCGGCGCGGGGATGATGTAAATGTACGATCCAAATTTAGACGCTGAAGAGCGACTACGCAAAATAGCGATGCAGCAACTGATGGCCAACAATAAAGATATGGCCGCAGATATTAAGGTTGCACCAAAAATTGATGTGCCAGAGGTTGCTGTACCGCCGCCAGAGGCGCCAGAGGCGTTCATGATGGATAAGATGATGGCATCCCTCGATGGCAGCAATATGGGCGTGTATCAGGGCATGGCGCCAATCAACCCTATCGGCATGACGCCTGTACAGCGCGGCGGCGGGATGCTTACGCCTGCGGCGGTAGCGATGGGTGACTATGGTACGGGCATTGGCGGCGTCGGGATTTTAGACGCAATCACACGGGGCGGCTCAAGCTCGTCTAGTGATAGCGAAGAGCCACAAGATTGGCCTGATTTTTTCCAGAAAATGTTGCAAAACAAACTAACTAAAATAGTTGGGGGGTGATATGACCCAAGAAGAATTAATGACTCAAGAAATTGAGCGCTTAAACATTGCCAAGCAGTACGGGGCACAATTCCCAAGCAAGACAGCGCCACAGGCACAGCAACAGCCTCAAGAGCAGCAAGGCTTACTTGCACGGATAGGCGCAGGCTTTCAAAACCTACGCAACGACCCTGAGAAAATGGCTCGATTGCAGATGGGTCTTAACTCCATGCGCCTTAACCCCGATCAGGGCATCGCGGCATCGGCGGCGCAGACCATACAGACCGCGCAGGAAAATAGGCGGCTAAAAACAAGAGCCAACTCAACCATTGCCGCACTGAAATCAGCGGCGGCGACAGACCCGCTTGCAAAAACCGCCTTACAGGCCATCCAAGCCAATCCAGATGCGTACATGGAGATTTTTAAGGCCTACGCAACTGAGAAGATGAAGGGCAGGGAAACCATCAACCAGATGTCGGGCGCACAACTTAACAAAGGGCCTGGCGGCGGCGCTTATGACCCGCAGGCAATGTATAACGTCACCACCACGCCACAGGGCACAAAGGTTGCCAAGATTGGCGGCGGCACTACTTTTAACATGAACGATAACAAGCTGCCACCGGGTCTAGAGGCACTAGATAAGGCCTACGCAAAAGATCATCTTGAGTGGACCAGAGGCGGCGGCGCAGATATGGCGGCGCAGGTGGCGCAGGTTGATACCGTACTGCAGCGACTGCAAAGTGGCGAAGAGCTAACAGGCCCAACCATTGGCGTGATTAATAATGTGGGCCTGCTTGGGCTCGTTAACCCAGAGGCTGAGAACGCGAAAGAGCAAATCCAAGAGGTGGTCCAGAGAAACTTAAAGCTGGTGCTTGGCGCACAGTTCGCACAGAAAGAGGGTGAGCAGTTAATTTCGCGTGCGTACAACCCAACATTAAGCCCAGAGGTTAACGCCCAGCGGCTGCAAAAGCTGTACAGCCAGATGGAAGTCGCGCGGCAACAGCGTGAGGCGATGGCCGACTACTTTAATAAAAACTACACGCTCCGTGGCTACGAAGGCCCACAGCCAAATTACGCTGACTTCTACACCGCGCTGTCAAAGTTTAACGTGGGTCAGGTCGTTGACGGGTACAAGTACCTTGGCGGCGACAGCACAAATGAAAATAACTGGCAAAAAGTAGGCCCATAATATGACTGATCAAAAGCCGTGGACAATAGAGAACCAGGACCAGGTGTTGCCTTGGACCATAGAGGACGATGATCAGGCACAGCAGCCTGTCAAAAGCCAGTTCGGGCGCTCTTTTTTACAAGGCCTATCTGACTACAGCGCCGATGAGGCCGAGGCATTTATTACCAGCAACCTACCGGATGCCATTACTGGCAACCCGCAAACCTATCAGCAGGCGCGAGATAAAATCCGACGCGATCTGGCGGCATACAGTCAGGCCAGTGGTGGTAAGGCATTTACGGCTGAGATGCTAGGTGCAGTAACGCAGGGCATCGTTACGACGCTTGTCTCAAAAAATCCTCGCGCGCTTGTTGACGCACCGATTGAGGCGCTGAAGCGCAACATGGTGCAGGGCGCAAGGGCAGGCCTTGGCGAGTCTGAGGCTGACCTGATGGAGGGCGATGTTGCTGGCGTTGTGACAGATACCGCAAAGGGCGCAGGCTACGGCTACGCGATTGGCCGTCCAATGGAAAAGGCAATGCAGTCGGTCGGCGGTGCCGTGTCAAAGTATGGCGGCAATTTCCTAGAGAGCTTTACCCGTAAAAGCAGGGCCGTTAACAAACTTGCAAACGATTTAGGTATTTCCGAAGGCGCGGCAAACATTATGTACACGATGATCGCGCAACGCATGAATCTGTCACAGATGATTGCTAATTTAAAAAAGGCAGGCGATGACGGCATGATCATTGACGCCGACAAGGCCGTTGCGCAGCTAGGCGACGCTATACAGGCATCAGGCACGCCACGAGCCGGTAGTATTATCACCGATGCGGCTGAGACCAGGGCGGCCAATCAGGCCGAGCAACTGCGGCCAACTATGGACGAGGTTTTAGGCGAGCCACCAGAGGGGATGCAGACGGCTGTTGACGCCGTTGCAGCGCGCACCGCCCCGGCTCGGCAAAAGGCCTACGACGAGGCCTATGCGAAGCCAATTGACTACGCCTCAGGTGCTGGACTGGCCATTGAGCGCATTATGAGCGATCTGGCAAGAAACGCGCCCCGTGACTTTAAAAGGGCAATACAGAGCGCCAACCTAAACATGGCGGCTGATGGCAAAAAAAATATGCAGTTTATGGCCGAGGAGATGGCCGACGGCACGTTTAAGATAAAGCAGATGCCGAATATGATTCAGCTTGATTACCTAAAGCAAGCCCTACAGGAGACCTACGAGCGCACGGGAGATATCGGGTACAAAAAGTTCTCAGAGCAGCTTAGAGATGCCGGGATTGACGCAGTGCCTGCTTACGGCAAGGCATTAAAGCTGGGTCAGGCCAAGATCGTCGAGACCGATGTCATGCAGATGGGTGGCAAGTTCTTGCAGGACAACGTCAAGCTAGACACGCTTAAAAATGCGATTAACAGCGCCTCTCAAACAGAGATGGATGCGATTAGGCTTGGTGCGCGCAACCAGATAGAGGAGATACTGGACCAGACGCGCAAAAACATCGGCAGTGTCGGTGATGACAAGGCAGGCGCGACGGCAGAGGAGTCACGCAAGCTGCTCCGCATTTTATCGTCTGCGTCTAGCCGCAAAAAACTGGCGCTGATACTTGGCGAAAGTGAAGCGCAAATCTTATTTAAAAAGCTCGACGAGGTTGAGTCTGGACTGCAGCTACTTAATAGCGTGGGTGGTAACAGTGCAACCGCGATACGCACGCAGTTAAACGACACCATAGACGGCATATTACAGCCGGGCATTCTTGGCACAGCGGCGCGAGGCGAGTTGACCGACATACCTAAAAAGATTATTCAGGTTGTTACCCAGCAGACCCCAGAGGCGCTTGCAGATCAGAAGGATGAGATTTTATCTGAGGTTGCCACCGTGCTGACCCAAGCACGAGGCAGGGAAGCGGAGGCGGCACTGCGCTTACTTGATAAGGCGCGTCAAGGCGCCACCTTATCCACGCCACAGGCCGCATTTATCAGCAAGACCTACGAAGGCTTAAAGACAGCCGCATCTGGTATACCAGGCGGCATCACTCAGGGCGCAAGGCAACAGGCCATCGAGTCTGACCCGGTCGGCCTGCTGTATAACTAACCCCTAGCAACCTCTATTCACTGCACCGCCTTCACTGGCGGTTTTTTTCGTGGAAAAAATAAATATGGAATTAAAAAAACTAACAGACGACGACATCAAGTCAATTGCGGCAAGTGCGGTGGATAACGCAGAGGACTTTGTTAACTCAGAGCTGGTCGAGGATCGCCTAAAGGCGCAACGCTACTTTGATGGCAAGGTAGACATCGGCGCAGAGGACGGTCGTAGCAAGGTTGTATCGACCAAGATTAGGGACAAAATCCGAGCCATCAAGCCAAGCCTGATGCGCGTTTTTTTATCCACCGACAAGCCTGTTGAGTTTTCTCCGATGGGGCCAGAGGATGCTCAGTTTGCAGAGCAGGCCACAAAATATGTGAACTACAAGTTTGACTCGTTAGGCGGCTACCGTGTCCTTGGTGACGCATTTCACGACTCGCTTTTAAAGAAGTGCGGCGTTGTTAAATGCTACTGGGATGTGGAGAAAAAGTCAGAGGTATTTGATCACCAAGACCTGCCTGATGAAGAGTTTAGCCTCATTGTTAACGACCCTCGCGTCGATGTCATTGAGCACACCGAGACCATCGAGGTAGAGATTGATGCGACAGGTATCGAGGTGCAGCGCGCCATGCACAACGTCAAGATATCGGTCACCGAGGAGTACGGCGATTTAGCCATAGAGGCGGTCCCGCCAGAAGAGTTTTTTGTGTCATCCGAGGCGACTTCATTAGAGGACGCCTATGCGGTTGTCCACAAGCGCGAGGTGCGCGTCGGTGATCTGGTAGCAATGGGCTACGACTTTGATGTCGTGTCTGAGCTTACCGGGAACGACACCGATAACTTTGCCGACGAGGAAAAGCTTGAGCGTCAAAACTTTAGCTTAGATGATCATGAGCAGGCCCTAGACCCGTCGATGCGCAAGGTCATTGTGTCCGAGGTCTACATGAAGATAGACGTTGATGGCACAGGCGTTGCCTCAATGCACAAGATTCTACTTGGCGGCGGCTCAGATGAGTTACTTGATTACGAGCCCTGGGGGGACCTGCCCTTTGCGCTGTTTGAGCACGACCCAGAGCCGCACACGGTATTTGGTAACTCAATGGCAGATATCCTGTTCTCAGAGCAGGACGCCGCAACCGCGATGCTGCGTGGCGTACTTGATAACGTCGCGCTGACCAACAACCCGCGCACAGAGATTGTCGAGGGCATGGTCAACACCGACGACTTTTTAAATAACGAAATTGGTGGCGTTGTCCGGGTTAAGAGTAACGGCGCGATCAACCCGCTTACCGTTCCCTTTATCGCAGGTCAAACCTTGAGCGCTGTTGAGTACCTTGACGCGCAGATTGATCACAAGACAGGCGTGTCAGCGGCCTCATCTGGCCTCGATCCGAATGCGCTATCGAACACCACCGCAACCGCTGTTAACGCAACGGTCCAAGGCGCGGCCTCGCAGATAGAGGTCATGGCAAGAAATCTAGCCGAGGGCGGTGTCACCCAACTGTTTAAGTTAATGCTCAAGCTCACCATCGAGAACTGCGACAAGGTCGAGATGATGGCGATTGCTGGCAACGACTACATGCCTGTCGATCCCCGGTCGTGGAACAAGGAGATGGATGTCAGCGTTAACGTCGGCCTTGGAACAGGTCGAGAGGGCGAAAGACTTGTGGCGCTACAGCAGGCGCTTGATATGCAGGTCCAGATCGTCACGCAGTACGGCATCAATAACGGCCTTGTCGGCATGACCGAGATACGCAACACCATTGCCGATATGTTGGCGATGGGTGGTTTACGAAACGTCAACCGCTACTTCAGGCCAATTGATCAGCAGATGGAGATGATGTTGTCGCAGCAGGCGCAGGGTGAGCAGCCAATGGACCAGGCAACAGCCTACCTGCAGGCAGAGCAATTAAAGGCACAGGCCAAGGCGCAGACCGACATGGCCAAGCTACAAATCGATGCGCAGAAGGCGATTGCGCGCGACGACAGAGAGCGCGACCAGATGGATCAAGACCTACTGGTTAAGGCCGCAGAGATTTACGGCAAGTACCAGACCTCTGTGGACGTTGCTGGCGTTAAGCAGGCGCAGGCCGCACCACGCTACCCGCAGGACACACCAGTACAGGCGGTTACAGGCGGTAGATTTTGAGTAATAAAGAAAAGGCCCAGAGATACGCCCGGCTCGCGGGTGATGAGGTATTTCAGGAGCTTTTACAAGATGTCAGAGATGACGCTGTTAGCGTCTTTCTGGAGCAGTCTCGTGACGACGAGGCGATTCACCGGGCGCGCAATTTAATTGATGCGCTAAACACAATCGAGAACAAGATCAACTCCATCAAGATGGACGACCTTGTCGATGAAAAAAGGAAATCAGCACCGTGGAAACGACTGAAAATATGATGGACGGCAGCATCGAATCTGCCGCAGAGGCACTACTAATTCAACCCGAAACTGAGGAAGCTGAGACCACAGAAGAGCAGGCAGAGCCTGAATCTGAGGTTGAGGAGACCGAGGAAGAGGAGCAAGAGGTAGCGCAGGCTGACGATCAGGAAGAAGATCAGCAAGACGATGATCAGGACGATTATGAAGAAGACGACATAACCGAGGACGATTCAGACGAAGAAGACGATGCCGCTTCTGAGAGCCAGACTTACAGCGTCAAGATAGACGGTGAAGAAAAGTCTGTAACTCTCGATGAGCTCAAGCAAGGATATTCCGGTCAGAAGTTTGTCCAAAAAGGGATGCAAGAAAACGCCTCAATGCGAAAGCAAACTGAGGAAGTTTACAACGCCCTTTTAGAATCTCGTCAGCAAGTAACTGAACTATTTAGCAAACTGCAAAACGGTGACGTACCTCGCCAGCCAGTCAAGCCAGATATAGCAATGCTAGACACCGATCCAATCGGGTATGTCGAGGCAAATGCTCGATTTGAGCAAGATATGGCGGCCTACCAAACTGAGATGCAGCAGTTTCAACAGGTCCATAGCGACCAGCTACACGCCCAGAATTTAGCCCTAGAGGCTCATCGCAACCAGGAGATGAACAAGCTCTTAGAGATCATGCCTGGCCTTAAAGACCCAACAAAGGGTAAGGCCATGAAGGAGCAGATGCTCGCGGTTGGCAATGAGTACGGCTACTCGCCTGATGAGATATCAGCGATTGTCGATCACCGGGCTATCCGAGTTCTGGAGGATGCTAGAAAGTATCGTGAGATTGTAGCAGGGAAGTCTAAGGCCGTTGAAAAGGCGACTCAGAAAAAGAGAACCAAGCCATTGAAAGCAGGCGCTAAAAAAGTCAGTTCCTCGCAGAAAGAGCTACGGAGCAAGCAAAACCGACTACGACAATCCGGCTCAATTGATGACGCAGTAGCGTTGATATTGAGCGACTAAATCAGACTTGAGGTAATTTAAAATGGCACAGCCAAGCAATACTTTCGACAGCTACGATGGGTCAAATTCCATCAAAGAGGACCTTTCAGGTGTAATCGAGCGAGTGAGCCCTGAAGAAACGCCTTTTTACTCAGCTTGTAAAAAGACTAAAGCAACCAACACCTTCCACGAGTGGCAGACAGATACCCTACGTGCTGCGGCGACCAACGCGCACATTGAAGGTGACGCAACGACTGCAGAGGCTCGCACAGCGACTACTCGTTTGGGCAACTACTCGCAAATCTTTAAGAATGCGGTTGTAGTACCTGACACTGACACCGGCCTAAGCAAGGCAGGCAAGGCGTCAGAGATGGCCTATCAGATCGTTAAGGTCGCTAAAGAGCAGAAGCTCGACATCGAGAAGGCTCTGTTTGACAACAACGCCAAGGTAGCAGGTAACGCTACAACTGCACGTGAGTTAGCAGGTGCGCCTACTTGGATGACCACTAACGATGCGTTCGCTTCAGGTAACTCTGGCGCTGCTCCAACAGGTGACGGCTCTGATGCCCGAACTGATGACGGTACTCCACGTGCTCTGACTCAGGCTATCTTTGATGGCGTGATGGAAGACATCTGGACTGCTGGTGGTAACCCTGACACTGTTTATCTGTCTCCTTTTCAGATGAACATCGCCCTGGGCTTCACTGGTAACAACAACCAGCGCTCAACTGTTCAGGCAGGCGACGGTGCTGTTGTTAAGTCTTTGGACGTATACGTAACTCCTTGGGGAACCATCGAGTTCCAGCCAAGCCGTTTGAACCGTTCACGTGATGTTTTCATCATGCAGAACGATATGTGGAACGTGGCAGTACTGCGTCCTACTAAGAACGTCGAGCTGGCCAAGACAGGTGATAACACTACCCGTCAGGTAACAACTGAGCTAACGCTCGTATGTAAGAATGAAGCTGCTTCAGGCATTATCGCTGACTGCACCACTTCATAATTACTAGGCAATAAAACGAAGGCATCCTCTGTGCACGGGGGATGCCTTTTTTTATGGAGTTTTTATGGCAAAGCCAGCTAAAGGAAAGGCAAGGGTAAAGGTTACCGCAAGCGGTAAAAAGGTGAGCTACGGCCAAGCCGGTAAAGCAAAGTCTGGCGGCCCTCGCGTCAAGCCAGGCACTAGTAAGGGTGACAGTTATTGCGCCCGGTCACTGGGCATTAAGAAAGGGCTATCTAAGGCCAAGCAGAACGATCCCAATACCCCGAACAACTTATCTCGCAAGCGCTGGAAGTGCAGCGGGGCGAAGAGCA
>VMHT01206723.1_pt1 | contig 32584 bp, 46 predicted proteins | sample 4693611 | NCBI WGS metagenome assembly VMHT01 (sample SAMN12280063, study PRJNA550983) | marine metagenome | isolation source: seawater sampled from same location over 5 years 0.02-0.2 micron viral filtrate | place: USA: collected off the coast of southern California halfway between the port... ...
TCTTTAATGGTAAGTGGATATACAAGATTAGAATCTATACCAATTCCTAAATTTGTGATTGCATTACCTAATCCATTTTCTAGCCTACCACTTAACGGATTAGCATCGTCTGCCGTTTTAATGGTTAGTAAACCTTGATATGAATCTTTTAACTGTTTTCCCGTAAGTGTTGCCATAATTTAGTGCTTGTCAAAATACATTGTTGATTGATTCCAAACTTGATTGGAGCGTGATAAGACACCCCATCTGATATGTGATATGTAGACTAATAATCTCAATCTAGTATATCTATTAATAAGAACTTAGCCGTTCTGTCGCTTGCTTCGTTACTTGCTCCCTTCAATCGCACTTTGTTTACGTCTTTAAACACATCAGCAGGTAATGAATGCTTGCCAGTTGCTACCGTTACCGAATACTTATTTCCAAACGTATCGTATATATCGAACCACGTTCCATCCACTTCTACTTGTACGTCAAATGACGTGTTCGTATACGTTCCTTCTAGGATCAAAGAGCCTATTTCAAATTCTTTGTTTCTGTCATCTATCTCTACTGCTGAAGAAACAGATTGACCACTTGTGATTGTCGTTGTTCTAATCTGAGCCATGTTTTACATTTTTTTTCAAGTTACAAATTTTTTATTTGTTTTAAAATTAACCTGCTGAAATTTTCAAAGTGCCACTGCTATTCCACAATGCACCTGCAACACTTGGATCAGAAGTTGGAAGACTATCCAAGACAACCAAGTTGTCTGATCTGCTTGACACATTCATGATCGTTCCATTTCTGTACAATGCACCTGTTTTCACAGGATTGCTTGTTGAAATATTGTCCAATATAGTCAACCCACCCAACTTGTTTGAATCTCTTGTCAGTCTTGCATACTGTTGTGAATTGTTATTGACATATACACCATCAAGTGCAACCCTTGTTTGACTTTCAAAACTTTTGACAGTGATGTCAATTTGAATTGTGATACTTGGTGTTGCAGGTAATGTTGCGGGATCTACTGCATTGATCTGAATCCCAACCTTAAAATGTGTATATGTATAGTTGTACCCTGTCAGATACAAATCTGTTGTGTCATTTACATTTTCAAGTATCACACTTCTTGTTCTTGCAATCTCATTTGTTGCATTTGTCGAAGATGTACCACCATAAAGTATCACATCAAAAGAACTTGCACCTGCATTTGAAAGTGCAGTCAATTCTGCATCCACAAAAACTTCAACAGAATCACCCTTGTCTATACTTGGATATGGTATTGGTGTATTGTATTCAACTGTAACATCATCAACATAGTTGACATTTTGATTGGTGATTTGTTCTTCAGTTGTTGAAGAAACAGATGGTGATCCCTTTGTGATGTCAATCTGTGTTCTAACCTTATTCCCATCTTCCAATTGAATTAACTGATTGGAAGAATCTATTTTGACACCACCATCATCATCAGTGGCATCTAAAGTGAACTGTTGTGTTTCTATGTCAAAAGAACCTGTGACTTCATCAAATTTTAAGAAATTAGTTCCATTACCAACTTTGAAAGAAACATTTCCTGATCCAAGAAACCAATAGTTTTGATCGGTTATTCCTGAACTGTTTATTTTTAACCCTTTTAATCCACTGCCCAAATCACCAATTGTAACACCTGAAGACACACTGCCAACAATTATTCTTTCATTTTCACTGTCAATGATTAGATTTGTGGTGTTAAGTGTGAATGTATCAGTCTGTATGTCAAAAGAAGTTCCATCGAAGGACAAGAAGTTTGTATCATCTCCCACCTTGAATGTGTTGCTTGTTAATTCAGCAAGCGTGTTGATAGGATCAGTGCTTCCATCCTTCAGGAACAAACCTTCATCAGTCACAAGTATGTGTTCATTTAGATTTTTACCTGCAAAGAATCCAAACTTTTCTGCACTTAGTCCTGAATATCCATTCAGATCACCAAATGCAACCCTTGTCTTGTCAGGGCTTAGGAATCCATCATGATCAGTGATATCAGTCTGCAAGCGCATGATCAGCTTGTCAGTCTTCCTGTCCACATTTCTGTACATGATTGATTGTCTGTCTGTATCAGAAGTGTTTCCAATGGCAACAATCATATCACCTTTTTGCAGGCTTGATGCAGTTCCATCAACATCAATGGTTGTGATCACATTTCCTGATATATTTGTGATCTGCCCTTTGTAGCTTCTAACAATCTGAACAGGATCAACACCATCATTTTCAAAGTTCTTGTTGATATCAACCACTTGAACTCTGATCAGATCATTGTTTTTGAATGAAGTTGAATTTGTTCCATCCTTCATCTGCAAAGTGATCTGATTTGTTGTTGAACTCTCAACAATACCTGTGGCAATGGTCAAGACTTCAGTCCCACCAATAGTTGATATCTGCTTTGCAATAAATTCAAAGACTGTCAATGCACCCCTGACAAGAACATTTCCAAATTCTGCATCACCATCTGACTTGATCTGATACCCCTGTCCACCAAATGTTGCAACAAAACCATCATCCTGAACATCTGCCTGTGTTGTCAAAGTACCCTGAAGATTCATTGTACTATTGAAATCAGCTTCACCATTCAGTGTCAATGATCCATCAACAGTGGCATTGTTTGTGACATCTAATGTATCAAATGTGACACTGTCAGAAGTCTGAACATTTTGGTTCATAGCATACAATTCATTATCACCTTGACCTGTGTTCAGTGTTGGTGCATCCAATGTGCCTGAAATAGTTGCATTTCCTGATACATCAAGACTTGAAAGACTTGAACTACCTGACACAGTAACACTTGTCAATGTGGTAGAACCTGTGACATTCAATGTTGTGCCTATTGTTGCACTTGTTCCTACTTCAAGATATGTATCACTTTTCAGATATGTTCCTGCATGAATGTGTTGGTCTGCATTGATGCCATTATCAACATCTAAACTTGTTCCAATGAATACAGGATTGTTGAACTTCTCTTCGCTTGTAGCCCAAAAAACTTCAGGTGTTAAGGCATCCCATACAATGCTTGTTGTATCTATTTCATCAGTGAAAATGATTCCATCACTTGTGATGTTGTTGAATGTAACATCATCAGATGATCCAAGACCAAGATTTGTTCTTGAAGTTGATGCACTTGCTACATCTGAAAGGTTGTTTGATATCTTCAGAAATTCATTTGAAGGAACTGTGCTTCCTGTGGTTGATCCTGACACACTTCCTGAATATCCACCTTCACCATTTGTGAAGTATATTGCAGTGAATGAATCTGCTGATGCACTAACATCTGAAGGTCTTTCAACATTGAATTCACCAAGATTTGCTGACCATTGATATGTCTTTGAATCCCATGATCCACCAAAGAAAAAGAAAGTACTTGAATCATATGATATGATGTCATCAGGTTCATATTCTCCATATAAAACTGATCTGATTGATCTCTTCTGTGTTCTTCTGATATCTAATACTTCACGAAGAAGAAGTTCTGCATGACTTGTTTCTGTTGAATCGTATGTCCTTTTGAAGTTTGCAAGTATATCATTTGAACTATCCTTCAGTGTTGCAAGACTTGCCAATGGCAGTCCTGATCCAAAGTAATATGTCCCAAAATTGTATTCCTCTGAATATGACAAAGAAGATTCAAGGATGTATTCAATTGAAGTTGATGATCCTTCCACTGTGTCTGAATACTGCAAATTGAATATCAGATCCCTGACATACATATATTCAAACTGTGGGATTGCACCACGTGGTTGAATTTTTACAGTCAACACACCACTTGCACCAATTGGAATTGGATCTGTTACAATTGTAAGACCTTGATTCTTATGAACATAGTTTCCATCACCATCAGTTGTTGAAAAGACATCTTCAACAGATATTTCAATTGTTGGTGTTCCTGTTTCTGTCCATTCAGATCCATCAAAGTAAAATGTGCCACATTGAATGGTCACATCTCCAATCACAGTGTTCCCACCAAGATCAGGATCACCCGATGTGTTTCTTCCCAACCAAGTTGTGAATTCAAGTGTCAGATTTCCTGTTCCATCAGCTTCCCAATTCTGTGATCTTGTCAGTGCATCGGTATTTGGAAACCAATATTCCCTGTTAAATTTTATCCCTTGATAAATCGAATCATGTTGAAGTTTTGATTCAACCTTTTTCAATCCTGCAAAGAAAGTGTTTGAACTTGATCCGAACAGACGAAGATCACCACTGTTTGCAGTTGTAGATCCAAGTGTGTATGTCAGATCTTTGGATTGAAATGCACCTGTGTAATCATATACAAATCTTCTGACTGATGATGGTGTATTGAATGCTGAAACTTGTATCAAATTCCACACACCATTTGCCTGCCTTAACACTGCACCATAGGTTGTCAACATCCATTTCAGTGCTTCAAGATTTGAAATTGGTCTGTCATCTTCATCATCATTCCTTCCAAACCTTCTCAGTCTTCCCTTTTCGTGATAGACCTGACCAAATATGTCATCAGTTGCAGTCAGTTCATTTGTTTCAGTCCAAGAACTGTATGATATGATGTTGATCTGATAATCAAGAACATCCAAAATGTCTGCTATGATTTCAATGGCTGATTCACTGCCTGTTGTCAATGTATAATCACCAACAATGTCAAGATCCTTTGCAACTAATGAAGCAGACTGATTTCCAAAGTTTGCTTCAGATATAGCAATCAAATCAGGAACAAGAAGTCCTGTCCAAATCACAGACCCATCCTTCTTCAGAACAACTTTCCAATCACCAATTTCTGAATCTGCAATCCCTTCAATGATGTTTCTTTGTGTCTGATCTTCAATCCTGATGTTCCCTGTACAGGATGACTTCTGAATGTAGTTTATTTTTCGAAGTGATGACTGATCATAATTTCTTTGAATGTTGATCCCTGTCCATTCTGTGGATGAACCAACATATCCATCTTCATACAATTCCCATCTGTATGTGTATTCTGTTGTTGTGACAATTTTTTTGTCAACAAAGAAGTATTTCAGACCATATGCCATTTATCTGTCCAAAGTGTAATTTGCTTCAGACAAGGCAAGAACAAGATCATTTCCACTGATTCTGAATTCGCCACCAAGTCTGATGTTTTGTTGTGATGATCCACCACCACCCTTCATCAATGAATTTATCATACCATTTGACACAACTGTTCCTGATGTATTTGGAACAAATATTTCCATTCCTTGTTCACCAACTATTCTTGGCACATCACCTTGTATCATGCCACCTGTTCTGCTTTTCCCAATCTTATCAAATATACCTTTTGCAAGACCACCTGTTGTTGATACTGTACCAAGACCAAGCATTTTTCCAATCGCAGAAATGATCATCAGTTTTGCAAGTTCTGCAAGTGCTTCCTTGACAAATCCTTTGACTGCATCACCCATGTTTCGAAGTGATTTCTTGAACACATTTTCCCTTGCCTGTGCAATCTGTGTTTCTGTGTCAAGAAGTTCTTGATTCAACAATGCCATGCGAAGATTGTATTCCTCTCTTTCAATCTCTTGATTCTTCAGGCTTTGTTCCAATGCAAGTTGTTGTTCTTCAAGTGACATCTTGCGAAGTTCCAATTCTTGTGTGTTAAAATTCTTCACACCCATCAATGCATTGAAGAAACCATTCAGTGTTGCATCAACAAATCCCCTGATTGCATTTTCCCCAAAGTCCATCATCACATTTCCAAATGTAGTGGCTTCTCTTGAAAGTTGTCTGATCTGTGCTTGTAGCTTTTCAATCTGTTGCTGATATGCCTGAATTGTTGATGGATCAGTTGCCCTTTCTTGAAGGTTGCTGAATTCCCTGATATTTTCATTTAAACCACCAAAAGATCCTGCAACACCACTGACATTCAACCCTGCATCCAAATCAAGATTTGCAAGTTCTGTTGTCAATTCAACTGTTTCTTTTACAATGAAACCTGCTTCACCTGCTTTTTTTGTGAAATCAATGATTCCCCTTTCAAAAGATCCTTCACCTGCAAATGCACCAACAGGAACAATTTCAACTTCAACAATTGGTTTCTTTGGTGCAATAGCAGTGAAGTCAAGAGCATCTATTTCAGGAATGACAATGTTTTCTTCAAGAATTACAACTTCAGGTTCAACTGCTCCAACAGATTGCCTTGCCTTTGTAGTCATGACATCTGCTTCCATCTTGATCCTTGTTTCCAATGTGATTGGCTTGAAACCAAACTTCACAAATTCTTCAAAGTTCTTCTTGATGTTTTGGAAACCCAACTTGAACCTGTTGACAGACTTATTGATTGCATCTTTTGCTGAATCAGGAAGGAATGCAAATGCAGTCCTTAATCCTTGAAACAGAACAATTGCACCTGCCACATATGGATTCATTCTTCCAATTGCTTTCCCAATTAAGGCAAAAGCAGGAACTGCAACTTTCTTGATGGTCAGAAATGAACTGATCAGAATACTAAGTCCAACCATCAATGGTGCAGTGACACCAAGTGCAACTGCAATCTTTGTGATGGCAGATCTTGTCTGTTCAGACATATTTGAAAAGGCATCAGCCACACCTTTCACTGAATCAATTCCTTCTTTTAATACAGGAAGAATATCTTGACCAAATGTGATTCCAATATCTTTCAGATTCCCAACAAGAATACCAACCTGTGATGCAAATGTTTCATATCTCTTTTGTGCTTCATCAGTCAGTGCAGTGTTTTCAATGAATGCTTCATCAGCAACATCAAATGCCTGATCTAATTGATCAAGATTGGAAATGACCTTTCCGAATTCCCTTTGAAGTCTTTGATCTGCAAGACCCAACTGATCAAGAACCATTGTTGTTGACTGCCCATCTTCTTGAATCCTTTTCAGACCTGCCAAGAATTGAACGATTGCACCACCTGCATCATCCCTGAATGATTGTGAAAATGCTTCAACAGTCATACTTGCAGTTTCTGCAAACACTGCAAGATCTTCATTGCCTGTCAACACTGCATCCCTGATTGTGAATGCAGTCTTTTGGAATGCAGTTGCTGATGCTTCCACATTACCACCTGATGAAGCAATGGCAGTTGCAAAAGCAAGGACATCTGATTCAGACAATTTCAATGCACTTCCAAAACTTGCAAGGGAAGTACCAATCATGATGATTTCAGATTCAGTTGAAGCAAAGTTGTTTCCAAGTGCAACAATTGCTGAACCCAAGTTTGAAACATCAGACTGTGAAGTTCCCATGATGTTCATGAATCTTGCAATGGCAAGACTTGCTTCTTCACCTGAAACATTGGTTGTATCACCCAACATTGCCATCACTTTTGTGAATTCAACAATGTCTTTTGATTTGACACCAAGTTGACCTGCAACACCTGCAAGTTTGTTCAGTTCATTGACAGATGTTGGAACTTCTTTGGCAAGTGATCGGATTCCTTTTTCAATGTCTGCAAATTCTGCATCAGTTGCATCGACTGTCTTCCTTATGTCAGCAAAGGATGATTCAAAGTCTGATGCTAACTTGACAACACCTGCACCAATTCCTGCCAATGGCAATGTCAATCTTGTAGTCAGTGTCTTTCCTAATGCACCAACATTCTTGCTAAACCTTTGAAGTGTGTGTTCAGCATCACCAATCCCTTTTGACAGATCTTTTATATCTGCACCGATTTCAACAAATAGCTTTGCAATCATCGCTTTTTCCTTGCTTGTCTTTTCTTGGATTGGTTAAGTATATCCAAAACCTGATCTTTGGTCAACTTATCTTTTTTGATTTCATCAGAATCCAAAGGAAACATCTTCTGTGGTGTGATCTTCTTCCTTGTCTTGTTGTCAAGTCCTGAAAAAATACTGATCAGATATGCGTTGTGTCGCATGACATCAAAGTCATGTTTCACATTGATTGCAAATGCTTGTGCCATCAAATTAAAGTCATACAATGTTGTTGACCTTATTTCATCAGGCTTCATGCCCATCCTAAATCCAAAGATCAGGATGTCATCAATGGTTTCTATTTTGCTGACACCACCTTTTGTGGTGTTGCCACGTTTCCCATTGATTCTTTCAGTAATTCAAAAACTTGATTCAAGACACTGAAGTCCATTGATCCAATCTGTTCAGAAGTAAGTTCTGTACCACCCGAAGAAGAAAGACATTGAATGAAAAGTTTGATGTTTGAAACCTTGTTCAAGGCTTCTTCCAAACCATCCAATCCAATGCCAACTTCATCAGTGAATGTTTCCAATGCATTCAGGTCGAATTTGAAGGCAATTTTCTTGCCATCAATGTTGATGTGTTTGATACCTTTCATATTAAGAAACTACAACTTCAGACAATGCACCTGTTCCTGTGAAAGATCCTGTCAATGTGCAAGTATCTTCATTTGAAGCTACAACAGAAACAGAAGCACATGATGCATCACCTTCATATGAAACACCTTTCGAACCATCAAATGCACCTGCTAATGGTACAAATTCAATTTGTACATTTTCACGATTCAATATGTAGTTGACTACATCCTGAACACCACCTGTTGTTCCAACTTCAAAATCTGCAAGACCATCAAGATCCACAGACCAAGATTTTTGACCTCTGATGTGTTCTGCCCATCCTGCTGATCCTTTGTGGGAAGCATCAGGAAGATCCATGTCAATATTCAAAGTGCATGAAGTTGACAATGCAAAGGGATCATTGTTGTCCCTTAGAAGAATTAAAGTTCCATTTATTGCTGACATAATTATGTATTTTTGTAATGTTAAAGTTTAAACTTTGCAGAAAAGATATCAAAAAAATTTGAAACTGTCACTTTTCTTCAATAATGTGTCCAAATCTCAATTCCCTGATATAGTATGTGAAAGTGCTTGTTCTTTCTTTTCTTGACACATCTGATTCAACAACTGATGTGATCACATTGAAATTTGTAAGATTAAAGGGAACAGGTCTTGTCCTGACTATCTGCTTGACCTGATTGACAACACTGTTGATCTTCGATCTTGTGCCTGTATCAGAAGAAAACCTGTCCACAACAGACATACTGAATGAACCCCTGTCTTGAAAACTTTGCTTTGTTGAATCATCATTCAGATTGGTATTTCCAAACTGTATATGTGGATATGTTGCAGTTGCAGGCACTTCATCATAAACAGGAACAGGCGTTCCCGACAATGTCACATTGTTGTTCAATAGTGTGTAATATGCAACTTGCAATTCTGTGGTTGAATCTTTAGACATTTTCTACAAGGTAAAGTGTGAAATCAATTGTTGCAGGTGCATTCCCTGCCTTTAGTTTTGCAAAAAATATGATATCAGTTTCTTCTTCAAACTTCAATGGTGAACTGAAATTGATTGACTGAACACCTTTTGCAGAACTAATTTCTGTGACCAATCTCATTGGATCGTATGGTGCAGTTGTGTTCAGAACCCCATTTCTTTCAAACAACAAAATTTCAGCTTCTTTGTCACTTTCAATTGATGATGTGATATCTGTCATAAAAGCACTGTACCCTGTTGGAACTGTGTATGCACCAATCTGTGATTGTCCCCTTCCAAAGGTGTTGATTGCTATTTTTGACCACACATCACCACCACCTGTTTCCTGAATAGTCAATGTACCTGCATGACTTGGTGAAGCCTGATGTGCATATGTTCCTGATGTTGCCACCTGCCACCTGTACAATCTCAACAATGAATCAGGAAGTGCAACTGTATTTGTGCCATTTAGAGAAACTGTATTTGTAACAAAGACAAGATCTGATCCACTTATTGCAACACCCTGATATGTGATTGATCTTGCACCTGTCCCTGTTGATGTATCATTTGCATTGTCAGAAACAACTTCAAGTGAAGTGTTTGTTGTTGGTGTTCTGAAAAAACCTGATTCACAAATTGGTACAAAAGAACTACCCACTGAACTATTTCTTCCAAATTTATGAATTGATGTATGATTTGGAACATCACCCTTTGATACCTGAACACCAAAGTCAAGTGTTTTTTTGTAGTAATCAACATGACTGTTGAATGTATAGTCAGCAACATTGATGTATGAATTGTCTTCCTTGATGACCCTTCCTGTGGTCTTGTGCATCTTGGCAATTCCATATGTGTTAAAACTATCAGCCATTTTTTGCACCAAGTTCTTTTTTGATGTTCTTGATCAACTTTGGATATAATTTATTGAATGCAGGAAACAGGAATGGTTGTGCCTTGATCCCTTTGGTCAGTATATGCAAAACAAGGTAGTCAAGATCTTCTTCAGGAATGTTCTTGAATCTTCCCCAATTTTTGATTGATTCTTCTGCTTCTTTGAATCCACCTTTTGATTCACCACCTTCAAATTGCTTTGCATAGTCTTCAAGACCTGAAGGGATGTCCACTTTGCTTTTTGTACCAAATTCAACATATGGTGCATAATGTGTGTCAGCAACAACAATTCTTTTCATTTCTTCATCCTTCTGTGTCTTGATGCTTCCTCTCAATACACTGTTCACACCTTTTGGTGCATTCAATTTTGCTTCAGATTCAACAAGAAGCGCATTGTCCTGAACAAGTCTGTCCACTTTCTTTTCAACTACTTGATTGTACAACTTAGAAACAGAAATGAATTTCTTGATTTCACTTTGTTTTAGTTTTGCAGTGATCATTGTGTGACCTCTTCAACTGCATACAGTTCAGTGTATGTGTGTTCCTCTCCTTTGTCCTTTGCATATTCAATGTTAAAAGTCCTTCCATCATATACAATTCTTAGAAGAAAATCATATGTGGATCTGTCATATCCTGCACTGACAAAATCATCCCTATATCGTGTTATAATTTTATACTTGACACTTCCCTTCAGTCCACCAATTTCATACGCTTCACGACCTGATATGGCTTCTATTTTACCCCATACAGTTGCAAGATCATTCCAATCCTGTGTGTTTCCACCCATCCCATCCGATGTCAGTGAATAATATTGGACAGTGAACCTTTGTTTCATCATCCCAACATTGTATGATCTGTTTTTTGTCTTCATTCATCACCCAAGTTTTGAATATCTTTTGAAGTGTTGCTTTGATCCATTTGGAAGTTCATTGACTGATCCATCAACAAGATCCTGTCTGTCTTCATAGGAAGAAAGAACTGCTTTTTTCAGACCAATAGTGATCCCATTTGGGATGCTTGTATATCCTGCAACATAAGTGACTTTCAATCTAATTCTTGCAAATGGATATTCACTGTCATAAATCTGATTCATGACCAATGTATCACCTGTCAAGTAGTAGTCAGATCCTGAAGTCAGTGTTGTTTCTGATCCATCATCATCCACTGTCTTCACACTTGTGATGCTTTGAACAGGAAACAATGGAAGACCAACCCTTTTCCCAAAACTTTCAAATTCTGCAACAACTGATTTTTCAATCAACTGAAATGAATATGTTTGTTCAGTAATATCAATGACTTCTGCAACAAGATCAGCAATCAGGGAATCATCAGTTGATGTATCAACTTTCATCCATGCTTTTGCATCAGCAGTTGGCAATACATCTGTGGATGCATTTGTTCCTGTTTCTGTTGTAGTAACAGTCACAACACCATTCCGACCATAGTCAGGTGTAGAAAGTGAAGCCCTAAGAAATGCCATTGTTCAATTCCTCAACAAGTTTTTCTGCTTTCGTTTTGGGTAATCTGTCAATGATTTGATTTCCCTTTTTCACATAGTACATTGTCTTTGTGTTGTTGTCCTTTTCCATGTGATGCTTTGCAGTATTGGAATAAGGTCTTTTGTCTTCTTTTGAAACATACAACAAACCCCTTTCCAACATTGAATTCATTTCATTCTTTGGTGCAACAAAAGGATCATCAATTTTGTATGGTGTTGATTTGTACCTGAAATTTTTTCTGCATCTGTACTTCATGATCAATGTATTTGTTTGTAAGAAAAGAAGGATGGCAGGGAATCGAACCCTGCCAAGTTCCAAACATCCTTGTGGCAATCTTATGAATTACCTGCGTTCTGTATAGCAGTTGTAAAGTTTCCAAATGCACCTGCATTAGGCAAGTAAGTTGGAAGTGCTAAACGACCACTGATCTGTACAGTCACAAGATCTTTGACAACATTGTCCTGATCTTGCTCATAAAAACGAACCTGCATTGATTCACGATCAAATAAGGTTGTCAACTGTGCGAAGTCAGCAATCAAGAAGTCATCAGCATCACCATCAGTGTCATTTATTGCATTGGTTGCAATAATAGGAACACCACGAACAATTGGGCTTCTTGTACCAAACACAACATCATTTGGGAAGATGTAGCGACCATCAGCATCTTTTCGTCTGATCATTTCATAAAAACGACCAATTCCCATCATGATTGCAGATGGTCGATAGTTTCTATTTTCGATCTGCTTGATAGCTTCAAGAATTACATCATGTTCCTGTGCATCTGCATCACCTGTGTACAGGTCAAGTGCATAGTCAGTTGAAGTCACAGTCAGTCCATAAGTACTGTCATAAAGAAGATAAGAATCTTCCTCTTTCATGTACTTTTCCATTCCACGAAGTGAAATGTGACTTGCAAGACCCGCAGTGTCATTCAGTGCTTCTTTAGAAACTCTGAAGTGTGCAGAAATCTTTTCAACAACAGCATCAGTTGCAGTCAAGTCAAAGTCATTCTGTCCTGATGCATCACCTTCAGCAGTCACACCTGTATTGTCAGTGAAGTTGCTTTCTTTGATATATCGGATTTTGTCACTGTTGGTTGTTCCTGTTGGTAAGAATTGACGAACATGAACCTTTCGTTCTGCATCGTATTTCATACCTGCAACATAGTCAGCAGGCACAACATCACCTGTGTATGCATCTGCTTCAGTGATGACTGCTTTGGTATTCATTGTGAAACCTGAAGTCTGACCTGCTTTGAAAGCCTCGATCATGTCTTGTGTTCCTTTTGATTCCAATGCTTCTTGCATTTTAGAACGGAATGATCCACCATTGCTTCCTGCACCCATTCGGTTTGCAGATTTTTCAATTGCTTCAATTCGTTCTTTTTGGCTTGAAATCATAGATTCTATGTTCTTGATTTCATTTTTGGTGGCTTCATCAGCAACACCTGCACTTTTAACTTCTTCCTGAAGTTTTTCATATCGGCTTTCCAAATCAGATTTCAAGCCATCCATGTGACCTTTCACCGATTCAAGACCTTCTGATAACGTTTTTTCTAAGTCCATTTTTCAAATGATTTTTGGATTGATATTTTATTGTTGAATTGTTCAAACATCTTTTGGATCATATCGGCTTCATTTTCCAAAGTGATACTGTCTTGAATCGGCTTTGCATCCTGAAGTGATTTTCTGAATGTTTCTTCAAGGTGTTTGATTTGTTTTTCAATAAGCAAGAAAGTGTCATCTGTATAGTCACCTTCATACCATGCTTTTGAAAGTCTTTTGTATTGATCAACTGCATCTTTGTGGCTTCCCTTAGCCATTCCACCAAGTGCCATTTCATTTGCACCCCATGTCACTGTTGATCCTTCCCACATCTTACATTCTTTGACAATGTAGCAATCATCATTGTTTGAATATTCTCTTTGAACAAAGTTGATGCCAACACTGTGTTCTTTCAAGACACCATCTCTGTACAACTTTAGAACATCAGTTCCAAGTTCAGTGTCTGTGATCATCGTCTTGAAATAAAGTCCTTTTTCATCTTCCATCAAAGTCATTGGTTTTCCAAGAACCATCAATGGATCATGTTGATACAAGTGCATGATTCTATTTTTTCCACCTGCACCATTTTCTTCAATAGTCTTTTTGAATGCACCCTTGATCAGAACATCACCATCAGAATCTTTGAAATCAAAGACACTGAAATATCCTTCAACAAGTCTTCTGTCAATGTCAACATCCTTAATGGATGAAGATGAATTTTTTAATACATATGGTAAGTCCATAGATTTTCCCTGTCTTTGTTCTTCAAGTTCAATGTTTCTTTCATGACTACTGCAAGCCATGAAAAATGTTTCACCATCCATTGTGTGTGTATGTGTTCCTGTACAACCTAAGAAATCAGCATATTCTTCTGCTTCTTCTCTAGTTCTAAAATAAGACAATTGTTCATTCTTTTCTTCATCATAATCATATGACTTTGATGATTGTGGATGACCTTTAGGAAGAAGATCTGTGTCATGTTTCCCTGATTTGAACTTGCCATTTCTCAAACAGTACAAAAAACTGTTGACTCTGCCCATTGCCCACTGATTTGCAGATGTCACATTTGGTCTGACTGATTGTGGATTTGTTCTGTATGCACCAAGACCTCTGTCATAAACCTTTTTCAGTGTGGTGGCAGTTGTTCTTTTTGAAGCAACATCACCAACATCATCATTGTGTTCTTTTGCTTTTTCTCTTAGTGTGTCAATCAATGCTTTCAGTTCTTTAACTGATCCACAATCACAGTCATCACAGTCAGGACACATTGATTTCTCCTCATCAATTTGTTTTGATTTTCTTATTGCCCAATCAACACCTTCTGTGCCACCCCATGCATCCCATGCAACACCACCACATCCTTCATCATATGGAACATCCTTGTTCTGTCTGTGCCTGTTGAATTGTGCCATTCTTTTCACAACATCTGCTGATAATGCTTCACCACTTGCAAGTTGTCTTGCTCTTGCAAAACCAACTTTTGTCAGGCAGTTTCTTGGATTCCCTGATTCCTCAAGGTACTTCAATGCCCTTCTTGCGTTTGATGATGCTTTTTTTGGATAATCTTTGTATGTCATTGATCAATAAGTTTGTTGAAATGTAGCAACATTTGAATTCTTTTACAATTTTTTGCATTTTAATTCGATCAAATCATTTAAAATCAATGATATGAATGCAAAAATCAATTTTTCAGAACTTTTTGAAAGGGTTTCACAACAATTGGAAAACAATTGGTATGTTGAAAAATCAGATATCATGATACTGTTGATGATGGCAATGTCTTATCATACTTCAGGTCATAAATCTGATTTGCAATATGATTCTGATTGACACAATTTTTTGATTCCATCCTGTGAATTGACTGAAGCACATTTGTTGCAGTCATTTTCAACCAAAAGATCTTGTGTTCTGCACAAATGATCCTGACACCCTTTTTTGCTATTTCCAAAGAAGCCATCAGATCAGACATCCTAAAATATTTCCATTCCTTTGGATCAAACTTGATTGTATCTGTATGAAATGCACTGACACCTGTTCCACAAACATCAATTTCAAAATCACCATTCACATCTCTTAGACATTGATATGATATATGTCCTGAATAGTAGTTCAGATCCAATCCTCTTAATTTTCTTCCATGAAAGGTGATCCATGTTTTTGGATATTTCTTCATGTACCATTTGATCTTGTCAACATAGTCAGGTGGATAGATAATGTCATCATCACATGAAAGATAGATTCCCTTACTTTCAGGAAGCCAAAAGAACTTTCCATTGTCAGTCATGTCTTCACCTGTTGTGACCTGAACCTTTGGATGATCAATCTTTGGTTCATAGTCATTTGCATAGATCCTAACAAGATCCACTTGATCAACAAGTGAATCAACAACCTTCATCAGTTCCAATCCCCTTGCTTTGATAGTTGCTAAGTTTGCAGTGATCATTTGTTTGTGTCTTGAAATAGTGATTCAATTTGATCTTGAACATACATCACCATGTCTGATCTGTATGAAACAAAAAGAAGGACAAGGATGACTGCAATTTGCCAATCATAAAAAATTGCCCAAATAATTGATGATAAAAATGTGATCATTCCAAGCCTGTTTGATGTTGCTTTTGTCATTTGTATCTGTTTCTTATTTCTTTGATTGCCTTGATTCTTTTCTTCCTGTATTCTTCTGTCTTTGCAAATGATTTCTGTTCTTCATGAATTCTGTGTACATACACAAATTCATTGACATATCCAATTTTTGCACCATGCTTCAACAGGTTCATGTGATAGTCAAGTTCTTCACCTGTCCAAAGTGATTCATCCCACTGAACTTTTTCATGAAAATCAGTTCTGTACATTCCTGTCCCACCAAATACATGATTCTTTTCAACAAGATCCTGAACATTTGGCTTTCTGTTTTCAGGTATTCTTGAAGATGCAACAACTGATCCATACACAATGCCATTGCCATGAATGAAATCATTGTCTTTCATTGCCTTCATTCTTAGTTCAACAGAATCAACAGGAAGAATATCATCATCACAAAGATACACCCAAAAGTCAGTGGTACATTTTTCAATTGCCCTGTTCAGATTGTACCCAACACTGTTGTCTGATTGACTTAGTATCAAACCACATTCAACAGTCTGTTCATGAACTGATTCAATTGCTTTTTCAAGAAAACCCCTGTCTTTGACATATGGAATAATGACTGTACAATTCATCTGATTGGAAGATTTGGATTCAGTTCCCTTTCAGCAGGATGCATCATGGATTGATGATGTTCTGTCCAAGAAAGACTTTTGACAGGTCTGTACATGGGAACATTGTTTTTTTCAAATTCATGTGTCTGACTTTTTCCTACACCTGAAGGTGCATTCCATCTATAAAAGTTCAACATTGAAATTTGTGGTTGTGTGAAGTTTATTGCTTCAAGTGCTTTTCTGTTGCAGAAATATCCACAATCTACAAAATGACACAAGATAGTTTCAACATGAAAAATATCAACCTGTGTTTCTTTTTTCTTTGTCCAACCATGCTTGATGCCATTGTTGTGAAAGTTGTATGCATATGCACCTGATACATCATTGTGAATCCTCATCATATCATCAGTCCATACATCCCACCAATCATCAGGAATGAATGCAAAGAAGTCATCATCAGATTCCTTGCAGATATCAAAGGCATATTGCCAATTTTGCCACCATTGTTCTTTTCCACCATGTTTCAATCTGTGAAATTCACAGTGATCAACAAAAGGCATTGGATCAAAATCAGACCCATCATCAATGACAACAATCCTTTGATCAGGAAGTTTTTCCTTCAGTTCATGAACAAGTCTTTGCAACATTGGTTGCCTGTTGTATGAAAAGATGGTGATCATTCTATTTCAAATATCCTGTCATCAAGATCAAATTCTTCTGCCCATTCAAGAATTTCTTTTCTTTGTTGTTCTGTTGCTTGTTCTGAAATAATGTATTCACCATCTTCAATGGTGAACAAGTCTTCATGTGGTGGTGGTGCAATCATTTTTGTCCTTTGTATTTTTCAATGAATCTTTTCACTATAAAATCAGTGTTTTCATCTCTGAATCCTGAATAGTGTCTTTCAAATGCTAGTGTCACAAGTTCTGCCCAGTCTTTATCTTTATTAAATGCATATGTCACATATCTTCCCATTGATTCAGCAATATCCAAAAACTTTTCTTTGCCATGTATTTCAATCATCTCTTCTGCAATTTCTGATGAAAGTGAAAGATATTTTTTTTCTCTGACCCAATTGCCATATGTAGAATGTTTGTACACATTGTCCTTGTTCAAACCCAAGTGTTTCTTCATGGAATAAGTGAAGTCATAGTGATGGATCATCTCATGAAGATATGTTGTCATGTATGAAGAACCTTGATTCCATTTTGATGGTGTATTCAATTTATCCAATTCCCAAAATCCAACACCATTGAATTTCCTTGACATGGAATTCAGTTTCACATATCCATCAAGCTGAACATTTTCATACCCTTTATAAAACCCTGCATTTGTGGATGCTTCTCCCCATCTGTTTTTTGAAGATATAGAATTTATTTGTTTGAATGATTTTGGATGCTCTCCAAGTGTGTCAACAAGATACTTGTGTTGTTTTGCCATCTCCTTGAAGCCATCATTGGTGATGTTTCTTGGCAGTTTTTCAATACGAACATCAAACTGTTCAACAAATTCAATGAATGTCTTTCTGTTTTTAACAGATGCAACACTGACTGCAAGTGCATTTGCAAGTTCTTCAATTTGTGTTTGATCTTCTAAAACATCAGAAGACTGATTTTGTTCAGGTTCAACATATATCTGTGTACATCTGCAATTGATTGTGTTTCCTGCATCTGCACCAAGACTGTCATCAGATGGTACAAGAAGATAGTTGATCCTTCCATCAATACCTGTCAAGACAAATGGATCATCAATTGCAATTGGTTGATCTCTTTCAGGTGCAAAATGATCCCACATATTTCCTTTGATGTGTGATCTGACTCTGTCATCCCTGCTTGACAACCACTTCTTCATCAGTTTTGTACCTGATTCTTTTGCACCCATCAGTGAACCCATATTTGATCCTGCAATGATTTCAGTCCTTCCAATCCTTCTTGCCCTGTCCATACTGAATGCAAAGTCCATAGGAAGAATCCTTCTTGCAAAGTCATCCACTGAAAGACCATCAATCAATGCCCTTTCAACCTGTTTCAAAACCCTTTTTTTTGTGTAAGCATCAACACCTGCAATCTTGTTTGTTGTATTGTACTTCAGCCATTCCTTGATCAGCTTTTCCCAATCAACACCTGTCTTCTTGGCTTTCTTGACAAATTGATTGTATGTTTCAAGTGCAAATGGCTTCATCACTTTCAAGTACACTTTTTCATACGCTTCCACAATTGGTTCTTCCTTGTACATCAGATCAATGTCCACATCAAAAGATTGTGTCCTGATCATTTCATCCAAGTATGGCTTGATTGATTTCTTTAGTGCCTTGTGAAAGACATCAGTTGCATATGATTCAAACGCTTTTCTTTTGTTATCAAATGCCTTCCATATCCTTGCCTTCTGTGCTTCTTCTGCCTTGTTTGCTTCTTCATACTGATCATAACAGATTGCAAATGCCTGTTCATCTGATCTGCCTTCATTGACAAGGAAAGACACACATCTTCCAATGAAGTTGCTTCTGCTTTCCCCTGTATTTGGTGATGGTATCGGCATGATAAAAAAGGCAAGACATTTTCACACACCTTGCCAATTAACTAAGTACGGAATGTTTCTACTTCAAGAGAGATCCTGCAAAACCTGATTCAACACTTCCACAAAATTCTTAACATCTTCAGGTGTGACAAATCCACCTATGTATGCAACTGTCAGAAGTATTGCAACAACATTTCTGACTGTCAGCACTTCATGCAATTTTTCAATGACAACACCTTTATCACCAAGAAGAACTGCTTTCAATAGCTTTCCAATTGGTTGATTCGGTATTGGAAGAATGTCAAGGACACCATGAACTGCTTGACCAACCTTGCTTTCACCTGAAACTGCACCTTCAAGGAAGGCAAAAAGTTTTGTTTCTTTGAATTTCTTTTTGTTTTTCATTTCATCATCTCCGATATCGCATTGAATAAGGCACTTGAACCAAGACCTGCACCTGTTGCCCATGCAATGATCTTCTGTTTGAATTTGACTAATTCTGCAATCTGTTTTTCATTGTTCGTCACCTTCTTGACAAGACCTTCTTGTCCAAATTCATTTCCAAGAAGTGCTTCTTTTATGTCTTGAATATCTTTAGCAAGCAATTCGATCATGGCTTCAAGGTTGTTCACTTTAAATTTTAAGTCATTTATTTCTTTGTCATTCATAATATGTCCAAGCTACTGATGATGTTTTGTCTTTGTCAAGGTCAACATGAATAAAATTTTTTCCAATTCCAATCCTGCTGAATCCTACTGAAATAAGTCCATTAAAAATCCTGAATCTGTCATTTGATGAAGAACACTTGATGTCAACTGCAATACCTTTTGTGTGTGAAGATGTTCCATCCCTTCCTTGTTTTTTTTCCCATTCTTCAGATCTGTATGCACTTGTCAAAACAAATGGAACTTTGGCAACCTGTCTTGCAATATCCAACTTTTTAATGAAATCACCTTTCAGATCATTCATGTTGCATGGTGGATTGCAGTTGTCAAAATCCTTTTGTGTGAAATATCTGTATTCTGTCATGGCATTGTATTGTCTTCTATGTCATCAGATGCCTGATCAGGAATAAGGTTCATTGGAATATATCTTGCATTGTCCCCTGTTGGTTCAAATCCCATTTCTGTCCTTTTCTCATCAGCAGTCAACCACCATGCCTTGTCCAACCATCCAACTTTGTCTGCATTGTCTTGGTTTAGTGCATCAATTGCTTGAATATCAAAGTCCAAGTGATATTTCTTTCCTGTTGCTTTCTCAAACATTGGAACAATGGTTCTGTTCATTTCACCAAAGTCCCTTGTCAGTGTTGGTATCACATTATCAAGGTACAACTGTTTTCTTGACTGCTCTTTGTTTGCATTAGTTTTATTGTCAGGATCGTTTAACAGTTCTGAAGGATAGTTGTACACATTGCATATGTCCCTTTGTGACATTTTACCTGCTTCAAGGATTTCAAGATCCACAGGTGGAATGCCAAATTGTTGAAAGCCAAGTTTGACTGAAGAAACCAACCATGCTTTGTAGTTGTCGGGTGTCCCCATTTCTCGAAGGAAGTTTTGCAACTGTGATCTTTGCATTGGTGTCAGTTGCTCCATATCAGGATCATCAGGATAGACAACACCTGATGCACCACCATTCTTGAATGCCTTTGAAAGTGCCTTGTCCCCATCATTCCCAAGCCTGATTGATCTTCTTGCAGACTTCAGTGGTGACATACCATACAAGTGTGATCCGACTGAATTGTAGTCAGGATTCCAATACTTCCAATGCATGACAGTGTCTTCAGGAAGCATATCACCTTGATGACCATACATATCAATCACATATCCTTTGACAAGTGTTTCATATGATGGATCAGCAACGATTCTTGTGAACTGTGAAGGCATCACCCACATTTCACCAACACTTCCATCACCTAACAAAACAAAATGTGTGTATGAATTTCCTGTGATCAACTGAAATCCTTTCATGTTTTCATACCATTCAGGATATGATTGCAATGGATTTGGCTGATGAATCATCTTATACAACGGATCTGCATGATCACTGACTTCTTCAAATGCCTGTTGTTTTAATTCAAGAAGCTGATCAACCTGATTATTTGTTGTGCCATTTCTTTGGTTGTGCTTGATTCTTCTGTACTTCTCTGCTTTCTCTACATTCTTGACAACATGAACAATTGGTGGAACTGATGCACAAGCCATTGTGATCCCATTGACCACACTGTACACATCGGGATTTCCTTCATATCCATCTGAAACATATCCATCCTGTGTGTCTTCAATTGATATTGGATAGTTTCCACCATGAAACCTGAACAATTGTTTGTTCATGTTGTTGATCAGTGTTTGCTGACTGTTCACTGCCTTGCTTCTTGTGAATGGGATCAGATCTTTCAGTTCCATAAAGTAAAAATTTTAATTTGTCAAGAAATTAATAAGAAAAAGACCAATTTGAAAACAAAAAAAAACAACAGGATTTCAACCCCATTGTTTTGGATAACAAAAGTATGAAAACTACTTGTTTTCAAGATAGTCAAATTTAGCTTTTAAGGACAGATATTTTTCAAGACAATAGTTTGACCCACATTTTGTTGTATGTCTTGTCATATTCTAAATTTTCACTGTGTGTGTTCAAATGATGGATCACAGTTGAATGATTCATGTTCAGATACCTTGCAATTTCAACTTTGGTGTATGTGTCACACATAAAATTTGCAAACAGTCTTTTCATTCTGACATATTCAACCCTTCTTGACTTGATCAAAAGTTGTGATCTTTGTATTCCACTTTTTTTGCAGAATTCTTCCACATATTCATCCATTGGATCTACTTCATCATATGCAAGAAGGAATGCTTTCAGAATTTTATTGTGCATGATGTGGTGAAATGTATTCTGTTGATGTGATGGATGTGATCTGAAGATCTTGTTTTGATTCTTGCATGACTTGATTCCTGATCCTGTCAATAAATCCCTGTCTTGTTTCATTGCTTATTGAAAAGAATGAAAAACTGTGACCATTCTTTTGCCTGATGTTGATCCTGAATGTGTCATGGTTGTACCCTTGCCAATCTGAAAATTTGATGCACTGAAGTTCTGCATTCTGATATGGATTTGTCATTGTTGTGTCCTGTTATGAAAGGAAGGCTTTGTGCCTTCCCTTCTGTTGTTGCTTGTTAAATTAAGTTAGCCTTCTTCAAATCTCTTTCCATTCTTTTTTGAAAGTTGTACCCACAAGTCCAACCCTTGTCGCATCTTCCATTGTTTGCTGAATATCTTTGATTGAAATGAACATATTCTTTGTCATTTGAAAGTCTTGAAATTTCAAACCAATAATACACAGAACTATATGCACCACCCTTGATTGATATGCACACACGTTCTTTGTAGTCATATGCAGTAGGTTCAAATTCAACATTGTATTTTTTAATTGTTGAAAGTTGTTTGAAAGTGTTTCTTGAAAGTTCCATTTTGTTATCCGTTTTGTTGTTGTTTGTTTAACTATAACAATGATAAGGCATCACACAATCAATGTCAAGTTTTTTTTTAATTATTTTTAAAAAAATAAATGGGAAGGGATGACCCCCCCCCAATTTTCTGTTTTTAATAGATTACTTTTTTTGGCAAGTGTCTTCTTTCAATTTTGTTTTTGGCATCTTCCCATGCAAATGTTTCACCAATTTTCATTGGAACATTGCAGATGGTTGCGACATATCTCATAACATCACATAATTCACAGACCCAATCTTCATCAAGGTCAAATTCAAGCATCAAATAAGAATTTTCCCACACATTGTTCCAAATTGCAAAATGATAGACTCCATCATTTTTTAATTGCATCAAGTAGTGAATCAAGTTGAAGTTCCATTCAGGTACTTCATTGACAAGTGCTTCAATTCTGTTTTTGTATTCTGTTGATAATTCAATTAGCAGTTCTGATTGTTCTTGTGTTTTCATCGTTTTGTTGTTTTGTTATCGTTTAACTTGATTCTAATATACAACACTTCAGAACACTTGTCAAGTTTTTTTTAAAAATAATTAAAAATAATTTCAAAACATGGCATCTTTCCATGATTCAGTCACTTTGCTTACATCAATCAGGTCATCTAAATATTCACCACAGTCAGGACATACAACATGAAGATCCACTGTGCTTCCAAATTCATGGCTGAATCCATCATCTACAATCCTGATCTGTTCTTCTTCATGTTCTTCTTTGCATTCAGGACAGGTGATCATGATTCTTCTTTTTCTTTGACAAGTTGCAATTCACGTATCATCTGAAAGGATGCATTCTGTGATTTGCCTGCTTGAAAATAGTACAACTTACTTTTTCCAAGTCCTGTTTTTTCTGATAGTCTTGGGATGTTCTTGTTCTGAATCCATTCCCAAATTTCTTGTTCTTCTTTGTATGCTTGTGTCATTGTCTTGTAATTTGTGGGAAGGGATCAACCCTTCCCTGTTGTTGTTTAGATTGTGAATGTGTCAATGGCATAGTGATCTTGATCCCTGATGGTCACTTTTATATCCATGTTGTCATAGTTCTTTTGGTAGTACTTGATTCTTGGTACAAATTTTCTGACCATTTCATCCAAAGTTCCTTGTTCCCATTTCCAATCTGCATAGTCATGCTTAATTGTAAGATTTGAACTAAGCATTGAATCTTTTCTCTGAATCAGTGTTTGACGATCAATTTTGAATTCAATGTTTCTGTGTTCTGCAAGTAGTTTTTTGATTTCTGAAGTTGTCATTTTGTTATCCTGTGTGTGTTGTTGTTCTTTAATCTGTTATAAATATACACAGTTCCAACATACTTGTCAAGTTTTTTTTAAAACTTTTTTATCTTTTTTTTTAAACAAGGTCAAATGTGGCTTCTTTTAGCTTCATTCGCATCATAATGGCATACCTTCCTGCATCAATAGCATGGTTGTGAAGATCAATTGGTTTGTTTGTTGGCAGTCCTTGTCTGTCTTTTGCCCATGTATAGGAACTAAATTCTGTGATCAGATCCTTGCTTCCCACATAAATCATGTTCTTGTAATCTTGCAGAAGCTGAATCCCATACATGATTGAATCTTTTCCCTTCTGTGTTGCTTTTATGTGTACACCTTCCCTTCTGATTTCAGCAATTGATTTTGGTTCTGCACTGTCTGCAATAACTTCATCTTTGATTCCAAGATCCTTGATGATTCTTGCAATGGATTGATTGGTCAGTTTCCTTCTGTAAATGTGTTGTTTCCAATACAGGTTGCCATGTGCGTATCTGATTTCAACCAATGCAGTTGGATCATTAGTGAATCCGAAGTCAAGACCATAGACCTTCCATTTGTAGTCTTCAGGGAATTCAGTTGCAACTTCAAAGTTTGGAAACACCAATCCTTCCAATCTTGCCACCTTCCCAAGACCATACACATCCCATCTGTATTGGTTAGCAGTTCCTTTCTTGATGTTTTCAGGTGTTGGTTCATATGACAGTATTTTTTCCCTGATGGAATCCTGAATGAATGTGTTGTTCCTGAAGGTTGACACAAACCAATCAACATCATCCCTGCCTTGCAGTTTATCATGACACCAAAAAGATGCAGATGGATTGAAGTCAAGGATCACTTTGTGTGATGTTCGAAGTGATATCTGTTCAAAGATTTCTTCACTGATCCCATTGGCTTCATTAAAGAATGAATGTGTTCTTTTCCCTGATCTTGCATCTACACTGTCAGCATATGAATTGAATTCTATCCTTGACCCACTTTTGAATGTGAATACCCTGTTGGATTTGTTGTGATCAGTCATTTCCTGTTGGAAGTATGGATCAGAATTGATGATGTTCTGTGCATCCCTATATGCACCAACCCTAAGATTGGGAATATCCTGACCAACTACTGTGACCACAAGATCTTGATTGTAGCAACATTCTAGTATCAAGTACTGAAGAATAGCATATGTCTTCCCTGATGATGTTCCACCTTGATGGACAATGATTGGCTTTTCTGATTCAGCAGTCCAAAAGTACAGTTCAGTTGTTTGAAGTGTGTGATCCATTACTTCTTCAGTTCAACTGTCACCTTGTTTATTTTTTCACCATCAGTTGTGTGATCCCTGAATTGCATTGACAATGCTTTCCTTTCATCTTCAGTGCATATCAACTTGTACAATGCCAACCATCCTGTTGGTGTGTTTGATTCATGCATCTTCTTCCGAAGAACCACTTTTGTGACTGCCCTGTTTTTCTCAAGTGCTTCTTTTATATCTTTCGATTCTTTCGAATCTGTTGGGAAATGAACATAAAATGTTTCTGTGCTGATCCCCAATAATGATATCACATCAGTGACAAAGAACAGGGAATGTGACTTGATCAGGTCAAGTGCTTTTTTGTATAAATCTTCAGTTTTGTATGCCATATGTCTTTCCATTCAATTTGATTTGTACTTCACCCAAATTAAGAAATTCATGAACCTTTAGTTTGCAATCACTGCAAAGGTAATGATCCAACTCAATCAGGAATGGGCGTTCCTGATTTTCATCATTTGGTTTTGATTTCTTAACATTACCAAATAGATCATCATCTGTGAAACCCCATTCAATCAATTCATCTATTTCAAAAAGATTGGCAAGATCATCAAAGTTCCATTCACCACTGTTCTTGTTCAGCCTGACATTCAGTTCCCTTTCCTGATCTTCATTCAGACTTACTTCAACACAAGGGAATTCAGACATCCCCATTTCCATTGCAACCCTGATCCTTTGGTGTCCACCCACAATAATGTTTTCCCTTCCCTTGTAAGTGTTGACAATTGCAGGATCAACAACACCAAATCTTTTGATGCTCTTTTCAAGATCTGACTTTTGTTTCTTGGTCAGTATTCTTGGATTGTATTCAGCAGGTTTCAGATCGTAGATCCTTTTCATTACTATCTTCATGCTTCTTCATACCTTTTGTGAAATTCTGTTTTTAATCTTCCAAAAAAGGAATCACCACCTTTCATTCTCCAAATACCATCAATCATGTTGTTCCTAGTAAGCATCACAACAGTCTGATACAGATCATGAATGGTCTTGTCATCCCATGCTTCAAGTTTTGTTGACTTTGTTTCTTTGTTAAAGTCTTTTTTTATCAAGTACTTATCAGCATTTATCTTGAACCATTCATTGAAACAGTATGCAATTGCACTGATGTTGTTCCCATGTCTTTTGGCTTTGTTGTAGATCACATCCATCATGAATTGTGGATATATATCTGTGAATGGAATGTCATCAGGTATCATGTTGTTTTCTACCATTAAAACTTCATGCAATCTTACAAGATACTTTTGAATCTTGTCTTTCTCATATGGAAGTTCATTCTTTGCACCTATGTCATGCATGAATCCAAACAATGTGTTCATCATATCTTTGTCATAGTCAAATCGCACACCTTCTTCCCTGTATGCCATCACTTCATTTTTTGTTGTTGCTATCATATTAAAATGGGTTTCCTGTGAATGTTGTTGTTTTGTCAAATTGGTTATTGATCCAACCATTTGCAAGTCTTTTCCAATTCTTTAAGTCTTCACCTTTTTCATCTTTCCAATCTGTCTTGTCATAGTATCGCATGAACTTCTTTGAAAGATCTTTGACTTCTTCATGTTTAATTTTATTTGAAAGAAAGAAATGTTCTTCAACCATTGTGACTGTTGGCTTGTACATATTTACTTTACTTTTCTTTACTTTACTTTTCTTTACTTTACTTGGATTCTGATCTGCATTGCTTTTGGTATGCATTTGCATTCCATTTGCATTCCCATCTTTATTCCATCGCTTTAGACTTGCATTCCTTGCCCTTTCTTTCTTCTCCAAGTATGGTGTCATATATTCATTCAGTCTTGGTGAATAGAAGTGATCATCTTCAATTGTGAACAAATCAAAACTGTCAACAATAGACTTGACCCTGTCTTCACTTGTCTTGAATTCATCAGCTAGAAGATCAATGTCTTCCATTGGATATCTGAATTCATCTTGTTCCCTAAGTACTTCCAATATCATGAAGTACACTGCATAAGATTCCAAACCCTGAAGTTTGACCATTCTTCTGATCTTCCTGTCATTCCTAGCATTGGAAAAGTGTGGGAAGTAGTAAGCATCCTTTTTCATATATGTTGTTTGTATGTTTGTGATTGTGTGGTTGTGTAATATATTTAAAAAATAATTTTAAAACAAAGCCTGCCACAGAAAAAATCCATGACAGGCTTCCACAAACACAACAACAGGTGAAGGTATGAAAAGATTGTGAAAAAAAATTTTGATATTTATTTTCAAAGATTGTATATTTGTATTCACAAACAACAACAAACACATACAAAAATGAAAACTATCACATTCTACATTGCAATAATCACATTCATGATTGCAATGTGTATTGAAGCACAAGACTTCACACAAATCTTTGTTCAGGCAAGCATTCTATTTGTTTCAGCCATTATGATCAAAAAAACATATGGTGAAGTGTATGAATAATTCAATTAAAAAAATCACCACTGACATTGCAGAAAAAGTCAGGAATGGTGAAATGAAACCATCAAACGCATATGTCGGTCTTAGGAAGCTAAGGGATCAGATTGATCATGTGATCAAGTCCATTGAAGATGAAGTCATGGATGAACTTATGTTGTACAGTAGGCATGATGACTTGATTGTTGATGACAGAAGGATTGTTCATGTTGCAGGAAGAACAACATATGATTTCAAGGATTCCCATACATGGAATGACATCAATGAACAAAAGAAAAGAATTGAAAGAATGATCAAGACTGCAACCAAAGATGGTGTTCAGATCATAGATGATGAAACAGGTGAAATGTATGAACCTGTCCCTGTAAAGAATTCAAAATCATATCTAAAAATTGAAAGGATAAAAAGATGACTATACACACCAAACTACTGAAGGCAATTTCCAAAATGGAAAAGATCAAGAAGGATTCCAACAATCCATTCTATAAATCAAAGTATTATGATATCAATAGTCTTCTTGAAACAGTCAAACCAATACTTCATGAAGAAGGTCTTGTTCTTCTTCAACCAATAGAAAACAACTGTGTTGTGTCAAGGATCTATGATGTGGACACAGGTGACTTTGTTGATTCATCCATGAAGATACCTGACATAGATGATCCACAAAAAATTGGATCGTGTGTGTCTTATTTCAGAAGGTACACACTGTCAAGTCTTCTGTCTGTTGAAGCTGAAGATGATGATGCCAATGCTACTGTCAAGAAAGAAGAAGATGACAAAGATTGGTTGAATAAAGGAACAACCATGTGGACAAGTGCAGAAAAATTTGTTGCAGATGGTGGTGATCCTGAAAAGATTTTCAAAAAGTATAAAGTATCAAAACCAAATCGTGAACACTTAAAATCACTACAAAAATGACACACAAAGAACAAGCAAAGAAAGAAGTTGAAGAATTAAGGGATTGGATTCAAGACAAGGATGTCAATCAGTTATCCTTTAAAACACAACAGAATATGCCAAGACTAAGATCCTTCAAGAACAATGAAGTGTCTGATCCTGCATATTCATTCATCAGAAGCCTTCAGCTTCATAGAAAACAAAAAGATGATTGATCTTTTAAAACTAATTCTTGAAGGTGTTGATCTTATTGCTTCCATACTTGGCTTTATTGCCCTGTATGCAATAGCAATTGCAGTTCTTGATTGGCGAAAACTTAACAAGATAAAAAAATGACTGAATACCAACAATCACAACAATATCAACAACAACTGACTGTTGGAAAGATTGCAGAAAAGTTTTTTGCAGGAATGCTTGAAGATAGGTTTGGCATGAAATGTGTCTTTCCTGAAACTGATGGTGTGTACCCATATGATTTCACTGCTATTGGAAGAAAAGAATCAAAGACCATTGAAGTCAAGTTTGACAACACTGCCATCAAACATTCAAAAAAAAGATCTGATGGTGCAGTGAACCTGTTCATTGAATTCTTCAACCCTGTTGGGATGTATGCATCAAAACTTCCAATTTCAGAAGCAGATCTTCTTGCTTACATCCTGAATGAATCATCAACTTGCTTTCTTATTGATCAGAAAAAGTTGAAGCAGTTTATCATCAACAAATACAAAAACAAACAAAAAGTGTACATTGGAACAAACAACACAGAAACATTTGGTCTTGGATTTCTCATCAATGTAGATGAATTGAAAGAAGAAGAACTGATCACAGAAGATTGGACAATCAAATGGGATTGAAAAGAAGCAAGAACCTGACAAGTGCAAAGAAGACTTGTGATCTGTGGTTTTCCAAGTACATACGAATTAGGGATGCAGACCCTTTTGGTGGCAGATGCAAATGCATCACTTGTGACACTGTAAAAGATTGGAAGGAAATGGATGCAGGTCACTTCATGTCAAGAAGATTCATGTCCACAAGATATGATGAAATGAACTGTCATGCACAGTGTCAAAAATGCAATCAGTATGGTGCAGGTGAACAATACAAGCATGGCAAAATGATTGATGCATTACATGGTGAAGGTCATGCAGACTACCTTGAAAAAGAATCAAAGAAACTTAAAAAGTACAACAAACAACAATTGATGGATCTTGCAAATGAATTCAAAACACTTGCAGAACTTCAAGCAAAATTTAAAGGAATAATAATATGAATAAAGCAATTTTAATTGGAAGACTTGGTGCAGACCCTGAAACAAGATTTTCACAATCCAATGTTCAGGTGTGCAACTTTAGCATTGCCACATCAAGAAAGATCAAAGGTGAAGATCAAACCGAATGGCACAGAATAGTGTGTTTCAACAAGACTGCTGAAATAGCACAAAAATATTTGGTCAAAGGATCACAGGTCTGTATTGAAGGAATGATTCAGACAAGTGAATATGAAAAGAATGGTGAAAAACGATATTCAACAAATATCGTCTGTAATAACTTGCAAATGTTAGGTGGAACAAGTAGTCAAGAAAATGATTCAAAGCCTTCAGAAGCAAAATTTGACCCATCAAATGTCAATAAAACTGATCTTTCCACCATTAGTGATGATCTTCCCTTCTAAAATTCTTCAACAGGTGTTTCAATGACAGTTGTTGTGATGAACTTTTTTCCATCAGTCATTTTGTAGGTGAAGTCAACAAACCACCCACCAATGTCTGTTGGATTGAAGTTCTTTTCAACTGCCCATCCTGCTTTTCCATCACCTATCCCATCCACATATGATCCTGATTGAATATACTTGACCTTGTCTTTGTAGATTGTGCCTTTGTTGCCAAGTCGCATTCTTGTAGTTGATGGATCATACCACTTCTGATGTGTGTGTCCCCTGACCAATATGTGTGCATCAGGATATTTCATCACTTCAATCTGAACATCCAGTATTCCTTTGGATCTTTTAGCACTACCACCAAAGCCATGATGATAATGAATGACTTTAGTCACACACATATTTTTTGAACTGCCCATCATCCTGAACATGACAAATCCTGAATACTGACCAATCTGAATTTTTGCACCTTGTTCCATGTTTAGTGCATACACAATGTGATTGATCAGGTCAATGTTGTGAAACTTGTTGATCACAGTTTCATGATTTCCCTTTGATATCAGTGCAATGTTTTTTGCATATGGCTTCAGGAAGTTGATGGTGTATTCAAGAACACAGTCAAGATATGTCCTACCCCTTTGAATGAACTGTGGATCAACATCTTCCCTTTGAAGCCTTCTGTCACCATAGGTTGCCATCACATCAAGAAGATCACCAAAGATGAAGATCTTTCCATCTGCTTTCTTGATTTCATCAAAGTGTTGCTTCAGGATCTTTCTTTTGCAACCAATAGAATCAAGATGGATATCAGAACAGAACAAGGTTGCAACAGTATGACCTGACTTGCAACCACCATATTCAAACAAATGCACATTGTCTGAAAGTTGTTCTGAATAAAAAGACATTGTGCTTGTTTATGAAGTGACTTCTTCAGTCTGTTTTTCAGCTTGATCTTTCAAGGTATTTTCATACCCTTGTTTTACATACTGAACTTCAGCAAGTTGCATTTGCAATCTTGCTTCTTGTACTTCTAGTTCTTTGATTCTTTCTTCTAGTGTCATTCTGTTGTGTTTTAAAATTTAAAGGTTGCCCAAATATAACTACCAAGCCAATCCTTTCAAAGTCGCAGGATTCTTTTGTGCTTCTATTTGGTCGGTCAATGATTGCTCCACATCTTCTTCGCCTACTTCAGCTTTAACCCAACCAAGAACGATTTCTTCGGTTAAGTCATCAAAAGCGATGTAATCTTCAGATGATGCGTCAGGTTGAAAAGAGCAAGAACCGTACCTTCTTGAACTGTATGACACAGAGTCATCGCCTTCGCCAACAGTTTCGGTATGGGTGCAATCCCAATGAGCCGTTACAACGCCTTTGTCAGAGTCGTTAGTGTATTCTAGTGTGTTAATTTTCCAGTTCATTTTTTATTGGTTTTTAAGTTGTTCAATTTCTGCTCTAAGTTCTTGAATCGCTCCTACTAATAAAGGAACTAGCTTGCTTTGGTCGATACCTTGATACATTGGATTTCCTTCTTCATCTACGGCATCCTTTTCACCAGTAATCGCTTCGGGTACAACGTCAGCTACTTCGTGTGCCAAGAAACCATCTACTGTTGTATAAGCATCAGCAATAAAATTAAATCGGCTTGGCTTTAGTTGGTCAACCCTATCCAATGCGCCAGTCATTTCTACAACGTTTTCCTTTAGTCGGTAGTCAGAAGAAGTGACAAAAGCAGTTGCAGAACCACCAAGTTGTATTGAACCAACATTTCCGTTAGGGTTGTAAAATCTTTGCACAGAAACAGTACTTGTAGTGCTTGTAGCTTGAAGTAACTGCCTAAGACCACTTCCACCATCAATGAATGCACTGCCATAATTAGCAGTACCGTTTGGTGTTCCAGTAGTTCCTATATAAGCACCAGTACCTAGATATAGGTCTTTCCATCTCCCTGATGAATATCCTAAATCAATAGCGTTATCTTGAACTGCTCCCGCAGATGTTGCAGGAAATGCTATTCTATCACCATTGAAAAACCCAATGCCAGTATCTGTTTGACCGATTGCAAAACTACCCGATGTAACACCAATACTTCCAACTGTTGTGCCGTCTTTTCTGAAGTCTGCAATAGTACCGTCTGAAGTAAGGCGATTTAACTGAAGGGCTTGTGCACCATTTGCAGTACATCTCACTTCACCAAATGGCTTAACTTCAACTCCTACTGCTCCTAATGATACTGTATTCTTACCCACTAATACGTTACCCGAACTATCGATGCGCATTGCTTCGTTTAGCGAGCCACCCGACTCAAATACAATGTTCCCATATCCCGATATTGTGCCTTTTGCTCTTATATAAAGATGTTCAGAACCTGAAGAATCATAGTTTATTTCTCCGTATGGTGTAGCATTTGGATTTCCAAATCGAATAGCTTGATTGGCTTGCGTATTATCGTTGATATGTAAACGTTTTTCAGCACTAGCCGTACCAATCCCCACGTTACCTGCACCAGTAATACTGATTAAATTTAATGGACTATCTACCCTATCAATATTTAAGAAGTTGTTTGCTGAGTCTATTCTAAAACCATAATGAATGGTACTATCTGTGGGTTGTAAACTTAATGCTACATCACCTACTGTATTACTTCTTGTTCTCCTTGCTTGTAAGTTACCGCTTGAGTC
>VMHT01190257.1_pt1 | contig 32551 bp, 31 predicted proteins | sample 4693611 | NCBI WGS metagenome assembly VMHT01 (sample SAMN12280063, study PRJNA550983) | marine metagenome | isolation source: seawater sampled from same location over 5 years 0.02-0.2 micron viral filtrate | place: USA: collected off the coast of southern California halfway between the port... ...
ACCAGCTATCCATTGAGTGTTTTTTAAACAATCAATGGATTGCAAGAGACCCTGGCACTGGAACATACACAGATGATATCAAGAAAAGAAATAAATTTAGATCTCTCGAATACCACTGGGGGCCTCTGGTAGAAATGAATTTACCAAAAGAAGATGCATTTGATTGTTTTAAATTAAATTATATGAGTAATGGAAAAGTTTTAAAATTTGATAAGTTTAATTTTGTTGGATATGCAGATTTTAATGGAAAAAGAGTATATCGAAAAGTTTCATTATCTGAGGAGACTATCACTATTCAAGATTTTTCAAGTGATGTTGAACTTGATGAATATACTTCGTGGGGAGAAGAAAATAATGGAATCAAAGTTGAGTTTTCAGAAGGATATAAAAGATTTATATGAAAATAAAAAACTTAAATTTACCTTTACTAATATTTGCAATTGCATTCTTTTTGGAGGGTTTAGACGCTTTTTCTATTGCTAAAATTCCTTTATCTTGGATCGGAATACTAGCTTATGTCTTTATATTTATTTATCTAAAATTTACTAAAAAAATGGAATATATTTTTGACATAACATTCATCAAGTATTTTCTGTATTATTTAATTTTTGTCACAATAATCAGAGCCATAACCTTTGATTTAAACATGCCAGAATATGCCTCGACTTCACTTGCTGAATATATTGGACTTAGATTGTTGAAAATCTTAAGTTTTTACACAATAATTTCTCTAACTATTCACTTTATAAAGAAAAAAAATATTGATTACGTAATTAAACTTTTTGCATACATGGCCGTATTTATTTCTCTTTTATCTTTGTATTCTTATTTTTCTTATATATTCGATTGGACTGATTTTTCGCGTACCAGGGCTGGGACTGGTGGTTGGTCACAACCTATAAGAAGGGCGTGTTCAATTTTAAGGAATTATGGAACATTTAGAGAACCAAGTTTTCTTGCGGTATGGGTAACCCCAGCCATTCCTCTTATTTTTTATTTAGCTAGGAAGTCAAAGATATGGTATTTAATCTCATTAATTCCAATATTGTCATTAGTTTTAACCAGAAGCCTCACTGGAATCATAAGTGTTCTATTTGTTTTTTCTATTGCAATACTTTTAGATTTTTATAAAAATAAAACCTTTAATTTTTTGTTAGTATTACCAATTTTATTTATATTTCTAATGACTATATTTGGTAATAACTTTGGTTATAAATTTCCTGCACTCGACCCTTCAATGTGCCCACCAGAATCAGCAGATAAATGCGATTGTTCTATTTATGACAATGAACAAGATATTGCTAAGAATTCAAGTAATGTATATCAAAGTGTTTTTAATAGGATTTCTATTATTGCTTCTGGTGGAATCGGTGGATTTGAAAATATTGACATATTGAGTCAATACATTGGGAACAGTAATTTAAAAATTTTTGGAGATGGCCTTGGGCTTTCAAACATTAGATACTCTCCAGAGTTTGCTGAAATTACTAAACAAACAAAAGATGGCCAAGCAATTTACAGAAATCCTGGTCAAGTAGTGTCATTTAATAATCTTTATGCAAGTTTATATTTTTCTGGTGGAATTGTTGCTTTGTTAATGTTTTTAATAATTTTAAGAAATACTTTTAAACAGTTATTAAAAAATTATTTAATTCTTGATACTTATTTATTTATTGGTTTTCTATCGATATTGCTCATGTTTTTCTTTCAAGCAGAAGAATTAAGCTCTCAGCTTGCAATTTATTTTGGTTTAATAACAATGAAAATGTCACATGAATAATACAAAAAGAATTCTTATCGTTACACATCAATTCATACCACACCAAAGCCCGAGGACCACGCGTTGGAAATTGCTATATGATGAATTGATTGAATCAGGTTATGATGTCACAGTTATTACTGGAACATTACAATTAAGTGAAGATCCTAATATAAAATATATTGGTAATAAAAAGGCTAGTGGAATTGTCAAAAACTTAAGAATACAATCAAATATTAAACAGGATTCAAGTTATAAAAATTATTTATATAAACTACTTAAGAAAATTTATAGATTTTTTTATAAATTTTTTGCATGGCCAGACTACACAATGTTCTGGATATTTTCTATTTGGAAAAATCGAAAAAAAATTGATATAGATTATGATTTAATTATATCCGTGAGTCTTCCATTTTCTTCTCATGTTGCTGCATATATTATTAATAAAGATAAAAATAAAAAATGGATAATGGACATTGGGGATCCATTTAGCCTAAAGACTAACGCCTTTGAAAATAATCGATATCTCTATAAATCTCTTAACTATTATTTCGAAAATAAATTTTATAAAAAAGCACATCAAGTAGTTTTTACTCATCAAGAATCTGCTGATGAACATAAACTATTTTTTAATATGCCTGAAAATAAAGTCACTATTGGTAGCCCTATCAGTACTTTTAGTCAGGAATTATTTCAAAAATCAGTTTCTTTTAATTATGAAACAAAGCCGATTACGATCGGTTACTTTGGAGTACTTACTAAAGGTGTTCGGTCTCCCAGCCAGGTATTAAAGTTTTTTCAGCAAACAGATTTTGTACTTCATTGGTATACAAATTCAGATTCAAAAGAGATGATTAAACAGAATAAAATTGATTTTAACCGTAATAAATTATTTGATATGGTCACTAGAAATGAAGCTTTAGAAAAAATGGTAACTTCTTTACATTGTCTTTTGTCTATAGGGAATTTAAATCCGGCTCAACTACCTAGTAAAATTATCGAATACATATCAACGGGAAAACCAGTTTTACATTTTGTAGAAATCAAAGACGATCCAGTATTAGAAATTGCTAAAGAATTTAGCAATCTTATTGTTATTGATAAAAATTCAAATATTACAGAAGTTGAACAACAGTTAAATAATGTGTTTATAAATATTGAAAAGTTTGATATTAATAAATTTAATGAAAATTACTCAACTAGGGCAGTAACTAATAAGCTAAATATAATTTAAAATTTTTGACCAATTTTCGTTGTATATAAGCGCAGAAGATTTTTGAAGTTTTAAATTGATTGCTTGTTCAATTTTTTCACTAGCACTTTTTATATCATTGTATTTGTATATAAATACATTTTCACTCATAAAATATTTTGAGTAGGGTTTATCAGGGACAATAATTTTTAATCCTAAATTTTGAGCTTCATATAAAGGCAAGCCAACAGTTTCGTACTCACTTGCATGAAAATATATTTCATTTTCTGACATCACACTGAGAGTCTGATCCTGAGTTTCTGTATAAACACAATTAAAATCATTTATATTTTTCGGAGGATTGATAACAGTAATCTCATTATTTTTTGTAATCGACTGTAAAGCTTGTACCATAAAATCAAAATTTTTATTTGAAACCTTACTTCCAAAAAAAACTATTCTATTTGATTTATTTTTTGCATTAACTGTGACTTCTTCTATTTCTCCAATTTCTATAATTTTATTTGCAAATTTTTGTCCGATCACTTCACTCATATGTTTTAGTTGGACTATTACATAGTCAGATGATTTGACACTTCTAGATATAAATTTTCTAAGAACTATATTTTTCAAATCTTTAGATACAAAAGGCAGAATATTTTGTATGAGAACAAAAGATTTATTATTCGTTTTAAAACCAAAGTTACCAAAGTGAACAATTGCATCATTAGATTCAATTAATTTTCTTTGAGTTTTATTTGTTATTAAATATAGAAAAGGATGGAGAAATCTTTTATTAGTTAGTTTTATAAATGTCACATATTGATTTTCTAAAGACTGATTTTTTAGCTCATTATAAAATTCATTTTCTGAATACAAAACTGTAATCTCAGTTCCTGCTTCAACTAGTAATTCAAATGCTTGAACAAATAATTTTACTCCACCAAGAGATTTGACACCACAAGCATTTAAAACTAGTTTTTTTCTCACCATTTCAATGATAGTTGTACATTAATAAATATTTAATCACTAAAATCATAAAGTAGTGACTAATAAATATGATATTGCTTTAGTAGTAGGAACAAGGCCAAATTTTGTTAAGGCTTCACCACTTTTAAAAAAATTAGAAGAACAGGGAAAAAAGGTCTTATTTATACATACAGGACAACATTTTGATAAAAATATGTCTAAGAGTATTTTTGAAGATTTGAGTATAAGAACTCCAGATATAAATTTAAATGCTCCTAATGATTCTCAAAGCAAACAGTTTCAATATATTGTCCAAGAATTACAAAATGTTTTCAGTAATTGTGAAATTGACAAAGTTGGAGTTTTTGGAGACGTAACCTCAACTTTAGCTGCATCAATAGCCGCAAAACAATCAGATCTTTATTTATTTCATGTTGAATCAGGCCTACGATCAAATAATTTAAGCATGCCTGAGGAACGTAATAGAATAATGGTAGATGCAATAAGCGACCTGCTCTTCATACCATCTGAAGACGCAAAAGAAAACTTATTAAAAGAAAAAGTGTCTTCAGACAAAATTCACAATGTTGGAAATATTATGATTGATACTTTATTTGAAAACAAATCCAAAATAAGTAATAATTCAAAAATTGTTAAAAATAGTTTAATTATTAACAAACCATATTTTGTAATGACACTACATAGGCCATCAAATTTAACTGATATTACCTTACAAAATATTTTTGATGCAGTCAGTAGCTTTACAGAAGACTATCAAATTATTCTACCAGCTCATCCAAGACTTAAAAATTATATTGACGAAGAAGATATTGAGTATAAAAATATTACCTTGATTGACCCGTTATCTTATATTGATTTTATGGCTCTCGTTTACGGATGTGAATTAGTTCTCACTGATTCTGGGGGCATACAAGAAGAGACAACTTATTTAGGAATCAATTGTTTAACACTTAGAGAAGAAACAGAAAGACCAATAACAGTTCAAGAGGGCACTAATAAGGTTGTTGGTACTGATAAGGAAAATATAATTATTGAAATAAATAATGTTTTAGGCAGTAAAATTTCAAAAGAAGCAAAAATTAAATATTGGGATGGTGAAACCTCAAATAGAATTTTTCAAATTTTATTTGATTAGTTATGAGTAATTTTAAATTTAATGTGGCAGTAATTGGATTAGGCTATGTTGGCTTACCATTAGCTATTGAGGCTGCAAATAATAAACTTAAAGTCGCTGGTTATGACATTAATGAATCTTTAGTAGTTAATCTTAATAAATCTCTATCTCATGTTGAGGATATTTCAGATAAAGATCTTGAAGATGCATTTTCAAACCAACTCTTAATTACTTCTAATCCAGAAATATTGGGGGATTCCGAGTATATTGTAATTAGCGTTCCAACACCGTTGACTGATTATCAGCCAGACTTAAGTTATGTTGAAGCAGCAACAAAAAGTATTGCTGAAAATTTAAAAAAAGATCAAATAATAATTCTGGAATCTACAACTTATCCTGGAACTACATTAGAAATAGTTAAACCAATACTTGAAAAAAATACAAGTTTGGTCGCTGGAGAAGACTTTTTATTAGGATACTCACCCGAACGAATAGATCCTGGTAATAAAGAGTGGACATTCAAAAATACTCCGAAAATAGTTAGTGGTATAAATGAAAAATCTCTCAAAAAAATATCAGAATTTTACAATTCCATAATTGATGAAGTAGTCGAAGTTTCTGGTACTAGGGAAGCAGAAATGGTTAAATTAATCGAAAACACTTATAGGCAAGTAAACATTGCAATGGTTAATGAGTTAGCGATATTATCAAACATGTTAGACATAGATATTTGGGAAGTGGTAGATGCTGCAAAAACAAAACCTTTTGGGTTTCAATCATTTAGGCCTGGACCAGGAGTAGGGGGTCACTGCATTCCAATTGATCCTAAATATTTGTCATTTAAAACACGACAAATTGGACAACCTGTTCGCTTTGTTGAATTGGCTCAAGAGATTAACAACTCAATGCCAAATTATGTTATTTCAAGAATTAGTGAATTAATGAACAAAAAAGAAATACTTTTGAAAAACTCCAAAATACTTGTTCTTGGTGTAGCTTATAAAAAAGATATTGGGGACACCAGGGAATCACCAGCAATAGATATAATTGAATCACTATTAGATAAAAGCGTAGAAGTCTCTTTTTATGATCCATTTGTTGATGAACTTATAGTAAATAAAGAGAGTATATTAAAGGATGAAAATTTAGAAAACCTATCAAACTATGATTTGGTCATAATCCATACTCCACATACGTCTTTTAATAATATAGATTTTGAGAATATTAAATCATTAATATTTGATACCACAGGAAGTTTTACGATTCCAAATGCCGAGAGGATATAAAATTAGAACAGACTTTGATACTTTATCAAAAACTATAAACTTATTAGGTAGTGAACTTGGTAATGTAATAAAAGATCAAGCTGGAAACAAATACTTCAAAATAGTTGAAGATATAAGATTAAATTCTAAAAAGTATCGACAAACAAATAACAATAAATACTTAGATATTATTTTTAAAACTCTTCAATCACTTGAACCAAATGAGATATATATTATTACTAAAGCATTTACAATATTCTTTTATTTATCAAATATTGCTGAACAAGTTTTTAGAGAACGTACTTTAGAGAGTTCAAATATTTCTGTTAACAAAAAAAATAGTAAAAAACTTATTTTTATGCCTGTTTTTACCGCACATCCTACTGAAAGTTCTCGACAATCAACTCTTAAAAAAATCTATAAAATAGCAGAAATTATTGAAGCTAATAACTCTAATAGTATGAATGAAATCAATTCCCTCATCACTCAACTTTGGTATACGAGAGAAGTTCGTTCCACTAAGCCAAATCCAATAGATGAAGTAAAATCATTAATTTATTATCTAGATATCTTATATAAAGATGTTTACAACAAAATTATTAAAGATGATGAAATTTTAACTAATGCAAAAAATTTCGAACTTCAATTTGGATCATGGGTTGGTGCTGATAAAGACGGGAATCCATTTATAACTACAAATATTACTAAAGAGGCATTGAAAATATATTCAAGTCAAATACTAAATATCTATAAAGAGCAAATCGTTAAGTTTTCTGAAGAATTCAGTATTTCGACAGATTTTGTTAAAAGTCCAAAAAATTTAACAAAAAAAATCGAAGAATATAAAAAAATTCTACCCAAAGATTATAAGCATTATAAGCGAGTAAATTTTGATGAACCTTTCCGTATATTTCTTTCATTAGTATTTCATAGGCTTGATAATTTTCAAAAAAACAAAAAAGGATATAAATATTTTCGTGAATTTTTAGATGATCTTTTACTATTTCAAAATAGTGTTCTACAAATATTTGGTACAAAAATTAAAAACACAGAGTTAGATAATTTTATTGCTTTTGTCCATCAGTTTGAATTCCATGGTGTGTCATTAGATATAAGACAAAACTCCTCAGTAATTAATTCTGAGTTAGGAAGTGAATACTCTGATTTTGAAAAGCTAATAAAAGATATACCTGAACTTCAAAAAATCTATGGTGATAGAGTATTTAATTCAATAATTCTTTCAATGACAAGTTCTGAAGATGATGTACTTAATCTCTTCAATATATGCAAAAAGTATATTCCAAAAGAAAATATTCCGTCAATAACACCTTTAATCGAAGAAATTGAAGAATTACAAAAATCACAGATTATATTACAAAAACTACTTTCAAACAGACAATACAAATCATTTATTGAAAAATTTAAAAATAATAATCAGGAAGTAATGCTTGGTTATTCCGATTCAAATAAAGATGGTGGAATAATATCCTCGCAATGGAATGTTTACAAAGCTCAAATTAATTTATTTAAAGAGGGTGAAAATAATAATGTAAATATCACATTTTTTCACGGTAGAGGAGGAACTATAAGTAGAGGAGGAGGACCTACTTACAATTCAATTTCTGCGCAGCCAAAAGGGACTATTTCATCTCAAATTAGATATACAGAGCAAGGGGAGGTAGTTTCTGATAAGTATTCAACAGCGTATCTAGGTTTTGAAAATATTAAACTTGGTTCAGTGGCTTTTATTAATGAATCTGGAAATAAATTAAAAGTAAAAATACCAAATCAAAAATTTCTACAAGAGCTATCAGATAAATCATATGATGAATATAGGTCTTTTTTCACTGATCCAAATCTGATAGATTACTTTGAAAGAGGAACTCCGGTAAAACTCCTTTCAACATTAAATATTGGATCAAGACCTGCAAAGCGAACTAAAAATGTTAAAGCATTACAAAATTATAGAGCTATTCCTTGGGTATTTGGATGGGCACAAACCAGAAATACATTAACAGGCTGGTATGGATCTGGAACAGCTTTAAATTACATGATTAAAAAATATGGTATTAATCATGTAAGAAAAATATATAAAAATTCAGCTTTTATGCAGAACTTAATTAGCAATGTTGAAATGACACTTTCAAAATCTGACTTAAAAATAGCTAGACGCTATGTTGACGAACTTCTTGATGAGGACGCATTAAAGATTTATAAAAAGATTCTAAAAGAGTCACAATTAGCCTTAAGTTCTATTAAAAAAATAAAAAATATAGATGAACTGCTTGATGATAACAAAATTTTAAAAAACACTCTAAATGTTAGAAATGCATACTTAGATCCTTTATCTTTAATTCAGATCACGCTTATGAAAAAAATGAAAAAACGCAAGCTTAATCTAATAGAAAGTAATTCTTTATTGTTATCAGTAAATGGACTAGCTGCTGGTCTTAGAAATACTGGCTGACAAATCTCTAAGCTCAAAATGCATTTCATCTGGAGATGTCCAAGTTCCTCCCCAAGCAAAACCCCAGGAATTGAAAATTTCAACAACTCTAGGGTGATAACTTGATTTTGTATTTATATCTATAGCTATACCCCAAGCGTGCCGAGAAATACTTCCTCCAGCATCGAATCGATTAATTCGTCGCGGAGCATAGCATCCACCAGATTTTTTAAAATCTTGAACTGAGAGAGTACTAGCCAAACCTTCTTCAAGAATTTGATTTAAGGCCCCTTCAAGAGGTTCCCACATTAACCTATGGCATCTTGTATTACCAAGAATAGGCACTCTTTTTACCTGAATATTTTGTTCCCTCCAAGAAGGTTCGGTAGTGATCCAAGTACCATCTCTTTCTTTAATTTGAAAGTCCCCAAACATTTCCTTGACTAATGCATTTGGGAGTACCCAATTTTTATTTGGATTTCGATCTCTAAATGTAAATTTTACCTTTTCATATTGAATATTCTTATGCAGTTCTATTAGGTGATTTTCATTTATTTTTGAATCCCAAATGATAGCTTGAATGTTTCTAAAAATTCCAAGTTTGTAACCTAATTCTTTGTTTACAACGCCTTCAAACCATCCAAGTTCTGAATCTTTAAGAATCATACCGACAGATATTTCAGTTGGCTCTAAATTTATTCCAACAAAATTTATTTTATCATTTAATGAGAGACCGTATCTTTCGGCAGTTAATGATGAAATTACAATTTGATTGTTTTTTATGACTTCGGCAACTTCTTCATCATAAAAATATTCAACAACTGAAGATTCTATTGTTTTTACGGAAACACTGTAAAGATAATTTTCACGTGATGAAAGTTTTAATTCTCCACTTTCTGAAAGCACTGAATCAAGACCAATATTTGCCCTTCCAATGAAAGTAAGGTTTGTATTTAAATTCTTAGAACTTTCAATTATCTGATTTGTAACACTGTAAAAAAGGCTACCTGATTGAGAAATTGTTATAACATCATAATTGTCTATCCTGTTTTTACTATATGCAGGTTCGGATTCATGATACATATTTGGCATCATTAATAAATTTATTAAAGTTGCAGAAATTAAAGTTGAAAACATAATATTTATATTAATTTTTTTATAAATTTACATTTATTTAACATCATTAAATACTCTTAAATTAATTAGAACATTAATCTATTCACTTATGAAACTTTTAACAAACTTCTTTTCAAGTGCTGCGACCAAGAGACCTGTATCAACAATTCTTGTCATAGTTGCTATCACTGGTTTTTTTGGCTTTATGACAACACAAGCAGAAGAACTAGATACTGGTTTTGGTGGAGAAATTGATACACCTGAAATTGAAGCACAAGGAAAACTTTCTGACTATTTTGGAGGATCTGGTACACAAAGCGTAATGCAATTAGTTTTTGAGGGAGAAGATGTTTTGACTGTTGAAGGCTATGAAACATATTTAGCTGCTGTAGAAGTGATAGAAAATAGTGAAATATTTAAGTATCTTGTAAATGATCCAAACCAAGGATTGGTTCAAGGTTTTTATTCTCCAATAGATTTAGCTAGAGCATTCAATCCAATGCTAGATGTAAGTAAATTGACAGATGAGCAATTTAAACAATTATATAAATCAACATCTGCTCAAATGCCACCAGAATTTCAACAATTTGCTACGGCTCTATTATCTAGCTCATATAACGAAGATGAAGTTACAGCAACTGCTGGGCTTGGAATAATTACAGTTAATTCAGCAATAATTGGTGCTGAATTTGGACTTGATGGAGCTTTTGTAGAACAGCCAAGATTAGAAGTTGCATTAAATAAAGAGTTAATTGAACTTAGTAATGGATTTGAAAATATTGATTTGGCTGGATTCTCTCTATCTTTACTTTTTGGAGACGAGCAAGATGACTTTCTTCAAGAAGTTGCTCAACTTTTTGGTGCAGCTTTTGCAATAATATTCTTAGTTCTTGCATTTATTTTCTTTATTAAGCCTTCAAAAACTTTTGGATTTTTTAAATCCTCTAGAAGAACACTTGCAGATATTTTTAACAGCCTTGCAGCAATTCTGCTAGCTATATTGTGGATGCAGGGAATAGGGGTTGTCTTAGGTCCAGGTTATTTTGATATTATTGGTGCTCCAAATCAACTTTCTCAAATCTCTACAATTATTATTCTTGGTTTAGGAGTAGATTATGCAATACACTTTACTGGCCGATATAGGGAAGAACTTGGTCTAAAAAATTCAGTAAGTGATTCAGCAACAAAGACTTTAAGTTCTGTTGGAGTAGCTCTCACACTTGCGACTCTTGCTACAATGGTAGGTTTTTTAACAAATATAGTTTCCCCCTTAACTCAGTTACAAGATTTTGGAATTACAACATCACTTGGAATATTTTATGCTTTTATATTGGTAATGACTTTGGTTCCAGCTATCAGAACACTACTTGATAAAAGATCAGAAAGAAAAAATACAATTGATACCAGTGCCTTTGCATCTTCTGGAGAAAGTTTGTTTAACAAATTATCAGCTTCAACTTCTATTATTCCAAAAAAACTTAAATTTATTGCAGTTATATTGATTTTGGGAATAAGTGGTTATGGATACTACGGTTTCACAAATATCTCTACAGTATTTAATTTCACTGACTTTTTACCATCGGATAGCCCTACTGTTAAAACATTTAATACTCTTCAGGATGAGTTTGGTGGAGGTTTCGGCGAAACAACAAGTGTTTTAGTTGAGTCAGACAATATTGCTACACCTGAAATTCATAATGCACTAATAGATTCATTAAATAATTTAGCAAGTGTTGAAAACGTACTAGTTTTTTCTGGCAATGCAGCTGCAGAATCAGTAGTTGGATCTTTAGGGGCAATGTTAGCCCCTCCTTCAGCGAACCCTCAAGCACCACCACAAATGCCAGACATGGCATTAATTGGCCAACTAGGCAGCTACGGAGTCCAGATTATGAATGGACAAGGTTTAGATGCACTTAGGGTAAGTTCTACTGGTGACGTTGAAGGCTTATATAATTATTTATTGGAAACTGATAATGATTTGTTTAGTACAAGTCTTTATGTAGATGAAAAAAATATGATTACTGCGATGCAGATTAGAATTACCACATCTGCAGGCACCTCTGGTGCTGCCCAAATCAGAGATGATTTATATACAGCATTTGAACCTTTGTCAAACTTAGGATTATTTGTGGGTGTTACATCCGATAATATTGTTACAGAGAGTGTTAATGAATTAATAAATTCTTCTCAATTTCAGTCTTTAGTATTTGCGATACTTGCCTCAATGATATTTCTTGTCTTGTATTATCTAATAGATATGAGAAGACCATTCTTGGGGGTCATTACTGTTCTGCCAGTTGCTGCAATAGTACTTGGTACTTATATGGGAATGTATTTACTTGAAATACCACTAAATCCAGTAACATCAACTCTTTCCGGTTTAGCTATTGGTATAGGAGTTCCATTTGTTATTCATGTCACGAATAGGTTTAGAGAGACAATTGCTACGGGCATAGAACCTGTTGAAGCCATTAGAACAACTCTTAAAACTACAGGAGGATCTTTATTTGGTAGTGCATTTACAACTATGGCTGGTTTTGGTATTTTAACAACTTCATCTTTGGTACCATTTCAACAAATGGGAACTGTTATATTAGTCTCAATTGGATTTGCCCTCGTTGCATCATTAATGATACTTCCTACATTCTTAGTAATTTGGGCTAATTATCATAATAAAAAAACAGCTAAATCTTTATAAATTAATTTATTAGTATTATTTAAGTGAAGGTTTCTGAACTTCTTAAAATTGTTGATGGCATTGTGCCTCTAGAAAATGCTTTTGAGGATGATTTAGTAGGAATAACTATTGGTTCTGAAGAAAATGAGGTAAACGGAATAATAGTTGCTCATGAATTAGACAAACAACTTTTGGATTATTGTTTAGATTTAAATATCAATACAGTAATCACTTATCATCCACCTTCTTTTAATAAAATTTTAGGAGATGATAATAATGAAAGCTTTCATCCAGAACCTACAACTTTAGAATTCATTGATAATTCAATGAATGTAATTACACTTCATACTGCTCAAGATGTTTGTGTAGGGGGAAATGCAGATACTTTGGCAGAGCTGTTTAATTTAAAAAATATAAAATTATTTGCAATGACCAATGATAAATATGGAGCAGGAAGAATAGGGGATATTGATGGTATTTTAGTTTCTAAATTTAACGAGTTAGTTGAGAGCATATTAAATACAAAATCAATAAGAACTAATGAATTCTTTCATAAAATAAAAGAAGTAAAAAGGATAGCGATTTTACCGGGTTCAGGAACACAATTCATTGATGAAATTATTGAAGATATTGATATTTATGTGACAGGCGATATTTCTCATAGGTATTTATTAAAAGCAGATGATGCACGTGTTGGCTTGCTTCAAATAGGCCATATTTCAAGCGAAATACCTGGAATGAAAAGGTTTGTTAATAAATTAAATAATGCTTTAAGTAAAGAATTAGAGTACATATATAGAGAATTTTATGAATGAACCTTTTCTCCTCAGTAACTTGATTGAGTTACAAGAACTAGATAATGAGATATTTAAATTAATATCCCAGAAATCAGAAGGCGATACAGTTGTAAAACTTAAATCACTTGAGTTAGACTTCAAAAAACTTCAAAAAAACAAACAAAATTATGAACAGGATTTACAACTGTATTTTGATGCTAAAGATCATATTGAAAAAAATATCATAGAATCGAAACTTAAAATTGATACAATAAACGAAAAATTGGGTTCTAACTTAGATGCATCTGAGTTGCAAAATTATAATCTACAAAAACAAAATTTTGAAAAAAACTTATTAGATTATGAAAAATCTTTAATTGAACTTAATGATGAAAATGAAGAAGAATTAAGCAGCATAAATAAAACAAATCAATCATTAGAAGAATTAAAACCTAATTTAATTAATTTATCTAAAACTCTTCAAGCTGAATGGAAAGACATTGATTTAGGTATTGGAAAGTTTGAAAATGAAAAAAAGTTACTTTTGACAAGTTTTCCAAAAGAAATCATAGATCTATATGATGATTTAAAATCTAAAGGTGTAGAAGTAATAGCAGCTTATAAACGTGAAAACCAATGTGGTTGTTGTGGAGTAGAGCTTACCTCAAATGAAATGTATGAAATTACTAATTCTAGTTTTCAGCAATGCCCATATTGTATGGGAGTAGTAATTTAATGTACAAAATATATTGTGACGGTGCGTCGCGTTCTAATCCTGGTGAAGCATCGATTGGAGTTTCAGTCACAAAAGAAGGTAATGAAATTGAATTTATTGCTAAAAAAATTGGTATAGCTACAAACAATGTTGCAGAATATAAAAGCTTAAGATCAGCTTTAATATATTGTGTAGAAAATAAAATTACAGATGCATGTATATATCTAGATTCTTTGCTTGTAGTTCAACAAGTCAATGAAAAATTTAAGGTAAGATCTGAAAACTTAAAAGAACTAAATGCACAATGCAAGGATTTAATGAGTCAGATTAATAGTCTCGAGATTATTCATGTACGTAGGGAGAAAAATAAGCGTGCTGATGAGCTCGCAAATATTGCGTTGGATTCATGATTATATTGTGGACTACCAGTTTTTCTATACTTCTTTTTCTTTATATTTTTAAGGACAAAAATGCTGATCTAAGATTTGTAATTTTAGGTAGTTTGTTTCCAGTTTTTTTGGATTTTTTGCTTTACTTTCTCGGCGTTACTCAACAAAGTAAATTTATTGGTCATAGTATTTTTTTTATTATTATTTTATTTTTTTTAGTTATGATTATTACAAAAAGAGGAACACTATTTCGGTCTAATGCTTTATTATTTTCAATTGGCTCATTCTTTTATTTAGTTCTCAGTTTTACTTGGTTAAATCAACAAGTGATCCTTTATCCACTTTTTGAACAATCAGATGATAATTTTGCATTAGCAAATAACATACAATTTTTACTGGGTGTTTTGGGTTTATTTTATTTATTTTTTAAAATTAGAAATTTTGCTTCGTTGAAAAACTTTATTAGAACTGGTAAATTTACTTACTCGAAATAAACATATTTATAGAAACTAATGTTAAAAATATTCCAAAACCAATGTTCAATAAATCTCTTGGTATTACATTAAATGCTAAAGTTCCACCAACAATTGAACCTAAAACTCCAAATACTCCAACAATTAAACCAATCTTTAGTAGTTCAGTATCTTTTCTAATTTTAGTTGCAGCCGCAGTTAGCGCAGTAGGTATTGTTGTAAGTAATGAAATCCCTTGGGCAATAATTTGTTCAAAACCACCAAAAAATATCAGCATAGGAATTCTAATAATCCCTCCACCAATACCCAGTAGACCAGAACCTATTCCTGACACAAGGCCGATTAAGAAATAAAGAACTAAGTTGTCTTGAAAAGCAGATGAGACAGATGTTGAAAAAATGATCCTATATGCAGAAGCTATTAATAGAATTGCAAATAATTTTTTCAGTAGTGCAGTATTAATACTTTCAGTTAATTTGCTTCCAATGTAACTTCCAAATATCCCTCCAAAAACAATTATCAAAATTTCAAATAACAAATTTGAACCATCTGAAAAATCGTTGAGAACATAAGTAATACTGCTTCCAGATGCTACAAAGAATACAGCTAGGGATGACACACCTGTATTAATTTTGAAATCAGATTTAGTTAAATACGTTAAAAGAGGAACAAAGACAACCCCTCCACCTATGCCTAATATTCCCGAAAGCAGTCCACCAATGGAACCAATTATGAAATATATAATCACTTATTTTCGCAATTTGGGCAAAAGTTCTTTACCGAGTAATTTTATTGTTTCTTCTTGGTTAATAGAAGATATTTGAATAGTAACTATATCTGAATCAAATTCGTTAACTAAAGGACTATAAATTTCAACTAGATCATCAATAGTCGATGCTTTTGAAAATTTAGCCATGATTTCTTCCTTAGGGAAGCTATCAGCTTCAATTCTTAGCGCTTCAGGATCTAATTGCTGAAGCCTGCTTGGAGCTCTAAGACCTCTCCATGACCTAAGGGCAGTCCATGCATCTTCATCGTTTTCAGCAAACATAGTCCATCTATATGTGTGAATAGATAAATTTTCCTTATTTAATTCACTACTTCTTTGTTTTGCTGGGTCGATAACCCTTTCATAGGAATCTTTAGGGTCTTTGACACTAATCATTAGCCCATCTGCATACTCCGCTGCTACTTGTGAAGATTTAGGCCCACCCGCAGCTAACCAAATTGGAATATTTTGATTAGGAGGTGAATATAATTTTGCTTTTTCTGTTGTGTAATATTCACCATTAAAGTCTAATTTTTCTCCACTAAGCAATCTTCGAATAATAGTAAGGGCCTCTATAAGTCTATTTTTTCTTTCTTCATATTTAGGAAAATCATACCCTAAAGGACCTTCATTTATATTTTCACCAGTTCCAACACCAAGATGAAAAGTTGAAGGTGAAAGTCTATCAACTGTTGCAGCTGCCTGTGCAATAACACCTGGATGAATTCTCCATAAAGGTGTTGTTACACCAGTACCCAGGTCCATTTCTGGAATTTTATTCGCAAGCGCACCTAGAGTCGTCCAGGTAAAATTTGATGCAGAATGGTCGTCTACCCATGGGTGAAAATGTTCCGAAATAGTTAACATATCAAAACCAGCTTCTCTTGCTATTTCTGCATGCTTTAATAAATCTTCAGGTTGCCACTGTTCAGATCCCAGAAAATAAGAAAATTTTGTCATTTACATATATTAGCGAAACACTATTTTTAGGTGAGTGCCCCCTGAGGGGCACTCGTGATTTTGTGAGATTATAAGCCGGATTCTGTATATGTTGCACATACGATAATCATCCATCTTGTATATTTGTTACCAAATATATCTAGCTACTTACCCGCAATTGTTTGCCGAGCCGGCTAATTGCTTCTTAGTATTGCTCCTAGAGGGGTTTACAAGCTTGTTTAATTACTTAAACAACTGGTGGTCTCTTACACCACCTTTTCACCCTTGCTTATCTAAGATAAGCGGTTTGTTTTCTGCTGCACTTTCCGTCAATTACTTGCCTGGGAGTTACCCAGCTCTATTGCTCTACGGAGTCCGGACTTTCCTCGATAAATCGCGATTATCCATCTCACTTAATTTATAGTAATTCTTAATTGGTTAGATGTGAATAGTTATTAATAATTTCTTGAAAATCATTTATTGATATTGGACCAATGTACTTTTTGATCACTTCACCATTCTTCAAGATATGTGTTTCTGGAACCCCAAATACTCCAGAATAAATTGCTATTTTACTTTTTTGGTCGATCAGGTAATTTATATTACCAGCTCCATATTCTGAAATGAATTTCAGTGCGTTGTCCCTACTGTCTTGAAAAGAAAGCATATACACAGAATCTTCGAATCCTTTAGTTTTTGATAATTCAATAAGGTAGGGGTGTTCTTCGATACATTCCAAACACCATGAAGCCCAGTAGTTGATAATCAGAAGCTCTTTATCTGATATGTCAATATTTTCGCCTGTATCTAAAGTTTTTAAGTTATTTAAATCTGATGAATTTATAAAGATACCATCATCAGTAGCATTTGAACTACAAAAAGAAATTAATAAGACGAATATAAGCAGTTTAATTTTCATAAATTGACAATATTTCCTCGATTATTTCTAGATCGTCACCTGATAAAATAGGATTAGTCCTTAGAAGACTTAATATATCATATCCCTCATTTCTAGTCTCTTCTTGTTGAATAAGGATAATTCCAAAATACGTCTTTGCTAGAAGTGAGTCTGGAGATATCGTTAATGCTTCTTCAATATAATTTAAAGACGTTGCAGTGTCACCTGAGTCATGTACCATCCATCCTATCTGAGATAATGCAAGACTTTTTAGTTCTAAATCTTCTGAATTTTGTGCGACATACATGAAGTGGGGTAGAGCACTTGAATAGTTAAATTCTTCAAAATATCTATTTGCAAGAGCTATTCGCATAGGAAAAATATTTGGATTTAGCTCTATAACTTTTTCCATTTCAGCATTTGATACATCTTCTAAGTTAGTTGAAGTATTTTCATTATTTGATGTATTCTCATTTAAATTTAAGAATAGAAACATAGGAAAAAGAAATAGAAACATTCCTGCATAAAGCCATTTATTTTTTAGCATATAATTTCCTTACAAATAACAAAATAAAAATTGATATTAAAACTAATGGGATTATTAGTATTTCTAAATTTTGATTTATAGGATTTGTAATTATTCTTTCCCCATATCTTGAGACCCAAAAAGAGTATATTTCATCATCTGTCATGCCGTTGTTTATTTGCTCTAAAAGAATAGCACCCATATCATCTGCATATTCTGATGGTGAGTCATAAATAGTCTCGCCTTGACATACAGGGCACAATAACGATTTACTCCATTCTTCATATCTAGATTCATTATCGGGAAAAATACTTGGTAAAATCATTAACAGAACTAGTAGAAAAATAGTTAAATATTTATTTTTCATATTTTCTCAATCTAGGTAAAAATGAAATACTTGATATAAATAAGCCAATCCACATAATAAAAATTCCATAATTGTTTCTAACGATAAGCTTATAACTGTTCTCATCAATGAATTTTACAGTTATATAAATATCATTTAAAAAAGTTCTAAATACTGCCGGAGAACTTATTGCTTGTTGAGAAGAATTTTTAAATATATTTAGTGATGTAAACTTTGTATTACTTCCGTTTGATATGGGTAGTTTAATTATATTCTTTTCAGGTAAACTTTCTTCGATTGAATCATAAACAAAGAAAGTTTGATTGTTGAAACTGAATTCTTCAAATGAGTTAATTTCTTTTTCTGTAGAGTAACTTTGACTTACATTAAAAATTATTCCTAAAGCAAAAATTCCAATTCCTAAATGTGCAATTTGACCAGTCCAATAAGAAGTATTTGTTTTTTTATTTCTAAAGTTTTTATAAAAATTGTTAAAAGTAATAACAATCAGCAAAACAGAAATAATAACCGTAAAGATTAAAATGTACGAATTATTCAAGTAAAACAGTATGAAAATACTTAAAACCAACGAGCTGTTTATTAAAATATTATTTTCTTCAACCCATTTTTCAATATTTATATTTTTTATTGGAAGTTTTACTGAAAAGATCATTAGTCCTAATAAAATCAACAAAAGAGGACCTACTAAAATATCGTAATAAGATCTTCCAATTGTGATCTGTCTGCTGTACAAAGTTTCATATATTAACGGAAATATAGTGCCTATAAAGATAACAAGGGCAGATGAAAATAGAAATATATTGTTGTATACAAAGAAACCCGATTTTCCAAACCAGTTCTCAATCTTTTTAGATTTAGAAAAATATTCAATATTTTTTGATCCTATAAAAATAAAAATGAAACCAAAAAACAACATTCCAAATAACAAATAGGTGCCGATATTTCCATTAGAAAATGCATGAACTGATATGAGCACACCAGAACGAGTAACAAATGTACCAAATATTGTTGATAAAAACATTAGCCCGACAAGAATATAATTCCAATTTAATAATGTGTTTTGAGATTTCTGTATCTTTGCTGAATGAAGAAAAGCTGTAGCAAGTAACCAGGGAATAAATGATACATTTTCAACTGGATCCCAAGCCCAATAACCGCCCCAGCCTAATACCTCATATGACCAAGCCGCACCTAGGGTAATCCCAATTGTTAAAAACAACCATGGTATGTATGTTGTTTTTTCGGCAACCTCAACCCATGCATTAGTGTCATCACTTTTTGAATATAGCCTACTTGTTGCTGCAACAAAGGGCATTGTCATACCAACATATCCTACGTACAGCATAGGCGGGTGTATAGCCATAAGAGGGTGGTTTTGAAGTAGAGGATTAGGCCCACGTCCAATATTGCTTATTACTAATTCTTGAAAAGGTAGAATTGTTGAGTTACTACAGCCCACAACTGCAAGTTCTATGCAACCAGCAAATGGAGATGAACTAAAAACTGTGTATCCTACAAAAAATATCATAATAAGAGAAAAAATTTTAATATCTAGATCTGAAGAGTTATCTTTATAAAGTTTTAAATAAATATACATAAACAAACTTAAGCAAAGATTCCACAACAAAATAGACCCATCTAATGATCCCCAAAGGGATGCAAACTTATAAAGAGGGGGAGTAGATTTAGCTGAATAATTAGCAATATAAGATACAGAAAAATCATTCAAGAAAAGACCGATTTCAAGAAGGCAAAATAAGAAGACTTGAATAAATAAATTCACTCTGACAAGTATTTTTGTATAGATATCTTTATTCTTAAAAAATAAAAATATTAGCAAAGCAAAACTTATCCAGCTGAAAATAATACCAGTGTTATAAATCATTCTGAGTAGTTTTCAACGTTATATGTTTCGCCATCACTAGAAACATATTCATTGTCATGTTTTACTAACATATCATCTGCAAAAAAAGCATCATCTTCAAATACACCATCAAGAATTACACCCATGTTTTCTTGAAATAGGTCTGGTATAAAACCATCAAATACTATTTCAATATCTTTATTTCCATCAGTGATTGTAAAAATTGTAAATCCAGCATTTTTAGATATTGAATTTTCTACAACAAAACCACCTAATTTAATTCTTTCATTTTTTGAAATTTCTATATTAGTTGTTTCTGATGTCGTATAATAATAAATCGTATTCCTAGAGGCAATGATGGTACTTGCATAAATAATTAGTCCAATGCCCAAAAGGACAACAATAAAATTTTTCTTCACTCTACTTAAATTTTAGCTCTTGATTTAGGATTTAAATAATCGTCCCATAATATATCATTAGAATTTCTAAATTTTTTGGCAAGAAATACATGAACAAGTGTCACTAATAAGACACTTAGCAATAAAGTTAGGAGGATATCAGTTGACATAGGTGCATCGCCTGATGCTACAGTTTCCTGACTCAAGATACTTGCTTGTTGATGAACTGATCTCCACCAAATTACACTAAAGTGCAATATAGGAATTTGAATCACGCCAAAGATCCCAATAAAGGATGAATTTCTTGCAGTCTTTCCTAAATCTTTATTAAATTGTCTGGATGCAATGTATCCTAAGTAAACAAGTAAAAGAATAGCTGTTAAGTTAAGTCTTGCATCACCCCAAACCCACCAAGTTCCCCAAGTTTGCTTACCCCAATATGAACCTGCTAGTAGGGTAATAACAGTAAACACAACTCCAGACTTTGCATTTGATACTGCTAATGAATCGAATTTATGTTTTTTAGTAAAAAAATATAGAACGGAGTATACAAAAGTTAGAGTATATCCAAGATAGGCAACCCAGACAGTAGGCACATGAATATACAAAAGTTTTGAGTATATACCTTGAGTTACATCGTAAGGTCCAAAAAAAGACAATCCAAGCCATACAACTAATGGTCCGTACAACATCATTTTGCACTCCTTAAATAAAAGTTAGTAAATGCATAAACTACCAAAGTAATACCTAAATACATCACTAAGTAAATGTTACTGATATCTTGATTTACACCTAACCAAAGTGGTGCAATCAAAATTGCGAAACCGATATAAATTGGAACAATTAGTGTAAATTGTACGAATCTATTACTGAAACTAGTAAATACCTGAAAAAATAGATTTATCATAATTGTGTTCAAACAAAAAAATAATACAGCTAATGAAATGTGTATTAGAGGTGAATTAAGAGAAGTATTTGTGAATCCAGAAAAAAGGATTAACAGAAGAATAATCTGGGGATAAAATATTCCAACTTCTGAAACTGTTTTACTGTAAAAATAATCAACTTTTTTAATTGTTCCAAAATTTAATTCTTTAACTAATTTTTGTTCATCAAGAGGATTTCTTATAGAAAAAAGAGTAGTAAAAATGATTAGAAATAAAAGTTCAACAATTAAAAAAATATCACTGTCAACTCGGAATCTATTTTCTGACAAAATAGGAAATAGAATTATTAGGACGCACATTGTTGGTGTAATTAAAAATAAAGAAGTGTTATTTCTAAATTCCATATTTATTTCTTTTTTAATTATGAATTTTTTAATCATTTAAGTTTATGGTTCTTTCAATATCTTTAAGAGCATTGATGCTTTCCTGACTAGATAAAATTGTAGTTCTTCCCGCAGATTCTCTTTTGCTAAATAAATCAAATAAAAGTTTTACCCCATTTTCATCGAGGTAGACTAATGGTTCATCAACACAAAGTACATCAGGATTTTTAATATCAGCAATAGCAATTTCACTTCTCTTGACCATACCACTTGAGAAGTCTTCAATTAAGTCATCTTTAAAGTTGTATAGCTCGTACTTATCTAATATTTCTAATACATTTTCTTTAACCAAATTTTCATAATGAAGAAAATAATTTATATTCTCAATTAAGGACATTTTTGATATTAAAGAAGGCGTCGATCCAATTTCGATTATTGAATTGTTTCCTCTTTCAATATCTGATTTGAAAGTATTGCCTATAAAGTTATTGCTGATACACATAATCAGTGTTGTTTTACCTGAACCATTTTTACCAATAATTTCATAATTTTTTGAAAGCTCTAAAGAAATATTTTTATTATTTATTACAAGTTGATTCCCGTATCCAAGTGATAAATTATTTGATTTGAAAATTAAACTCATTTACTTATTGTATAAGGTTCTTTATTTCTTATAAAACGTAAAATTAATTGAAGTTCATTGAAATAGTTAATTTCTGTATAATTTTTATCATCAAATCTTAAATATATATCATTTTCATCTAGAAGGTCTAATTTCAGATTAATTTTATCTTGAGATATTTCTATGTTTGAATCCTTTAACAAATTGATAATTTCAGTATCTAAATTTAATATGTTTGAAATAAAATTATCAAACTCAATATAATTCTCAAATATTGTCTTAAAATTTTTTAATTTTTGAGCTTCTTCAAAATTCTGTAAAGCAGATTGTTGGTTCAAATTATTAATTAGTATTTCTAGTTCCTTTTCTTTATTTTTAAAAAATGATATTAATTTTTCATTTACATTCATTAAGTATTTATGAAGATCAAATGAATCTATACAAGCACAGTCAGTACTAAGCAATATGGATATATCACATTGCGATTTTCTAGAATTGTTTCTTTTGCAATTCAATGTTTCAAATTTGTAGTCTAAAAATTTTTTAAAATTTTTTGCTTTTGAATAACTTAAAAAAGGTCCTATTTGAAATAGCGTATTTCTTGTATTTTTTAATTTTGAAATTTCAAAGTTATGTTTGTTATTCTTTAATTTTATCCAATATATGTTTCTTGATATACGCCCGCTTCTATTTAACGAAGGTTTTAACTTGTTAATTAGTCTATGTTCGACAATTAGTGATGAAAGTTCGTTATTCAAATTAATAATATTTAAACTATCAGAAGAATTGACTATCTTGTTTGATTTATAACTTCTTGAATAACTTAAATGTGAGTTAATTCTGTTTTTTAGGTTATTAGATTTACCAACATATTGTATATTTTTTTTGTTAGAAAATATATAAACACCGTAAGTATTTGGAATATTTTCTATTTTGAATTTATTTTTTAAATGTAAATCAATACTGTTTAAATAATAATTGACACTGTCAACATCTTTTTTGTCTTTTATTTGATCAAAAACTGCTAGATTTTTAAAAACTTCATATGTAGTAAGTACATCTGCTTTGGAGTTATGTTCATTTTGATTAACTGTTTTAAAATATTTACTTAATGTCACTAATTTGTGGTTTTTTACCTTTGACCGCATCAGTGCTCTTGATAGGTTTAATGTATCTAAAGTTTCATTGTCAAATTTTTGTAAGTTGTTGCTCGTTAATGCATAATTTAAAAATGATAAATCGAACTTTAAATTGTGTCCTATTATTATTGAATCAGATACAAAGTTTTTAATATTTAATATTTCATCATCAATAATTGGAGCAGCTTCTACGTGCCATTGATATATTCCGGTTAGATTAGATATGAATAGGGGAATGTTCTGTTTAGGGTTAAATTTTGAGTAATAATCGTCTACCACTTTCTCATTCAATACTTTTAAAATGTAGAGTTCAATAATTTTATTAGTTCCAGCTTTAATGCCTGTAGTTTCTACGTCTAGAATCGCTAAGTTCTTATTTTTTACAAAGTCCAATTTTATTTAGTTAATTCCCACATACCTATAGCAGCAGCTGTTGAAGCATTTAAAGAATCTACATTATTAGTCGATCTGATACTCAAGGCTACATATTCGTTTTCAAACCACTCATTAGAAATGCCGTATTGCTCAGCACCTACCACTACAGCAAAGTTATTTTCTGGTTTAAAATTTTCTAGACTTTCTTCACCTTCGGGATCTAAAAGGAGAATTTGATAATTATTTGATTTTAAAAAATCTCTTATCTTATTATTACTACTACTCCAGATGTTCATATTAAAAACATGCCCAATAGAAGCCCTGATTACATTTGGGTTAAAAATATCTGTTATTTCATCAGAAAGAAAAATATTGTTTATACCAAAAGATTTTGCAGTTCTAATCATTGTTCCCAAGTTTCCAGGTTTCTCTATTTGATCTGGTATTAATATAGGGCCATTTATTTTATCAGGTAGGCTTAAATCCCTTGTATTAAATACTGCTATGAAACCATCAGGCCTATCTCGATAGGACATAGCTTTAAAAACTTTTTCAGATACTTTGACAATTCGTATATTTTCTTGTTCACATTCATCAAGTAGATCTTTATTATTTTCTCCAATAAATAGATCACTACAAAAATACAAGGTATCAATTTCATAATTTGAATCTAATAATTTATAACATTCTCTGAAACCTTCAGAAATTGATTTATTAGATGACTTCCTATTTCGATTTTTTTTTAAAGATACTAAGAATTTATATTCAGGATTATTGAGTGATTCAATATTTTTATTTGCTGAAAAATTCATTATGTGTGAGTTTCTTTTTTATATTGTTCTTTTTAGAGTTTACTACGTTGTTGTCTTCCACTCCTGCAGTAACCATTCCAACAATTTGATAATCATGTGGTATTTTGAATAAATCATGAATTCTTTTTCTGTCAATACTGTGAAGCCCCATAAATCCAGTTGCGTAACCTTGTTCCTCAATAAGAAGTAAGCAGTTCATTAGTGCAGCTCCAGCATCAACATACCAATATGGAATGTCCCATTCTTTAGAATTAACTGCATTTTTTTTGTCTGAAGATGAATATCTCTTGTGATACTCATCTTCATTTACCAATAAAAAAAATAATCCTAAAGAATTCGATATCCACGGAGATTGATTACCTTTTTTGAAACTATCTTCATTAAATATTTTTGATACAGTTTTTATTTTTTTTGTGTCGAAAGTATTTAGAATTTCAATTCCTCTTGAAAATCCAGCTGTAGGTATTTTTACTGCGTTCTTTGCAATATCTTCTAAGCTATTTTTGTCAAAAGAAGCTTTTTGATAACTTCTGACTACTTTCCTATTATTTAAAAGATTTTCGAGATAGGTAGTTTCATTAGTCATTAAAATTTTGTAATGAATTTACTACAGCGTCCCCAACTTCGTTTGTAGTCATACCCATTTTTCCAGCTGAAAGCGAGTCAAGCTTTATAGCTGTATCAATTACAGCTTTCTCTATGTTGTCAGCGTATTTCTTTTCTCCAAGTTGTTTTACCATCATCGCAGCTGCCCCAATGCATGCTAAAGGGTTAATAACATTTTTATTTGTATATTTTGGTGCAGAACCTCCGATAGGTTCAAACATGGAAACCCCTTCTGGATTAATATTACCACCAGCAGCAATACCCATACCGCCCTGTATCATCGCACCTAAATCGGTAATAATATCTCCAAACATATTATCAGTAACTATTACATCAAACCATTCTGGATTTTTAACCATCCACATACACACGGCGTCAACATGGCCATAGTCTGTTTCAATTTCAGGGTAATCTTTTGCCACATCATAAAAGATTCTTTCCCATAAATCGTGTGCATAAGTTAAAACATTAGTCTTCGCACATAATGTAATTTTTTTACGATTACTATTTTTTGTATATTCAAAAGCATATTTTATACACCTGTGGATTGCATAATATGAATTAATTGATTCTTGTGTAGCAATTTCATTTTCAGTTCCGTAATGAATATAGCCTCCAGCCCCAGCATAAAGCCCTTCAGTATTTTCTCTTACAACTACAAAGTTAATAACTTCTGGATTCTTGTTTGCTAGGGGAGTTTCTACACCTGGATACAGAATCACAGGCCTTAAATTTATATACTGATCAAATTCTTTTCTAAGTTTAAGCAGTATTCCTTGTTCAAGTATTCCTGGCTTTACACCGGGGTGACCTATTGCTCCTAACAAGACTGCATCAGAATTCTTTAACTGTTCAATATCTTGATCCGTGACAAGTTCTCCTGATTTTAAATATCTGTCACCACCTAAATCATTATTGCTGAAAATAAATTCTACACCATAGTCTGCAGAAGTTGCTTTAAGAACTTTAATTGCTTCATTTACTACTTCTGGACCAGTTCCATCACCAGGAAGTAATGATATGTTATATTGTTTACTCATTTGTTTAACGCATTCAAAAATGACTCTACGGAACCTTGTACAACATCAGTTGAAACAGCTCTTCCTTGCTTCATTAAGTGCCCGTCATTTATTATTGTTACAATTTCAGCAGTTGCATCAGCACCTTTTGTAATACTTTCAACTCTATAGTCAATTAAAGTTGCGTCTGATTTAAGAATAGTTTTAACTGCAGTGAATGCAGCATGAATCATACCATCTCCAGTTGCTTCTTCAGTTACTTCCTCGTCGTCAACTTTAAGAGTTACACTAGCTGATGCGAATGCATCTTTACTGTTTACAGAAACTGAAATAAGCTTTGCAGCATTATTCTTTGTTTCAACTTGTCCTACTATTGCTCTTAGTTCATTTTCTACAATTTCACCTTTTCTATCAGCAATTTTTTTAAATGTATCGAAAGCATTATTAAAAGCATCATCATCTAAAATAATCTCTAATTTATCTAGGGCGTCTTTGAATCCTGCTCTACCAGAATGTTTTCCTAGTATAATTTTTGCCTCTTGACCTACTGAATCAGGGGACATGATTTCATAAGTAGTTGTATTTCTTAAATAACCATGTTGATGAATTCCTGATTCGTGGCTAAAGGCATTTTTGCCAACAACTGCCTTATTATATTGAACAGGATATCCAGTGAGTTTAGATACTAATCTTGATGTTTCAAATATCTCTTGAGTTTCAGCTTTAATTTCTACTCCAAATTGATCTTGTCTTGTTTTCACTGCCATAATAATTTCTTCAGTAGAGGTATTTCCTGCTCTTTCACCAATCCCATTTATAGCACCTTCAATTTGTCTCGCACCCGCAGTAATTGCAGTTAATGAATTAGCAACAGCTAAACCTAAATCATTATGGCAGTGTGTAGAAATGATTACATCTTCGTTACCACCTTTGACTTCATCATAAACTGCCGTTAATAAATCTAGGTAATCCTGAGGAGTTGCATATCCAACTGTATCGGGAACATTAATTGTTGTGGCACCTTCTTCTACAGCCACTTTTAATACCTCAATAAGAAAATCTTTGTCAGTTCTTGTAGCATCTTGTGCTGAGAATTCTATGTCTTCACAAAGCTTTTTTGCATACTTTACAGACTCTTTTGTATCATTTAATACCTCCTCTTTGGTTTTTCGCAACATGTGCTCCATATGAATTTGAGATGTAGATGTAAAAACATGTATTCTTGAATCTTTTGCAACTTTTATTGCTTCCCATGCCTGTTCTATGTCATCTGCGTGACACCTAGCAAGAGAAGCAATTGTAGAATTTTTTATATTTTTTGCAATCAAATTTACACCTTCCCAGTCTCCAGGTGATGATGCTGCAAAACCAGCCTCAATTACATCAACCTTTAATTTTTCAAGCTGTTGTGCAATTAACAACTTTTCTGATGGAGTTAAGGCTATTCCGGGACTTTGTTCACCATCTCTAAGTGTTGTGTCAAATATGACTAGTTTATCGTCGCTCATTTATCTTTTGATATATCCTTAGCATTCAAAAAAGGCATCATTTCTCTTAGACCCTTGCCAACTTCTTCAAGTTGGTGCTTTGAAGCTTCTGCTCTTTTTTCGTTTAAAAAAGGAGACCCCTCTCTAGCTTGTGCCATCCACTCTTTAGCAAATGCACCAGATTGTATTTCTTCAAGAACTTTTTTCATTTCACCTTTTGTTTCTGATGTTATTATTCTTGAACCCCTTGAAAAATCACCATATTCTGCTGTATCTGATATTGAATGCCTCATCCACTCAAAGCCACCTTCGTACATCAAATCAACAATTAGTTTTACTTCATGCAAAGTTTCAAAGTAAGCACTTTCTGGTTGGTACCCAGCTTCCACGAGTGTTTCAAAGCCATTTCTTATTAATTCAGTCAAACCTCCACATAGAACAACTTGTTCACCAAATAAATCAGTCTCAGTTTCTTCTTTAAATGTAGTTCTTAAAATACCAGCTCTACCTCCACCAATCGCCGATGCATATGACATTGCAATATTTTCAGTGTTTCCTGAAGCATCTTTATGAACGGCTACAAGACATGGCATTCCGCTACCTTCTGCATAGGTTCTTCTTAAAAGATGACCAGGACCCTTTGGTGCAACCATAGCAACAGACAGGTCTTCTCTTGGAACTATTTCATTAAAATGAATGTTGAAACCATGTGCAAAGAGTAGGGTAGCCCCTTCTTTCATATGCAATGAAATTTCAGAGTTGTAAACATCTGCCATAACTTGATCTGGTAAAAGAAGCATTACTATGTCAGCATCTTTAGTTGCATTTTCTAAGTTTGCGACTTTTAAACCCATTTCTTTAGCTCTATTGAAAGATTCAGATTCCTCTCTTAACCCAACTGTTATATCTACGCCAGACTCAAGCAAGTTAAGTGAATGAGCATGTCCTTGACTACCAAAACCTATTACTGCTACTTTATTTGACTTTATCAATTCTTGATCTATTGATGAGTCATAAATTATTTTGCTTTCCATATATCCTCCTTACAAATTAGATTGCAGTGCTATTCTTCCACCTCTAACCATTTCTATAATTCCAAACGGTTTCATCAAAGATTCAAACTTGTCTAGTTCCTTAGATGAACCTGTTAATTCAAAAATTGCAAAATCCTGTCCAACATCTACAGAAGTAGCATTTGATAGAGAAGCTTTTTCAATTACAGAAGTTTGAGAATCTTTGTTTATAGAAACTTTCAATAATAAAACTTCAGTTTCAATTGTCATAGATGGATCAAGTTCAACTATTTTTATAACGTTAACTAATTTGTTTAGTTGTTTTTTTACTTGTTCAACAGCATCAAGTTCAGTAACTATTGTCATCTTGGACCTGCCTTCAATATTTGTTGGACCAACGGAAAGAGAATTTATATTGAAACCTCGTCTTGAAATAGTTGATGACACCCTTGCTAGGACTCCAGGTTTATCCTCTACTAAAACTGATAAAATTCTTTCACTCATAAGTTTTTAAGATCTTCTTTATTCATAATTATCTGATCGTTGCTTCCACCTGCAGGCACCATAGGAAATACCATATCATCTGGGTCAACAACACAATCTACCAAAACTGGTTTATCGTTTACTTCTAACATTTTGTTAAAAACTTTTTCAACATCAGATTTTTCCATCATTCTCATGCCAATAGCACCCATTGATTCTGCTAATTTAACATAGTCAGGTGTATCGTGGGTTAGTTCAGAAGCAGAAAACTTACTATTGTAAAATATCTTTTGCCACTGACGTACCATCCCATGGTTACCATTATTAAAAACAACAATCTTTATAGGAATATTTTCTGTAGAAGCTGTAATAAGCTCCTGACATGTCATTTGAAAACATCCATCACCATCTAAAGCCAAAACTAATTTATTTGGGTAGGCTGTTTTAGCTCCAATTGCACCAGGTAGAGCATAGCCCATTGTTCCTAAACCACCTGAATTTAACCAAGTATTAGGTTCAGTAAAATTCCAGTGCTGGGAAATCCACATTTGATGTTGCCCAACTCCTGAAACTACAATTGCTTCCTCTTTAGTAAGTTTTTGTAGCTCTTCAAGTACATAAGGAACTTTGAGAGGCCCCTTGTCTTCTTGTTTGTAAGATAGAGGAAACTTAGATTTCATATCTTTAAGTTCTGATATCCAGCTTTCAGTATCTAGATTTGTGTCGCCAAGTGATTCCATGAGTCCTTTTATTACACTTTTTGCATCACCAACAATAGGTACTTCTGCATCTCTTACTTTTCCAATCTCTGCTGGATCTATATCTGCGTGAATAACTTTTGCATTTTGTGCAAAAAAAGATGGATTAGCAGTTACTCTGTCATCAAACCTTACACCTATTGCAATCAATAAGTCTGCATTTTGGATAGAGGTTGTTGCGGTATAATTTCCATGCATTCCTGGCATTTCAAGACATAATTCATTTCCATCAGGAAATGCACCTCTTCCCATGAGAGTAGTAACAACGGGGATTTTAAATTTTGTAGCTAAATCGAACAGTTCGGTATTTGCTTTAGAGTGAATGATTCCTCCACCAACGTATAAAATCGGTTTTTTAGATTTTTTAATTAAATTTGCAGCCTGTTGAACCATTTTAGGGTTTGGCTCAAGCGTTGGTTTGTATCCAGGTAAGTCTAATTTACCTGGTTCAACCCAAGAAGCTTGTTGATTCAGAATATCTTTTGGTATATCGATTAATACTGGGCCGGGTCTTCCAGTAGTGGCAATATATTTTGCCTCTTTTAAAATCTGAGGTATTTCAGAAGCATCTGTAATTAAATAATTATGTTTTGTTGCTGCCATTGAAAGGCCAACAGTGTATGCCTCTTGAAAAGCATCATTTCCAATTGCATCTGATGCTACTTGTCCAGTAATAGCTAATAAAGGAGTAGAGTCCATTAATGCATTTGCTAAAGGTGTAATTAAGTTTGTTGCACCAGGGCCAGAAGTAGCTATTACAACACCAAGTTCACCTGTTGCTTGAGCATATCCTTCAGCCATGTGCCCAGCACCTTGTTCATGTCTAGCGAGTATGTGTCGAATAGGACTATCGTATAAAGGATCATAAGCAGGGAGTATTGCACCACCTGGCACACCAAAGACTGTAGAAACATTAATATGCTCTAAACCTCTTATTACTAATTCCGCTCCACTTAATTTGTCTTTTGTCATATATTTTTATCGTTCCTAAAAAAAAACCTCCCTATTTTTTTGGGAGGCGCTCATCAAAGCAAAATGAGCGCTAAATAAGTAATAGCACCAATTCTGAAATGACTACATTTAAATTTTTCATTTAGAATAACTATAGTAAAGCCAAAAAAAAATGAAAGAAATAAATATTATAAATTTTTTAGAAGACAACGATATTAAATTGTCTTCTAATTTTAAATTAGGAGTAACTAGCTTGCCTTCTAATATAAATTTTGAAAAAAAAATTAGTGAAATAAAAGATAAACAACTTCATGCAAATATGAAGTTTACTTTTTCAAAACCAGAATATTCAGGTTTAGCCGATAAATTTAGTTGGGCTAAATCAGCATTACTCTTAACTTACAACTATAAAAATAAAACTCAGCCCTCAATGCTTGTTTCCCCCGGCTATGGTCAAATAGCTAGGTTTGCAGAAGAAGATTATTATCTTCCTTTAAAAAATAAAATTTTAGAAATTGAAAAAGTATTTGAAAATTTAGATATAAAATTTCAGTCATTTATTGATAATCCAAGTCACTATGATCGTACTTTTTTTGTATCTTCAGGACTAGGCTGGCAGGGTAAAAGCACAATGATGCTTACTCCAGGTTCAGGACCATGGCAATTGCTAGCAACTATCTATGTTGATTTTAATTTTAAAGAAAATAAAAATTCCGAATTTTCTTGTGGAGAATGTAATTTGTGTCAAATTTCATGCCCAACAGGTGCATTAGACACTGATTATAAATTAGATTCAAATAAGTGTATTTCTTACTGGTTACAATCTCCTGAGATTATTCCATATGAAATAAGAGATGCAATTGGAAATAAGTTTTACGGTTGTGATGATTGCCTAACCTCATGTCCACCAGGTCAAGAGAACAAAATTATTGTTACATTTAATAAAAACCAAAGAGTGAATCTTCAAGAAATTATTGAATCTGACGATGAGCGTTTACTTGAAAAATACTATTGGTTTTATATACCAAAAAGGAATGCTGAATTTTTAAAAAGAAATGCCATTATTGCATTGGGGAATAATCCTGATAACAGTACTTCAGAATTTTTTAAAAATGTTTATTCGAAATTCTCAACACACTTAAAAATTTATATACTTTGGGCTCTTGTTAAAAATAATAATTTTGAATTGTGTGAACAATTAATTAAATTATATGATTCAGATAATCCATACATATTGGAAGAATATGAAAAATTAAAAGAAATGATTTCGTTGGTCAAATAATCTATTCTTATTCTATGGCAAAAATATCTGATGACGTAACACAAGGTGTAAACAAATC
>VMHT01091086.1_pt1 | contig 32550 bp, 43 predicted proteins | sample 4693611 | NCBI WGS metagenome assembly VMHT01 (sample SAMN12280063, study PRJNA550983) | marine metagenome | isolation source: seawater sampled from same location over 5 years 0.02-0.2 micron viral filtrate | place: USA: collected off the coast of southern California halfway between the port... ...
ATAAGAGATGAAGATAGTAATGTATTGGCTACTACAACACAGGAGAGAAGTAATGTTACAGGAATTAATGGCGAAGATTTTACAGATAGTGTCTCGTATACAGGCATTGGTAGTAACATTGGAAATATTTTTCTATCTGGTAGTGACGGCAATAGCCCTGCTAATCTTGGTGGTCCTAATCTGGATAATATTTCTGTAACAATGACCTACGATTCAACTGTATTGTCAGCTACACAAACCTCACATATCACTACAACCTTTCAAGAGATAGAAGAAGTATTGTTTAGTAAAGTAGAAAGAGTAGAGTTTATACCAATAGAAGAGTTTACCTTTGAGGTATATGAACAACCAGTTGTCCAGATGTTTGAAGAGATATACATTGAAGAAATAGCTAAAGAAGAAATTAATATAGGAACAGTTAACGTGTTCAAAGAAATACCAATGGAGGTAACATATGAAGAACCAAAGACCATCGAAACATTCGCAACAGAAGTCGAAAGTTTTGAAGAAAACATTGAAGCTGAACAAAGTTTCAGTCAGCCAGAAGAAAGCGAAACCATTGTCGAAGCCTCAAACTCTAGCGGAGTCATTGAGCGAGAGTCTACATCAGAAGAAACAAGTAGAGGAAATGAAACAACAAGTGTTGTTGAAGAAGAAACAAGAGGAGGAAATGAATCAGCATCAGGATCAAGTGAAGAAAGAATTGCTGGAGAGTCTAGCGGAGAAAACTCTAACCTTGAAGAAACCTCTGTCTCCAGAGAAGAAGATACAGGAACAGAAAGCGCAGCTAGAGAAGAAAGCCCAAGAGATACCGGAGAATCTGTCAGCAGTCAAAGAGAAAGTCTTGCCGAAGAATCTGTTACAGAAAATACTAGAGAAGATACGATCTCTGTTTCAATAGAATCTATTAGAGAAGAAGTAAATAGAACAGTAACAAATGTTGTAGAAAGAATAAATAGAATCAATATATTGGTAGCTAAAGCTATGCAGTCTCCGGTATCTATTGACTCTTATGGGAATGTAAACCAAAATATATTTAATAATCAATTAGATATTGATGGAGGTAACTATTATGACCAGAGAGAATATGTTGATACTAGAAATATATATGCTGAAATTCAAAACAAGTATGACGATCCTGTGGCTAAACATGAAGCAAATGTTCAGAAAGCTAAGGACGAAGTTATAAGAAGTGAAATACATTTAAGGAGAATACGTGGATATTAAAATAATTACAGGAGCTATTGGTTTAGTTATTACTTTAGGTGGATTGTTTGTCTATCAAGGACAATTAATTCAAAGAGTTGAGGTGTTAGAATCAAGATCAGCGCCAAACATTAAACCTTTGGAACAAGATATAGCTGTTAATAAGGCTGAGATTGCTGTACTTAAAGCTAAAGTAGATGAGATTAAAGCTCGATCTGATAACCCATTATCTAATTGAGCAAAGTCCAGTTAATATAATTGCCAGATCCTACCTCATAAGCAGATAGTAACTCTTCTTCTGTGCAGTTATATTTTTCTTCAAAGCCTTTACGACCAAGCCCATGATATCCTATCTTGTTTTCTCTATGATGTTTTGTGCAAAGCGGAACACATTTAATATTCCTTTGAGACATTCCCATTCCTTTTCTAAGATGATGTATCTCAGTTGGTGTTGTTTGTTTTTCATTTAGTTTTTTGCATAGGACACAGCCATACTCTTTCTGCATCCTATACAATTCCAGCATTTTTTTATTTGGTTTTTTTCTTTTCATTTTTTTTCTTACCAAATATTTTTTCAAAGTTCTGGTCAAACTTTTTTTTATTGAAAGGTCTGTAAGTACTTCCTTTACTCATTAACAACCTTTAAGTTTCTATATTCCTTTTTGTTACCTTTAGCCAGATACCCAAGCTCACACAATCTTCTAACTATAGTGTATGCTTGACTCTCGGCTATTAAGTTACAGTCATCTGTTATTTCCTTGTAAGTAGGAGCTTCGTTATAAACAACAATACAATGTTTAACATAACGAAATACTTTTGATTGTAATTTTGTCATTAAAATGGAGCCTCCTCAGATTCTCTTATTGGCTCATGATCTAAAACAGATCCGCCTGTTGTAACATTTGGATTAGCTAATTGATTATCAGATTTGTTTCCTAAGAGTTCAACAGTGTGAGCTTTAATACTTACTCTCGTTATATTATCTTTGTCTTTATAATAATCTAACGTACCCTCTACATAAATCTGTGTTCCTTTAGACATGTAAGGTGCAAGTTTTTCTAAAGCATCTGGTTTATTTCTTGGCGACCAAAACTGTATGCTGTTATGCCATACAGGTTCTTTGCCTTTGTTAGTATGTTTTTCTGTAGCAATTGAAAAAGACAGAAAAGTATTGCCTGTACTAGCTGTCTTTATCTCTGCATCTTGTCCTAATTTTCCTATTAATTGTATCTTGTTAAGACTTCCCATTGTTTTCTCCTTGTAATGTTGATCTGTGAACTTGTCCGGCAAGCTGTAATCTAGCCATTGCTTTTTTGCTAAACACATTGGTTGCTTCACTCCAATTTTCTTTTATCCATGCATCTAAAAATTCTTCAGTAGGCTGAGACTCCAAATCTTTTATATAATCTTCAATATCATATAAATCAGATTCTTCATCTTTGCCAGAAGCCATTAAAAATAATTTCATAAAACAATATTTCATGGCATATGATTGTGCTTTGCCTATGCCTTTATCTTGTTTATCTGAACCCTCTCCATATGCAGACACAACAATTTTATCTTCTTGATTATCTGCATCGTATATAGTTACATCGCATCTTATTGAAGTAAGATCCCCATGTCTTTGGTAATCAGAAAATGTAGGTATAGAAATTATCCCTTGTGTTTTTATTATGTCTGTCATCTTAGCTGAAACAGCATTATGACTAACTGTTGGATATTTCATTCCATCTTTTTGTTCCGCTTGAACAACTCCAACTTTTTCTATACATAATTTTATTTTATTTAGTAATGTTAATTTTTTTTCAGTCATTGTTATTTCCTCTCTGCTAAAACTTTGTTTAATATTTTTTTATCTTTTTCAATATCAGAATGTCTATCTGATATTTCATCTCTTAATAACTCAACTATTACATCAAGATCAATATCATAAAGTCCTTGATCTAACTGAAGTATCACCCAGTATTGAGTATTACCTTTTGATTTAAAATGAATATCCAATTCACATTCATCTGAATTAAATTGCTGTATTGAATTATTAAAAGAAAGCTGATAAGCCTTTCCCTCTACATGTATAATGGTATATTCTTTATCATCATGACATGTAAAAGGAACTGACATTGTTTCTTTTGGTGATAGAAATTTTACTACGCTCATTTATTTTTCCTCTTTAGTTTTGATTTCTGTAACAGCTAGCCTACCTAGTTTGTTACGTTTAATTTCTAATCCCTCGCCAACTGCATGTCTGCAATCATCTGGAATTAAAGATTTCATTTGTACTTTACACTCATTGTGCAATGTATAATTCTCTTTAGTTTCTTTGTATTGTTTAGCACAAGCTATCCAATTTTTATTTTTACTCATGTCGTATCTAATCATTCCATCTAATGCTATGTTGTTAGGAACTTCTGGAACTAAATCTTCAAATCCTTTTGGTTCTGTTTTAGTTTCAACATACTTCCAGAAAGCTGATTCATATTTGTAAAGTCTTTCTTGAAATTGTGGATCTGATTCTATTACAGTATGTTCATGCCTGTTGTTGCCAAAGATAACTGATAAATAGATTGAGTCTGATTCATCATGCATCATGTAATGTTGTAATTGTGCATAATAATATTCAGCTACTTTTTCTAGTGTGTTATTTGCATGAGTATGTTTAGCTTCAACTAAAACATTAGTGTCATCATGTTCTATAACACCATCGCAATTTGATCTCATAAAGTCTTTAGGCGGTATAACAACATCTCTTGTTATAGATTGATCTAATTCTTTAGCTAAAAAATCTAGGTTAATTTGTTCAGTAGCTATTCCTATTTGTACAGGTAACACTCCAGATAAATCTTCTGGTTCTGTTAGCCCCATTTTTTCTTTCCAAAGATTGAGCCAGTCTCCATTCATCAAGCGGACAGCATCACTACCACCGATACCCTTTCTTCTGTGTTCATGCCATTGTTTTGTTTTGTTTTTCATATATCCTCCAAGTTTTATATATATGTTAGATAAGTATTATACCATATTATGTGTTGCCAAGTAATTTATTTCTACTTTTTAATGGCAAACTATCAAAGTTTTCTTTTGTTTCTAAGGTCCGATAAGCTTCAACAAATTTGTCTCTAAGTTTTTCATAATCTTTTTCTAGAGTTTTGTTGATGTTGTTGCCGCCTAAAATTTTAAATACTTTAAGTGCAATAGTATCCTTAACTTCTTTTCTGTCTAGAAAGTCTTTCAAATGTTTTTCTATTCTTAAATTAGATTCGACCAGATGTTTCATTATGTCGCAGACTTGTGGTTTCCATTGGCTTGATTGAGTATGTACTGCAAATGATTTGATACAATCCTCAAAGTTATAAGTCCTTAATGCTATCCAGAAGAAACCTTTTTGCATGTCGTTCAATGCTCTTTGTTTTGGATACTGCATTTCAATTGCAGATATAAATTTTCTAAACTCTTGTTCTGTCATTGTTATTCCCCTTTGGTTTTAGTGCTGTTAGTTTTTGTTTGCTTTGTAATCTTGTTAAATAGTTTATCAATTTTTTATAATCAATTGAGTCAGCCTCGCTTGATCTTGATCTAAAATATTTATCGTCAACAACTTCGTTATATAATCTTGCATAAAATCTTTTGTAATTATTGTTTAGTTTATATATATCTTTACTTGATTTTTTTACATCAAAAATAATAAAGTGTCTTGCTATGTTCCAGATGCATTCAATACCAACTTCATGCCCTTTGTTTCTGTATGCTGTTGTATAATCGTATATCATTCTCCATACATGTTGATTCGCCAGATGATAGTTTAAAAATTCTTGAAATCCCTCAACATTACATAATCTAATTTCATTTTCTAATGACTCGAATGTTTGGAAGTTATCTTTATATATGCTCATTATTTTTGCCTCGCTTTTTTCCAATGTCTTGTTAGTGTAATAGGTACTTCTAGTATTTTATTGCTTGGTTCATGTATCCAATGCTCTACGTTCTCGCATTCAGTATTCAATAATTTACAATCTTTTTGTTTGTATATTACGTCACCATATTTATCTATATTTTCTTCATGTTTGTCACCATACTCATCATATTTTACTCTCATTATTTTTCTCCTCTATTCCACGTTCTCTTTTACTTCATCTAAAAATTTTTGTTCAATGTAGCTTGGGCTCGTTAATTTATTAAGAAATTCTTCTGGACTTTTATATTGTGTTTCTTGATTCCAATAATCATATTCATCTTGTATAGTTTTATCTGTTGAAAATTCGTTCTTAAAGTTATTTGAATTACTACAATAATCTATTCTTAGATTGCACAGAGCAATACATTTAATCATTATTTTTCTATCTTTCATTAGCTTTCTCCGAACATTTACTACAGATGTGTTTCGTAACTCTGAACCCATGCACTACTATAGTGGGAACACCACCTCTATTCTCAACAGTTTCCTTGCTTGGACTTCCAAATGAGATAGACTTTTTTGAATACATACTACCTTTCTCAATGATTGATTTACATTGATAGCAATCGTATTCTTTTCTTGCTCTTGTTAATTTAGTCATCTTTAAAATCTCCTTGTTAATTTACTCGTCATACTTAAATTCCATATGCATATCTTCCAATGTATCTGCAAATTCTTTTTCTAATCTGTTTTTAATTTTTATTAATGTTTGCATATAAAAAGTATTGAGAGCATCTTGTCTGCCTTTGTTGTATGATAGCTCACATCTAACATCTGGCATCATTTGTTTTTTTAACCATTCTCTTGGTAATTGTTTCTCTATTATATGAAGATCAGCATTCATGCATTCACTAATAGTTTTAATAATATTTAATTGATCATTTTCTTTCATGTGTTTTTCTCCTCATTTATTTCTGGAAAATCATAAGCATTTACAATTTCCGCTGCTTGATCTTCGCTCATTCCATGCGATCTAAATCTTTTGATCGCGTCTTCTGTGCTGAGTCCCTCCTCCAAAGAACTCAGCAGAACATCGTTGAATAATTTACTCATTTATTTTCCTTGATTAAATCGTTGTAGTCATCTGATGCTTTTTGATCTTCGTCTTCTGGAATTAGATCAACCCATTCAGACAAACGAATTCTATCCTCTCCTTTTCTTAAAATTGCAGATTTAATTAAACGATTATCAACATACAATCTGAATTGCCTGTCTCCATTATCCATAATTTTATGGGTGGTCTTGATCGTTGCGAAGTCATGCGAGTTAGTCGCACTGGTTCCGATCTTGATCTTGTTTATTCCCTCGCGTTTAACACCATATGATTTGTTCGATTTATAGATGCATGCGGTTATGTCGTTCCAGATAGGGTAACTGTGTGCCATTTTATTTTCTCCAAGTTAATATACTATACTAGTATTATACTCATATTATATATTAAAAGTCCAGATGAATTATATTTAATTTCAATATAAGCATTTACTGATATAAGAAAATTCGGCTAGACAATATGGCACTTGTGACTATAAAGACCATATGAGTAAGAGCCATACTATCAGCCATAGGCAATTGATAAAGGATATGGCTCGCAATGAATATGCAACATGATCTAGTAGATCAGTTAGGCTCGATCGCAAGACGATCTCGTTCTCATTATTCCAGACACAGCAAGTCTGTCTGCAATAATCGAGATTGTTTTATTGCCACCAGTAGATTACTATTGAGTTATGAACCTGAAGCCGAAAAACAAAGAGATCAACCCAAGAGCAAAGAAGCTTGTGGATATACTCGTATCTAAGGGATGCACTATAACTGAGGCTTCATATCTGGCTGGATACAAAGGGAACAGTGCAAGGGTATCAGCTAGTAAGATGCTACATAAACCAGAAGTACAGGAATACTACCGAAGCCAGATCCAACACAGATTGAATATCTCTACAGGTAAGGCGGTTAATACTCTAGCTCGGCTAACTACTGAGGCTAAGTCTGAGTATGTTCAGCTTGAGGCTAGCAAAGACATTCTAGATAGGGGCGGGTTCAAGGCACCAGACAAGCATATGCATCTTCTATCTGGGGACTTCAAGGTTAACATAGACCTCAGCTGATCTCCCCTACCCTATCGGGTAGCCACCGAGCCCACCCTAAAGTAGCACACTTCGTGTACCTAAGAATACTCAGCCACTAGGCTTCGTATGATACCATAGCACTGGCGTTGCCAGTACCTACTACCACCCCCCACAAGATAATGATCGTACTACACTCACAGAGGGGTGGGGGTTAGAAATTGGGTTTGTCGGGGAAGTAGAGGTAACTCAATCTCTACAGACCTCAAAAAAGCTCGGTAACATCCCTACAACCAAACAACAATAGCGCGATTCAAAAAAATTTTTACCTTGAAATAGCTCGTTGATTACTAGTAGAATAAGGATATGGCTGAAAAAGATAAGAAACAAAAGTTTATTGATTCACTTTACACACCCCCATCGGGCAGTAAGATTGTATCAGATGCTATGTGGGCGATCCCCATAACGGGTGGGTTTAAGATACTAGATACTCTTATTGGAGGTTTCAAGGCTTATAAGACTTATACGGCTGGCTCTAAAGCTGTGGTATCTGGACTGCTCAAAACGGATAAGAAAGTCTTTGATGCTGAATCTGGAAAGATTGGCAAAGTAGCAAAAACAGCAACGGATGCTTTTGTTAGAATTAAAAACCCAACCGCTGCCAATAAAAGAGATTATGTGCAAATTAAAAAGATGGTTAATACCGCAAAGACTGATCTCGATAAAAAATTTAAAATAACCAGTAAAGCTCGCCTAGAGGGATTGCTTGAAAATAACTCAATGGTTAGAAATACTTTGCTTAAAAAAGCTGGAACCTCTATTACAGGCGATATACTTGGGGTTTATGGTGCAACCGAATACATTAAACGTAATGAGAAACGATGAGCGTAATAAAATACTATAAAGAAAATCCTTTGAACCTAGCTTTAGATGTTGCTAGTTTCATTCCAGCAGTAAGAGGTGCAAGGATTGCCTATCAAGCTGGCAAATATGCTTTAAGATCATATAAGGCGGGTAAAATAAAAACTAGACAAACTTTGCTTAGAGGTCATGCCGATACGACAAGTCAAATTAATGTCCTTAAAGCTAAAGCAGCAACCAATCCTAAATATGATTTGTCTTCAAAAAAAGCCTCAATAAAAAATTGGAATAAATATTTAAAAGAATACGAAGCTGACTTGCCAAAACAGATAAAAAAATTAGATAGGTCATTACTCAAAAATATTTCTACAGACAAAACTACTCATATTGGCGCTGCTAATTTGGTAGGCGGTGTCGGAACTACTGCTTTAATACAAACTGGTGCAGATAATAGTTTATACAACTACATGAAAAATAAAAATGGCAAATAGAAAAAACGAAAGGCGTAAAGCCGCTAAAGATAAAAGAGATAAAGACAAATGAATAGAGTATCTAGATTACAAAAAAGAGCCGATGCGATAACAAAGAACGATGCTAAAAACGCCAGAGCCGAGCGCAATCAAAAAGTCAAACTCTACATTGAGGTTAAAATGGCTCGAGGACATTCAAGAGAAGATGCAACCCGTATGGCAAAAGAACTGATTGATGGACAGTAATGAGCTTACTAACTTACGTTAAAGAAAACCCAATACAATCAGCTTTAACTGTAGCTAGTGTTATTCCAGCAGTCAGAGTAGCATCGCTGTTATATAAAGGTAGCAAAGTAGCTTATAAATCATTGTCAGCTATTGAAGCAAAACAAGCAGTTCGTAAAGCAATTGGTGTACCAAAAAGAAGTGTAACCCTTTATAGCGGAAGTGTTAAAGGTAATCCCTCATTCCGAAATACTTCTGGAGCTAAATATGATAAGTGGTTTGAAGCATCAAAAGGATATGGAATTAGATATACAATGCCTTACTTAAATAAAAAATTAGCAAGTCAATCTAAATTACCAAAAATAAAAGATGAACTAAAACCATACAATAAAAAATATATAGCATTTGCTAATAAAGGTGGTGGCGAATTAAGAAAGGTAACATTAAATCAAAAAGAAATGTTGCAAGTACAAAAACTACAAAACACAGGAAAACTACAAGGTTTTAAATCTAATTTATTTTCTAAAAATCCAACATATCATGGACAATTACCTAAAAATTTATTAGATAAAGCTGAAAAAATACCATTAACTACGATGATAAAACCAATAAAACCAACACATTATAAAATGAGAGGCGGATGGAGAAAAGAAACATAATATGGCACATTCGATAGAAAAACTCAATAAGTACTCATTTGATGGTCTTAAGAAGCTCAGACAAGCCGTTAAACTCAGATACATGTCAGACTACCCAAAAGAATTTATGACCGATTATGAGGCTGATAAGGTCCTTGAAACCCTTAAACCAGAAACATTAGAGATGTTGCATAAGATGGTAGTTAACAAAAAGGTTATAACAGACAATGGCATCGTTAAACTATAAGCCAGATGGCGATACGATAAAGCAATTCATGAAAGATCAATCATTCTTTAGGGGGCTTCGTGGTCCTGTAGGGAGCGGTAAGTCGGTTTCTTGTTGTATTGAAATACTAAGAAGAGCCTTAGAACAAAAGGTTGGCGAGGATGGTAAACGTAAATCTAGGTGGGCTGTTATTCGTAATACCAATCCACAGCTTAAAACTACTACCATTAAGACTTGGCTAGACTGGTTTCCAGAAGATGAATGGGGAAAGTTTGCTTGGTCAGTTCCCTATACCCATCACATCAAGAAAGGCGAATTAGACTTAGAGGTTATCTTTTTAGCCCTTGATAGACCAGAAGATGTGAAAAAACTGTTATCTTTAGAATTAACAGGCGTATGGATCAACGAAGCAAGAGAAATACCTAAGTCAATTATTGATGCTACTACCATGAGAGTAGGTAGATATCCCTCTATGAGAGATGGTGGACCGAGTTGGTATGGCGTTATTGCTGATACTAACCCTCCAGATACAGATCATTGGTGGTCAATCCTAGCGGGTGAATCGGTTATGCCAGATTATATTACCAAACAAGAAGCTAAGATGTTAGTCAAACCAGACAATTGGATATTCTATAATCAGCCACCAGCAATGCTAGAGATTAAAGATAAAGAGGGACATTTAGATAGATATGAAGATAACAAAGATAGAGAGAATGGAAAAAATTTAACTCATGCTTACTACTCAAATATTATTCGAGGTAAAACTAAATCATGGATAGATGTCTATGTATTAAACAAACTAGGACAGATTGAAGATGGAAAACCTGTGTATGAAATGTTTAGACGTGATGTACACGTTGCTAAATCTGATGTAGCCATTATGAAAGATACTTCCATATACGTAGGAATTGACTTTGGATTAACCCCAGCGTGTGTATTTGGTCAAAGAGTTAGAGGTAGATGGCTTATCATAGATGAATTAGTAGCAGAAGATATGGGTATATTACGTTTCTCAGACCTTATGAAACAAAAAATGGCAGAGTATTTACCCAGAAACTTTGTAATATTTGGTGATCCAGCTGGAGATCATAGGGCGCAGACAGATGAATCAACGCCATTCCAGATACTTAGAGGGCGTGGAATATCTGCAAGACCAGCACCAAGCAATGATGTTATGTTGAGATTAGAGAGCGTCAATGTTACATTATCGCGTATGGTAGATGGTGAATCTGGAATATTGATAGATCCAAAATGTATTAATATTATTAAAGGGTTTGATGGCGGTTATAACTACAGAAGAATGCAAGTATCGGGAGAAAGATACGAGGACAAACCAAATAAAAATAGATTTTCTCATATACACGATGCACTACAATACATGTTATTGGGTGCTGGAGAGGGAAGAAAGTTGACAATTGGCTCAAAAACTAGCAAAGTTGTAGTAGCAAAAAGAAATTTTGATGTGTTTGGAACTAAAACTAGACACTTAGAAGACAGGAGAAGATGATATGTGCGGAGGAGGCGGAGGCTATACACCACCACCACCACCTGAACCAGATCCTCGTATTGAGGAGCAAGCTAAAGAAAAGCGTGCAAGGGAAAGGAGAGTGGCATTAAATGAAAAAGCTAGACTAAAAGATGAGGCGTTTGAAATTGCTGTACAAAATGCTTATGGCATGAAAAATCGTAGATCATTGTTGTCTGCTTCTTCTAGAAAAGGCGGCGAGGGTTTCAACGTTGATGCTGGTTTAATGTCTAAAACTACGTTAGGAGCTTAAATATGTGTGAGGGCACAATGGGCGGAAAATTAAAAAAATCTTGGGAAACAAAAAATCCTACAGAACCTTTTCCGTTTGTTAAGTCAGAAGTCTATAATCGTAAAAAAGCAGAAAGCAAAGTAAAGGTTGCTAATCTTAATCAGCCAAGCACAAGTAGAACGGCAAGAATGTTTCAAACAGCTTACAAAGATAAAACAATAATGAACAAAAGCCTTTTAGGAGGGTAAATTGGTATTACCAATAGAAAATACACAACCTATATCTCAAATGGATTCTCCGGTTAGACGGCTTTTAGCTAGATATGAGCAAGCCAAAACCATTAAACACCAATGGCATGACATCCTTGAAGAGTGTTATGAGTACGCTTTACCACAAAAAGAAAGTTTTTTTACAGAATCACAAGGCAGAAGAAGAACAAATCGTATCTTTGACGAAACCGCAGTCGTAGGTGTACAAGAGTTTGCTTCAAGATTACAGGCTGGTATTGTACCGAACTATGCAAGATGGGCTGACTTTGTAGCGGGAACTGACGTTCCACCAGATGAAGCTAAAGAATTAAATGAAATATTAGATCAAGTAACTGATTATGTGTTTGAGGTATTACAGGCTTCTAATTTTTCACAGGAAGTGCATGAGTCATTTTTAGATATGGCTCTAGGGACAGGAGTCCTCTTAGTAGAAGAGGGAGATGCTGTTAACCCTATTAGGTTTAGAGCAATACCTTTGCCTCAAGTTTGGTTAACATCTGGACACGATGATAGAGTAGACCATGTCTTTAGAAGAAGAGTTATTCGCATGAAAGAAATACAGGTTGCTTACCCAGATGCTGTATTTGGAGACAAAATGATGATGGATTTGAATAAAAATCCAGACAAAGAATGTGAAATTATAGAAGTTGTATACCGAAACTACCACAATACTAAGGAAGAAGAGTACCATTTCTGTGCTATTTCTAAAGAATATGAAGAAAAATTGCACGAAGAAACCTTTAAAGGGAGAGGTTCTAACCCTTATTTAGTCTATAGATGGAGCAAATGTGCTGGAGAAACTTATGGTCGTGGACCATTAATGAATGCTTTACCAGCAATTAAGACAGCAAATCTTACAATTGAAATGATTTTAGAAAATGCACAGATGTCTATATCAGGTATGTATCAGGTAGAAGATGATGGTGTAGTTAACGTAGACAACATAGCTTTGATTCCGGGAACTATTATTCCTAAAGCAGCTGGATCTCAAGGACTAACACCAATCCCACAAGCTGGTAACTTTCAGGTATCTGACTTAGTTTTAAATGACATGAGACAAAATATTAAAAAAGCTTTATACAATGATATGTTGGGAAATCCTAATGTTAAAACTCCTATGTCAGCTACTGAAGTAGCAGAAAGACAAGCTGACTTGTCCAGACAAATAGGATCTGCATTTGGTAGATTGCAGTCTGAATTAGTTAATCCATTGTTAGAAAGAATTGTTTATATATTAAAAAAACAAGGAAGAATTAAATTACCTAAAGTTAATGGCAAAGAAGTTAAGATTGTATCTACTTCTCCATTAGCACAAGCACAACATCAAAGCGATGTAGCTACAGTAGACAGATTTTTAGGCATGATACAGGGCAGAGTAGGTCCAGAACTTACTAATATTTTAATAAAACAGGATGAAGTTGCTAAGTTTGTGGCTAAAAAACTAGGCATTCCAGAGAGTTTAATACGCTCTAAGGAAGAAATGCAACAAGCGGCAATGCAAATGCAACAAATGATGCAACAGCAACAAGCCCAACAACCAAACCAAGAGGAGACACCTCCTCAATAGGAGACACTATGACAGAGAAAAAGCCCGATATGCTTATTGGTTTAGACGGAATAAAACGAAAACCAAAAGATGAGGAGAACTTAAATGCTTTGTTTTACGCCTTGTTCAATACACCCGGTGGTGCTGAAGTTCTTAAACATCTTAAAGCCTTAACACTAGAGGCAGTAGCTGGTCCTGAAATATCAGACCAACACCTACGTCATCTAGAGGGACAAAGATATTTAGTAGGATTAATACAAAGAAGACACAACAAAGGCGCAAGCCAAAATATAATTAAGGAGACTAATAATGAGTGAAGAACAAGCAGTAGAACAACAAGCAGAGCCTGTACAAACACAGACTGATGAGGTTTCACGTGAAACACAATCAACACATATTTCAGCAAGACCAGAACATATACCAGAAAAATTTTGGAATGCTGAAACTGGAGAAACAAATATAGATGATTTAGCTAAGTCTTATAATAATCTTGAAAAGTTTTCTACAGGCAAGAAAGATGAAATGAGAGAATCTTTAATTGCTGAGATAACAGCTGAAGCGGCAGAGGGATTACCTGAAGATGGTAAAGGCTATAAGCTACCTCCATTAGTAGAGGGTTTAACAGAAGAAATGGTAGAAGATAACCCACTAACAGGATGGTGGAGAGAGAAATGTCATTCTATGGGATTAGATCAAGATAATTTTGAAGATGGTATTAATCAATATATTGCTTTTGCACAAGGACAAATGCCAGATACTCAAAAAGAAATAGAAAATCTAGGAGAAAATGCACAAGAAAGGATTGAAGCAGCAAATAACTGGGCTAGTACAGTACTTAATCCAGAACAATTTGAAGTATTGCAAGGAACTTTAGGCATGTCTGCTAAAGGAGTTGAGGTTATTGAGTCTTTAATGGAGGCAACTAAGCAGAATATATCAAGATCCGCTAGCGTTGCACAACCAGAAAGAGAGTTAAGTATGGCTGATGTAAAAGAAATGATGAATGATAAAAGATATTATGATTCAAGACATAGAGATTTGTCCTATGTTAAAAAAGTAGATGATGCTTTTCAAAGATTACAATTATCTGGAAAACTATAAATGCTCTACGTGGAGAAAGGTACTCCAGCTCATGCATTTGAATTAGCTTTTAAGTTAAAGCAGTCTGATAAATATGAGCTAGCAATCATGGGACATGATCCATTAACGGCTCTTACTAATGTATTTAGATACAGTAGAAAGGGAATTAGAACCTATACTGTCTTTGAAAAAGATAATGTATTGGCAATGTTTGGTGTAGTTTCAGAAGCAAAGAACGAAAAGAGAGGAGCTGTTTGGTTCCTTTCTACCGATTTTACTAACAAACAATGGACATATTTTTTAAAAAGAAATAAAAAGTGGACAGAATTTTTTTTATCTGACTATGAGTTTGTGGCTAATCTAGTACCTTTAGAGAATAAAAACACAATAAGATGGTTAAAATGGCAAGGTTTTACTTTTGAATCTAGAGAAATACTTGTAAAAGGAGTTAAGTTATTGTATTTTTATAAGAAGATACGTAGTGTATCTAAAGATATACAGCCCGTTTTAGGGGATATCGGTCCAATATGGACAACCGATCTAAGCTAGAAGTGGACAACTGTTAGTTTAACAATTAACAAACTGGAGGCTTAATATGGCTACGCAAATTACTAATGCGTTTATTAAGCAGTTTGAAGCCGAAGTCCACATGGCTTACCAAAGGATGGGTTCTAAACTGCGTAATACTGTGCGCCAATCAAATAATATTACAGGCAACCAAGCAAGATTCCAAAAGGTTGGGAAAGGTGCCGCGTCTACTAAATCTAGACACGGACAAGTCAACACAATGGAAGTTACACACTCAAACGTAGATGTTACATTAGCTGATTACTATGCTGCTGACTATGTCGATGCATTAGATCAACTAAAAACAAACATTGACGAAAGACAAGTGTTGGCTACATCTGCTGCGGCTGCTTTAGGAAGAAAAATGGACTCATTGATTATTGATGTCCTTGACGCTGGATCTAACTCAGCAAACATTGTTCATGGATCAGCTGCTTTAACATTAGCTAAAGCACTAACTGTGTATGAAACGTTTGGTGAAGCTGATGTTCCAGATGATGGACAAAGATACTTCGTTGTGTCTTCTCAAGGCTGGGCTGATTTACTACAAATAGATCAATTCAGTAGAGCAGAATATGTGGGTGAAACAGACTTACCATATGCTGGCGGTATGACTGCTAAGCGTTGGTTAGGTTTCTTATGGTTCAGCCACTCAGGACTGTCTAAATCTAGTACCACTAGAGATTGTCATGCTTACCACTCAAGTGCAGTAGGTTTGGCAACTGGTTCAGATGTAAGAACAGAAATTAACTATGTACCTGAAAAGGTCAGTAACTTGATTACGTCATACTTTAGTGCTGGAGCTGTCATGATTGACAACGATGGCGCAATTGAATGTCAGATCACAGAATAAGGAGGATATCATGGCTTTAGATGCAACAAACTTAAAAAAAGTAGCTGGTGCTGGAGATATGAATCTCTTCTTATACAAAAGTACTGACGCTATTAGTACAATTGTTGGCTCTGGCTATTTTAATAGCTCGACAGACGATCTAAAACAATTCGACACTATCATTTGTATTGGTTCTACTGGTGGAACTGCAACGGTAGATGTTGTAATTGTTAAATCTGCGACTGGAGCAGCGACTGTAACGACAACTAACGGAACATAATGTTTCAGAGAGAGGGGTTTCCAAGTACCCCTCTCTCACCTTAAAATTATGAGTGATAGTAAATTTGACATATGTAGCAAAGCATTGGTTTTAGTAGGAGCCAACACTATCACTGCCTTTACGGAAAACACTACTGAGTCAAAAGTAGCTGGACAGTTATATGAAACTACGCTAGAAACAATGTTGACCAGATGTAGATGGAGATTTTCTTCAACACAGTCTCAGTTATCAAGAAACGCTTCAGAACCTACTGCTAGATTTTCTGCAAAATATGCTGTACCTACTGGAGCATTAATAATACATACAGTTACAGTAAGTGATTCTGTTATTGAATATGACAGATATGAAGATTTTTTATATTGTGATGCTTCTGAAAGCGATGTAGTAGTAGCTGATTATACATATCAACCCTCAGAGGCTAATTTTCCAGCCTATTTTAAACAAGCCCTAGTCTTTGAGCTAGCATCACTATTTGCTGGAGCAATAGCTAGAAATGATAGCTTATCTAATCTCTATCAAAATAGAGCAATACAACAAATAGCAATAGCTAAATCTCAAGATTCACAGGCACAAACATCTAGAAGACTCGATGTTGATAAGTTTAGAACTAGGAGGAACTCAGGAGCTTTAGGAACAATAAAGGCTACTGTTGGCTCATAAATGGGTACACATAGAATACATCAATCCAATTTTAATAAAGGGGAGCTTGATCCTAAGTTAATATCTAGAACAGACTTAGTGTCTTATGGATCTGGTTTGCAAAAATCTAGAAACACAGTACACACAAATCAAGGACCTGTTGAAAGAAGAGGTGGTACTTTTTACCGTGCAGACTTAGGAGCAACTACAAGACTTGAATCTTTTATTTTTAGCGGAGATCAAGAATATTTGTTTGCCTTTCAAAATACTGCATTGAAAATATATTCAACTGCTGGAGTTTTATTACAAACAATAACTTCATGTGCATGGGGAACAGCAGATTTATTTGAGTTAAACTTTACACAACAAGCAGACACAATGATTATTGTTCACAAAGATCATGCACCTACAATGATTACAAGAACAGGAGCAACATCTTTTTCTAAATCTGCATTTACATTTGATGAGAGTGTTAATGGAGAGATGGTTTATCAGCCTTATTTCAAATTTGCTAGCGATACAATTACGCTTGATATTGACTCCGTTACAAAAGGAGATACAAACGTTACATGTACTACATCTGCTGATTATTTTACATCAGACTATGTTGGTACCAGAATACGATATATGGGTGCAGAATTGCTTGTTACAGCCTATACAAACGCTACTACAGTTACAGCAACACTAAAATCTGTTCCAATAGTAGAGTTAGACGAAGATCCATTTGCAACATCAGCTGGTAGTGCAATAGTAGTTGTAACTCATGTAGCTCATGGATTTAGTACAGGAGCTTCTATAACTATTGCTGGAGCAGAATCAATCAATGATGTTGATGGGGCTGGAATTGCTTTTAGTAATCTTAATGGAGATAGAACAATTACTGTAATTGACGATAATCATTATAAATTTACAACAGGTGGTAGTGATTCAGCAACAGAATCAGTAGATGGAGGAGGTGTACGAGTTACTGTATCTGGTCATCCACCCACTAGAAATTGGGATGAACAAGTGTTTTCTGCTGTTAATGGTTTTCCTAGAGCAGTAACGTTTCACGAAAATCGTTTATTTTTTGGAGGAGTAACGTCTTTACCAGATGGTATACAGGGTAGCAAAGTAGGTTCTTTTTTTAATTTTGATGTAGGAGGCGGAGAAGACATTGATTCAGTTCAAGTACAAATTGCTTCTAATGAAATAAACGAAATAAGACATTTAATATCTGGTAAGGTTTTAGAAATATTAACCAATACTTCTGAGTTTTATTTAAAACCACAAGTATCAAAACCAATAACACCAGCAGATATTCAAATTATTAGACAAACAACCATAGGCGCACAAGAAAAAGCAATGCCTAGAATATTTGATGGAGCTACAATTTACGTACAAACTAATGGAAAAACTGTTAGAGAGTATTTGTATAGCTCAAGTTTTGAAGAATTTACTTCTGGAGCTATTAGTTTAGAGTCAAATCATTTAATTGGAACGCCAACAGATACAGCATTTATTAATGGTATTCCAGATAGAACAGAACAATTTTATTTTGTAGTTAATACAGATGGTACGATGGCAGTATATTCTTCTCAAAGAGATCAAAAAATATACGGATGGAACCTTTGGTCAACAGATGGAGTTATAGAATCAGTAGCGTGTACAACAAGTTTTGTTTATATTTCTGTTAAAAGAACTATAAATAGTGCAACTGTTTATTACTTAGAGCAGTTTGCATCAACATCTTTCGATATACCAACAGACATGACCGTAACTAAAACATTGTCTGGGAGCTACCAACCACATGGGTCCCCCTTGACCAACGGAACAACGAGTAGCTCCACCGGTGTAATTGTCGATGGATTTACTAATGCTCCCTCAGTAGGAGAAAAATTTACTTTTGCTGGTAATGCAACAGTATATACTATAAATGCATCATCAGCGACATCAAACTCTGGTGAATATAGTCTAACTCTTAATGCTGCGGTCAGCACATCTAATGATGTGGCTCTTACCTTTACTACTTCTAAAACATGGTCAGGATTAAATGCTACTCCAGATATGAGAGGATTAACGGTACACGGAACATCTGGATCAACAGAGGGTGGAAGCATCAATTACTTTGGAGATGGAACTGTTACAAGCGGAGGTGTTGTAGTTTTAGATAGCCCAACATCAGCTATAGATATTGGTCTTGATTATACTGTTGAGATAAATACTATGCCTGTAGATGGAGTTTTAAGACAATCGTTAGGCGCTGCACCATTAACAAATATGCCAAGAAAGATAGCAAAAACTATACTTGAGTTATCTAATAGTTATAATATCAAAGTAAATAGTACAGATGTTTTGATAGGAACTGTATCAAACTTAGATACCTCAGCATCTTTAACAGCTTTTACAGGAAAAAAATCAGTATTTTTTTTAGGATATGATGACGAACCTTTTTTAACAATTACTCAATCAGCACCTTTACCTCTTAGGATTTTAGGTATAACAACGGAGATTTATTTTTAATGTGTGATCCAGTAACTTTATCAATAGCGGCAGGCTCGGCAGCGGGTTATGGATCTTTTGTTGTTGGAGCTGGAGCAATAACTACTGGAGCTGCTGTCGGAATAGGCTTAACTGTCGGCATGGGTGTAATGCAGTATTCAGCTGCGCGTAACGCTCAAAAAGCAAAAGACGCTATGTATGACAATCAAGTCAAGAGAGCCAATACAGAATTAGAACAAGAAAATTTAGAAATGTTACAAAATTCTAATGTCATAGGAAGAAAATACCAAAAAGAATTTGTAAAACTAGCATCCAAAATGTCTGGGAAAGGTATAGCTTTAGGTTCTGCTTCTTACAAAGCACAGTTTGAAACACTTGCAGATGATAAAAGAGATGATTTATCTTTAGCTAAACTATCTGGATTAGAAAAAATGGCAGTAACTGAAAGCTATAAACAAGATATATTGACAGAAAAATCAGCTTCAAGACAAGCATACAAAACAAATCAAATTACTAATCTATTTAAAACAGGAAGAGACATAAGTATTCTTGGATCAGAGTTTTCTAGAGCGCCATCAGATGATGGTAACAAGGGTAGTAGTATTAGTAGTACATATGATGCATATCAAGGACCAAAAGTATAATGGCTAAGTTAGTAAATTACGTTGCACAAACAGGCGTTAACAGAGGCACGGGGGCTAGAAATACTGTTGCCATAAAAGAACAAACAGCTAATAAGTTTGGTCAAATGGCTGACATGTTTGCAAACGACACTCTTCAACAGTTAAAAAAAGATGGAGAAAAACTTGGTACAGATACAGCTTTGCAAACAAAATTCATAGACAAAGAGGTTTTAATAACAAATGAAAATGGAGATCAAACTTATATAAATGTTCCTGTCCTACCTAAAACTCCTAACTATTTAGGAAAAACTGCATCAGAAAATTACGACAAAGTTGTATTTAAAAGGTACATAAATGAAATACAAAATGATGTTACTAATATTATTTCAGAAGATTATCATCGTGCAAAAACAAAACAACTGCCGCCAATGGTAGTAGAAAATTTATTAGAAGAAAAAAAAGACTTATATATCAAAAACTTACCACCAAAAGTTGGTGAATTAATATCACAGCATTGGCAAGAAACTTTCCAGAAACAAGGATTAGGTTATTTAGATATTTATGGGGAAAGGATAGATAAAAATAATAAAGAAATATTTACTAATGAATTAGCTAAAGAAAATGTATTTTATAATCAACAAATTTCAGCTGGAAATTTTAATTATAAAGATGACAATTTAATGCTTATCTATGAAACTGGTCTTAATAATAACATTTTAGATAGAGAAAGATATCCAGAGTTATTAAAAGAAAAAAAATTAAAAAGGACAGTTACAAAAGATATTTTTAAAAAATATTATGATTATATTGGACCAACTACAGATGTTTATAATGTAGATGACATTGCAACTAACCAGCAAAAAATTAATAATCTTAAAAAAATAGGAAGTATGTTGAATCCAGATGGACAAACTCCAGCTTCTGTTACTCTTAAAAGCAACAAAGGAGATATTATAGTAACAGCTAAAGACATAAATGAACTTGTACAGGGAAATTTAATTAACGCTTCTGAAACAAAAACATTTATAGAGAAAACTTCATCAACAGTTAAACAGCTAACTGATGCACAAAAAAAACAAATAACTGGACAAGAACAAGTTAATGCAAATGCTTCAAGAACAAAATCTGCTAACGGAATATATACTCAGCCTTTAGAATATAGAATGTCTGTTGCAGATTTAAAAAATTATATGGACACAGATGATGGAAAATCACAAATATTAAATATTGTAAATACAAAAAGAATAGAAAATGGCGAAACTACGTTTAATGAATCAAATCTTTACAAAGATCATGGCGCTTTAAAAATAATACTTGCAGATAATGGAACTTTGCCAGATACAGTTACTGATGTATATGCAGAAAAAGTGCGTTCTTTAAATCCGGAAATATTAACTGAAAGAGATTTTGAGTTATTATTATACCCTCTTAGTTTAAACATGGATTCTTTCGATTATGAAATTAATTTTGGTTTTAATAAAAAAAATGCTAAAAGACTAGAAAACATAATGTATGAATATAATAGAGATACAAACAGACCTTTAGCAGAAGTGTTGTTTAGAGTTAAAAACGATGAAAATCTTGATCTAAAAGATAGAAGCAGAAGCATTTTTGAGTCATTGTATGATACAAGTGCTTTTCGAACGCCCGCAGAATTTTCTGAAAGTGTTAGTAAAATAGTAACAAAAGAAATAAATAATCATTTAGATGAAAAGATGTTATCTATAGGAAAATATTATCAAAACGACATAATAAATTTAGTCTATCAAGAAATAGCATCTTCCTCTACTCAAGTTTTAGCAGAACCGCAAATAACAAATAAAGTACGATTAGTATTAGGTAAATATTCTTTTACTAAAAAATTTGGCAGAGATAAAGCTACAGTAGGAGCAAACACAATAATACGAAAAGGACAAGATTTTACTAAAGACAGTGTAGCAGCTTTGCCAGCTGGTCTAATATACACAAGAGAGGGAGAATCACTTGATAATTTACAAAAAAATATTTTAAGAATTATATCTACAGAAAGACCAATGAGTCAAAGGAGTAAGGATATATTCGGGAATGTAGCTTCTGATAAATCATTTGATAGAAAATTAGGAATTATACCAACTAATTTTAATTATTTAAAAGATCCAAATTTTGTTAGAAACATTGAAAACTATGACATAGCAAGACCAAGTTATTATGTTGTTGGATACAACGTAAAAACTGAACAATGGGAATTTTTAAGAGACAACAATGATGAATTTTATATTACAAAAGAAGAAGATTTCTTAGAATTTACAGAGGATTAAAATGTCTGACGAAGATAAAAAAATATCACAAATAACAGGTCTTGAAAGATTTGAGCAAGGAAATTTTTTTGACAATCTTAATTCATTAAATACCTTAGACATGGATTATCTTGAAGAAAAAAATGCTAAAGAACAAGGCATATCTTTAGAGGAGTATAAAAAAAATGGCGGGGTAACACCAGAAAGCCAAATGAAAGAAACAGATTTTATTATAAATTCTCTAGAAAATTATTATTTAGATGCACAAGAAAAGATCCCTTTAAATATTACTAATGATCCTTATTTAAAAAATCAAGAATATTATAGCAATTTGGAAAAAATTGTTGCTAACTGGCATCTTTCTATTGGAGGTCAATTTGTTCAAGATTTATATTTATTAAACGATATAGGTATACCAGATAGAAATGCACAGTATGATGAAGACGGAAATGTTTTTAATCCTTATAAACATCCAGTTGGGGTTGATTTAGTTAAAAGAGGTCATGGACAAAAACTTATAGATGAAAGAGTTGTAAATCCTCAACACCTTTTATACCTAAATGCAGATATAACTAAAAACGAAGAGCATTATAAAAGAGCGGCAGAGTCTAATTTGTTACAAATGTTTATTGGAGGAGCGTTTGCTCTTGAAAATTTTATGGGATTTTTTTTAGTAAAACCCGGATTAGCGGTAGCCAATGGTTTAGGAAAAACATTTTCAGGATTTACAAAAGGCAAAAAAGTACAAAAAGTATTGAATTTAAAAATACCTTTGGTTGGAGCAACAGTAGGACAAACAAGCAAAGGATTTGTTTCAGCTGGAACTAATACATCATTAACAGCTTTAGCATTAGAACCTTTGAGATGGGAGTTAGATCCATTAGGAAGTGCTGCTCAGACACCGGGAATATTATTAGGTACATTTTTAGTGGGAGGCACATTTCATTCTGTTGTAATGCCTACTTTAAAAAATGGAGCTAAAAGTGCATTTAATAAAAATTACAGAGATCGTCATTTTGCACCAGAGGGTGGCGAACAAGCAATGCAACAAAAATATATTGGACAAGAATATATTAAAAAAAATAATAATGAAGACTGGGACAATTTTGAATATGAAATAGGCGATGATTTTGTTGGTATAAGAACAGTAGAATATGCAGATACTAATACATTTTTAATTAAAGAAAATGGCGGAATATTAATTACAAAAAAAGTAGACTTGCCAGATAACGAAAAACCAATACTTTATGAAAATAGGAATAATGAATCATATCCAGCTGAGTATATGCCAATTGTTATTAAAGAAGTTAGCGGCAAAGGAAACCAACCAAGACTAGAAATTATAAAAGATGAATTTAATTTAGAGTACTCTTTTAATCAAGGGTTTTGGAAAGATATTGTACCTGAACCTATGCACCCATTAATTAAAAATGCAGATGATTTAGGTAAATGGCATTTAAAAAAAGAATTTTATAGAACAGTTAAATACCCAAAAAAAACAAATGAAACGCCTTTTCAACATATGGAAAGAATAAACACACTTATGGATGAGGATTTTAAATTAAGACAAACAGATGATATAAGAACAGATTATGGAAAACTTCCATTATTATCTGATTACACTAAAGCAATAAATTCTTTTACAGATATAGAAATTGGAACTAGATCGTTTGAGGGCAATCGCAATCTTCAATATAGAATAGGAAAGTCTTTTTCAAGATTACTTGCAGATAATAGAGTACCAACTAAATCTCAAATTTCAGCAGAAACTAATAGTATTTTTTTAAAAAAACGTGCAATTTATGAACCTTTAGATAATAAGTTTATGGATGATTTTGCAAATGATTATAATCAATATTATAACGATAATTATAAAGCTGAATACAGAGATAGATTCCCTCTTGCTAGAGCAGACACTCAAAAACATATTAACCAAGCCTTAGAGTTTGAAAAAAGAAACATCAAAATAGAAGAAAGAGTAAAAAAACTTTCTGATTTAATTACTAATAAACAAAAAGAAAATGATTTTGAAATAACGAGAGATAAAAAATTATATAAAACAGAATATGAAGACGCTATTTTTAGAGCAGTTATAGATGATGAAAAGTTTAATGCATTAGATAATCAAGGAATGATTAATTCTGTTAATCGTGTAAGAAGATATCTTGATAAATTTAAGCAAGACATTGAAGATATTGGAATGTTAGATAATCTTGTAAATTCAGAAAAAATCCAAAGAGGGTTTAATGAAATAATAGATTTTCAAACAAAAATATTAGCAGATCATAACAATGGTGTTAATAAATTAGAACCTAAAGTGTTAAAATACATAACGAAAGCAAGAAACGATTTAATTAGAGAAAGAAACTCTATGGGACTCAAAGATCCCATTGACTTAAAAGAAGCTAAAATTAAAGATGCAGAAAATTTAAATAAAAAATATGAATTAACAAAAGAATACATGCCGAGACGATATGTGGTAGATAACATTGTTTCTAAAAACACAATATGGGAAACAAAAGTACTTTATCCTTTTTATATGGCTAATGAATTGAAGATAAATGTTATAGGTGCAAATGGTAGGCAGATGAAAGGTTTTCTAGTAGAAGAATTAGTACAAAAAAAATTAGATACATTTCCTGTAGAAAAACAAAAAAAACTTATTAATAAAATAATGAAAGAAGCTAGAAAAACAAGTTTAACCATTATTGATGTTAATAGTGTTGTTCCAGATATTGAGGGCGGGTTTGCTGGTTATCATCCTGATTTAATAAATATTAGCAACAGGAATAAAATAAGTCCATTACAAGCAAGAGGAGTACAAATAGCAACACACAACATGATAGATATTCCTTATGGTAGCAAAGGCAAAACTGTTACATTTGTTAGCACAGAAGTTACATCTTCGCTTAGAAATTATAATAATAGAGTTTCTACTGCAATAGAAATGCATCAGAGATTTGGGGATAAAAACGGAAGACTAGAATACCACAGAATACAAAAAGACATTATAAAAGAAATGCTGAAGATGAAAAAAGTAAGTTCAAAATTTATAACTGAATCTAATAAAGTTTTAAGTTCTTGGGAAAATGGAGTCAATAAACAATACGGCACCTATCAGACATTAGATCCAAGATCAGTTACTACAAAACTTGCTAATATAGCAAAAGATATTCTTACACCAGCTAAACTAGCAAATGTAGTATATAGCTCATTAGTTGATTATGCACAACATCATCAGGTTCATAGTTTTGCTAGTTATTTAAAATCAAGCGGAGCATTAAAAAGCCTTGAAAAAACATTAAGTCCAGATGAATTGCGAGTTATGAAAAAAGAGAGTCAATACATTATTGGAATAATAGAAAGATTTGCAAACAATCAGTCTATTGATAGATTTGTAACTACCGATAATTTAACAGGCGTAAGCAAAACTAATTTAGCACCACAAAATTCTAGTGCTGCTCAAAGAGGATTAGCAAAACTTAAAAATTTTGGAGAATCTTCTTTATCAAAAACAGAGTCTGCTATGCAAGATTATAATAGATATTTTTTTCAGATTTTTGGTTTACCTCAATGGACTGCTTATCAAAAAGAATTAGCAAAAGATGTAGTATCACAAAATATTTTTTCATATATGGTTAAGTTAGGAAAAAACAGAATAGATAAAAGTTTTGATGATGTGCCGTTTATGGAACAATATTTAAGAGATATTGGGATTAGTAAAACAGATATTGAATCTGCAATGAGGTTATATGATGCTGGTCTTTTTAACGAAACAGCTGTTGATCCAAAATCTTTTTTATTAAAATTTACTAGCCTAGAACGATTAGCAAAAATAGAAAATGAAACAGGAAGAACAGATGGCAAAGTAACTAATGTTTATTACCCAGCAATACATAAATTTGCTACAAGCGGTATACCAAATGCTGCTAACTTGAGCATGAAAATAAGATTTGCTATTGCAGCTGGTGTTGATAAAACAATATTAGTTCCAAATCATAATACAGAGGGATTGTTTTACGGAGATGCTTTTCATCTTTATAGTGATAAATCAAGAAATATTGCTGCTTCTCCTTTTTTTAAACCAGCTGGAGTTGCAACAGCCGCAGCTTTAGGAATGGCAACAGGTGGACCAGTAGGTAGTGCTATTGGAGCTGGTTTAGCATTAACAACGAAAGTAACTGTAAGAAAAGATCAAGTTATTTTATCGCATGTAATTGCTAAATTGTTTGGTCAATTTTTAGCTTGGACAAGAACAGCATCTAGAGTCCGATTAACAAATGTATTTGCAAATAGAGATGCAAACATTGCTGGGGGTATGTTATTTACTACGCTCTTAGCATCTTTAGGTTTATGGATTAAACAGCCAGAGGCTGTTATGAGGATGATGGAAGATGACGATTGGGAAGAAATAGCTTTGCAAAGTTTTATAGCTGGCGGTTCACTTAGTTCAGGCGCAGATATATTTAACGCTATAGATATGGCAACTGATTATCAATATGGAATAAGAGGATTATTAGACATGCCAAATCCTTATGGTATAGATAGATTTGATACAAACTATTCAAGAAATTTTGGAGCTTTAGCTTCTACTCTTATAGAGGGACACCAAATTTTTAATTATGGAACAGATGAAGATAAAGCTGATTGGCTAACAAGATCAGTATTGCCAGCAAATAATTTCAAAATCCCAAGAATCCCTTATAATGTAGGAAGAAATGTTTATTATCCTGAAGATAAAGGCGGTAGTGCAATAGGAGAAACCTTTAGAGAAAACCTAATTATGCCATTTGTAGAGGATTGAAGATTATAGTAGAGTAAAATTATGACAATAGTTAGTAGTAAAAATACACCGAGAATTGCTTATACAGCAACAGCAAACCAACAAGCGTTTACAATACCGTTTGAGTTCTTTGCAGTAGCTGACGTAAAAGTATACAACGGCACAACATTACTTACTTATGACGCTAATGCAGATGCGGTAAATGAGTATTCGATTACAGGCACAGCTTCTGATAGCGATGAATCATATGAGTTTGGTGCTGGTGGTACAGTTAATATTGGAGCTACCGGTATTTCGGCTGGAGCTATTATCACAATTATTCGAGATATTGCTATAGAAAGAGCATCAGACTTTCCATCATCTGGATCGTTTGACATGAAATCTTTGAACACAGATTTAGATAAAGTTTATGCAAAATTAGCAGACTTAGATCAACATATAGATCGTTCAGTAAAACTTCTGGACACAGACTCAATATCTGCAACAACCAGTTTACCAGCAAAGGCGACCAGAGCATCTAAGGTGATGACCTTTGATAGCGATGGAAATGTAGCAACGACATTCACAGCAGTAGACACCAGCACAGTAGCTGGAATAGCAAGTGATGTTACGACTGTAGCTGGTATTTCCTCAAACGTTACAACCGTTGCCGGCATCTCGTCTAATGTTACATCTGTTGCCGGAGTTTCAGCTAACGTTACAACTGTTGCTGGTATCAGCTCGAATGTAACTACAGTAGCTGGGATATCATCTAACGTCACTAGCGTGGCTGGAATTGCAGCTAATGTGACTACAGTAGCTAATAACATATCTAGTGTTAATAACTTTGAAGCTATTTATAGAATTGGAACATCTGATCCTACATCTTCACTAGATGAGGGAGATTTATTTTATAACTCTACTGATAACAATTTAAAATTTTACAATGGATCTGCATGGACCAGTATTGATACAGGACTTACAGATATTGTAGGAGATGCTAGCCCACAATTAGGCGGCAATCTGGACGTGTTAGCCAGAGAAATTAATACCTCTACAACCAATGGCAATATTATACTTACGCCAAATGGGACAGGTATGCTTGAGGTTAAAGGTAATACTAATGCTGGTACTATACAGCTTAACTGTGAAGATAACTCGCATGGAATAAAAATTAAAGGACCACCACATTCGGCAGCACAATCTTATACATTGACTTTGCCATCAAGCATTACAAATAATTATTATTTAAAAACAGATGGTTCTGGAAACCTATCGTTTGCAGAAGTACCAACAGAAACTAAACCAACAGTAGCTGATGTTAGCCAGACGATTGCACCAGCGAGTGCAACAACCATTAATATTACAGGTACAAATTTTGTAACTGTCCCTATTGTTGAATTTATAAAAACTGATGGATCTATTACTAGACCAAACTCTGTTTCGTTTACTAATGCAACAACGTTATCTGTAAATGTAACGCTTGCAACTGGTGCTTATCATGTACGAATAGAAAATCCAGATGGTAACGCTGGACGTAGTACTAACAATATTATTACTGCAAGTACAGCACCAAGCTTTAGCACATCGGCTGGAAGTCTAGGGAGTGTAGCAGCTGGAGACTCTGTATCTATAGATGTAGATGGATCATCAGATTCAACAGTAGCGTTTAGTGAGACTACAAGCGTACTTACAAGCAATGCTAACACACCAGCGGCAACAATGAATTTATCACTTAACAGCAGTACTGGAGTGATAAGCGGAACAGCTCCATCTCCAACAAGTGAGACAACATATAACTTTACATTACGATTAACAGATGCAGAGAGTCAAACAGTAGATAGGGCATTTAGTATAACAATAAGTGTTGGCATGGCTAACTCAGGACAATTTAACTAATGGCTAATTCATATTTAAGTAAAACACCAAATGCAAGTAACAGAAAAACTTATACAATTAGTTTATGGTTAAAGAGAAGTGCTTTAGGTGTTAGTTCTCCTTATCAAGCACACCCAATATTTACTGCTTACGAAAGTCCTTTTACATCGAGTAGTGGAGAAATACTTTTGCATTTTGATGGTGATGATACTTTGCATTTTAGACAATGGAACGGCAGTTCTCCTTATGTCTTATTATTAATCACGGATAAAAAATTTAAAGATACTACAAGTTGGTATCATATTGTTGCATCTGTAGATACTACACAAGCAACAGACTCAAACCGAATTAAATTATATGCGAATGGAGAATTATTAACTTTAGCAACAGCTGGTTATCCATCACAAGATTACGACACTCGTTTTAATGCTAATGTACAACATACCATAGGCACAGGAACTGATGGCACTCAAAAATTTTTTGATGGACAAATGGCTCACTTCCATTTTGTAGATGGCACAGCTTTAACACCATCAACATTTGGAGAAACAGATAGCACAACAGGTGAATGGAAACCTAAACTTAATCCAAGTGTTACTTATGGAACTAATGGTTTCTTTTTAAAATTTGAAAATAGTGGTGCTTTGGGTACTGATTCATCAGGCAACTCAAATACATATGCAGTTAATGGAGATTTAAAACAATCTATATCAACGCCTAGCAATAACTTTTGCACATTAGATGCTAACCAAGCATACGATAAAACTCATGTAGATTATGCTGGTACAGCGTTTCTAGGAACATCGACAAACGCTAGAGGGTGTGCATCTACTCAAATGGTCAAAAATGGAAAATGGTATTTTGAAGTTAAAGTAGAAACTGATAGAACATCGTCAGATGGAGCTACTATATCTATTGCAAAAAATGGTACTCATGCACAAAGAAGATGGAGAAATGAGACAGCTAGTGCAATCGTAGGTAAAGAAACAGGCTCGAATGGTTGCGAAGGAATTACTTATCAACCTATGACTAGCACACCAAACATTATAGATGATGGTGGTGGTGGCACAGTAAACTATGGCTCTACAGCAAGTGCTAATGACATTATTATGGTAGCAGTAGATTTATCAGCAGCTACTTCTAAAATATGGTTTGGTAAAAACGGCACATGGTTTAATGCCCCTAGTACATCTAGTGCTGGAGATCCAGCTAATGGAAATTATCCCGGATTATCGTTTGCTAAAGGAGATGACTTTTGGGGAATTAATATTACAAGCGTAGTTAATGCAGCAGATAATGCAAACAAATATATGTTCTGTAATTTTGGTGAAGGCAGATTTGGAACAACAGCAGTAGCAAGTGGTAATGCAGATGACAATTCAGTAGGTGTATTTGAATATGATGTACCAGCTGGATTCTATGCAATCTGCACAAGAAATATCAAAGATTATGGATAGGAGAAAATAACATGGCATTTACAACAATAGCAAAACCATCAGTACATTTTGACTGTCCTACATGGACAGGAAGTGATAGCACAACAACAATTACTGGAATGGGTTTTAAACCTGATGCTCTTTGGATTAAAAGATATGATGGTGCTGGAAACCCTGTATTCAACAATTCATCAGATGGTGTTGCTAAGAATTGGTCGCCTGATGGAAACAATACTGTTGATACAACAACTTATGTAGCAAGTTATACCTCAGATGGATTTACTCTGACAGGGAATATAGCAAATACCAATGATGCTAGTAATAAATATGTAGCAGCTTGTTGGAAAGCAAATGGTGGTACTACTGCATCAAATTCTGATGGCAGTATTACTTCAACAATCCAAGCAAACACAACTGCTGGTGTATCAGTATTGCAATGGACTGGCACAGGTGCAAATGGCACGATTGGGCATGGTCTTGGAGTAGCTCCTAAGTTAGTTATTATAAAATCTACTGGTACTGCTGATAGAGGAGAACTGTTAAATATGGGCAAAACTTTTATTACTGACCCTGAAACCGATATGATACAGTTTGCGACAACAGGCACTCTTACAGATGTAGCAGAAGCTTGGAATGACACAGCACCAACATCTAGTGTTATTTCTATAGGCTCATCTGCTCTTGGTAATGCAAGTGGTCAAGCATGTATCGGATATGCTTTTGCAGAAATTCAAGGATTTAGCAAAATTGGATATTATTCAGGCACAGGTAATGCTCAAGGAACTAAAGTTTATTGTGGCTTTAGACCTAAATGGATAATGATTAAAAGCACAACAACAGGAGATAATTTTAATTCTAGAGTATCAGGTTTGACAGGTTATGGATTAGGTGGAGAAAGAACAAGAAATATTAATCTTAATAATAATGAGTCTAATGCAGAGGGTACTATTCAGTTTGAAAGTAATGGATTTAGAATGGCATCAACATCTACTGCAAACAATCAAGAAAATACAAAATATTTATACATGGCTTTTGCTGAAATGCCAATGGTCGGAACTAACGGAACAATAGCACTAGCAACATGAAAGTAACTAACGAACAATTAATGGATAAACTAGAGAAGATGGATCAAAGGATCGTTGCTCTAGAAGAATTTATGCACAGAAGCAAAGGTTCTGTATCTATAATAGCATGGCTAGCTGGACTAGCTGTCGTAGTGGGAGGCTATTTCTATAACAAATGATACCAATGGAACTTATATCAATGCTCGGCTCTACTGTACTAGGTGGTGTTATGTCTATCATGGCACAGAAAGGACAGGCTGAAGCAGAGAAACAAAAGTTATTAATGCAACGTGCTGGGTTTGCAGCTAAACAAACTGACAAAGCCAGAGATGTTAAAGATGCTCACACCAAACATACCAGACGATGGATAGCATTGATGTGTGTATTCTCTATCATTGTTGTACCTATCATCGCACCTATCTTTACTGACGTTAATGTTATCTATCAGGTAATGCAAGAGGTTGACTCTGGCTGGTGGATCTTTGGATCAAGCTATGAAACTTCAGTATGGAAAGAGGGTAACTCAATATTTATAACGAGCCTTCAATCTCATACAATTTTTTCAATCATTGGGTTGTATTTTGGTGGCTCATTAACTAGGAAATAATATGGCTAAGTTATGTGCAAGAGGTAAAGCAGCAGCGATTAGAAAGTTTAAGAAGTACCCATCGGCTTATGCAAACATGTATGCAGCTGGGGTATGTTCTGGAAGAATTAAACCCGGAGGCAAGAAGAGTGGCAAAAAAAGGTCTTAAAGAATGGGTTAAAGAAAAATGGGTAGACATAGGCGCTCCTAAAAAGAATGGCAAGTTTCAACCATGCGGTAGAAAGAAAGGAGATGGTCGTGCTTACCCTAAGTGTGTACCATTAGCTAAGGCTAATGCTATGACATCAGCTCAAAGATCAGCGGCAGTCAGGAGAAAACGTGCAAAGAACAATTCAACAAAAGGTAAACCAAGTTATGCGAGGACTTAATATGAAAAAGAAAACTAAAAAGAAACCAGTAAAAAAATATCCGGGATATTAATATGCTAACAGCAAAACAGAAGTCTATATTATTAAAACATAAGAAGCATCATTCTTCTAAACATATGAGTCTTATGAAAAAACTTATGAATGATGGTAAGTCTTTTACAGTTGCACATAAAATAGCACAGAAAGAAGTAGGAAAATAATGGTAGCTAAAAAATATCAAAATCCAGATGGTGGTTTGAATGCAGCTGGTAGAGCATACTTTAAACGTAAAGATGGATCTAATCTTAAAGCTCCTGTTACAGGTAAAGCACCTAAAGGATCTAAGGCAGCAGCAAGACGTAGAAGTTTTTGTGCTAGAATGTCAGGTATGAAAGGACCAATGAAAGATAGTAAAGGAAGACCAACAAGAAAAGCCTTAGCATTAAGGAAATGGAAATGTCGCAAGTC
>VMHT01019925.1_pt1 | contig 32540 bp, 40 predicted proteins | sample 4693611 | NCBI WGS metagenome assembly VMHT01 (sample SAMN12280063, study PRJNA550983) | marine metagenome | isolation source: seawater sampled from same location over 5 years 0.02-0.2 micron viral filtrate | place: USA: collected off the coast of southern California halfway between the port... ...
AGGAAGACGTACTAAAACCCTATGACCCCCCACCTTGTCTAAAAAGCCTTTTTGCTATAAAATTTTTACAAAATTCAAAACGTATCGGTATGCTATTAAAAGAAGATCCAGAAACAGAAATTGTTAGGCTTGAATATAGATTAGCGAGACTGACTGCTTTAGAGGATGCAAAGAAAAACTTCCTATCTTTTGTAAGATTTATCTGGCCTCAGTTCATTTGTGGATATCATCATAGAGAGATGGCAAAGCAGTTTGAACGGTTAGTAAACAATGAATGTAATCGGATTATAATCAACATACCGCCTCGTCATGGTAAATCTGAATTAACTTCGTATTTATATTTAGCATGGTTAATGGGTAATAACCCTCAATCTAAAATTATTCAAGCAACCCACACAGGTGAGTTAGCAGTTAGATTTGGTCGTAAGGTTAGAAACCTTATGGATAGTGATGCGTATAAAGAGGTATTCCCCGATGTAAAACTTGCGGCAGACAGCAAAGCTGCAGGTAGATGGGAAACAAATAAGGGAGGGGAATACTTTGCCGCTGGTGTTGGTGGTGCGATGACAGGTCGTGGTGCTGACTTTTTGGTTATTGACGATCCGCATTCGGAGCAAGATGCTTTATCTGAAACGGCTATGGAAAAAGCGTATGAATGGTATACCTCTGGTCCTAGACAGCGTTTGCAACCAGGAGGAAAAATACTTTTGGTTATGACCAGATGGTCTAAAGTTGACTTAACTGCTCAGGTATTAAATGACCAAGCAAAAGATAGTCGTGCGGATAAATGGGAGGTTATTGAGTTTCCAGCATTGTTGCCTAGTGGCAAACCAACATGGCCTGAGATGTGGAAAGAAAAAGATCTTTTAGCTGTAAAAGCAGCTTTGCCTATATCTAAATGGAATGCTCAATGGCAACAAAACCCGACAGCAGAAGAAGGAGCGATATTTAAAAGAGAGTGGTGGAATGTATATGATGGTCAAACCATACCTGCGTTAGATTATGTAATACAGAGTTATGATACTGCGTATACCAAAAAAGAGACAGCAGACTTTTCTGCAATCACAACGTGGGGAGTTTTTCGCCCAGATGAAGAAACAGAGGCTTTGATTTTAATTGACTCAAAGAAAGGAAGATGGGATTTTCCTGAGTTGAAAAAGGTCGCATATGAATTATATAAATATTGGAATCCAGATTGTGTTTTAATAGAGGCTAAGGCATCAGGTTTACCTTTGTCTCAAGAACTTCGCAGAACGGGTATTCCTGTAGTAAACTACTCACCTGGAGGAAGAAACTCTGGAACAGACAAAATTAGTAGAGCAAACGCAATTGCTCCTGTTTTTGAATCTGGAATGGTGTGGGCTCCAGATGAACCTTGGGCAGAAGAAGTTGTTGAAGAGATGGCAGAATTTCCGTATGGTGACCATGATGACTTGGTTGATAGTGCGGTTCAAGCTGTTTTGCGGTTTCGTCAGGGTAACTTTATTGGTTTACCCTCTGATTATATTGAGGACGAAATGGGTCCTCCACAATTTTCGTATTACTGATAAATGGAAAAATTAAACGCAGAAACTTTAGATACTTTATTTGCTAATCCAAATGTGCAGAACATGGCAGAACTGATTGGTAAATATGAATCAAACAATACATATGATATAAATGTTGGTGGGGCTAAGATTGATGTAAGCGATGGCTCAGAACACCCTCGACAGTTTGATGTAAAAACAAAAGAGGGTAAAAGTTCTGCAGCTGGTAGGTATCAGATTACTTCGACTACTTTTGATGATATTACTAGCCAAAACCCTCAAGCAGAAATTACAGATTTTTCTCCTACATCGCAGAACAGAGCTTTTGTTTTGTTATTGCAAAGAAGAAAAGCTTTAGAGCCAGTTTTAAAGGGAGATTACACTACAGCAGTAGAGTTATTAGCAAATGAGTTTGCTTCTTTGCCTTCAGCTAAAACTAGTCAACCTAGAAAAGGTTATGATGAAGTCGAAAGAGATTTTGCTTTTTACAAACGTCCTAAAACAGTACCAAGAGAGTTAGCAGGAGATCTTCCTCCTGTTACTCCTGATCAAATAAAAAATGCTAATTTTAGTATTTTTGGAGAATTTGTTTCTCCTGACAAAGAAGGTAAAAGTCCTACAGCTGGTAGATATCAACAACCGTCTAGCTATGATATTGCCGCGTCAATTCAATTTCTTTCGGAAAATCAAACTCAATCAGAGAAAGATTTTTTATCTGCCGTGAGCCTTGGTGCAATGCCCAAGAAAGGTAAGATTGACCCTTTGTCCAAGTTTCTTAAAGAGTCTGCTCAGGATGAGACTGCTTTAGATGTTATGGTCGAGAAACAAGAACCAAGGAACAAGGTTCCTTCTATAGAGGGAGTTAAGAAGTTTCAAGATGGGGGTGAGGTAGAATTCAAAATGCCTAGATCTGCTTTAGTTGGTGACGATATTATTGAGATACCTGAGAGTCAGCGTAAGGTTACTTTGACTATGAATGATTTAGAAAACCTAGCAGATGCCGCGAGTTTTGTTCCTGTTCCTCAAGTTAAGTTTCCTGCGAAAGCAACTAAGGGAATTATGTCTCTTTTGAAGTTAGACAAGATAGATCCTTTTTTGAAAAAAGATTATTTAAAAAAGCTTGAAGGTGATTTAATTTCAAAAGAATTTGAAAGAATTGGGGTTGATGTGCCTTACGTTCAAAATAAATTAGAAAAAGCAATGAAGGGTTATAAACCTAAGCCTGAGGGTAAATTAAGAATGGAATTATTGTCAGGAGAAATATATGAACCAGGAAGAACAGGTCCTTTTACTCCTGGTATGGATACTCTTCAAATGCAGGAGAGTCGCTTAAATAGTTTGTTAAAAAAAAGCGAAATTAAAAAAGATCCTTATATTTTGAATCCGATGGAATATTATCAACTTTCTAAAAAAGATAAAGATTTTATAAAAAACGTAGTTAGAAAAAACTATCCTGACTTTGGTGTAAAAAGCGATGCATCTACCATGCGATCTCAAGCCATAGAACAATCTTATGATCGACTGCTTGATTTTGTTGGCAATAAATTGAGAAGAAAATCTATGGGAATTGGTAAATTTTACAGAAAAAAAGAGATAGACGATCAGTTTACAGATACAGTTTTAAATGAAGCTTTGAAGGAAATTGATTCAATTACTAAGTTTAGAGATCAGAGAAAAGTAGATTCTGTGTTTTCTGAATTAATGAAAAAACAACAAGGAAGATAAATGGCTAACCCATTTGACAATGTAGAAAAAGCCCTGACCCCTGATTCTTTACCAGAGGGTTCTGTAACCGTGGAGATAGAACAGACCACAGTTGCTCCAGAAGAAGTTAGTGTAATTCTTGATGATGAGGGTGGTGCAACGATAAACATTGGTGAAGATGAGCAAGAAGAAGTTTCTAAGCATGAAGAGAACTTAGCAGAAAAAATTGAAGATTCTGACTTAACAAAAATTTCTTTAGACATTCTTGATTTGTATGAGTCAGATATGTCGAGTCGTGATGCTTGGGAGAGGACGTATTCTGAGGGATTAAAGCTTTTAGGTTTCCAATATGAGGAAAAAACACAGCCTTTCCGTGGTGCATCAGGAGTTCATGTTCCGTTGATGACGGAAGCAATTATTCAATTCTGTGCTCAGGCTATGAAAGAGTTGATGCCATCTGGTGGTCCTGTAAGAACACAGGTTCTTGGCACTCCGACTAAGAAAAAAGAGCAACAAGCACAAAGAATCAAAGATTTTATGAATTACCAAATTACTACGGTGATGAAGGAGTACACTCCTGATTTTGACCAAATGTTGTGGTATGTAGGGTATGGTGGTTCAGCATTTAAAAAAGTTTATTACGATCAATCAAAAAAGAGATGCGTATCTCCATTTATTTTGCCAGATAACTTTGTAATGCCGTATGACGGTTCAAGCAATCCTTGGGAAAATGAGCGTTGTATTCAAATGGTTCAGATGTCTGGCAATGAGTTGAAAAAACGTCAGATTGATGGAACGTATAGAGATATAGATTTACAAGAAAAAACACCAGAAATTAGTTCAATTCGTGAAGCTGAAGATCGTGTATCTGGTATAGATAGTAATGAAAGTGATTCAAACTACACTTTATTAGAAGCTCATATTCATTTAGATTTACCTGGTTACGGTAACAAAGATGGATTAAAACTACCTTACATTGTAACGATAGATAAAGATTCTGGAGAAGTTTTATCGATTTACAGAAACTATGACGAGGATGATGAAGATTTTACTCCACGACAGTATTTCATACATTATATGTTTTTACCTGGCCCTGGTTGCATGGGTTATGGTTTAGTTCACTTAATTGGAAACCTAACAAGATCGGCTACTGCCGCATTAAGACAATTGCTTGATGCAGGAACATTAGCTAATTTACCTGCTGGATTTAAGGCTAGAGGTTTACGGATTGCAGATGATGATAAACCGCTACAACCAGGAGAGTTTAGAGATGTTGATGCGGGAGGAGGTGATCTACAATCTTCGTTATTACCTTTACCATACAAAGAGCCTAGTCAAACTTTGTTTACGTTGTTAGGGTTTTGTATTGATATGGGTAGACGATTATCGAGCATTTCTGATATGCAAATTGGAGATGGTAATCAACAAGCAGCAGTAGGCACAACAATTGCAATGTTAGAAAGAGGTGCAATGGTTATGTCTGGCATTCATAAAAGACTACACTACGCACAAAAACTAGAGTTTGAATTAATGGCAAATGCTTTTCATAGGTATTTACCTGATGAATATCCATATGATGTGCCTGGTGCAGATCGAACTATTTTAAAAGAAGATTTTGATGAAAGAATTGATATTATTCCTAGTGCAGATCCGAATATTTATTCTGCTGCTCAAAGAATTACAATGGCTCAAACTCAGTTGCAGTTAGCTCAATCAAATCCTCAGATTCATAATATTTATGAAGCGTATAGAAGAATGTATGAAGCTTTAGGAACAAGAGATATTGACATGATTCTTAAACCTGATGATACTCAAACTCCTGAACCAAAAGATCCCGCAACAGAAAATGCAGAGGCTTTAGATGGTAAAAATTTAAAGGCTTTTCCTGGTCAAGACCACGATGCACACATTTTAAGCCATTTATTGCATTTATTAACTCCAATTGTTGCACAGAATCCTTTAGCTGCAACTAATTTAACAAAACATATTTTAGAACACGTTAGATTAAAATCAGAAGAGATGACAGAGGCAGAGTTGTTTAAGCAATTTGGTGAAAATTATAAAAATGCAGTTTCACCAATAGAAAAAGAGTCTAGAGTAGCTAAAATGGTTGTACAGAATATGCAACAATTACGAGAAGCCTCTAATCAGTTGTCTGGTGTAGGGCAACCTGACCCAATAGTTCAGCTAAAAGAGAAAGAATTACAACTTAGAGCACAGGATACTCAAAGAAAAGCACAAGAAAGTGCTCAAAAAATTAATTTACAAGCTCAAGATATGCAAATGGATGCTCAACTTGCTCAAGAAAGGCTTCAAACAACTAGAGATATAGCTGATGAAAAAGCAACTATTGCTAGGGAAAGAGTTGACCAAGAAGAAAGAAAGCAAATAAGAGACAATAAAGGAGAAAATTGAACGTAGATCGATTACTAAAGTACATAAAACAAAGAAAAAAGGAAATATCAGAGGTAATGGTTGGTGGTGGCCTAAAAAATATAGAACATTATCAAAGATTACTAGGCAATTTAGATGAACTTACGTCTATTGAAGAAAAAATTAAACAGACGCTAGATGAACATGAATAAAATCATGCAATACAGGAGAAATTATGGCAGAAATGACAGCTTTACAAAAAAAATGGGCAGATGATCGCAAAGAAACTCTTCCCGATGTAGAAAAAACTACAAAATTAGACCCTAAAAACTTAGATGAGTCTCTTTTAGAAAGAATACCAAAGCCAACTGGTTGGAGAATGGTTGTTTTGCCGTTTAGACCACCAAAAAAAACAAAAGGCGGCCTTTATTTAGCGGAAAAAGCAGTAGAAAAACAACAAGTTGCTACTGTGTGCGGATATGTTCTTGAAACAGGTCCTTTAGCGTACTATGATCAAGAAAAATTTCCACACGGGGCATGGTGTAAAAAGGGAGATTGGGTAGTTTTTGCTCGATATGCGGGTGCTCGTATTAACATTGAAGACGGTGAAATACGCATTTTAAATGATGACGAAATTTTGGCTACTATAAAGGATCCAGAAGACGTTATCCACATGGTTTAAAAGGAGATTTCCATGCAAGAACAAATAGAAGAAACACAAATTGAAGTTCCTTTAACAGAGGAAGATAAAGAAACAGAGGTTCAAATACCTGACAATAAAAAATCTGAGCCAGATGTTGTAGAAGTAATTGAAGCGGAAGAACCGTTAGAAGAATCAAAAAAAGACTCTTCTGAGGATCAAAATGAAGAACATGAGCAGTATAGTGCGAAAGTAAAAAAACGCATTGATAAAATGACAGCAAAACTTCGTGAAGCAGAAAGAAGAGAACAAGCTGCTGTAGAATATGCTCAAAATGTTCAAACTCATTTAGATCAAGAACGAAAAAAGGCATCTGCTCTTGACAATAGCTATTTGACTGAAAGTGAGGGAAGAATAGAGTCTCAATTAGCGATTGTAGAAGCTAATTTACAAAATGCTGTGAACAATGGGGATGGCAAAGCTGCTGTAGAGGCTCAAAAAGTTTTAGCTCAACTTGTTTATCAAAAAGAAAAACTTGAGAATGATAAGAAACAAAGAAAAGTTCAACAGGAAGAAAAAATTGAAAAACCTGTTACACAACAACCCCAACAACAAAGAATTGATCCTAAGGCACGAAAATGGGCTGAAGATAACGAATGGTTTGGTGAAGATAGAGTTATGACTTCTGGTGCTATGGAAATTCACAGTCAATTAAGCTCAGAGGGGTTTGACTTAACATCTAATGAGTATTATGATGAATTAAATCGGAGGATTCGTAAAGAATTTCCGCACAAATTTAAAAAACAGGCGGATACTAGCAACGTCCCAAGTGTCGCACCTGCTACGAGAAGTAATAAAACTGGACGCACGAGATCAATAAAACTCACTCAAAGTGAAGTTAGTATTGCAAGACGATTAGGTGTTCCTTTGGAAGAATATGCAAAATATGTTAGGAGGTCGTAATGACTGCTTTAAATAAAAAAAGTCGTGGCAGCGAGACACGCTCAAATAAACTTCGTAAAAAAGCATGGGTACGTCCTTCAAGGCTAGATACTCCACCCGCTCCTCCAGGGTATAAGCACAGATGGCTTCGTGCTGAATCTGGCGGTAGAGAAGATAGAATGAACGTGGCTGCAAAGTTACGAGAAGGATATGAATTGGTTAGAGCAGAAGATAATCCAGAATTTGTCGTTCCTACTATGGACGATGGAAGACACGCGGGAGTTTGTGCCGTGGGAGGACTTGTGTTAGCCAAGATTCCTGAAGAGATGGCAGATCAAAGAAATGCATATTATCAACAAAGAACCCAAGACCAAATTTCGGCTGTTGACAATGATTTATTAAAAGCCAATGCACATGGTTCAATGGTAATTGATAAACCAAACCGACAGTCTCGTACAACTTTCGGAAGCCCTGAGGCGGAAGAAAATTAATTAAAAGGATAAATAATGGCTAATGTCGATAAAGCCTCTGGTCTTCGTGCTCTAGGCAACCTTTCTGCAACTGGTTCTCAGAAGCAGTTTGGTTATCAGATAGCGGACAACCAAGCAGGGGCTATTTTTCAAGGTGACCTTGTTACCTTAAAGGACGGCTTTATTCTCCAATTTGACCCATCATCGCATACTGCGGCTGTTGGAGTTTTTAATGGAGTTTTTTACACCGACCCTACAACAGGTAAACCTACTTTCAAAAATTTCTATCCAGGTTCTGTGAATATTACTACAGGTACTATTCAGGCAGATGTTCTTGACGATCCAAATCAATTGTTTGTTATTCAATCTGATGAGGACATTGTTCAAGCTGACTTTGGTAAAAATGCTGATGTAACAGTTGGTACAGGAAGCACAACTACTGGAGTTTCTGCTATGGAGCTTGATTCTTCAACAATCGCAACAACCGCAGCACTAAACCTAAAACTGGTTGGTATTTATGATACTCCAGGGAACGCTTTAGGTAATTTTTGTGAGGTTGTAGTTAAAATCAATGAACACTTGTACGGTAGTGCTGGTGTTGCAGGTCAATAAGGAGTTAGACAATGGCAATTTCTAGATCACAACTAGTCAAGGAGCTTGAGCCAGGTCTTAATGCTCTTTTTGGACTAGAATATTCAAACTACGAAAATGAACACGCTGAGATTTATGATACAGAGACATCTGACCGTGCTTTTGAAGAAGAGGTAATGCTTTCAGGTTTCGGTGAAGCTCCTGTAAAAACAGAGGGTGCTGGTGTCTCTTTTGATGCTGCACAAGAAGTTTATACAGCTAGATATTCACACGAAACAATTGCTTTAGCATTTTCTTTAACAGAAGAGGCAATTGAAGATAATCTGTATGATAAGCTTTCTGGTCGTTATACTAAGGCTCTTGCTAGAAGTATGGCAACGACAAAGCAAATTAAAGCAGCTAATGTTCTTAATAACGCTTTCACCACTTCTACTGGTGGCGATGGAGTAGCTCTTCTTTCTACAGCACACCCAACATTGGGTGGAGCTAACTTAGCGAATAAATTGACTACTGACGCAGATTTAAATGAAACCTCTCTTGAGCAATCTCTTATTGATATTGCTGCATTTACAGATGAGCGTGGACTTAAAATCGCTGTCAGGGGTTTAAAGTTAATTATTCCTAAGGAACTTCAGTTTACTGCTGATAGAATTTTAGAGTCTACTTTAAGACCAGGAACGGCTGATAATGACATTAACGCTACTCGTAACATGGGAATGCTCCCACAAGGGTATACGGTAAATCATTATCTTAATGATCCTGATGCGTTTTTCATTAAAACCGATTCTCCAAATGGAATGAAGATGTTTCAACGAGTCGGTATTAAAACTGCCTTTGAGGGTGATTTTGATACTGGTAATGTTCGTTACAAAGCTCGTGAAAGATATTCATTTGGTTTCTCAGATCCTAGAGGAATGTTTGGTAGTCAAGGTGCTTAATTGGGTTGGGGGCTTTTGCCCCCTTTCCTTTTTTTGGAGATACAAATGGATATAATTTTTAAAGTTTGGGAGTCTTGGGCAAAACAAACTTCTGAAACAACTAAAAATGTTATAGACGCTAATGCGGCAATAGCAAAAAGTATGGTTGAATACTCACAAAAGCCTTATACTTGGTTAAAAGAAACTATTAAAAAATAACTAGGGTTAATTAGTCATACATACTGACCTAGCAGACATATTAGAGATTGTATGACGAGTGCTAATACACGGAGAAACAAATGGCAACAACAACATTTTCAGGTCCAGTAAAAGCTGGAACAATTAAAAATACTACAGGAACTACTGTAGGCACTAACATTACCAACGTAGGTTCAGTTGTAATGGCTCAGTCTGTTGTGATAGATATTATCGGAGCAGATGCTCTTAATCAAAGAGTAGCTATTCTTCCTGCAAATTCACAAGTTGTGGATGTAATTTTAAATGTAACTACAGTCAACAATGATTCTGGTACAGCTACTGTTGCAGTAGGAACTTCTGCTGATGCAGATGCTTTTATTCCTGCTACTAACGTAAAAGCTTTAGGAACAACTCGTGGAACTTTGGATACAGAAGCTACTGATGTAGGTACTACCGACTTAGAAGTTATGGCCGATTTTGTGGCTGGAACAGAAGACGGTTCAACTGGTGCTGCTACGGTAACTGTTTTATACATTCAAAATAACAACCTCTCATAAGGAGCAGGTCATGGGTTATCTTTCTGACGCAAGAGCGGTTACTACGATTAGCGGTTCAGCTTCTATATCAGGGAGGGTCAGGTTAACTGGTTTGTATTTTACAAGCAAAGCTAGTGCTGCCATGACTTTTTTAAATGGGTCTGCGGAAGGTGCAAACCTTCTGACGATTTCATCTTCTGGGGGAGCTTCAGGTTCTGAGACACTTAACATACCTAACCAGGGTATATTGTTCTCAGACGGCATTTTAGTAACAGCTTCTACAGCTAGTAATATTCCAAGTTTGACGATTTTTTACGAAGCTTAAAATGGCTGAGAGAAAAAGCAGAGGCATGGGAATTAAAACTTCTGTGAAATCTGGTAATTTTCGCTCTACGAAGAGTGGAGCGGGAATGACTAAAAAAGGAGTAGCAGCATATCGTAGAGCCAATCCTGGTTCTAAACTTAAAACCGCAGTAACAGGAAAAGTTAAAAAAGGCTCTAAAGATGCAAAAAGACGCAAATCTTTTTGTGCGAGATCTGCTGGACAAATGAAAAAATTTCCAAAAGCTGCTAAAAATCCGAATAGCCGTTTACGACAAGCTAGAAGAAGGTGGAAATGCTAATGGAAAAAGAAGATATACAGAGAGTCTTTGGTAAAGATATAAACAGCAAAGTTGCTGTTCAAGGTAATGAGATAAAACATATGCAACAAGATATGGATGATATGAAAGCTGATATAGAAGAAATTAAAAAGTCTTTAGTTGAAATTCATGCTGTATTATCAGAAGCTAAAGGTGGATGGAAAACATTGATGTGGGCAGCAGGCGCAGGAAGTGCCATAACTGCTTTTTTAATTATGCTTCAACAATTTTTTTGGGGAAAGTAAAATGACTAAAGAAGATAAAGAGCGAGAGCGTAGAGAACGTGAAAACCGCAAAAGAAGGAGTGAGTTAAAGGGAGGCAGATTGTCAGATACTGTTCGTAAAAGAATGTTGGCTGAAGATCCTGATGCACATGAAAGAGATTTTCCTAAAAAATATATGGAAACTAGGAAAAAAATATCTAACCAAAAAGGTAGTGGTCCAAAAGGTAGTGGTCCAAAAGGTAGTGGTCCAAGAGGTGGTGGTGGTTTAGGTGGCGCAGGTGCTGGAGGTATAGGACCTTTAAAATTAATAAAACCTCCTTATAAAAAAATGAAAAATGGCGGAGAAGTCGTAGCAAAGAAATCTAAGAAAAAGGGTAGACGAGGTATGGGAGCCGCTACTCGAGGTGGAGGATCGGTAGCGTAATGGGAGCCCCTAAAATTCCTTTAATAGCTCGTAAAGTGTTGGGTGGAGGTAATGTTGCTCAACTTATAAAAGAGGGCAAGTCTGTTAAAGAAATAATGAAACTTGCTAGAGATAGAATGGGAACAAAGTTTGATTACTCGGAGTTTACTAAAGGAATTAAAAAGAAAAGAAGAGTAGGTGTCAATAAAAAAGTTAGAAAAGAGAAAAAAGAAGACGCAATAAACAGAGCAAAAGTAAACGCGGCTAAGAAAAAACAAAGAATGGAAGAACTTTTTCCTGAAATAGATGAGTTTGATCATCCCCTTGGAATTGATGATATAACTGATATTGGTTTAAAAGACGGTGGGTTAGTTTGTAAAAAACCCAGAAAGAAAGGCAGACGAGGTATGGGTGCTGCCACTAGAGGCGGAGGAGCAATTACATAATGACTGTTAAAAAGAAAAATACTACTAAGAAAAAATCGGGTTCTAAACCTACGAATCCATCTTTATATGCTCGTGTAAAAGCAGAAACAAAACGCAAATTCGATGTTTATCCATCAGCTTACGCTAATGCTTATTTAGTAAAAACATACAAGAAAAGAGGGGGAGGCTACGCATAATGTCCCTTAAAGAATGGTTTGGTAAAGGTTCTAAAGGAGATTGGGTAGATATCGGAGCTCCTAAAAAAAAAGGGAAATATCAAGCCTGTGGACGCAAGTCAACCAAGAAAAGCAAACGTGGTTATCCGAAATGTGTGCCAAGAGCAAAAGCAAAATCAATGACTGCGGCACAAAGAAAGTCAGCAGTACAAAGAAAAAGAGCTGCTGGAAATCCTGGTGGTAAACCTAGAAATGTAGCAACAATTGTTAAAAATAAAAGGAGAAAAACATGAACGTAAGTCCAAGAAAAAGAATGGCTATGGGAACAAAAATGGCTAAAGGAAAAGCTAAGGGTGGTCCTGTGAAGACTAAAATGGCTAAGGGTGGTTCTGTTAAAAAAATGATGGGTGGTGGCATGATGAAAAAAGGTTACGCTAAAGGTGGTGCAGTAAGAAGAAAGATGGGTTAATGGCTTATCTTATAAGCAATATTCCATACACTAAGGTTTGGATTAGAAAAGAATTTACACATGGACATCAAAAATACCACGGTGAGTTTGTTCACGGATTGGCGGTGGCTGTTACAACAATGCCAGACCGATGTCTCAGCTTCCAAATTATCTTTACAGGATGTGAAACGGATGAAACAGAGGAACCTAACATTACTGGAGGGGCAATGTGGGCTAGAATGCCAATCACAGCCCTCTGTGGGGACATCACATTCAATGATTGGCCTGAAAGAATGGAAACACACCTTGCTCAACCGTGGGATTGTCCATCGCATCACCACACAATTTTGGAACTTCAGAGGTGTAAACCATCTCCCTGGTTATGTAAGATTGACGGAGATTTCTATAGTGGACGGTATTTATTCACTATCGACTATACCGAAAGTGAAATCGCAGATTGTCCAGCCCAGCACAAGCAGAGTCATGTTATTGTGTTAACTGAAGGAAAATGGGAAGGCAATATGGTCGCTTTACCGAACAACAGGGTTAGAGTTACTTCCCCTGCATTATGGGCTACTGGAGAAGGTGCTCCAGACTTTCGCCCTAGTCAACATACGCATTGTGCAGAACAGGATGACAGTTACATGGATCCTGATGTAACATTTAATAATCTCTATAGTGAGGAAGAAAATGGCAATCTCAAGAAAACAAATGCCAAAACAACTAAAAGGAAACAGAAAGCCAATACCAAAAGGAAATAAAGGTTTGGCTAAATTAAAAAAAGTAGCTCCTCAAGTTGTTGCTAAAATGGGTTACAAAAAAGGTGGTCTTGCGGCTAGTTTAAAAAAACTTAAAAGATCACAAGGTTCTTCAATTGAGGGAGAGATAAGTCCTCGCATGAAAAGAAGAATAGACCAAAAAATAAAAGAAGAAAAAGAAAAAAACAAAAATGTAAGCGGAAAAACAGGAAAGCAAGGCAGGCAAGGTAAACAACGTACTCCTATTACACCTGATTCGCCCCAACCAAGAGAAGTTCCACCTAGAAAACCTCGTTTTCCAAGAACAACACCTCGTGGAAGAAGAGTAGGTAGACCAAAAGGAAGGGTGTATAACATCTAATGGCTACTTCAAATACAACTACTTTTAATTTAAATGTTGATGATGCTATAGAAGAAGCATATGAGCGTTGCGGTATGCGTATGACTGCTGGATATCAATTAAGCTCTGCAAGACGTTCTTTAAATCTTTTATTTTTAGAATGGGCAAACAGAGGATTAAATTTGTGGACAATTGAACAAGCAAATTTAAGTTTAGTTGCATCTACAAATAACTACAACTTAGATACTGATGTGGTTAATGTTTTGACAGCGGTAGTTAATGATACAAACGATATTGCAATTGATCGAATAAGTAGGGCTGAATATTTAAATTTACCAAATAAGTCTACAACTGGTAGACCTGCACAGTATTATGTTGAGAGAACAAATGTTCCTAAGATTTATGTATATCCTACTCCAGACAAAGCATATACATTTAAATACTATAGAATTAGACGTATACAAGACTCTGGAGATTATACAAACACGTTAGATGTTAATTTTAGGTTTCTCCCTTGCTTATCGGCAGGACTAGCGTATTATTTATCTTTAAAATTTGCTCCAGATAGAACTCAAGTTTTAAAAAGTTTATATGAAGAGGAGTTTACTCGAGCAGCTGCAGAGGATAGAGATACTGCTAGTGTTAGTTTTGTTCCTCAGGTAGTGTCATAAGATGTCTGGATATGCTTCAGGAAAATATGCATACGGACTATGTGATGTTTGTGGGCAGAGATATTTTTATCAAGATTTAAAAAAGAACTGGAAAGGTTTTAAAGTTTGCCCTGAAGATTATGAACCAAAGGAACCACAACTAGAGCCTTTAAATTTTAGATCAGATGCAATTGCTTTATTTGAGCCAAGACCTGATATAGAAGAAAAATTAGAAGTTTTTGTGGGGGGAACTGGAGACAGTACTTTTGAATCTGATGGTATGGAGCCTTCTCCTATATCTAAAGATATAGTGGCTTCCGCAACAGTCGGAACAGTAACGGTGGTGATAACATGAATTATAGTGAACTATTAACAAACGTAAGAAATTATACAGAGGTAGATAGTAACGTATTTACAGATGCTGTTATTGATACTTTTATAACATTAGCTGAGAATAAAATTCTTAGAGAAATTGACTTAGATGTATTTAAAAGAGAAGCAACAGCTAATATGACAACTGGAAATAGATTTCTAGCTACACCTACAGATATTTTAACTCATCGCTACATTATGATAACAGATGGTAACGGTGATCAAGTTTTTTTAGAGTTTAGAGATCAATCTTTTATGGAAGAGTATTGGCCTAATTTTTCTAATACTTCTACTCCTAAATATTGTTCAGTTTTTGATTCTGATACTTTTTATATTGCACCAACTCCAGATCAAGATTATTTAACTCAACTTGGATATATTGCAAGACCTGCACAGTTGTCTTCTACAAATACAACTACATGGATAAGCACAAATGCTCCAGAGGCGTTGCTTTATGCGGTGCTAATTCAAGCTCATAGTTATTTAAAAGGACCTATAGATATGTTGCAATTTTTTCAACAAAGCTATACTCAGGCTTTACAAGGCTTGGGAGTTGAGCAACAAGGTAGAAGAAGGAGAGATGAATACAGAGATGGAACTTTACGAATTCCATTAAAATCTGTTTCGCCTGGTCCATAAGTGTTGTAAAATCTAACTTTAAGAGGATTTTTATGTTTGAGATTAAAATGGGTACTCTTTTACAACCTATAGTCAAAACCAGTAAAGATGGAGGTCTTTCTATGGAGGATTTGACAGAAGCTTGTGTTAGTAAAATATTATCTGTATCTGAAACTGCTCCTCCTGAAATACGAGAACAAGCTAAATTTTTTCAAGACAAGTTACAACAAGTTATTTTTAATTATTTAAACCAAGCAGCACAATCGCAAAAAGATACTTGTGTTCAAGTATGCGTTAAGGCAGGAGAGCAAAAGGCTGCTAACATTTTAAGGAGGCTATAATGGCTATTACTCAAGCAATGTGCTCTAGTTTCAAACAAGAGTTATTAGTAGGCACACATAATTTTACAAACAGTTCTGGAAACACTTTTAAACTAGCGTTATTTACAAGTTCTGCTAGTTTAGGTGCTGCTACTACAGCTTATTCATCATCTAATGAAGCTAGTGGAACTAATTACTCAGCAGGAGGAAATACATTAGTTAATCAGACACCTACTTTGGATAGCACGACAGCTATTACTGATTTTTCAGATAGTTCATGGAGTAGTTCTACTATAACAGCCAGAGGAGGTTTAATTTATAACTCTTCTGCTAGTAATAAAGCAGTAGCTGTTCTTGATTTTGGATCAGATAAATCTTCTTCAAATGGCACATTTAGCGTTATTTTTCCAGCACCAGCGGCTTCTACTGCAATTATTCGCATAGCGTAACGGAGAAAAGTTATGGCTTTAATTCAAGCTGATCGAGTAAAAGAAACTACTACTACGACTAGTACGGGTTCTTACACTTTAGCAGGGGCTGAAACGGGTTTTCGGTCTTTTAATACTGGTGTAGGGGCAAATAATACTTGTTACTATGTTTGTACAGATGGCACAGATTACGAGATTGGTTTAGGAACATTGTCGAACTCCACAACTTTAGCTAGAACAACTATCTTTACCTCATCTAACTCTAACAATGCAGTTAGTTGGGGTGCTGGTAGTAAAGATATTTTTGTAACGTATCCTGCTAGTAAAGCTGTGCCTAAAGGAAGAAGTGTGGGTCTAAGTTTAATTTTTGGAGGGTAAGAAATGACTGCACCGAATATCGTAGATGTAGGCACAATAACTGGTAAAACTAATTATTTTGCTTTATCTAGTACAAATGCAACAGTTATAGCAACTAATACTGCATCTAGCGGAAAAGTTTTTAAAGTAAATAGTCTAGTAGTAGCTAACGTAGACGGAGCTACTGCTGCTGATATAACCATTACAGTTAACTCTGCCGATGATGGGGCAGGTACTGCTTACGCATTAGCAAAAACTATATCTGTTCCAGCAGATGCCTCTTTAATTGTAATAGACAAGTCTACTGCTGTTTATCTTGAAGAAGACAGATCTATAGTTGCTACTGCTGGTTCTGCTAATGATTTAGAAATTGTAATAAGTTATGAAGAGATCAGTTAATGAGCGACAGATATCCAGGAGGAGTTCTTTCAACAGAAGGAGCAACAGCTAGTTTAACTTCTGCTACAGGAATGTGGACATTAGCCCAGCAACTGGGCTATAAGGCATTGAATGTTTGGCCTTTATCCTCTGTATTTGTTACTCAAACCTTTACCGCTACTGGTACATCATCTTTCAAGGCTCCTGTTGGAGTCACCTCGATAGAATATCTCGTTGTCGCTGGAGGTGGATCGGGAGGTGATAATGGTGGCGGAGGTGGCGGAGCAGGAGGCTTTAGAACTGGAACTGCGACTGTATCCCCTGGCACAGAATATCAAATAACTATCGGGGGTGGTGGAGCTAGTGCAACAAATAATGGAAATGATTCTGAAATTGATAACATAGGGAGTGGAACTGTTACCTCTACTGGTGGAGGAGGTGGAGGCAGTTCTGGTCCTGATTCACCAAATTATGCTGGATATGATGGAGGTTCTGGTGGCGGAGCACAACAAAGTGCAAGTTCTGGAAGAAATGGGTCTGGCACAGTAGGTCAAGGAAATGATGGTGGTGATGGAGTAGGAGGTGGCTCTGTTTCTGGTGCAGGAGGTGGTGGTGCAGGAGAGGCTGGCACAAATGCTGGCGGTCCAGGACACGGAGGATCTGGTTCTATTTCATCATTAATAGGAGTAGCAACTACTTATGCTGGAGGAGGAGGAGGAGGTTTTTCTACAGCAGGAAATGGGGGCTCTGGCGGGGGTGGAGATGGTGGTGACGGAAATAACAATGGAACATCAGGAAATGCTAATACTGGTGGTGGTGCTGGCGGAGGAGGTGGTTCAAATGGTCGAGGCGGGGCAGGTGGCTCTGGAATCGTGATCATTCGTTATAATCTTCCGATAGCAAATGCTATTGAATTTACAAAAACACAAAACTGGGTTTGCCCTACTGGTATAACTTCTGTGGATTTTTTAGTTGTTGCAGGAGGTGGAGGGGGTGGATCAAATGCCGCTGGAGGAGGTGGAGCGGGCGGCTTTAGAACAGGAACTCAACACTCTGTTATAGAAGGCAGTACATATACAATTACAATAGGTGCAGGTGGAGCAAAGGGAGCTAGTTCTTCTGGTTCAACAGGCTCTAATGGAGAAGACTCTTCTTTTTCTAGCATAGTATCTACTGGAGGTGGAGGTGGTGGGGGAAGCGTTCCAGGTGTAGCTCCAGGTAGTTCAGGAGGTTCAGGAGGAGGCGGTGGAGCATATGCAGGACAAGGAGGAAGTGGAACTGCCTCACAAGGAAATGATGGTGGTGATGGTGCAGCAAACCCAAATCTAGGTGCAGGGGGAGGTGGAGGTGCAGGTAGTGTGGGTTCAGATGGTTCTGGAGGAACTGGAGGTGCTGGGGGAACAGGATCAACTTCTTCTCTTTCAGGAAGTGATGTGACATATGCAATTGGGGGAACAGGATCAACTACAGCTTCTTCAGGTTTATCTAATAGAGGTAACGGAGGAACTGGTGGAACAGGTGGTAATTTTGGTGCGGCAGGAGGCTCTGGAATCGTGATACTCAAGTTAAGGACAGATTAATGACAAAAATTTACAGATTTACAGGGGTTGATATTGCGGTTCATTTACTTAGGCCAGATGCCAGATGGGAGTTAAGTTCTGAAAATGGTGGTTTACATTTTTCAAGGTGGGAAGATGAAAGACCTTGCCCTACAATAAAAGAAATACAAAAGGTTCAACAGCTAATGAAAGAAGTAGAAGATAAAATACCTACTGTTTGGAAAAAAGCTCAAGTACAACAAATACACAAAGAACAAGGAGGTTAAAGTGGCTCATTTTGCAGAATTAGATTCTAACAATATTGTTCTAAGAGTTGTCGTTGTAGGTAACGAAGATACTGCGGATGCAAAAGGCGTTGAAAAAGAATCTATCGGTCAAGCACATTTAGAAAAAGTTTTAGGTGGCACATGGAAGCAAACAAGTTATAACGCAAAGATTCGTAAACATTATGCAGGAAAAGGATTTACTTACGATGCTTCTCGTGATGCTTTTATAGCACCTAAACCATTTAACTCATGGGTTTTGAATAATGATACTTGTGTGTGGGAAGCACCAAAAGCATATCCTACAGACGGTGGAATTTATCAATGGAATGAAGAAAAGTTAGATTGGATTCTTCAGGAGGTAGACTTGAATGTTTCTTTAACAGGAGTTCAAGTATCTGCACAAGTTTCTTCTATGTTTACAATTGAGCCTACGGATATTGAAGTTAGCGTGGAAGGTAGTTCTTTACAAACGCATTTAAGTTTTAGTGCTAGTAATGTGAGCATTACATAATGAGTATGCGAAAAAAATATTCAGGAAGTGTTGTTAGGGCAAATCCTGTTGTTCCAACAGAGGATTCAGCATCAGGTATTTGGACGTTAGATCAACAAAACCAAAATCAAAAAAGAGGCACATGGCCTTTTGTTGGTGATCCGAACTTCAAAGATACCGTTTTACTTTTACATGGTGATACGAGTCAAACACCTTCTAGTGAAAGTCAATCCGCAGATAACCAAGAGGTTCGTTTAATTGGAGATGCGAAAGCAACTAATTGGAATCCTTTTAATTTGCCAGAAGGGTATTGGAGTGTTGCTTTTGATGGGTCTTCTCATATTGATGGTACATTGTCTTCTGCGATTGGCACAGGTGATATGACAGTAGAGTTTTGGTTTAATCCTACAAGTTTTTATAATTACATTGCCATGTTTGCCATAAGTGCAGGAAGCAATAGAGGTGCTGGATTTAATATAGGAACAGAAAGTACTAATTCTGGACAATTAAAATTTGTTGATACAGGGTTAGGCTCTAATCTTACAGTTAATAGTCAACTTGAATTAGGTGTATGGAAGCATATTGCTTGTACTAGATCAGGAACTACGGTTCGACTTTTTGTTAATGGAACTGAAGTGGGTTCTTATACTGATGGTCAAAACTGGACAGGCACAAGTTTTGCTGTGGGGGGTAGATCTGATGATGGAACAGAAGAGTGTACAGGTTACATAGCTAATTTAAATCTTGTGATCGGTACTGCAAAGTATACAACCAGCTTTTCTAAACCAACTTTTCCAATCACGGCTCATGTAAATACAAAGTTACTTACTTGCCAATCAAACAGCTTTGTAGATAAATCAGTAGATTCAAGAAGTATATCTTTAGATGGCACACCAAGAGTAGAAACATTCTCACCTTTCTCATACACACCAATTGCTGTTGAAAATAATTACGGTAGTTATTATTTTGATGGTAGCACTACACAGGTTGCTTATCCCTCAAATGTGAACGAGTTTACCTTTGGAACAGGAGATTTTCATTATGAGTTTTGGCTATACCCTACTGGTGGTTCTGGAGCTCAAAGAACTTTAATAGGAAGAGATAGCACAGGTGATGCTAACATTAATTATATTTATCTAACCACTGGAAATCATTTTAACTGGTATTTAACTGGTTCTATAAATTTAGGTAGTTCGACACTTATACATTTATATTCTTGGTATCACTTAGTGGTTTCTAGAAAAGATGGCACATTACGTTTGTTTGTAAACGGAGAGCAAAAAGCTTCTGCTGCAAATACAACAAGTATGATAGATCCTGTTCACACAACTATTGGTTCAGGAGATACTGATGGTACACAACATCCTTTTACTGGTTACATTTATAATGTAATTGTAAAGAGTAAAGGTGTAGATAGTGTTACCGTTCCAACAAAACCAACAGAACTAACTTTAACCGAAGGTGAGAACTCCGTTTACTTTGATGGTAGTGGGGATTATTTAAAATTAACTAATACTAATTTCACAGACTTTGATTTTGGAACTGGACCATTCTTAATTGAAGGTTGGATATATTACACTACTTTAGGAACTACAATACTTGGTCAAACTGGTTGGGGCAATGTTTTTCAAAGGAACATCACTAGCAATGTGTTTCAATTTTATCAAGCTGCTTCAGCAGGAGATAGTGGAGCTTATTGGATAACAGGAACGACAACTCTTCAGACATATAAATGGTATCATTTTGCTCTTCAAAGAGATAATTCTGGAAATTTAGATTTATGGGTTAATGGATCAAGAGATGCAACAAATACCACTTATGCTTCAACAGAAATGAAGTTTCATTCGGGTAAAGGTGATATAACAGTAGCTTATTGGAATGGTGGTGTTTCTGCTGGTGTAAATTACATTTCAAATTTAAGAATAAAAAATTCTGCTGTTTACACATCTGGAGCAACAATAACTGTTCCAACAGCACCCTCTCCAGCAACAACTGGAGTGTTACTGGCCTGTGCTTCTAGATACATTGAAGATAGATCTCCAGCGAACCATGATATAGCAGCGTATGGAAATGCTGTTGTTTCAGGATTTAATCCTTTTAATGAGGGATATTGGAGCGTTCATTTAGATAGCACTTCTGACAAGATTCAAGTGGCTACCGCATCAGCTTTACCTTCTGGTACAGCAGCTAGAACAATTGAGTTTTGGGCAAAGGTTTCAGGAGCTCCTGATAGCACACAATACTTTTTTGGTTATGGAAACAATTCTGCGGGCGGTAATTTTAGTTGGGCAAGAAATGGTTCTGGAAAATTCGCATTCTTTGGTTACAACGGATATGATTGGGATACAACAGTAGATGTTCCATTAACAAAATGGTTTCATGTAAGTTTAACCTATAATGGCTCGCAAATTAAATTTTATTTAGACGGAAGTTTAAGTCATACGCAGTCGTATAGTGGATCAACTGCTTCTGTTTCTAATTTATATATAAACCAAGAGGCTAGTGGATCTGGTTTTGCTTTTGCTAATTTAAAAATTAGCAATTTTATTATGTATTCTTCAGTAGTAAGAACAGGAGACTTTACAGCACCTACTGTTCCTGAAACAGATACAACAAACGTGGTTCTTTTAGTTGCTCAATCTAGTAGGCCCATAGATAACTCTTCTAACTCAAATACAGTTACTCTTACAGGGGCTACTATTGATGAAGACATCCCATTCACACTACCATCGAGACAAACAAAACTTCTTGCTGTACACAATAATCAAGATGTAAATAATAATTCTTTTCAAGATTCTTCTTTGTTAAAAAACTTTATTACTAGAACAGGGAACGTGGCTCAAGGTACGTTTAGTCCGTTTAGTGCGGAAGAGGGGTATTGGAGTTATTACTCAGATGGCGATGATGCTTTTACTGTTGCAGCATCGTCAGAGCATACATTAGATGCTGATTTTACCGTGGAATTTTTTGTGTATCCAATAGAAACTTTTGGTCATCACATTTATTTGAGTGCAATCAACGGTAGTGCTGATTTGCAAATTGGTTACAAGTCTGGAGATAGGTATTTACACGTTTGGTTAAGTGGTGGAGGTAACAAAATATTGGGAGCTTCATCAGCAAATTCTTTAATACGAAATCAATGGAATCATGTGGTATTTTGTAGATCAAGTGGAACCATTGCATTGCTGAGTAATGGTAATAGGCTCGACACCGCATCAGATACTCAAACTATGAATTTCTCAGGATTAAATATTGGAAGATATTCAAGTGGTGGCTATGATCAAATTCAATATATGTCTAATGTTCGTATTGTCAAAGGGTCTTGTGAGTATGATATATCTCAAACTACATATACTCAACCATCATCCCCACTAACAGCTATTACAAATACAAAATTACTTACTTTACAGAGTAACAGGTTTGTTGACAACTCTACTTCAGGTCATGTTTTGTCGGTTGTTAACACACCAAAAATAACGTCATTTGCACCCTTTGCACCTCGTAGATCGTACAGTAAAGAAGTGGTAGGGGGTAGTGCGTATTTTGATGGAACTGATGACAAGCTTACAGTGGCTTATGGGGAGAGTATTGGAGCAGGTGATTTTACTATCTCTGCATGGGTTTACAGAACATCTAGTGGAACATATCCTGTGATTTTAGATACAAGATCAAGTGATGCAGATACTAAACCAGTAATTTATACAGATGGTTCTAGCTTATATTATTATACTGCTGGAGGTATTCGTATTACTGGTTCTAGTGCAATTAACAATAATGAATGGATTTTTGTTAGATTAGTAAAAGAATCAAATGTTACAAAACTTTTTGTAAATGGAACGCAAGTTGGTAGTGATTATTCAGATAGTAATAACTATACGCCAACAAACGATTGGGAAATAGGTAGTAGGCATACTGATCAGCACTACTGGCCTGGATATATTTCAAACCTTCAAGTTGTTTTAACTGCTTTAGATGGAACTTCTGTGCCAACAGCACCTTTTACATCTGATGCAAACACAAGATTACTTCTAAACTCTACTGATGGTGCTGTGATAGACAACACAGGAAAAAATAATCTTGAGACAGTTAATGATGCAAAAGTATTTCCTTATACTAAAAAATTTGGTAACGGATCTATGTACTTTGATGGTACTGGTGATAAAATGATTCTCCCTCATTCTGAATTACAACAACTTAATACTGGGCAATTCACAGTAGAATTATTTGTATATTTTACTGCTACTGACGCCAGACAAGGATTTTTTGGGAATGATGGGGGTTGGTATTTTCAAATTTATGACGGTGAATTAGAATTTGCTCTAGGTGTTAGTGCGATTATAGAAAGAACATTTTCACATAGTCTTAATCAGTGGTATCACTTAGCTGCTACTAGGGATTCGTCAAATGATGTTCGTTTGTTCATTGATGGCACTCAACAAGGAGCAGTTGTAAATAGTACTGCTAACTTGCGTCATAATTCTAATGTATTTCATATTGGAAATATCGGTCCAAATACTACTAGACCTTTTAAAGGGGGGTATATGGATGAGATTAGAATAACCAAAGGTGTTGCTAGATACATTTCAGACTTTACCGCCCCAACTAGAGCGTTTAAAAATAGGTGATGAATGAACAATGGACCCAGTAACGATACTTTCAGCGGCCTCTTTGGCCTTCAATGGTGTCAAAAAAGCCATTCAGGTTGGAAGAGATATGGAAGATGTTTTCAAACAATTATCTGTTTGGAGTGGTCATGTTTCTGATTTACAAGAATGGATGGGTCAGGAAAGAAAGTTTAAAAAACCTACTCTATGGCAAAAACTAACGTGGGACAAAAGCGAAACCGCAGAGGCATTTGATGAACTTATTGCAAAAAAGAAAATTAAAGAGATGGAAGATGCAATCCGCCATGAATTTACCTGGGGAAAATTGCACCACTTGGGCATGGATGGGCCTTATGGCTACAAAGCCCTTATCAAGATCCGTAGAGAGATTAGAGAAAAACGCAAAAAAGAAGTATACAATCAGATGCGAAGAAGGAAGGCTTTCATTTATAACACAAAAATGGGAGTGGCAATTGGAACCCTTGTACTAATATTAATATGGATAAGTCATTTTTTATGGACAGCTATTATGGAAGCAAGTAAATGATTAGCATAGCTTTTTGGGTAGCTACTTTAGTCCCAAATGTAGGCCAGTACTATTGTAAGTTACAATGGGTAGAAAGAGAGTTGTGTTATTACTGGTGTGCTAATACTAGAAGAGGATTTAACTGGTTTGAATCAAAAACGGTAAACGGTTGTAAATTAAATAAATTGTTTTATAAAGTAGAAAAGGAAAAATCTAGTGCTTAATTTAATATCAGGGTTATTACCAATAGGCGAAAAGCTTGTAGACAAGCTGATCCCCGATCCACAGGCAAAACAGAAAGCTCTTCAACAGCTAAAAAAAATGGAACAAGACGGGAGTCTTAAACGCATGGAAGCTGAGTTTGCTGATAAAGATAGCGCAAGACAACGTGAGATGGCTATCTCTACCAGCGAACATAGTCCCTGGTTAAATAAAATTATTACCAGTTTACTCGCCCTTGGGATTGTAGGACTTGCTTTTTCTTTATTTGCTGTCATTTTATTTCTTGAGGTGACTCCTGCAAATAAAGATATTTTAATTTTCTTGTTAGGTAATTTGACCACGTTAGTCGGGTTGGTCTGTTCTTATTATTTTGGGAGTTCGGTAGGTAGTAAAGATAAAACTGAAGAAATAAAGGGGTTAATGAAAAAATGATGGATTGGAATATGAGCACTTATTTTACTCAATATGAGTTTAAATGTTCGCATACTGGACAATGTGACATGAACCCAGATTTTATAAGTAAATTAAACGAGCTCCGTACAGCTTATGGTAAGCCTATGAAGATAACCTCTGGTTACAGAAGTACAAGTCATCCAATAGAGCGGAAAAAACAAACTCCTGGAGCACACACTACAGGTCAAGCTGCTGATATAGCAGTATCAAGAGAAGATGCTTTTCACTTGTTATCTCTTGCACTATCAAAAGGTTTTACAGGGATAGGAATACAACAAAAGGGCTCAGGCCGCTTTATTCATTTAGACACTTTAGAAAATTCGGAGGGTAGACCCAGACCTACGATCTGGTCTTATTAATCAATGTCATATTCTAGTTCTCCTTACTCACAAGCTCCTTACTCCGCAGAGGGTCAACCTGCTGTTGATCCTAATGTATCTGTTGATGTTACAGGAGTAAATGCTACAGGAGCAGTAGGGACACTAACTGTAACAGGAGATGCTTCTATAACTCTAACTGGTTTAGCAGGAACAGGAGCAGTAGGAACAGTTACAGTTGGAGAAGGTGTTGGTGTAACTCTAACAGGTGTAGAAAATGGTCAGATTCGATATACCGTAACTGCGGTCACAGGAGCCTATGTTGTTGACGGTGTAAATAATCCTGCTCTTACTTTAACCAGAGGATTAACTTATTACTTTGATATAAACGCATCAGGACATCCTTTCTTTTTACAAACTGTAGCTGCTCCTTATAATTCTGGTTATTTATATAACACAGGGGTTACGAATAACGGTACACAGTCAGGCACATTGACATTTACTGTTCCATTTAATGCTCCAGATACTTTGTATTACGTTTGCCAGTATCACTCCAACATGGGCAATCAGATTAGCATTGTTGACCAAGTTGGTGATGTAACCGTAAACACAAGTTCGCTTCTTAATGTAACTGGAGTAAGTGGTACAGGTGCAGTTGGCGATGAAACAGTAAACTTTGGTTCATCTATTAACTTAACTGGAGTAAATGGTACAGGAGCGGTCGGAACTGTATCTATACCAAATGTAGGTATCTCTCTAACAGGGGTCAACGGAACAGGAGCCATTGGAGATGTAACAGTTGATGCAGGAGGTAATGTCACCGTTACTGTAACAGGGGTTACTGGAACAGGTGGTGTAGGAAGTGTTACCATTCCTAATGTAGGCTTTACTTTAACGGGAGTGGCAGGAACGGGTGCTGTAGGTACAGTAACCGCAGGAGAAGAAACAAATGTGGCAAGGCCAAGCGGTGTTCAAGCCACAGGAGCAATAGGTACAGTCACAGTTGGAGAGGGTATTGGTGTAACTCTAACGGGAGTGGCAGGAACAGGTGGTGTAGGAAGTGTGACAGTAGATATAGTTACACCTGTTAACGTAACAGGTGTAGTAGGAACAGGAGCGGTTGGAAACGTAACGATACAGTTTCAACAAGATGTTTTTGTTTCTGGAGTAGGTGCTATAGGGGCAATTGGTAATTTAACTATTTGGGATCCTGTAAACGATGCACAAAGTGCAACATGGACAAACGTAATTAATTAGAGGTTGAAAAATGGCTCAGACATATGAAGATGGTTTAAAACTTAGCCTCATCACTCCAGGAACAGAATCTGGAACGTGGGGAGGTATTACAAACAATAATATAAAACAAATCGTAAAAGGTATGGGAGGATACAAATCAGTTACTGTATCTGGTACTTCTGCTACGATTAGCACTAGCGATGATGTTTCTCAAGATTTAGATTTTAGACAGTTATATCTAAACATAACAGGATCGTCTTCTGGTGCGTTTACTTTAAATCTTCCTGCAATTCAAAAAGTATATATCGTTAAAAACGGTATAAACCATGCCATGACTGTAAAACTTACAGGAGAATCTGGTTCGGGAGTAACAATTGCACAAGGAAAAGTTGGTATTGTGTATCTTACAGGAACTAACGCTGTAGCTGCTTTTGATAGTTTTCCAGCTGCAAATCTTACAGGAACTATTCCTGTAGCTAGTGGCGGAACTGGTTTAACGTCTGTTACAAGCGGTGCTGTGTTAATTGGTAATGGAACAGGAGCTTTAACTGTAAGAGCAGGTGGATCCACAAATGATGTTCTCACATGGAATGGTAGTACTTGGGTTTCACAGGCTCCAGCGGCAGGAAGCGGAACAGTAACTTCTGTTAGTGGTTCTGGAACAGTAGATGGAATTACTTTAAGTGGAAGTTTTACAACCTCTGGAACTCTTACTTTAGGTGGTGGAATAAGTGGAGTTGTAAAAACTACTGGGTCTAGTACGCAGACTATAGAAAGTCCTTTACTATCTACCGCGGGATCTGGACAATATTACATGGGAAGCACTAGTTATGCGATAGGTCAGTCAGGTGGATCTGTTAGTATTTCTGCTAGTGGAATAGGGTATCAATTATCTAGTTCGTACAATTTATTTACTAGAACTTTAGTCAGTCAATCTTCTCCTGTTGATTTAGGATTGAATAATTCAAACAATGCTTTCGGAAGTTTGTATTACACAGGAAGTTTAACGGCAGTTTCTGATCAACGAGAAAAAAATAATATTGCAGATTCAGATTTAGGTTTAAGTTTTATAAATGCATTAACACCTAGAAAATATACAAAAAAATTTGGAGCTTCTGTTTTTCAAAAATTAGATGAAAACAATATTCCTGAGTATTCTATTAAAACAGGATCAAGACCTCACTATGGTCTAGTTGCTCAAGAAGTAAAACAAGTTATGACCGATCAATCTATTTCTGATTTTGGCGGTTGGAAAATACAAGATACTACGGATGCAAATTCTACACAGTTCTTAGCTTATGAAGAATTCATATCTCCAATGATAAAAGCAATACAAGAGCTTTCTGCGAAAGTCACTACACTTGAAGCGAAAGTAAAGGAGCTAGAGTCTAAGTAATGGGTTACTTTAAACTTTCTCTTAAACCAGGTATTGATAAACAGAACACCGAATATGGTGCTGAGGGAGGATGGATTGATTGTGATAATGTTCGCTTTCGATATGCCTTACCAGAAAAGATAGGAGGTTGGACAGAGTTTCAATCAACTAGTGGCACAGCTACCTACTTAATTGGAATGGCTAGTAATTCTCATACATGGAATGGTTTAGATGGTTCACCTTATTTAGCAATAGGTACAGATAGAAAATTATATGTAAATTATCAAAACGCATACTACGATATTACTCCATTACGATCAGAGAATAATTCTTTAAGTAATGCTTTTACAACAACATCTGGAAGCACAACTGTAACTGTAAACGATACTGGTCATGGTGCTGTTCAAGGAGATTTTGTAACTTTATCTAGCACATCAGGTACTCCTGGTGGTATAGCAAACGCTAGTCTTCAAGGTGAATTTGAAATTCAACAAATTACAAATGTAAACGCATATATAATTCTTGCTGCAGCAACAGCTAGTTCTACAGCGACAACAGGAACAACTACTGCGGATTATCAAATTAATGTTGGTTCTTCTGTAAATTACTCTGATTACGGTTTTGGAGTAGGAACCTGGAATGAAGACGCATGGGGAACTGCTCGTTCTGGGGGTTCTGGCGGTATTCAATTAAGTTCTAGAATATGGCAGTTTGACACTTTTGGAGAAGATTTACTTTGTCAACTACAAGACGGAAAAATATTTAAATGGGATACATCGGTAGGAACAGGGACAAGAGCAACTTTAGTTACAAACGCTCCAACTAAAAGTGCTTTTTCAATTGTATCTACCCCTGACAGACATTTGGTTATGTTAGGAACAGAAGCAACTATTGGTTCATCAGGAACTCAGGATCCAATGTTTGTTAGATTTTCTAATCAAGAAGATATAAATACATTTGTAGAGACTGCTGAAAATACCGCAGGAGGTCAAAGACTAACTGATGGAAATAAAATTGTTACAGCGGTTCGATCTAGAAATCAAATTTTAATTTTAACGGATACATCTTTACATGGTATGCAGTTTGTAGGAACTCCATTTACTTTTGGATTCACTCAGTTAGGAGCTAACTGTGGTTGTGTTGGAGCTCATGCGGCAGCGGATGTAAACGGGTTAACTTTTTGGATGGGTACGGAAGCTTTCTTTGCATTTGATGGCACGGTGAAAAAACTACCATGTACTGTTCAAGATTATGTTTTTGATGACATTAATTTATTTCAAAAGAATAAATTCTTTGTAGGAATAAACTCTCAGTTTAATGAGTTAACTTGGTGGTATTGTTCTGCAAACGCAGAGCAAATTGATAGAGCAGTTACATTTAATTATTTAGAAAATGTTTGGCATATAAATTCATCTATACATAGAACGACATGGGCAGATGTTGGTACTTTTAATAAACCAATAGCTTGTGAGTTTTTCCCAGAAAATAATTCTGCATATACAGTATCAACTATAAATGGTTTGACTGCTGGAAGAACTTTGGTGTATGAACACGAAAGTGGTGTAGATGCAAACGGTTCTGCTATGAGTTGTTTTTTACAATCAGGATATTTTGATATTGGTGATGGTGATGAAATGATGTTTATGAGAAAATTTATTCCTGACTTTAAAGATCAAGTTGGAGATATAAACGTAAATTTATTTCTACGATCTTACCCAGAAGCAGATGCAACAAACAGTAGTCTTGACCCATACGTTGTTACAACGACAACAACTAAAATAGATACTCGAGCAAGAGGAAGACAAATATCTTTAAAGATTGAAAGTAGTTCTGCATCTTCAACATGGAGATATGGAACATTAAGAGTTGATGTACAACCAGATGGAAAACGATGAGTAAAATTGTAAATGTTAGATTACCAAATGCTGTTGGAGGAGATTATAGCCCTCAACAATTTGATCAGCTTGTTCGTTCTTTAGAACAAATTGTTTTACAACTTAACTCTTCTTACACTCCTACTGTCACAGAAAACAGAGATCAAGCACAAACTTGGTTTTTAGGGGGATAAATGGCTAACTCATACAGAAGATTTTTTCACAAAAATGTGGCTACAGGGTCAACAACTACGGTTATGACTGTTCCTGCTGCAACAACTGCAATTGTTAAATCTGCGATTGTAGAGAACAAAAACTCAAGTAACAACGAATTTAAAATGATTGCAGGATTAGATAGTAATGCTTCTGATATTACTTTATCTACTACAACTGTTTCTACTTTGACGGCTGTTGACCTGTTGGTAGGTGGTGCAAGTGCCTTTGGAGGAAGCGGTGCAAAAGGTCCCGTGATCCTTGAGGCAAATGACACGTTGAAGTTTCAAGCTAGTCAGGCTAGTGGAAATGTAATAATAAGTGTTTTACTAGTAGACAGAAACTAATGTTTTATAGGATAATCTATAGGTATGTAATCACGTTCTTTCATAACGTGCAGCCTATTGGACAACAAAAGAGAGGAATGTAATGGAAGAGGGGATTATGGGGCTTAACCCTCAAATGGGAATGCCTCAAACACAGAACATGAACCAAGAACCAAGGCCAGAGGATATTCAAGCCTTTGAGCAAATGAGACAGCAAGTCTCTCCTAAAGAGTTTTCGGATACAACACTTGATGGTGCTATGGCAGAAGATCCAGAGCTAGTTGGTGCTTTCAAAGAAATCTTGCAAGGTGCTGAGATGCCTCAGGAATTAGTTATGGCTTTGAAGCAATTAATTCAAGCTGTATTAAGTGATCCTTCTATGTATCCTCAGTTGGTTCAAGCTTTAATAGAGTTAGGGGCAGATGCGGAGGACATACCACCTCAGTTTGATCCATCTTTCGTATCTACTCTAGCTCTCGCCCTTGAAGAAGTAAATGTTTCTCAGCCTATGCCAGAAGAAGTTCAAGGTTTTTCTAAAGGTGGGGTGGTTTCTATGAAACCAATTGCTAATTATATGGCATCCTTAGGTAGAGGTGGAGATACCATGTTGGCTCACATTAATCCTGACGAGGCTCGTTTATTAAAAGCTCTTGGAGGAGCAGGAACAATTAATCCGCACACAGGTTTGCCTGAGTTTTTAATAAAGAAATTATTTAAGGGTGTTAAAAATGCGGTAAAGGGTGTGGTTAAGGGAGTGAAAAAATTTGCTAAATCAAAAGTGGGTAGATTAGTTATTGGTGCGGCTTTAGCTTATTTTGGTGGACCTATGGCTGTTAAAGCTCTAGGAGTTAAAAGTGCGGCTCTTCAAGCTGCAACCGTAGCTTTTGTTGGAAGCGCAGGTTCTGGATTTGTTGCAGGAGATGGAGTTAAAAATTCCGTAACTAATGGTTTAAAATCAGCCGCTGTAGCTGCTGTGGTAGCTCCTGGAATTAATGCAGCAATGGGAGATCCCTCGCAAGGTACTTTCTTAGAAAGGTATCAAGCAGGATTTAAACCAGAAAGTGGTTTCTTAGGAGGTAAAGAAAGTCTTTTGAAGCAACAAGAGGCAGCTCCAATAGAAACAAGAACAATTGGACAAGCTGGGCAAGTTGCTCCAACGACACCAGAAGGTGAACTTTTTTCAGGCATGGGAGAGTTTAGAGAGAATGTTGCTCAAGTAGGTGATCTAGGTACTAGAAATCTTGCTCAAGACACCAGCACTATGACTGATTTTTCGTATGATATAACTGGTGATGGAATAACTGGAACTCCTCCTACTGATTTTACTTCTGGATCTAAACAGTTGTCACTTGCACGGCCAAGTCTTGCAGACAAATATCCAAGTTTTGCAGAAAAAGCGATGCCTGGTTCACAACCTAGCACTAGTTTTGGTGATTATTTAAGAGAAATTGGTAGCGGTATTAGAAAATTAGGACCAGGAGGTCAAGATTTTGGAGAAGGTCTTAGTCAAATAGGAAGTGCTGTAGCTACTAAACCATATACAACGGCTGCACTAGGCTTAGGTGCTCTTCAAGCTGGAGGATACTTTACTCCTGAAGCACCATCTCCGTATGATTTATATGGTATAGATATGAGAAGAGGTTATGACTTATATAATAAAGATCCAAGCAAATATATGATTCCACTCCCAAGACCTGGAATACGATATGCAGATGGAGGTATAGCTCAAAACTTTCCTAGAAAAAACGGAGCTATAAATGGACCAGGAACTGGAACATCCGATGACATTCCTGCAATGTTATCTGACGGAGAGTTTGTATTTACTGCTAAAGCAGTTAGAAATGCTGGAGGCGGTGACCGTAAAGAAGGTGCAAATAAAATGTATTCGATGATGAAATCTTTAGAGAGGATGAGCTAATGGCATCTGATAATAGGATGTTTGGAGGTCAGTCTACTCAACCTGATCCAGAACTACAAGCTAGGAATATTGGTCTATTAGAAAGTTTTATAGATCAATATTACGGAAGATTCAAAGATGTACCAGACGAAAAGGGAGGAACTACAAGAGAGTTTGTTCCGCCAACGGAGGGCATTCAAGATCTCCCTGCAATACAAGCCGCACCCGCGGATTATTTTACAAATGAAGCTTCTTTAGGTTTAGGGAGAGAATTAAGAGAAGGTAGAGGTATTGGTGGTTATAAGAACTACCTAGATATGGGTATTGATGATGTAGCACAAGCCAGACCTTTATTTAGAGAGGGTATTCAAGCTTTACGAGATTCTAACAAAGCTTATGATCCTTCTGATGTTCAAAGATATATGGATCCGTATCAACAACAAGTTGTAGATGCGACTATGAAAGAAATGAACCGCCAAGGAAATGTAGCTAGAACTCAAGCCGCGGCAGGTGCTGTTGGGGCAGGGGCTTTTGGTAGCACGAGAGAAGGAGTTCAGAGAGCAGAGTTGGACAGGGGTTTAGCGGATGTTAAGTCACGAGCTTTAGCTGATTTATATTCTAAAGGATATTCTCAAGCTTTAGATGCATCAAGACAAGACTTTGCAAACCAACAAGCAAGACAAGCAAACATGGCATCTGGTTTAGGTCAGTTTGGTCAAGGCTTTCAAGGTCTTGGTCAGTCTTTAC
>VMHT01023693.1_pt1 | contig 32536 bp, 37 predicted proteins | sample 4693611 | NCBI WGS metagenome assembly VMHT01 (sample SAMN12280063, study PRJNA550983) | marine metagenome | isolation source: seawater sampled from same location over 5 years 0.02-0.2 micron viral filtrate | place: USA: collected off the coast of southern California halfway between the port... ...
AAACGAGGGTCGAATGGGAGCCCCAAATGTCCCACAACCACAGGAAGAACAGAAGAAGAGTCTATTAGACTTTGTATCACCAACACAGTTCGTGGTTCTTCCATCAAAGGGAAAAGGGTATCCTGAAGGTCACCCTTTAAAAGATCAGGAAACAGTAGAAGTACGGTATATGACAGCTAAGGATGAAGACATACTAAGCTCCCAACATCTCCTGAAAAAAGGAATAGCCATTGACAGATTTTTAGAAAATGTCTTGATGGATAAGCAGTTTCCTGTTGATAGTCTTTTGATAGGCGACAAGAACGCGATAATTATTGACACGAGAGTATCTGGTTATGGAAATCTTTATGAAACAGGCTTGAATTGTCCTGCTTGTGGGAAGAAAAACGAAATGACATTCGATCTGAACGACAAGTGCTACAAAGAGGGAGAGCTTCCAGAAGGTGTCTCTATGAATGAAAAAGGCAACTACGTATTTGTTTTGCCTGCATCGAAAGTGGAGCTTGAAATTAGGCTTTTAACTAGTAAAGATGAGAAACAAATGATTAAAAAGGCCACTTTAATTGAGAAAAATAAAGTAGAAAGTAGCCTAGTAACTGATCAATATAAAATGATGATTGTATCAGCACAGGGAGAAACAAGCCCGGCTTTGTTGAGCAAGTTTGTTGATATGATACCTATTGAAGATTCAAAAGCACTTAGAGAGGTTTACAAGTCAGTCAGCCCTAATGTAGAAATAAAAGAACAATTTGCCTGTTTTTCCTGTGGACATAGTCAGGAATTGGAGGTGCCCTTTGGGGCAGACTTTTTTTGGCCTGACAGATAACTATATGGAACAAGTGTATGAACAAATGTTCAACCTGATCCAGCATGGAAATTGGTCGTTTTCTGAAGCTTATAGCTTACCAGTTGGTTTGAGATATTGGTTCTTCAATCGTATGGTAAAACATTTTGAAGAAAAAAAGAAGCACCATGATGAAGAGATGAAAAAATCAAAAGCCCGAAGATAACTTCGGGTTTCTGTTTATAAACTATTTACTGTACCGAGGGACTAATAATGAAAATAGATTTTACAAAAAAACGCCTATTGATGGAAGCAAACTGGCTGTCTGCTTTTGGAGAGTGGAACAAGACGTTACTTAGATATATCTATGGTAAGGACGTAACAGTCACAGCGGATGCTACTGTTCACAAGAATCTTAAAGAAGATGAAGAAGGTGCAGACAACAGCCTCAAGTTTGTGATACGTGGTGAGCACAAAGATGTTCAAGCATACGCAAGAGCGTTGTTCGCAGAAAAAGAGTATTTAGATGTCTTTATGAAGTTTGGAGAAGATCATTTTCAAGCAAAAAAACAAAAGCAAATATTGGACAATGCTGTGAGGAACTTTGAACAAGTCACAGGCATAAAATGGCCATTTAAAGATTGAGACCTAATGTATGAGTCAAGAAAAAATAAAAAGTGCAAAAGAATTAAAACAGATATTAAAAGACATCGCCGATGATCAGGCGCGTATGTCAGATGCAGAACTGAATGCAATTAAAATTGCCGGTGATGCCAGAAGGGCTATGCTGGAAGAAACCCAAAGAGCCGGAGATGCACTTATAGCACTTTCAGAAACCGAAGCAGCGGCCCTAAACCAACAGGGAGAGCTTCAGGAAGCTTTAATTCAACAGCTTAGAGAGCAGGCTGGTCTGACAGACGAACAGATAGATAGAATAGAAAAATCAAATGATCGCGCAGCAGAAATGGTTGAAATTGCCAAAGAAAGGAACAAACTACAACAAGAGCATAATGATTTAGCCAACGAATATGATTCAATGCTTGGCGGGATTGCTGCTAAAATCGGCATTGGAAACTCTGCTTTAAACAAGTCTGTTAATAAGTTTAAAGAGCAGGCAACTTTGCTAAAAACTAGTGAAAAGCATCAAAATGCATTTAAAGATTCTTTAGTCAAAACGTTCTCACCCGGTAACATATTGGGTAGTATCCTTGAAGGAATAGTTGCGGCAACTGTAATGGCTGTTATACAAATTGACAAATTACAATCTTCATTTTCATCTCTTGCCGGAACTGGTGAAAAATTTGATTCTCAAATGGCATCAGTGGCTAGAAATAGTCTTGACTTCGGTATAAATGGCCAAATAGCAAGTGAGGCATTTACCGCACTTCAGCAGGGCCTTATAGGGTTTAATAACGAGTCTGATACTTCTATAGAGAACCTAACAATGCAAGTGGGACAACTCAAGCGTTTTGGCATTGAAGCAGAGCTTGCAGTCGGTATAATTAATGACCTAAATGCTGTGCTTGGTGTAAACGCTGATGAAGCCGCTGAGATGACAAAACAAATAGCGATGTCAGCAACCGAACTAGGGATTGGGCCTAAAATGATGGCTGAGAGTTTTAGAAAAGCCTCATCAGTGTTAGCTGTGCATGGTAAGAAATCGATTGACGTATTCAAGGGCTTAGCTGTTGCTGCTCGTAACGCTGGTACATCTGTTGACACCTTGTTATCTATAGCCGGTAAGTTTGATACTTTTTCCGATGCTGCCGATGCAGCAGGCAAATTGAACTCAATATTAGGGTCGACAATGTCCGCAACTGAAATGCTTATGATGACAGAAGATCAGAGGATAGAGACACTTATAAAGACCGTTAATGGACAGGGAGTGGCGTTCAGAGAAATGGACCGCTTTACTCAAAAAGCCATCGCTCAAGCTGCCGGTATCAGCGATATGGCAGAGGCAAATAGGATATTTGGAATGTCCTTGGGAGCTTATCGCCAACAAGCTGCTGATGCGAAAGCCGCTGAGATAAGACAAAACAAGTATAATGATGCAATAAGAGCCACTGTTCCAATACAGGAAAAACTAACTGAAGCTTTAGCAAAAATCGCAGCCAACTCAGAAACGGTAAATGGAGCAATCGATGCTCTAGTTGGTCTAATTGACCTATTTTCAGCTGGGTTGAGTGCGCTTGGTCCAAATGGGGTCACTGTTATTGGTGTCCTAACTTTAATCGGCTTTGTTGGAACTAAACTTGTAACAATATTTAGCGGTTTGTCGACTATATTCACAGCACTCAGTGGCACAAGTAAAATGGCAGGCAAATCTGTTCAGATGAGCGGAAAGCAAATGAATCAAGGCCTACAACAAACCGGGCAAGGTGCTGGTGCTGCTGCTGGTGGTTTAATAAAACTCGGTGTTGCTGCTCTACTAATAGGTGGTGGAATTGCAATCGCTGCTTTAGGTCTTGCTGAGTTGGCAAGATCCTTCCAAGGTCTCGGTGATGCGGCTCCGTATGCAATGGGGGCAATTATCGGCTTCACTCTTTCTTTTGCCATACTGATGGGTGTTATGATGGCAATGGGTGCAGGACCTCAAGCAGCCGCAATTGGTATTGCTGTGGGTTTGCTTCTCGGAATTGGAGTTGCTGCTCTAATGATTGGAGTTGCTGTTGAAAAAGCTGCTGGCGGCATAGAAAAAATGGCCAACTCTTTAGGAACAATGTTTGAAGCTATGACGGGTGCCGGTGATATAATTGGCGAGGTCAAAGAAGGAGTTGTGCAACTTGCTGATGCGATAATGGGTTTGCCAAGCGATAAGAGAGTTGCTCTTCAAGCAACGTTACAAAATTTAGCGCTTATTTCATCAGGTCAAGCAGCGTCCTTGGCAGGTACAGCTGGTTTCTCAAACATTGTTAATGTCGGCGGAACTAGTGTTGATAACAATGTAAGTGTTATTGTTGAAATTGACGGAGAACAGTTTGACGGTAGAATCAGGAGAGTTAGCAATGAAGAGGAGTAAACAACGATGTCAATAGATGGAATACCAAGTGAAGAGGGAACGCCGGCAACAGGGAACGCCAGTGATGTGTTTTTAAAAGGCATGGCTGCTCTAAGAGCAGAATTCGGAGAAGCCGCTCTACCTTTTGAGATCTTTAGTTTAATCGAAGGTGAAGGAAGCAAGCTTGAAATTATCGGTGTTATCACGAATTTTTCACAAAATTGGAATTCTACTTACAACGAAGAGGTTGTCTATGGAAGAATAGATCCGATACCAACATTTTCCAATACCACTAGGACGATCTCCTTTGGTTTAGATTTGGTCACACCCTCGGTGAACAACATAAATTATAGTGAAAGTGAGATAGCCAGAGCACAATCAATGACAGTTGGTTTGTTGGCACAAATGTGCTACCCAGGTTACGACACTCAAGGGACAGCGACCGACTTTAACATCTCAACCCTCAAATCAGCGCCACTAGTGAAGATAAGGTATGCTAATTTGATATCAGGAGATGAAGAGGGAAGTTTTTTAACAGCATATATGAAGTCCATGAGTGTGTCTTTTGCAACTGATAAGCTGACTGTTGTTAATTCCAATAAACAAATAGATTACAGAAGAATGTCACTATCTATGGAGTTTGGTGTTGTTCACGACTTTGATGTTGGGCATAACGCTTCAGGCGGACAACTTAATCCGAAATACCCATTCAACTTCGAATAAGGAACTAACACATGTCAAGATATAGAAATAGAAAAACAGCAGTAAATAGCAAAGAAGAGTACTCAAGTAGCGATATATTTGAAAAACGAGGTGTAAAAAAGATACGTCAGTATAGGACACCAGAATTTCGAAGATTCACGCGTGAGGAATATAACAGTGTTAGGTTTGACAGACACTATTGGACAGCTGGTGATAGGTATTGGAAGTTAGCGAATCAATATTATGGAGATCCAACGCTTTGGTGGGTTATTGCTAGGTGGAATTTTGCGCCAACAGAATCACACGTTGAAGAAGGACAAGAGATAAGAATACCGACAGATTTGGCGAGGGCACTTGAGGTTCTAAGATGAGTTTGCTAAATAACTTCGGCGGGTTTTACAGATTAACTAATGGTAAGATCTTATTGACCGGTAATAATGAGCCGGAAGGTGACAAATCTGAATATGTTAATGCGGAAAAACTAAGCCCACAAGACAATCCGGAAGCTTTTAACTATGGTGCAATTGTCGATTTTACAAATGGTGCTAGTCTTTATCTATCATCACTTGATGCTGGTGAGCCATACAACTATCCAGGGGATTACATTGACAATGCGGGCTCTATTTCTTCAGCAGCTTACGACGATGAAGATTTCAAATGGATAGTATCTAATTTTAACGTCATTACTGCTGGTTTTTTGCAAATTTCTCATGGTAATGATGACGTTAAGCAAAAATTTGAAAGCTATCTACTCTCAAAAAAGTTCACACTTGCACCGAGTGAAGATGGATATGCTGAAGCCGCAGAACTTGCCGATGTCTTGCAAGAATACCTTCAACTAATACAAGCTGATCCTAGAAGATTTGATGGATTCTTTGGAAATCCTGGTAATGCTGTCATTGAAAATATCAAAAAAAACATAGTTGGAGCAACAGGGACGTACGAAAGTATCGTTCCCGTTCTGAGTACTCAGCAGTTTGGTCTTGATAATTTTAAAACAAAGGTGTCAGCATATGCCAACAACATTGTAAATCCTAATTATCTATTAGACTCGATAGGTGGGTATGTATCTATAGATGACGGGGGTTATTTTCCACCTTCTTTTGGTGATGTCGGAGAGTATACAACTATTGGTGACAACGGACAAATAACGGTTCTAGATCCTGCATTCACTGCTGATTCTCTTCTTAGTGATATTGAATTTTTTGCGAGACGGGATGCTTTTGAAGTTAAAAATGTAACACTCTCATCGGGACCCAGACTTGACTGGTCATATCGACAAGAAACGGGCGGTGTTGATGCATATGATGGCGAGAGGCAGACAGAAACAGTGATACCTCACTGGGTTCCAACTGTTGGCATCCCTGGTCGGTTTATAGAATATACAGAGGATGAACTCTCAGATCAACAGAAAGCTGTGAAGGGCAAAATACTGAATAGCCTAGATTTAATCACATGGGACAGTTTAAGGGAAATTTTCAAACCAGACGCACCTATAACATTTACCAGCAACAGTGAAATCATTGCAGGTGACGGCAAAGTGCCGGTTATATTTAATACTGATGACTTAATACTGGATAAGTACCTTGAGGCAATTGAAGACGCAGAGGCTTTTGACCCAACGCAAACCGATGAGATAACATTTAGTTCATTCTATAGAACAAAGGCATATGAAGCTGCTGATTTTATAATTGGGTTTTATGCTGATCAAATTACCAATCAAAACAAAGCACTCCTTTTAAAAGCATTTATAGACTCATTAGCTGATGATGTTGATATAAATGACGCTTTACAAAATGCTTTGGCCGAGCAGCAATCAAATACTCAAGAAATAGCAGATAGTTTAAATGAAATAGATGACGAAGCCCTCGACGTAGGTCTGATTAGAAAATCTGCTAATCAATGTGCTCTTTTGGCAAATCTCCAAGACTTGGCATTTGAATATAAGCAAAGAAAAAACCAAGAATTTGACGTACCAGGTACAATACACCACCAAGGTTATTATCAAAACCGTTTTTACAGTGTGTCGTCTGATGTTCCAAGCCAAACCATAAATAAGATACAATCTCCCTTAAGAAGCGAGGTTGAGCCTTTTTTGATGTCTTCAACGTTCTTGCAAAGCCTTTTGGTTCCTAAAATAAAACTTCAAAAAGTGTTTATAAATCAAGCAGGGGTTCTAGAAACTGTGGACATACCATTTGACAGATACACCAGAGAACCTGATAGTATAAAAACTCCAATAGATTATGAAACTAGATTTAGAACACCAAACGTATCGTTTAGAGGAGGAGCTTCAGGGATTAAATCGATTAGCTTTGATTTCGATGGAGAGACGCCAGTTACAGCGGAAAAGTATGTTTCTGCTGAGCTTGTCTTGTTTTTTCAAGATTTTAATGCGTTTGTTCAGCCAAAGCTAACTAAGACATCGGCTATTGAAGGCCAAGTAACGAATATAACAACAACAAAGTTCAGATATGTTGATCTTGTTGTCAATCCTCTAAACGTAAAAAGACCTCCAGCTATTGATGGTTCGAGCAAACTTGAGCACTACGATCCGTCTTATTATAGAATTAAAGTTGAGGTTGGATGGGCCATTGGCGATTCTCCAGAAATTCAGACCGCCATAGCAGAAGCTGGCTATAACTACTCTGAGTTTAAGAACGCAATAGAATTAGCCAATAAGACTTTTATGATGTGTGCTTTGGACCACGATATAAACATCAATAATGATGGTTCGGTCCAAGTGACAATAAACTATCGTGGATATGCTGATGTTCTTCTTAATACCAATCGCTTTAATGCTTTGTTGCCTTTGGATGAGCAAAATGAAATAAACCTTGAAATTCAAAAGTATCAGGATGTGGTGAATAGTGGGATATGCACACAGGAACAAAAAGCCGAATATCAAGCGACAATAGCCTCGTTGGTTAAAGAAGTGGCTAGAAGGGCCTATCAAAGAATAAACAACAGAATGAGCCAGCTTGGCATGATTCACAGAGCAAGATTTGATAACCCAGCAGATGCAAAAACATTCGAAATCAGCGGAAATTTCAAACATATACCAGGACTACTCACAGAAATTTCTGGTGATGACCTGGCTCAGACCGATGTGAACGATTTCACTTTCTTTTACCTTGGCGATTTGATATATGTTGTCTTAGACTCGATGTATTATGAAGGCGCTCCGGCGCTCGGGGCAGAGCGAATGAAAATGATATTATGTGATTTTGAATACAAGCCGTATCTTGCTCCTGCTGGTGGTGGTATGCCAAATGTAACTCACTATACCTGTCCGCTGTCTTGTTTGCCCATAACAGTGAGTAATTTTTCAAATTGGATGGCGAATGATGTTCTAGGCACTGAGAGGTATAACATACCTGTTATGGATTTTATCTTGACTTTTATCAATGATGTTTGCGGATGTTTTATATCTGAGGTTTGCTTTTCGCGAGAAGAAGACAAGAGTCTGTTCTTCAGACAGTCAAATATCTTGGCACCGGTAGTACAGGATGAAGAGATTCAGTTGGTTATTAATAGCTCTGATAGCACTAGTGACATGGGAGGAGAAACAAACATTGATGAAAATGCTGACTTTGTAGGTACAACAAATTATTTCCCACTCCAGAGCCCAAATGGCCTAATAGCAGACCAAATAATGGATTATACTTGTATCTATATGGATACTTCGCCAAAGCTAGCAACAGGAACGGGTGAGTATAACTACAATCTTGACAACAGAATATTACACTTTTACATAGGCGCAGACAGAGGTCTACTAAAAACTGCTTCTTGGTCAAAACAGAATGTTCAATACCAAAGAGAATCTAGAATGTTTAGATCCCAAGGTATTGGGGACTTTGCCCAATTAGCCACATATTACAATGTGACGGTCAATATGTTTGGTAACTTTTTACTGTTTCCGGGTATGCGTTTTTACTTAGATCCCTTCAGCATTGGTGGTCTAGACTTTGGACGCCCCAACGAACCAGGCCTTGAAGCGGGTGTCGGAGATGAAATAAACTTTTCTCGTCTCATGGGAATAGGAGGTTATCATCTTGTAACCGGTGTAAAGGTTAAAATAACCCCTGAGAAGTTTGAAACAACTGTTGAGGCAAGGTTTGAATATTCAGGGGACTACCAAGCAGTTGATGGCCAATATGTTGATACCTTGAGAGATGTTGTACAACAAGAAGATGCGGACATTGGTGATCCCGACACAGTCATATCAAACACCTCTGATTGCATCAGGGCAATTAATGCCGCTCAGAGAAAACAATAGGAGGAACATGCATGTCTTTTAAAGGAAAAAACAACACAAAAAGTCTCAAATTCTTGTTTCAAGAAAGAGCAAAGTATTACGCTCAAGCTTTAGCTGATGGAGACAATCAAAGAAAGCTGGGTGTTTCGGATATTAATTCTTTTGAAACAGTGTTCTATGGTAAAACAAACGGTGGGCTAGATTCTATGTTTCCAAAAGAAAAATTAATTAAATCTGGGCGGGATATCGGAACCAGAAATCTTCATTACGTTGTTGATGCCTTCGAAGGGTTCAGAAGAGACTTCGAGACTGCCATACTAGCTGGTGGCGGTGTTGGCAACAAAGGTGGTGGATTCAACAATAAGCATCCTTACTTGTCAAGGATCAGAGTTTATCGGTCATATGAATCTCCACGGGTTAAGTACCTATCTTACGTAAATAGGCTTGTTAGCAGCATGCTAAGCGAAATTAAGGAATTGAGGCTTAGTAACAATATAACAGATTTTAAAGACTTTGTCAACTATTTTGTCAATTTTTTATCAAAAAAAGGTTCAACTTTTCCACTAACACGTACTGGTTTTCAAAAATCGACCAGAACCAATATCTTTACAACCGGCTTGGCTTTTTCTATAGCAAATTTAGATTGCGGAGATGATGTTCAAAAGACTGAATTCTTCTCTGATGAGACTAACTTAAACCTATACCTCACCACAGCAAGAAATTGGGGTTTCACAGTTTCATTGATATGTCCATGGATAATGATTGCCAACCCAGTTAATGGCAACTCGAATAAGATGAACACAGCTCTAGTTGATAACGAAATTATAAATACAGGTTTTGGAGTATTCTCTCTCACGCATGACACGTTATATCAAAATGATATAATTAATTTAATTAATATATTAAGAGAGAATTATAATTTATTTATAATCAATAATCCTGTTATTAATAGTATAATATTTAATGGTAGAAAAACTCGTCAATCTAGATTCTTCAGAACAGAACTTTCATCATCAGAATTGAATGAAGTATATTCAGAACAACAACAGATGATCTTATATGCTAAGATAAGAAACATTGAGGAGAACAACGTTTTAACACCAGCTGACTTTGATAGATTGCAACAAAATTCAGTTTTTTTGCTAAATAAATTTGACATCCAACAGGCCTTGAGTTATATTAATGATACGTTTCGCAATTCATATATTCTCAAGCCAGGAGGTCTTAATGATTACTTGAGGAGGAAAACCGAAGCGCAACAAAATTCGGAGGAATAATGATATTTCAAGTCATTGATGATAAAAAAGAGTGTGTCGGGTACTACGCTAACGGAAAATTGAGGTTTCGAAAGCCCGATGACACACTAACGGCAACTTGGGATTGGTCAGAACACGTTCACAACCTAGATATCCAACTAGCCAGAATATATGCTGGAGGCAAGTCGATAGCAGATGCTTGTCCCGAACATCTCAAAACGAGATGGGAGACACACGAAAGGAGAATCAAATCTCATATTCGGTCTTTCGTTCATTCCGGGGTCAAATTTGAGGATGTATGCTTCTATGACCTCGTCCCAGAGCGCCATGTGGCTCATTATTATGAGACGTTAAACGAAATAACCCAATGGGTTCTTGATAACCACGAAAGACCCGGTCATTACCGGTTATTGCACGATACAATAATAATGTGTAAAGAACTAGCCTTACAAGACGTAAGGGTCGACTGGGAACTGCTCAAAAAACATGCAGAGACAGACCAAAAGGCCTTTTACATTGCAAAAAAGTATTGGAAACAACAGGTTAGTGTGAAATATAACCCTTTTGGAACAGTTACAGGCCGTTTAGGGCTTGAAGAGGGCTCGTTTCCAATACTAAACTTCAAAAAAGAGATACGAGACGTTATCGTTCCGAAGTGGGACGGTTTTGTTGAGTTAGATTTCAACGGTGCTGAGCTGAGAACCCTACTACACCTCTCCGGGCACCCACAACCCACAGGAGATATACATGATTGGAATCAAAGGAATTTGTTTACTGGCGATATTAGCCGCGATGATGCAAAGACAAAGATATTTGCATGGTTATACAACCCAACTTCACGAGTCATTGAATCGGACTATTACGACAAGACACGAGTACTTGATAGATTCTATGAGGGTGGAGTTGTTAAGACTCCGTTTGGAAGAAGAATCGAGACAGATGACCATCATGCACTCAATTACCTTATCCAATCTACCTCCTCTGACAACTTCCTTGACAGAGCGAACGCTATCCACCGATACTGTCGGGGACTCAAAACAAACGTAGCTTTTCTTATACACGACTCAATTATATTAGACGTACACAAGACCGAGATAGATGAGTTGAAAAAAATGATAAAGTTGTTCTCCGACACTAAACTTGGAGAGTTCAAAACAAACGTTTCCATGGGCAAGACTCTTGGAGCAATGGAGAAGGTAGAATGGTAGTTATAGGACTAGGACAAGGAGGAGCCGAGATATGCTCTAAAATAGGCCATATAAGGACGATAGTGGTTGACGGGGGTAAGAACCTTCCCAAGTGTAAAACACACGAGGAATACGAAGCTAGCGTCCCTAAAATGGCAAACAAGCTTAAACTTGGTAAAGAACAAGACATTTGGCTCATTGTTGCTGGCGCTGGTAAGGTTTCTGGTGCTACACTTGCTCTGTTGGAGCAACTAAATGGTCGGAATGTTAATGTTGTTCATATCACTTCTGATCCGGTGCTGCTGACAAAGACACAGAAAAAACAGGAAAAGGTCGTATTCAATGTTTTACAAGAATTTGCAAGATCTGGACTGATTGATGGTTTGTGGCTTTTATCAAACCAACAGATACAAAGTTGGGTTGGAGAAGACTCGATTGGTTCGTACTATGACAAGATCAACGATGCTATAGCAAATTTCATATCCAATATAGCTTGGTTTGATAACAATCCGCCATTTATGGGTTCCCTGTTTGAACCAAATAAGATCTCAAGGATAAAGACGGTCTCTCTCGGAGATCCAAATAAAGATGAAGAAAACTTATACTTTTTACTTGACAACATAACTGAAACGTGTTATTATTATAGTGTAAGTGAGGAAGACCAAGAGGATAACCCTGGGTTTCTAAAGAGTATTAGAGCCAAGATAGCAAATGATGACGACAGTGGAATTGAAGCTTCATTTGGTATTTGGAAGAATACCTCTGGTCTTTCTTACTTTTACTCTATTAAATACACACATTACATTCAAGGAGGACAATATGAGTAACATTAATGATTCACGTTATAAAAAACATCTCTCTCCGGAGTTAAGCGACTGGTTGAAAGACAGCCGAATGGCAAGAATAGCTATGGCAGGAGCAATATCAGAACTTGAAGCTTATATATATATTAAATCACATCTTGGAGAAGATTGGTCTCTTGTTCATAACAAAGACGGTGGAGCTGACTTTACTGTAACAAATATTCGCACGGACCAAGTTATTAAAATAGAGGCAAAAAGAACAGGAACTGGAAAGGTTGATTTCCAAAGAGCCATTAGAGAAAAACAGGAAGTTCGGTTATATGAATATGATTTTTGCGACGTGATATGCGTTGATATGTATGACGTCACAGGTATTGAGAACGACTATCGTTTTATAAACACATCATCACTTCCAAATCATAATAAACTTACACACAAAGTTAAGCCTTCAATTATTGTTGAAGGGAATTCGACATCCCTAAAAGCCTCGATAAAAAAACTTCAAAAATAATTTGACAAACTTTTTCAACGTGTTATATTATAAAGACAAGGAGGGAATATGTCAAAACCAAGTTTAGGCTACTCCAATTACTATTGGAAGAAGGTCGAAAAGAAAGAGAAAGAAACTCAAAAAAATACTTGACAAACATAACAGAATATGTTATAATATAGATATTCAAATGACGGAGGAAAAATGAATAGCGAAAATAAATTATCAAACTTTTGCTTTGCAGCTTCACTAGTATCAGTGGCTGTTTCAATAGCAACCTGGGTTACAGTCGGCGACGGTGATCCACAACACGCAGAAAGATTCGGCATCTTTATAGGACTATGGGCCCCAACTCTAATGGGACTTGCAAACTACTATAAGGAGTAAGAAATGAATCTATTTGAGTTTTTATTCACTGTATCCCTCGTGTTCTTTGTCAGTGGATTTATTACCTGGGTCAGACATATGGTCTATACCATTGTTTCTGAAACAAAAGAACAAGAAAATGAAAAAAATAATTTGACAAGTTTAAACAACGTGTTATAATATAAACATCTTGGTTGTTAAAGTTCAACCGAAAAAAAACTTAAAAAAATATTTGACAAACTTTCAAAAGTATGTTATAATATAAAAGACATTACAACAACAAGGAGGAAATATGTCTAACATCCAAACTAACGTAACAGTTCACACAGGAACTTTCACCAAGCTTAACGGTCAAAAGCGCACTATGCGTTTCGTAAAGTACGAAGATGTACCATCTTCAATCAAAGGCAATAGCATTCGTGCAATGTCTTCTGGCTTCGAAACCGTATACGATATTGATTCAAAAGGCTTTCGAACTTTCAATAATGCAACTGTTATTGGCGAAGTAACAAGAAATACAGAATCAGTTACTTTCTCACGATAGAACTACATAATACTTTATAAATAATATAATTCAATAACAATGCGAACCTGTTGTTTGCCGAGATAACCAACATTAGTAAAAAACTTGGCGCCCTTTTACCCTCTTATTGAAGGAAATCAAATAGAGGCGAACCCCCGGTTGGTGGTGACATTTGATCACTGGCCTTAAACAGTTAAGTTATTAAAACGTAAGGAGATAAAACTATGGCTATTAATTTAGAAGCAATGCGAGCAAAACTTAATGCTAGCAAAAACGGTGCGAAAGCATCTAGAAATAACACGAAGTGGCGACCAAAGGAAGGCGATCAGACTATTCGTATTCTTCCCGCATCTGATGGAGACCCCTTCAAACAGTTTCACTTTCACTACAATGTAGGAAAGAATCCTGGTATCCTTTGCCCCAAAGCTAACTTTGGAGAAGAATGTCCTATTTGCAACTTTGCATCTCAACTTTGGAGAGATGGAGTTCAAAACAATGACGATACAGCGAAACGAGAAGCAAAGAAATTGTTTGTTCGTAAGCGGTTTTTCTCTCCAATCTTAGTTCGTGGTGAAGAAGATGAAGGAGTGCGAGTCTGGTCTTATGGCAAGATGGCATATGAAACTCTTCTGGGATATGTTATTGACCCTGACTATGGCGATATTACAGACCCAGAGTCCGGAACCGATATAGTGCTAAACTATAACATCCCCGGAACACCCGGTTCTTTCCCTAAGACTATTCTTAAGCCCCGACGTCGACCATCTGTCCTGTGTGACGATGACGTTGCAGACTGCGAGACTCTTATCCAGTCCGTACCAGATATATCGGCGCTGTTTGAACGTAAAACCTCCGATGAAGTTCAGGCTTTGTTAGATGATTTTCTTTCCTCTGACTCCAACTCCGAAGGTAGGTCCTCTGAGACAAGAAAATACGGTACAGACGCAGTTGAAGATGCTTTCGATAAGCTGATGGCATAGAACCCCAAGCCACGCCCTCCGGCTTTATAGGAGGGCATATCAAAACTAGGAGACGCAATGATATTATTTTTAAACCTTCTTTTTGCTTGTAGCGACGAAGAAGAAGCTGTTGTAGAACCGGCAGAAGAGGCAGCGGATAGCACCCCTGCCGAGGAAGCGCAAGATACTTCCACTGATTCCGGCGCACCAGCGGAATAACGTGTAAATGCCTCATAGTTATCTAAAAGAGGTGTTTATATGGATGTTTTAATAGTTTGTGGTTTTCTTTACTTGGGTTTTGTTTATGCTCAACTACTCGAATGGGTAATACATAAACATCTTTTACACAAACTAGGAAAGGATAAAAAGAATAAATTTTTTGCTTATCACTTTTATGAACATCACAGGAACTCTAGAAACAATCTGTTTCAAGATGAGCCTTCTCTAAAAGAAACCCTTTCAATTATCTTTTTAGTTATTATACATTTACCTACCATAATTATCTCCTTTGGTTTATACGGCGGAATCGTCGTCGGTGCTCTCCGGTACTATTATGTTCACCGGAGGGCCCACTTAGAACCAGAATGGTGCAAAGAACACTATCCTTGGCATTATGCCCACCATATGGCAACAACACAGGAAATGAACTGGGGAGTTACAACAGATAAGTTTGATAGGTTGTTTGGAACCCGACTTGTGTATGTCGGAACTGAAAAGGAAATAAAAGACACACAAAGAAGAATCAAAAGGTTCAACAAAAGGAGAAACAATGAACAAGAACAACATATTGAGTATAAACGTCCCACTTGATTACAGCAACATACTAAGATCGCTAGATGCAACAAATGTAAAAGAGATGTCGGTTGTTAAAGAGATAATAAACAATTTCTTTGCAGCCGTAGACTCAGATATAAAAACAGGCGCCAAGCGTGATGTTTACAACTTTAAAATGGCAGTTGCCTTTGATAAAGATAAGAATGCAAAGACCTTGTCGTATGCTGATGACGTTATAGGTATTGATCCAAATGAGTTAGGAGAATGTATAGCCTTCAGGCACCCAAAGGGTTCAACTGGTTCATTTAAAAATGAACACAATAATGGTCTAAATTTGGCTATCGTGAAGACATCATCTGGATTGGAAAACGACTGGAAAATTGTCAACATACATAAGCACCAAAAAATGGTTGTTACGGAACTGGGTCTAGGGCTACACGAAATTGAAATAGAACAAACCGATGTGGCGTCTGGCTTGGAGCTTTGGTTTGAGAATCCGAAATTTGATCTGTTTTCACCAAATCTAAGGCACAACAGCAAGTTCTTTGGCTTTTTGAACAAATTGGGATCAGATTATGGCTTACTCATAAACCAGTATGAAAAGAGAGGTATAACCATCAACATATACGTTGAATATACCTATCCTCCCGGCGGCACAGTTTCCAAGAGAGTCAGGCCAATTACGTGTCCAATAATTAATCCAGATAATCAGGAAAGCAGCTTCATGCTTGTCTTTCCGGTAGAGACTAACAACAAGAAAGGACTAGTCAAAGTAGGCTACAAAAAAGAACCAGAAGATTCGTCTTATAAGGAAAATATATATGGCTCTGTTCATCCGCATAAAGTATCAAATACTGATTTCGGAGCAGACATCTATTTAGACGATATTAAAATTTGCGGTGGCTTCGATGGTATGGAGCTGCTAGGAATGTCTACTGGTTTCACAAGAGGTGGCAATCAAGGTCTACACAATCGTCTGTACATCGAGGTCCACTTGGAACCCACAGACTTTAGCACAACCAACACTAAGGACGGAATAAACACAGATACTGAAACTAGAAAATGGTTTGACAAAGTCAGAGAAATCCTGATAGGAAAGAAGCCAAATCCACAAACTGGCAAGGCCATAAACTATATGAGTAGATATTTTACAAAGCGCTCTTATGTTAAAGAAAAAGCCAAGCAAGATAAAATTTACAGTCAACTAGCAGACATGTCAGAATACACAGGGTTTCACAACATCAGTCGCGAGAGACATACTGAAACTGGCGGTAGACTAGATATCAGTTATTTTGATAGGAACAACAATCTCTATGTTCATGAAATAAAAAACGGTCCAGCAAAGAGAGAACATATCAATCAATGTATGGGTTATGCCATAGAATTATTAAGAGAAAGAGAGGGAAACGTTTATCTAACTCTAATATGTGATGACATTGATGAAAAAATGGTTATGCTGAAGGATCGTTATTTGGAACGTTTAAACGACCCAAGACTTAGTTTTAAGATAGAGAAATTAAGTGAAAGTAAAATGTTCAGAACACTATTCCAATACTAAATAAAAGGAGAACAAATGGGACAAGTAATTCAAATGAAAGCAGGTAAAATTAATATTGATGAAATGAAAAAGAAATTAAACAAGAAAGCGGGACTTGAAGTCGCCCACTCTCTTGGCAACGGCAACGACCCTTCGTCTGTCGTCGATTGGATACCAACCGGTTCACGCTGGTTAGATTCTATCATATCTATTAAAGGAATGGCAGGAATACCAATCGGAAAAATAACGGAACTCGCTGGTCTTTCCGGTACAGGAAAGTCCTATATGGCAGCACAGATTGCAGCAAATGCACAGAAGAAAGGCATCTTTGTCGTCTACTTCGACGCAGAGTCTGCTGTTGACCCAGAGTTCCTCCAACAGTCAGGTTGCAACGTAGATGAGAACTTCTTGTACTACCAAGCTATCTCTGTTGAAAAAGTTCTCGAATCTATCGAGATGCTTATGGATAGTTACCCATCACAAAGGTTTCTGTTCATTTGGGACTCTATCGCTGCAACTTCTTCCGAGAAGGAACTAGAGTCTGACTTCAACCCTCAAAGTACGATGGCTGTTAAGCCGAGGATCTTTTCAAAGGCATTTCCAAAACTAACTATTCCAATGGCGAATAATCAGTGCGCTTTGCTTTTGATAAACCAGCTTAAAACCAACATCACTACTAACATTGCGGAAGCAATGACAACACCTTACATAGCACCGGGCGGTAAAGCGATTGAGTACTTTAGTTCTCTTCGTGTCTGGTTAACAGGGCGCAAGTCCAAAGCATCATACATCTATGATGACGTTGGTCGAGTTATTGGTTCTGAGGTGAAGGCAACTATTCAGAAGTCTCGCTTCGGTTCTTTAAAGGCAAACTGTACGTTTAAGATTATGTGGGGTGAGGGCGTTGGTATTCAAGATGAGGAATCTTGGCTTACTGCCATCAAGCTTTCTGGGACTGACAAGTTAAAACAGGCAGGCGCGTGGTACACTATAACTGGAACAGACGGTAAAGAATATAAGTTTCAAGCAACTAAGTGGCTTGAGATGTTGAAGAAAAAAGAATTTAGAGAAGCGGTTCTCGCAATCATGGATGAAGCTGTGGTCAAGGGAATCAAGTTAGAAGATTAGTGTTCATAAAAAACTCCTTTTTCCCCGACCTTTGTCGGGGTTTTTTTTTCTTTTTTTCTTGACAAAATACGGTATCGTGTTATAATATAAACATCGGAGGACAATATGACCAATTACAATTTGGGTTATGCTTGTATTAACCATGGCTTTTCAGAAAGACCAAAAAACAAGCGCATTACAACAAACAGAAGTATGATTAAGAGAACTTTCAAAGAGAAGGGCTCTGCATACGCTTCAGAACTTGCACTACTGAACTGCAAGGACTTACTTGAGATCCTTAAGTGGAACGACCAAAATGACATTCGTTTCTTTCGATTGTCATCTAACCTATTCCCTTGGGCATCTGAATATGAACTATCGGACCTACCAGACTTTGATGCTATTTCAGAAGCATTGTATGAGGCTGGTTTGTTCGCATCAGAACGTAACATTCGTATTACCAGTCATCCTGGGCCTTTTAACAAATTGACTAGTCCAAAAGAGTCTGTGATACTAAATACTATCCGTGATCTAGAGATTCATGGCGAGATCTTTGATCTTATGTTTCTTGAACGATCACCATTTGCTAAAATCAATATACACGTAGGAGCAGCATATGATGACAAATCTATGGCCATTGGTAACTTTTGCAAGAATTTTCAAAGGTTATCGGAAGCCGTCAAAACAAGACTAACTGTCGAGAATGATGACAAACCGTCACTATATACAACGAGGGAACTATATGATAATATCCATAAAAACATTGGCATTCCTGTGGTATTTGACTATCATCACCACGATCTTCATGATGGAGGTCAAACCGAGAAAGAAGCTCTTGACATGGCTCTTTCTACTTGGCCTGTGGATATTCGTCCTGTTGTCCACTACTCAGAATCTAGATCAGATGAACATAATGATCCCAAGATCAAACCACAAGCCCACTCAGACTCCTACGTCCGACCAGTAAATACTTACGGACATGAAATGGACATTATGCTTGAGGCAAAGCACAAGGAATTGGCTCTCTTCAAGATGCGAGAACTCATGGAGGCAGTATGAAAAAAGTAGTAATAATTGATGGTCTTAACATGTTTTTGAGATCGTATATCATAAACCCAACGATGGACCCAAAGGGTAATATCATAGGAGGAGCGATAGGGTTCATCAAGTCGCTCCAGAAAACTTGCAACGATTTCAATCCGAACGAAGTGATTATCGCTTGGGATGGTAAAGGCGGCTCTCAAAAGCGCAAAGAAATGAACAAGGGATATAAGGAGGGTCGAGCACCTGTACGGTTCAACCGAAGGATGTTCGATCTCTCTGAGACGGAACAGGAACACAATAAAGCCTATCAACACGTTAGACTAATGGAGTACTTAAATGAGTTACCAATTATTCAAATCATTCTTGACTATGTGGAAGCCGATGATATTATCGCTTATCTTAATGGACACGATAAGTATCGAGACCACCACAAGTATATTATCTCAAGCGATAGAGATTTTTTCCAACTCATCGGAGACCGAACAAGTCTCTATAGGCCAATACAGAAAAAACTTGTTACAAAAGATAGTCTCTTGTCTGAACATGGTATTCATCCCAATAATTTTGCCCTTGCTAGGGCTATTGCAGGAGATAAGTCAGATAACCTCGACGGGGTGCCTCGTGTTGGGCTTAAAACAGTTAAAAGTCGTTTTCCTTTTATGGCTGACCCACAAGTTCAAACCGTTGAGTCACTTACAGAATATTGCAGACAAGTGGACAAACCGGTTAGCGTTCACACAAAAATTATCGAGTTTGCTGACCTGATAGAAAACAACTACGAAATCATGCAGTTATATGAACCAGTGATTAGCAACTATGCAAAAAAACAAATAGAATATGCTGTCCAGAATTTTGAAGCAGAATACAACAAGATTGGGTTTCAGAAGCTCCTGATGGAAGACGGACAGATCACACTGAAACTTGACAATTTATACAGAGTTCTTAAACAGATAAATTCTTGACAGAACGAAAAAACATGTTATACTTATTAGAACATCGGAGGTAATAATGGATAAGAGAGAAACATTTGGAAACATTGGCGGAAGACACTTTCAAGAGAGTTTGTGCCAAATAATGCTAGAGGATCGACCCTTTTGCGATCAACTAATGGAGGTGTTGGAGATAGACTTTTTTGAAAGCGTTGACATCAGAGCCTTCGTACAAATAATAACAGAATATAAGCAAAAATATTCACCGACACCGCATCCAAGCTATGATATGATGGCGTCGCTAATTAAAAGCAATCTTAAAAGCTTTGACAAAAGCACAGGAGACAAACTCAAAAAGCTTTTCATTTCATTCAAAGACAGACACATAGAAAACAAAGAACACGTTGTTAATACATCTATAGACTTTTGTCGAAAACAAGCCCTAAAGAAAGCTATGATGAAGTCAGTAAAGCTAATACAAAACTCTTCATTTGATGAGATAGAAAAAGAAATCAAAACAGCCCTCACTTTGGGAACTGACAATAACTTTGGACATGATTATCTTATCGATGCCGAAGATAGGTTTGTGAAGAAAACTAGAAACCCAATTACAACAGGTTGGCCTGAGCTTGACGAGATTACAAGAGGCGGTATTGGAGTTAGAGAACTAGGTGTCGTTATAGCTCCAACAGGGGCTGGTAAGTCGATGGTTTTAGTTCACCAAGGGGCAACAGCATTGGAGCTTGGAAAGACCGTTGTACACTACACTCTAGAGCTTGCAGACACTGTCGTAGGTGGTAGGTATGACTCAAAAATAAGTGGAGTCGGTCTAGTTGATTTAATACATTCTAAAGAAATTGTGATGGAAAAAATCAAAGACGTCCCAGGTAAACTAATTATCAAGGAATATCCAACTAAGTCGGCTTCGACAAAAACGCTGGAGAATCACATAGAAAAGTTAATGAAGCGAGGCATCAAGCCTGATATGGTCATTGTTGATTATGCAGACTTGTTAAGGCCCCGATCATCATCAGCAGAGAAGAGGCATGAATTGGAAAACATATACGAAGAACTTAGAGCCATAGCACAGAAATACGAGTGTGTTGTCCTAACAGCCTCACAAACTAACAGAAGCGGTCTCAATGCAGAAGTCATAACGATGGAAGCAATATCAGAAGCTTTCAATAAGTGTTTCGTTGCTGATTTCATCTATTCGTTGTCTAGAACACCTCAAGACAAACAATCTAACAAAGGAAGAATCTTCATCGCTAAAAATAGAAACGGCCCAGATGGGCTTGTTTATAATGCGTTTGTCGATTGGTCAAATGTTAGCATAAAAATACTTCAAGAGGCCCATGATGGTGATGGGCCTGATATGGGGGCCCAAGATGCGCTTTCATATCTAAAAAACAAATATTCAAATTTATCAGGATCAAAATAAGGAGAACAACATGGGAACTGCGAATAAAATATTATCAGAGATAACCGTACATATGAAGTACGCCAGGTATTTACCTGAACACGAAAGAAGAGAAAACTGGAATGAACTTGTCACAAGAAACAAACAAATGCATTTAAAAAAGTTTCCCGATCTTCGTGTTGAAATTGAACAGGCATACGAGTATGTTTATGACAAAAAAGTGCTACCTTCTATGAGGTCAATGCAATTTGGTGGAAAACCTATTGAAGTCTCCCCAAATCGTGTTTTCAATTGTGCTTACGCCCCAATTGACGACATCAGAGTATTTGGTGAGATCATGTTTCTCCTTTTAGGTGGAACAGGCGTTGGTTATTCCGTACAGACAAATCACATCGAGAAACTACCAGCCATCAACAAACCCAATCCGAAAAGAACTAGACGGTACTTGGTTGGTGATTCGATTGAAGGCTGGGCAGACGCAGTGAGCATATTGATCAAATCGTACTATAAAGGAACCAGCAAGGTAAAATTTGACTATTCAGATATCCGCCCGAAAGGAGCAAGACTAGTTACATCCGGTGGAAAGGCGCCTGGTCCGCAACCACTGAGGGAATGTCTTGTTAAGGTTGAAGGAATATTGGATTCAAAAGATGAAGGAGATCAACTTTCGTCTATCGAGGTACACGATATTGTCTGCCATATCGCAGATGCCGTACTTGCTGGTGGTATTCGTCGTGCTGCTCTTATTTCGCTATTCTCAGCAGATGATCAAGCGATGTTATCTGCGAAGGCAGGTAGTTGGTGGGAGACAAACCCCCAAAGAGGACGAGCGAATAACTCAGTGGTAATCATGCGACACCGTATAGATAAAGATAGGTTTATAGACCTTTGGGAGCGTGTAAAGGCTTCTGGAGCTGGAGAACCTGGCTTTTATTTTACAAACGATAAAGACTATGGTTGTAACCCTTGTTGCGAAATATCTCTTCGACCCTATCAGTTCTGCAATCTTACTGAGATAAATGTTTCTGATGTTGATTCTCAACATGAGTATGAAAACAGAGCCAGAGCGGCTTCAATCATTGGTACTCTTCAGGCAAGCTATACGGACTTTCACTATCTCAGACCAGTTTGGCAAAGAAATACAGAGAAGGATTATCTGATCGGGGTGTCAATGACTGGTATTGCCTCTGGAAACGTCCTCGAACTTGATATGCCAAAAGCTGCGGAGATTGTAAAGGAAGCCAACGCATATATTGCGGAGAAAATAGGAATCAAACCAGCGGCTCGATGTACTACCGTCAAGCCAGCAGGAACAACATCACTGACCCTAGGAACATCGAGTGGCATTCATGCTTGGCACAACGACCACTACATTAGAAGACTACGTGTTGGAAAGAACGAAGCCATATACCAGTATCTCGCTGTAAACCACCCAGAACTCGTCGAAGATGAATATTTCAGACCACACGATACTGCGGTTATCTCCGTCCCTCAGAAAGCCCCAGAAGGCTCCATAACGCGTCATGAAACTGCCTTAGAACTATTAGATAGGGTAAAAACGGTTCATCTTGAATGGGTTAAAAAAGGACATCGTTCTGGTCAAAATACAAACAATGTATCTGCGACTATCACTATCAAGCCTGACGAATGGGAAGAGGTTGGTGAATGGATGTGGGAGAATAAGAACAACTATAACGGCCTTTCGGTACTACCATACTCTGATCACACTTATATACAAGCACCTTTTGAGGACTGTGACCAAGAAACATATGAAAAACTACTTACTACGTTAGTCGATATAAATCTAGACAAGATTGTTGAAGTCGAAGACAACACTAATTTAAAAGGCGAATCGGCTTGTGCCGGTGGAGCTTGTGAAATAACATAGGAATTTAAAATGAAAGATAAAATAGAACATTTAATTGAACAACTTCAAAGCATCGTCCCGGATGTTGAAAAAGTAGAAGAACACTCATACGGCTACAAGTCAGCTGCTGTTAGGGCTAGAAAAAAGCTTCTAGAACTTAGAAATGCAATGCAAGAACTTAGAAAAGAAGTCCAAGAGAAAAAAGTTCTAGATTAAATTTGACAAAACCAGTATAAAATGTTATAATATATATATGCTATCCTATCTTGTGTATGGGATAGAGCCTGTGGCAACTCCTATTTGCGTGACAGGCGTTTTATTATTGGAGGCAAAATGAACAAATTTATACCACACAACAGGCATATACTCATTGAGGTGCTTGAAGAACAAGAAGAAACCAGTGACAAACCATTCTTACTACCCGATGACTACAAAAAACCAAAGTCACCGTATGCACTTTGCAAAGTTTTAGATTTCTGCTGTGAATGTAAACTAGACATAACAACACAATGCACAATAGTTGTGCAAAGAAGTATGATAGAGACCATAGAGATTCTAGATAAAACTTACTATTTAGTGTTAGAAAACTACGTTTATGGGAGTATTGAAAATGAAGTTGAATAAAGAAATATTAAAAGAAATGGTTTCAAAAGCAATAAAAAAAGATCCACGCCTTACATTACAAAAACCAGCAGAAGAATACGAAATGGCTAAAAGAGTGTTTGAGCAGCAAGCTAACTCAAAAAATCCAAATGAAAATCTACAAAAAGCTTCTTTCAACACAATGATGTCCTATAGCGTGTTTGAAAGCGAGATGCTAGAGGAAGAAATTGAAGAAGAGGCCCAGCAGACTCAATATGTGCTTGAGGAAAGCATACCAACTAATCCAAATAAGGAGGTTGTGGCTAGGTTTTTTGATTCCCTGTATGCCGGTAAGAGGTCAGGCTTCTTATCGTATTATAGTATAGAGGATTTAGCACAAATGCACTTATATTTGATAAAAGGCCACAATGCCGGATTTGCCCTCAAGGGCGGAAATGACATTGTCTCAGTACACAACAATTCCAGTCTAAAGGGTCTTGGCAAGTTCTTCATGAAAGCGGCCAAAGAAAAGGGCGGAACCAAGCTGGATCACTTTGATGGATTTCTCAGCGGACTATATAGGAAAAATGGCTTTGTGAATGTTTACGAAGTATATCAGTGGGAAGAGCAATACAAGCCAAGCAATTGGAGCTATGACGTAGTTGATATCTTGAATCCGAAAACTAGCATATACGCCTCTTCTCTTAATGACCACTCAGTTCAAAGTTTATTGACAATGAATGAACCAATAGAGATCAAAGCAGAATCAAACTTTAAGGTTGTGATTGTACCTTCGTTAAAGTTTAATCAATATAGGTATGGCAGACCTGATGTTGTTTTTAGGTCTTTATGAGGTGTGATATGAATGAAGAAAACCCTCGAACAATTTATTTATACGACGATAAGATCGGCTCGGTTAGTCTTATTACTCATATGGGTACTGACCTTACCATCGTTAATAGTGCTCGTGTCAGCTTTGGTAATACAAAAACTGAACTTGATGATAAAGATAGAAGACTTATTAAGTTTCTCGTTAAGCACAAACACACTTCTACGTTTGAGCATAATGTCGCTACTTTTAAATTTGTCGTCCCTCTCTTTGTTCGTTCTCAGCATCATCGTCACAGAACGTGGAGTTATAACGAAATATCTCGACGCTATACAGAAAAGGATATGGCTTTTTACTTACCGAGCGAGTTCAGAACACAGCATAAATCCAATAGACAAGCCTCCAACCCGGAAGAATTAATCAACCCCGGTATTTGGGAAGAAGGGTGGGGACGCATCTCAAAATACAATATGACGATGTCTGAGTTACTTGAGGTAAAAACTAAAGAATGTTTAGAAACCTACAAGACCATGTTAGAAAAGGGTGTGTGCCGAGAACAAGCAAGAATGATTCTACCACAAAATCTCTACACAGAATATTATGGAACTTGCAATCTTTCTAACCTACTTAAATTTATAGACCTGAGAACACATGAAGGAGCACAATGGGAGATTCAAAAGGTTGCTGAAGCATGCTTGGACATCGCTAGCGACCTATGGCCTGTGGCTGTTGAGTCGTATCGTAAAACCAAGGATGAGGGATTTTAAAAAAGCGCCGCCTAAGTACAAGATTGGTGATTTAGTTATAATCAACAACTTGGGCTTGATATTTGTTCAAAAAGAAACAAGTATTGAGTACGGACTTATACACTGCGAAGCTTATCATTGTACTCATACATCTAGTAAAGACCTGATACTGTTTGGTTGGTGGACTTATGATGTTTTAGTAGCAGGCGAACTAGTTAAGATGATGCCAGAAACATTCTTAAAAGAGGTAAAAGTAAATGAAAGTCCGGATAGTGAAGACGTTGAATGAACAAGTCGAAAAATCAAATACAGCCCCAATGGAAATACAACAAGCAAGAATATCCATCGCGATGAAGATAGACGGAATACTCCAGAGGCCGTTCTTAAACGTAGGGCAGGAACAGCTCGTCTACAATAAAAATACAGGCAAGATGGAAACCAAAAAGATTACTGATGCAAAACAAACATCGATGCTGTATTATGTTTACAAGGGCATAACACCAGACGGACAAATAGGGGACCAAGAAAACGTAAAGGAGGTCAACAAGGAAATAAACACAAGAGTGGGCCATTTTGTTGATGAACTGTCCAACTTAGAGAAAAAGGTACTAGCAGCAGACATTGATGCAATATTGCACTATATGGCACAACAACGAGAAATGGATCAAAAAGAAACACACCAGTCGACATACATGCTTAAAAAAGCCCCCGGAGACTTTGATTCATTCAACTTTGCAACCAGATCCAGAAGTGTATATAAAGATACACGAGCTGGTAAGGACTTCATGCTTAAGAGCACACCGGAACTAAAAAACATACCAAGTGAGCACCACTTTCTTTTCTCAATGGAAAACATGATTGGTCGGCTGAGAAACAGACTCCCGAAAGGAGACGGAACAGTCGCTATCAAAAGAGGAGAGCAAAGCGAAACAGTTAAGGTACCCACATTGACACCAGATGGTTATGACTCTAACTACACACTGGGAACCACAACTAAACCAGAAACTGGCATGGAGGCGGACGTTGAAAGAGACGAGAAGATGTATCGGACGTTTATCACAAAGTTTTACAGCAATCCGGACAACTATAAGGAAATGCCCCTGCAAAAGCAGCTTGAACTTATAGCACCATTTATGGAAAGTCTGTTAGCCAGAGCAGAGCAGCAAATTGAAAATGATCAAAGGCCGAACGAGTTTTATGACTTTATAAACACCTCAGACAACATACCAGAACAGTTGGTGGATTTATACGAGGACAGAATAGAAAAGATATTAGATGTTATTGAGGACAAATACGGCGTGGGGGGATAGTGAATAATTTGTATTTTAACAAGGTAGTCGTTGGTGGCTCCTTAACAGCAGTGTTATACGCGTACAAAAACAACCTACCACTAATAGTCGATATACCGCACATACCATTTCAACTCGACGAATGCCCAGAACATTGGGACTTGTCGTTCATAGGTTTCTCCAACAAGCTTGTCCATAAGAAAAGCCAAGTGTGGGATAGACTATTGTTTGTAATGGCAATGTCCGGACTTGTGATATTTCCCAACAACATCAGAAGTTTCCGAAACGAAGACAACGAGATAACTATAATAACATTATCAAACACCAAGATAAAAATAGGCTATGACGAGATAGTGGAGTTCGATAGAGAACGAACAGATCAAATGACAGTATATGATTGGTTCGCAGTGCGCTCAGGCACAAGACACGAGTTTGAGGTTTTAGCAGACCCAACGTCTGATTTTTGCCACACCCTCTTGTTTCACCCCTCAACCAGAAAGACCACAAGAAAAGACGTAAAAGACGTTTGCTCAGTCTCTACCATATCAGAAAAGCTCTTAAATGACTTAGACTACTCAGAGGGCTATGCCAGAATAAAGACGCTTAAAATGATGAAAGAAGCCGGTATACGAGGCCAATCAAACGGATACAACAAGAAAGGCCTGCAATTACACTACGCTGTCAAGATAGAACATATGTACCGAGAGGTATACTACAAGTACAATAATGGATACTCTATCGAAGACTTACTTCAACAACAACTGGATATAAAAAGTGACTTATGGAAATTGACTCAAAACCTCATAGTACGAACGCTTTTCACTTAGCAGGCATCGTGCCATGTGCCGGGCAACCACTAGACTTTGGAATGGAATGGCCTGACTTTATGATGCCTGTCGCTGCTGACTACACGATGCTCGAAGCGGCAATCTATGAATGTGCTTATGCCGGGTGTGAAACGATATGGGTTGTTCTCCATGCAGACACCGCACCGTTTGTTCGTCATCGGATTGGAGACTTTATTCAAGATCCGGTGTGGGCATTTCGAAAGCACGACCCTTACCCAGACGAGTCGAGAAGAAGGATACCGATATTCTATGTGCCGATACATCCGAAGGACAGAGACCGAAGAGATTGTCTCAGTTGGTCAGTAATACAAGGAGCCTTGACGTGCCTCAAGGTATCGTCCAAGTTATCTAAATGGTTGATACCAGATAAGTATTGGGTTTCGTTTCCGTATGGTATCTTTAACCCAGTGGAAATAAGAGAGCACCGCGCGAAAATTTCCTCGCCTAAAAATTTTTACATAACTCACAACGGGGAGGCTATGGATCACAACCATTTCACCTCGTTTTCATTTGGGAAAGACGAGTTCATCCGATATCGACGGAATATCCGAACGGGAACCGGGATGTATGCCGATGGTGAGTACAACGCTTCGGGGGCGCCCTCAAGAGTGCTTCCAACGATAGAGCAATATTCCGCAAGATGGTTTGACCTTAAGTGCGTTTTTACCGAGTTAGACATCCAATCGGACAACTCGTATGAGCCAAAAGAATTCTACAATCTTGGCTCTTGGGATGATTATCGAAACTATTTATCTTCGGAGTATTCACGTTCCGTCAAGCGCCCACACGAAAGAATAATGAAATATTCAGAATTTCAAAGAATTGCACTTGACAGAACAGACTAGATATGTTATAATGTTATTAACAAAGAAAAAGTATAAAAAAATATTGCAGGAGGTGAAGTATCTTCGATCAGAATTGGATTATCAAGAAGCAGTTCTTTCAGAAGCACATTTGGAATTTGAATTCTATTATAGAGAATGGTGTGCAAATAACGATTTTGATCTCGTTCAGTTAAATCAGGACAATGCAAAACAAGTAGAGCAAGTTTTCAAGACTAGAGAAGAGAAGTTGGTCCCCTTGGAAGCACCAGTGGTGAAACGCGACGAAAAGAAGATCAGCAAGCTATACAAAAAATTAGCCAGAGAACTTCACCCAGACAAAGAAACAGGGGATGTGAAGAAATTTAAAAAAGTAGCGGAAGCTTATAAGAATGGAGATTGGTCACTCTTGCTAGAGGAGGCCGTAGAGTTGGAGATAGAACCAGAGAACCTGGCGGAGCTTATACCGCTCTTAAAAGAGGAAGCAAAGACACTTAAAGGAAAGATAAAGCACAACGAAGAGATGTATTCTTGGAAATATCATTTATGCGACGAGGATGATGAATGCAAACAAAAACTCGTCAAGTGCTTTTTAAAACAATTATTTAATTTGGAGTTATAATGTTATTATCAATATTGTTGGCATGTCGCCAAGGAGATATAGGAATCGTAAAAGTCTATGAAGAGACAACGGATTCTGCTGTCAAAGACACACAAGTCACGTCACCCGAACCAGTAGATGGGCCTGATGATGGGCCTCATGATGGGCCTCAAAGAAGCGGTATCACCGGGTATACAAACTTACACCTCAGACAAGTGGCTTGCCCTGCTTGCGTTGGTGAATCTCAAGAGATCACCATAACGTTCTCGGCCGAGTTCCATCAGCCGATATCAGATAACCACACAAGCTGGATTCCCGCCGGTGATCAATGCACCACAAATCTTATTAGCGTCAGCCCATCGACCAACCCTATAAGTGTTGGGCCAAGCATCATAGTCGATGCTGGCGCGCACAACTTTGGAGCAGAGCAGATTGTCGCTGGACTTTATGAGACAACAAGCATTTGGGAGTCTCAGCTTTTGAGGGACGCCACCTATAACGTTGCAACAACAGAAGGCGGTTATAGTTTTGTATCCACTCATGGCTTTGACTTTATTGAGCCTTACAATATGTTGTGGGTTGATCCTTCATATGCCTTTGAGGCTCCGATATATCGATCCGGGGCAACCTTCAGTTGGGCACCAACTAGCACCGACTCAACCTTTATGATTACAGTGGCGGTATATTCTTGGGATGGTAGCCAGTTCTTAGGTTATGTTACCTGCTCTGGTCCGGACAATGGGATCATGACTATTCCTGCTCAATACCTACAATCTTATCAAGCCGGGTCCTTAGCGGCTATTCATCTAGAAAGACACAAAGTCGAACTGGTCGAGACCGATATTAATAATTCGTTTGTAGAAACACACATGAGTTGGGAAGTCGTAGGTACTGGCACTATTTACTAAAAGGAGGAAACGATATGTCAAATCAAGAAAAATGCGAATGCTGCGGCTGCAGTTCTGCTGAATGTAGCTGTGAATGTTGCTGCGGAGCCAGCCAAGAGTTTAATGTGGCTGATGAACTTATGATCATTTGGGGTGCTAAGTGAAATCTATTTGTTCTGTTTGTGAATGCGATCCTTGCGATTGCGGTTGGGGTACTTATGAACTTGAAAACGGGAAGCCTAATCGAATACACCTCACTGAAAAATATTGGTGGGATTACGATGGGAGTGATTCTGAATCCACCGTCTCAACTAATTGGGGCATCGACTATGATAGTATGGAATATCCCCAAAGCCTGCAAGGAGTCGGTGGATTTGCGAGAACTTATTATGGTCAGATGGTTTTAGAATTCAAAGTTGGTGAGATTGTAAAGTACTTCCCCAACTGCAACCTCGCAAACGACCTCGGTGTCTGGCTCGTTAAAGAGATTGTGAATCAAAGTCCTGTTGAGTGCTCTTGGTATGACTATGAGATCACAAATGGTATTAAAAGCGTCTTGTGTAGGCAAGAAGAGCTAATAGCTATAGGAGAGTGAATGAAAAGCGAAAACATTTGGCGAAGACTGAAAGCCCATATGCCCGATGACATGGAAAGCTACGTCTATCAGGTGTTTGGTGAATGTTTTGACTATTCAATCCCGGAGTATTGGGATCAAGTAATAGCTGACGTCGTGATGTTGGCTTATTGGCGCTCAAACCACAAAGAGAAAACGGTTAACATAGTGCAAGTTAAGCAAAAGTTTGGCTTCCTGAGATTCTACATCAACGGAGATGACGATGAATACATGTACGGTGCCATCCAGATGGCCGAAAGGCAATGCGCAAAAATATGTGCACACTGTGGTTCACACCTGGTTCAAAAAGAGAAGCCAAAAGTACGAATGGGTGTTTCAACCCAAAGATGGAACAAAAAATGCGAGAAATGCAAAAATAGGATATAATATGAAATGAGCATGATGCCCAAAAGCTTTCACAAAATAAAAAAAGAAGATCTTCCGGAGGATGTATATCCAAAATATAAGGTCGGAGAACTAGTGAAGGTCAATCAAGGAAACCCTGAAAGTGTATATGGTTTTTACTTATCGGCTGGTATGGGAGTCATAGTTGGCATATCTTATTACAAAACACACGGATTTAAAGCCTATAGTCCTCAAGTCTTTTATATGATTGAATATAAGATAAAATGGATAGAAAATGACGAGTTTGGCTTCGTCTTAGAACATTCAATAGAAACAGTGGAGATAGAATGAATATTATATTTAGTGTTTTTGTGTTGTGTTGTTTTGTTGATCTAACGATTCGACACAACAAACTTAAAAACAAAATAAAAGAAAACAAAGCAGAACACAAAGCGTTCTTGCTTGAAGCAAAAAGAATACAAAAGGAGATAGAATGATAACAGCACATACAGCTTTATTTGGCATAGCTTTTATAAGCCTATGCATTTTAATTACCAGTTATTTAAGTGACTTACAAGGGTAAAAATTTTGTAATTATAAGAGAGCTTGGCATACTTAAGCCTGGTATGCTTTGCTACTGCTTTGACGAAGATAAAGACTTTGTAAGGCTATGGTTTAACGTACCTGTCTTGGGCGACACTCAAGAAATTAAAATATCAAAGACACAGGCTTACATTCTAAAGGAGAGATAATGTTTAAAAAACTTTACACAAAATACTACAAAAGCCGAAAAACAGTATCAAAAGATCAGGCTAAAAAATTAAAAAAAGACATACTGGCGCTCAAAGAAGACGTCTATGCTCGTAGGAAACAAATTGAAAAATTTGAGCTGCTAATGCAAACCGACGAAGAACACAGGGACCGATATGCACGCAGGGTGTCTGTACACAAAGAATTCATAAAAAGCTCCTTGGCTAAAATTGAAGAAATTGAGATGATTTTACTTGACAGTTAAACGATTGCATGTTATAATGTTAGTATCATTGGAGGAAACATGGTTGAACTACACTGCCATCTGGACGGTTCTATGCGGTTATCGACACTCACGGACCTTCTTAGGCAAAAGAACTTAGAAATACCAAATAAAATCAAGTTTTACCCCGGTATGGGGATTGATGAGGCACTGTCTCGGTTTAAGACAACACTGTCGATACTACAAGATCCAGAGTCCATTGAGAGAGTTACTGAGGAAATTTGCTTGGATGCAATAGCTTTCGGACATTCATACACCGAGATACGTTTCGCCCCACAACTTCATCAGGGCGCTCCAATCGAGAAGATAATCGATGCCGCCATCAGCGGTTTATCCGAACACTCATCGATTATCTTATGTGGACTATATGGAGAGCCACCTGACGTTCTAAATACTCTCGTTGAGATGGCAAGAGGCAAGCCGAGAGTTGTCGGTATAGATTTAGCAGGTGCACCATTGCCGACTCATCGTTGGTCCTTGATGGATTACATCGAACCATTTGAGAAAGCTAAGAAATATGGAATAGGTCGAACTGTGCATGCCGGAGAAGGTCGATCTCCAAACGAGATTGAGGTCGCTATAAATTTTCTTCACGCACAAAGAATAGGCCACGGCACAACGCTAATGGAAAGCCGAAAGGTGCTCGACCTCGTCAGAGAAAGAGAAGTGACCATAGAGGCATGCATAACATCAAACTGGCACACTGGCGCTATAGACGCCCTGTCAAAACACCCTATCAAAAAGTGGATAGACGAAGATGTACGTGTCGCCATCTGTGCTGACAATACACTATTGTCTGACACAATCTTGCCGATGGAGTATCGAAGGGCTGTCGCACACTGTGGACTGTCGTATCAAGATACAAAGAAATGTAAACAATATGCAATAGAGGCTTTATTTAGGAGGTAACATGAAGAAGTGTACAAAATGCGGAA
>VMHT01014215.1_pt1 | contig 32535 bp, 50 predicted proteins | sample 4693611 | NCBI WGS metagenome assembly VMHT01 (sample SAMN12280063, study PRJNA550983) | marine metagenome | isolation source: seawater sampled from same location over 5 years 0.02-0.2 micron viral filtrate | place: USA: collected off the coast of southern California halfway between the port... ...
ATATTTGTTGAATGACCCCGACACTACAGAAAAAGAAATAGAGCAATATCTTGCAGAGGTTAAGGGCTAATGTCTGGATTTATAGATTGGCTAATGTCTAACAGAGGCGCTTTACAGCCAGAAAACCGTGATCCGCGTGAAAGTATCGGTAGACAGTATTTAAGAGAGGCTGCATCAGATTTGAATGATGCTGTAAATGCTTACGAAGTACCTTCAATGAACCCTGTTTTTACACTGCCAAAGTTACTTCTTGCGTTAGATCCTGCAATTAGATCAGGAACAGGTGCGGCAGTATCAACGGCTCAATCTCTTTCTGAAGGGTTCCCATTTTTTCAAGATGAAAAATCAAGTGACAGAATGGGCCGTGATTTAATTGCGTTAGTTGATGAAAGCCCCGTTGAAATGATGGTCGCGCCTTATGCGGGCATATTAGATAAAGCTGGTGAGTTTGGTTCTATGGTTAAGAGATCACGGCCATATCTTCTTGGCGATACATTGGAGGGAAACCCTGATGTTATGAATTTGCCAGAAAAGGGCAGACCGGCAGCAGTAGGTATTCCAGATGAGGGCAGATTTTCTTCTAGGCCAATTGCTGAAGTGCAGAGCGCATCTCGCAATTATATGAATGAAGCTGGCATAGATATTCCAGAATATATTGAATACCCAGAATTAGATCAGCAGCGGGCCAAATATATCGCAGCAGCGTATGAGCGCATGAAGCACGATCCAGACAACCCAGATGTAAAAGCAGCATATGAGGCTCTTAAAAACGAAACTATGGCGCAGTATGAAGCGCTAAGAGATACGGGAATAGATTTTAAGTTTTTGCGCGAAGGCCAGACAGATCCATATGCAAAAAGTCCCGCGATGGGTTATCAGGATGTTGTGGAAAACAAGGAATTGACTGTATTTCCTACTGACTTTGGCTACGGATCTGGCGAATTTGATGCATCAGACAACCCGTTATTAGGTTTTGTAGGTCAGGTTGGCGATAAAGAAGATGCTGTTGCTAATGACGCTTTCCGCGTTGTGCATGATATGTTTGGGCATTTAGGCGCAGGAAACCCGCAGTTTAGAGCAAAAGGTGAAGAACGCGCTTGGTTAGAGCATAGCAGGATGTTTAGTCCAGAAGCCCGAAAGGCTATGACAACTGAAACACGCGGTCAAAATAGCTGGTTAAATAGCGGGCCATTTGCAGATCAGAATGCTACCGCTTTAGGCGCTGACACAGTGTTTGCCGATCAGAAAGCCGGTTTGCTGCCAGATTGGGCTGTAGATCCACAGGGTATGCCCAAAGGCATTGAGCGTGATGAGCTAGACGAAATTATTAAGAAGTGGGGCAGATAATGAGAAAGGGTTTACGGCAAGCTTCACAGTTAGCAAAAGGCTTGCTTGATTTGTTTCATTACTCTGACGAAGTGCGGCCAGTTATTGATCCATTGCAACATCTGAGCAATCCCAATATTCGCGGTATGGAGCGTGAGTTGGCATATGGAACGAGGTTATCAAAGTATGGTGAAGTGCCAGAGGTAATTTATGATCCTTACCCGCCACAATCTTATTTTGGAACATCAAGCTACTCTCCCGAAACTGGTTTAGGTGATGTTGTCCACAAAACAACGGCTGATGAAGAAGCTTTCTACGATGTATCCGATGATTTAAAAAAGTTTATGCCTTTGGCGCGTGAAGAAGTGATGGACAGATTAACGGAGTTTGATAAGAAATTTACACCTTATGAGGTCAACCTGATGGTGCAAGGCAGGGCCATGAGTTTAGCAAAAGAGGCTAAATACTTGGGTCTTAGCAATAGAAAATACAGGCCAGACGTATATACTCAATTTAACGAAGTGATCCCGCAAGAGGTTCAACCGTTAGGGCAAGAAATGATGTCATTGGTGGAATACCTAGAGAGCATAAAAAAATGACAGTATATGAGATAGAAGTTGATGATATGGGGCTGGGCTTAATGCGCAGTGACCCATTTTATAAAAGCATTGATGTAGTGAGTGAAAAGCCTACCGGCACAATGCAGAAGCGTTATTTAGTAAAAGTTGTTGAGCGAGAAGAAAACGCATATTACGCAAAAAGCGTTTAACCTTGGGTTCTCAGCTAAAGTATGATAAAAGTAAGCCAATCTTAGGAGAGTTACATGGCGATCACAACTTACGCAGAGTTACAAACTGCGATTGGCGATTGGCTAAACCGCGCCGATCTTGACCAAAAGATACCTGATTTTATTCGGTTGGCTGAAAGCACGTTAAATGATGTTCTGCGATCTGCTGATATGGTTACGCAATCAACATCTATAGCAATTACGAGTGGCCGCGCTACATTGCCAGCAGATGCTTTAGAGATTGTGTACGCGCAAGTAGCGTCATCTGAGGATGAGCCATTAGAGCAAATTACACCGCAGCAGCTTACAATGCTACGCAGAACGCGCACAAGAAACGCCGCAAATCCTAGATTTTACGCAATTGTTGGCCGTGATATAGTGGTCACTCCGACACCGGCATCTGGATCTTTGGATTTAGATTATTATCAAAGATTGCCAGTTTTGTCCGATAGCAACACAACAAACTGGTTGTTGACAGATAGCCCGCATATTTATCTTTACACCAGCTTGCTTCATGCAACGCCATTCTTAATGGATGATGCCCGCTACGCAGTATTTAATAACACTGTAAGCCAACAGGTGATGGCGGCAGTGAGATCGCAGCAAACGCTTGCCTTAGATGATATGAAGATGGCAGGGTTTTCTTTATCAGCGCCCACTGATGTTGCGGCAGCGCAGCAATCGGCTTTGGCATCTGTCGCGGGGTAAGGCTTTTAAATGGCAATTACATCTTATGCCACGTTGCAAGATGCGATCTTAGCTTATGCAAACAAGCAAGATATAGCGCAGTCATTAGATACATTCATTGCCTTGGCAGAAGCAGATATGCAGCGCAAAGTGCGCCACTGGCGTATGGAGCGGCGCAGCACTGCATTGCTTGATACTCAATATACAGCTTTGCCTAGCGATTTCTTAGAGCCAATCAGAACCATGTTGACGGGCGCAGATCCGCTTCATTTAGAAGTGATTGGGATTGGTGAGTTGGCAGAGCGGCGTGAGGCTGCAAAAGATGCGAGCGCAAAACCAAAGTATTATGCTATCGTAGATGGTACGATAGAAGTTTTCCCGAAACCTGATGCAGATTATACTTTTGAGATGGTTTATTATTCAGATATTCCCGCTCTAAGTGACAGCAATACATCAAATTGGGTTCTGGAAAAGCATCAAGACGCATACCTGTTCGGAGCATTGATGCAGACAGCGCCATTTTTGGGTGACGATGGAAGGTTGGCCGTTTGGACTTCATTGTATCAAAGCGCAATAGATGGTATAAATGCTGAGAGCGAAAAGGCAAAGACTGCTGGCGCGGGTCGGCGTATTCAAATTAGGAGTTACTAAACATGGCAAGCTTTACAAAGGTCAATGACTTTGTTGTAAATTTGGCAAACGCTATGGATCTTGACAGCGATACTTTAAGAGTAGCTCTGTCAAACACCGATCCGACATCGGGCACAAATGTTGCCGCTGATGGCAATGGCGTTTTGGCAAATATTACTGAGATTTCATATACAAATCTTTCATCTCGCACATTGGCAAATGTCACCAGTACACAAGCATCTGGTACATATAAATTGAGCGCAGATGATCTGACGTTGACTGCCAGCGGCGGCACTGTAGCGGCATTCAGGTACATCGTTGTGTATAATGACACGCCAACATCACCGGCAGATCCAGTGATCGGTTATTATGATTATGGAGCAAGTTTGGTGCTTAACGATGGTGACACATTCACTGTTGATATCGGCACAAACGGCATTCTGACACTTACATAAAAGGTAAATCATCATGGCTAAATTGTTTAACAGAGCCAAGATGACAACCGCCACTACTGGAAGCGGAACTGTCACTTTAGGTTCCGCGTCCAATGGTTTTCAGACATTCGCAGCGGCGGGTGTTTCAAATGGTGATGTTGTCCAATACGTTATTGAGGAAGGTGCGAATTTTGAGATTGGCACAGGCACATATAGCAGTACCGGCACATCACTAACCAGATCCCCGACAGAGAGCAGCAATAGCGATAATGCGATCACACTGGCCGGTCAGGCAACCGTTTCTATTACGGCTGTTGCGGATGATTTAAACAGGCTTCAGCACGGTGGATCTGACAAGGTTACGGTTTCGTCTACCGGCGCAAGTGTTGCCGGCAATTTGGCTGTTTCTGGAACGGTAGACGGGCGCGATGTTGCCAGTGATGGCAGCAAGCTAGACGGCATTGAAAGCGGTGCAACTGGCGATCAAACTAATGCTGAGATCAGAGCGGCGGTAGAAGCGGCATCTGACAGTAATGTTTTCACTGATGCAGACCACACAAAGCTTAATGGGATAGAGGCCAACGCCAAGAACGATCAGACGATCACGGCGGGTGGTGGGCTAACTGGCGGCGGCACTGGTGACGTTACGATTAGCCATTCTGATACGTCCTCACAGGCGTCAGTAAACGGCTCTGGGCGCACTTACATTCAAGATATAACTCTGGACACCTACGGGCATGTTACGGGGCTGGCAACGGCCACAGAAACAGTGGTTAACACTGATACCAACACGATCCCAAACAATGCCACAATCACTCTAAGCGCGGGGGGTGCGCTGACTGGTGGCGGTAATTTCACAACCGATCAATCGTCAAATGAAACGATCACCTTTAATCACTCAGATACGTCTAGCCAAGGTTCTGTAAACAACAGCAGCGGAACAGTAATCCAAGATGTTACGTTAGATGGATACGGCCATGTGACGGGTTTAGCGTCAGTTAATTTGGATGGGCGCTATTACACTGAGACAGAAGCAGACAGCCGCTTTGTGAATGTCACTGGCGATACTGTTTCTGGAAACTTAACCGTCAACAGCATGACATTTAAAAATAATAGTAATGTCAGTCGCAATTTAAAAATTCAACCATCTAGCAGCTCCACTGATGTTGGCGCATCGTTTTTTAACGGGGCTGGGAATTGGACTATGCAGTTGTATGGTTACAACAGTGGTTCAACTCAACAATATGGCTTTTTAGACGCAAATTGGGGTGGTTGGGATATTCAAAAGACAGTTAATGGAGTTTTTAAAGTAGATGAAGGCGGCGGCTTACAGCGTGTTTTCAATGATGGCTATCACCCCAACGCTGATAAGTGGACTACAGCCCGTACCTTATCCCTGACAGGAGATGTCACTGGTTCTGTAAGCTGGGATGGCTCTGGTAATGCTTCACTTTCTACTACGGTTGGAAATGACAGCCACACCCACAGCATTAGCACCATTACAGATGAACACCGACTGTTCAACAACATGGGCAATAATCACGGCACTTATACAAACTTCAACAGTATTAATCAGTTTGGTGTTCGTTTCGTACAAGGCGGCACTAACGGCCCAACAGGAATAGCAGGTCATCAGTGGTATGGTTTTACACTTGGGTTAGGTAACGAATACACAGGTTTAAACAGTAGCGGTGACTACGGTTCTCAGTTTTATTGGGCCAGACAAGGCCAAAGTGGTGGCGCATACATTTGGATACGAGATCAAGAGAATGGAAATTGGGGTTCTTGGCGTAAGCCTTATGCTGGTAAAGCAGATGCTTGGACGTCCTCTCGCACACTATCTTTGACAGGTGCGGTAACTGGTTCAGTTAGCTGGGATGGCTCTGGGAATGCAAGTCTCAGCACATCTTTTAATGATAATGGCCCCAACTACATTGATGTTGCTACAGGCAATTACGGCACAGTTAAAGTAGACGATGATCGTGGAGTTTCTGGTGCTTGGGCTGGTTACGCCATTCGTGACGATTGGGTGTTTATGGCAAATGGCGCCGCTGAAGCGGGTGTTTACAACGATACTGATAACGAATGGGCAATCAGGTTTATCAGAAACGCTGAAACTGAATTATACCATAATGGTTCTTTGAAGCTGGAAACGAGCGCGAACGGCATAGAAATGTCGGGCCGCATTGATATGAACAACAACGACATCTACGGATGCGATCAGTTATTCCATCACGGTGACACTGATACTTACATGCAGTTTCACGCTGCAAACCAGTGGCGCGTTGTTGTCGGTGGATCAGAGCGGCTAGAGGTTAAAAATTCATCTCCGCATGTTTTGGTTTCTGGCGATTTAAACAGCACATCTGATGAGCGGCTAAAGAAAAACATTAAACCAATTGATAATGCGCTTGATGATATTTGTCAGCTTGAGGGCGTGACTTTTGATTGGAAAGATACCGGCACTCAGGGCCAAGGCTTTATAGCGCAACAGGTGGAGCCGATCATCCCAGACGTTGTGAATACTGACGAAGATACTGGCATGAAATCTATCAACTATGTTGGCCTAATTGGTCACTTGGTTGAAGCAATTAAATCTCAGCAAACTCAGATTGATGATTTGAAAGCTGAAATCCAATCCATGAAAAGCTAATAGTGAAAGGACACGAAGATGGCTATTCAAACAAGCGGCACAACCCGAATAAGTAATTCAGGTGAATTGCAAAATATTGGCAGTTTAGACAGCACAACGGCGGCTACAATTGGCGCGGCGGCTGGTGGTGGTCATGGTGCAGTTTTTCAGGAGCTTTTCACCGAGACAGAAACAAACTGGCAACCTAAAATTGCGGGTGACGTATATGTCATAGTAGTTGGTGCCGGTGGGACTGGTGGTATTACCAAATATTATAGCTACGCTACCTCATTATATAATCGCTTAAATATTGGCGGCGGCGCCTCTGGGGGCGTAATAGTCCATAAATTTACTGGTGTTTCTACTTCTCAATCTGCGTCTACCGTTACGGTTGGACAAGCTGGCACACTTTCCTTTTCTAGTAACGGCGCTGCACTGGCGGGGATAGCGGGTGGTAATAGCTCCATAACTATAGGCGGCACAACATTAACGGCTGGCGGCGGCGGTGGCGGCACTCAATCTGGCGGCACTGCTTACGGGCTGGACAGAACGGCTGTTGGTGGCGCTGGTGGAAGTGCCTCTGGTGGCAATATAGCAAACTTTGCTGGAACGGCTGGAGGAACGGGCAACAATGGCACAAGTATTGAACCTAGTGCGGTAGGTAATCCAATTGGATCAGTATATGCAGGAAATACTTATGGCGCTGGCACTGGTGGCAGACGGTATATTAGCGAGCATACCCTTACCACAAGCATGAGTGCTGGTCATGGTATTGTCAGAATTATGTACGCTGGTTAAGCGCTTTTAATAAAGGAAAGTAAGATGAAAATATTTACAAAAGGCGAGAACAGCATTCTGGTTGATGACAATGCTGAAGCCACAGGCGAATATGAAGGTTACACTGACAGAGGCGCTCAAGTTTACACTTCCAGAGTTATTGAGCCAATTGAAATACAAAACAAAGAAGCCAGAAATTCTTTGTTGGCAGAAACAGATTGGTGGGCTGTTGCAGACCGCACAATGACAACGGAGCAAGCGGCTTATCGTCAGGCTTTGCGCGATATAACCACCCATGCGAATTGGCCGAATTTGGCTGATAGCGATTGGCCGACTAAGCCAGAGTAAATGCTAGGTTTTACCCCACTAGCCGCAGGGCCAATAGCAAGCAGCGGAACTCAGGATTATATCTTTGAGGTAAATACTGGCACGTTTGCGGTTAGTGGGCAGGGCGCAGCAAAACTCATCACTGAGTTTGTGCCTGATGGTCAGTACGTTTTAAACGGCAGGGCGGCTGAGTTTAGCAAAACGATGAATGTGGATCTGGCGGCGGGTTCTTTCGCTGTCTCAGGTCAAACTGTTATCTTTGAGCTTGGCTTTGGTCTGATTGCTGAAACCGTTTCGTTTAGTCTTACCGGCCAAGATGTAACGCTTCAAAAGGCATTAAGGGAAACCGCAGAGAGCGGGTCGTTTAATCTTACTGGTCAAGATGCAGATGTTAATGCGCAGCTTAATATTACAGCGGCCTCTGGTTCATTTGCTTTAACCGGCCATGAAATTACTGAAAAAATCAGTGAAGTATTTGACGCTGGAAGCTTTGTTGTGTCGGGGCAAGATGCGGCGGTTAATGCGCAGTTTAATATCTCTCTGGCATCTGGATCTTTTGCGACTACCGGCCAGAATATTACTGAGGATATATCTGAGGCTGTAGAGGCTGGCAGCTTCGCTGTAACAGGCCATGCAGCGCCCATGTCGTTCAATCTTAGCGTGGACGTATTGTCTGGATCTTTCGCGTCCACAGGCCAAGCTGTGACGCTGCAAAAGGCGCTTAGGTTTGATGCTTCCCATGCATTATTTTTTGTTACCGGCCAATCTATAACTGAAGATATAACAGAATTTACACCGGCTGGTGTGTTTGCATATTCTGGGCAAGATGCGTCATTTAGCATTGCAATGAATGCCCAGCTTGATGCTGGCGTTTTTGCGACAACTGGTAATGTCATCCCATTCAAAAAAGCGATGAATGTTGACCTTGCGAGCGGGTCGTTTGCGCATATCGGCCACCCTGCTTTATTGAGGGTCGGCAACAGAATGCCAGCCGATAGCGGCGCGTTTTCGCTGTCTGTGTTTAATGTCACGATAACCAAAGCGATGAATGCGGATATTGTTAGCGGATCCTTCTTGTATTCTGGTTTTGATGTTAAAATAAGGGGCTGGTTAGAACCCTTCCAAGAAACAGAACTATGGACAGAGCAAGCAGTCTCTAGTGAAACATGGACTGAGGCCGCGTAGCGTGGTACATTGCGCACAACAAAGGATGTAAAATATGGCTGTAAATACCACAAATTATAAATTTAATAAGCCAGTAGTGGGCGCAGATAGCGATAGCTGGGGCGGTGAGTTAAATGAAAATTGGGATAAAATAGATAGCCTTTTATACGGGGCTTCTTACACTGATGGAGACAGCCAAACCGTAGAGCGTATTCAACCTGATCTATTGCAGGGAAGCTGGGCTGTAAACGGCACAGCAATTACGGCTACGGCTGCTGAACTAAACAATATTCCTGCTGCGATTACTGGTGCTGCCAGCACAGTTTTAAGCAGCAATTTATCTTCTGGAAAGGTTTTAATATCTGATGAAAATGGGAAAATTTCAGCTTCATCTGGGGTTAGTAGCACAGAGCTAGATAAATTAGATGGATTAACCGCTTCAACTGCTCAATTAAATCACGTTGATGGCGTTACAAGTGCAATACAAACGCAGCTTGATGCAAAAGCCCCTTTGTTAAATCCTGTTTTTTCTGGAACGGCTACTATTCCAGCAATAAATGTAACAACAACGCAAGTTACAACAGCAAATATTACTTTAGCAAATATTACAACTTTAGATATTGGGGTTTGGCAAGTTGTTTCTAACGGCACAACGCTGCAATTTAAAATTGGTTCAAATGTTTACATGACTTTAGATAATAGTGGAAATTTAAACGTAGCTGGCAATGTAAACTCTAACGCAACCCTGTAATCAGGATAGGTAAATGACTTTAGTACCTTTAGATATACCAGCGGGATTTTACCGAAATGGTACTGATTTAGAACAAACTGGTAGATGGCGAGATGGAAGTTTAGTTCGCTGGCGTGATAATAGCTTACGGCCAGTGAAAGGATGGCAAACAAGAAAAGCTAGTTTTGCATCAAATACATTGCGCGGTATGCATTCGTGGGAAGCAAATGATGGCACTGCTTATATAGCTGGCGGGTCATATAATGAATTGAAATTAATGACCGGCGGCGGCACTTTAACAGCCATTACTCCAAGCGCATTAAATGATGTATCCGCAAGGCGTGTTCCTGAGTTAGAGCGTGGCAATGTAATTACTGGATATGGTTATGGTGATTATGGTGAAACTGAATATGGAACAGCGCGGCCCAATGATGGTAATTTTGACGAAGCTACAACTTGGTCAATAGATAATTGGGGTGAGGATTTAATCGCATGTTCTTCATCAGATGGCAGAATTTGGTATTGGGATAAATCAACAAATTCTTCTACGGCTTCTATTTTGACAAACGCTCCTACTAAAAACTTAGGCTTAGTGGTAACAGAAGAACGGTTTATTTTTGCGCTAGGAGCGGGTGATGATCCTAGAAAGGTGCAGTGGTGTGATCGTGAGGCAAACACTGTATGGACACCCGCCACAACAAATGAAGCTGGTGATATTTTGTTGCAAACATCTGGGCAAATTATGCAAGGAATTAGAACACGCGGGCAAACTTTAATTATTACTGATGTAGACGCTCATGCCATGAGATATTTGGGGCCACCGTATGTTTACTCAAACCAAAGAGTAGGAACTGCGTGTGGTGTAATTTCACGAAAAGCGGCTGCTGATGTTGATGCCGGTGTTTTTTGGATGGGTCAGCGGGGCTTTCATCATTTTGATGGCAATGGTGTTAGAGAATTGCCGTGCGATGTTCACGATCATGTTTTTGACGATTTTAACAGGTCGCAGCAAAGTCAAGTTTGGGCGTGGGCAAATACAGAGTATAATGAAATTTGGTGGTTTTATTGCTCTGCTGGTAGCACAGATATAAATAAATATGTGGCTTTTGACTACCAAGAAAACCATTGGGTTATTGGTGATCTTGGCCGATCCTCTGGTGTTGCAAGAGGCGTATTTAGGTTTGCTTTGCTTGCTGGAAATAATAAAACATTATATGAGCATGAGGTTGGACACGCATACGACAGCCAATCAGTTTTTGCTGAAACCGGCCCTATTTCATTAGGCAATGGCGATAACATTATGAATGTGATGCAGCTTATTCCTGATGAGGCTACGCAAGGCCAAGTGCAAGTAAAATTTAAAACAAGGTTTTACCCAAATGGGTCTGAGCAAGAGCATGGGCCATATGTACCAGCCAATCCTACAGGAGTAAGATTTTCTGGGCGTCAAATGAGAATGAGAATTGAGGGAGTAACAAACGCTGATTGGCGTGTTGGAAACATGAGGGTTGATACTTTGCCAGCGGGTAAAAGATAATGCCTAGTCCAATGCCCCCGCCGATAGGTGTAGATTTGGCTGAATGGGGGAGACAGTTATCGCAATATCTTCAAAGAAACTTATCTAAGATTTCATTTAAAGGATCTTCCGATAATCCATCAGAGGATGGTGTTTTTCTTTGGGATGAAAGCAAGAAATATGCTGTTGTTTCTTTGGATGGATCATTTCAACAATTAGCAACGCAACAATCTGTGCCAGCTTCTAATGTTGGTTCTGCTGGTGATGTTTCTGGAATGATAAGTTGGGATACAAATTATATTTACATCTGCACGGCATCACATGATGGTAGTACAGCAATATGGAAGCGTGTAGCGCTTTCGTCGTGGTGATCGTATGAATGATCTTACACCAATAAGCCAGTTAGAACGCTGTAAGCAATGGATAGAAGATGCGCTTGCTTACTGTGGCGGCACTCACGAATGGGAAGATATTGAAAAAGGTATCATAGAGGGGCGTATGCAGTTATGGCCCGCGCCCAAGGGGTGTATTGTTACTGAAATTGTGGTATATCCTAGAAAGAGAGTTTTAAATATCTTTTTGGCTGGTGGCGAATTGGATCAAATACTAGATATGGACACTGACGTTAAGGCTTGGGCAAAAGAGCAGAATTGCACGGCAGCAATTATGGCGGGGCGCATTGGGTGGAAAAAACCTTTAGCGCCGTTAAATTGGAAAATGCTGTATGCGAGTTTTATTAAGGAGATATAAAAATGGGCGGCAGAAGCGGTGGAACATCTACAACAAAGGCAACCGTTCCAGCCTTTTTAGAAACAGCCTATCAGCAAGGTATAGGCATGGGAAGCGATGCTGCTTCAACGGGTTATGTTCCTTACTATGGGCCTGATGTTGCAGCGTTTAGCCCGATGCAGCAAGCCTCTTTTCAAGGCACTAACCAAATGGCAAGCGCTTTTGGAATGCCTACTGGTGCAGGGCCAGATGGACAGCAGCAATCATATCTGCCAGAACCAACGCAATATGCTGGTGGTGTTTCTGGATATTCTTCAGCGCCAATATTTGAGCAAGCTCAACAGAAATTGCAAGAAAATAGACCAGCGCAATATGACTATTTGAATAGCTTTTCAATAGATCCCGTCACGGGAGAAATGGGAAGTCGCGCACCATCAAATCAGCCTGTTGCATTAGAAATGCAGGGCGGCGGCAGAAGCGGAGGTAAATAAAATGGGCGGTTCAGCAAATCCTTCAATGTCGCAAGTGGCGCAACCGTCTATGAATTTAGATCGGCGTGGTGGGCCACCAAACCAAGCAATGTTTAGCCAGATGGGGCCACCAAACCAAGCAATTCCTCAGTTTGGTCAGATAATGCAAGCGCCAATTGCAAATGATCCATACACGCAAGCGGCTAACGCACAAAAAACAGCATTGGCTGGAACACAGGCGCAAATGGGCTACAGGCCGCAGCAAGTGCAAGGTTTAGGATATGGTGCGTCAATGCAGCAGGGGCCAGCAACGGCTGCGTCTGGAATGGCTAATTATCAAAACCCATATGAAAATCAAGTTGTGCAAGCGTCTTTGCGGGATGTAGAAGGTGCGCGTCAGCAAGCCATGAATACGGCAGGAGCGCAAGCAACATCTGCAAACGCTTTTGGTGGGTCAAGGCATGGATTAGTTGAGGCAGAAACTAATAAGAATTTTGCGCAACAAGCATTAGATCAAACAGCTAGATTAAGATCACAAGGGTTTAATACTGCTTTAGGTGCTTCTCAGTTTGATGTGGGGCAACAGCAATCTGTAAATGCAGCAAATCAAATGGCAGCTAATCAAGCGGCTCAATTTGGTGCGCAACAAGGCATGACTGCTCAACAATTAAATCAGCAAGCCGGTTTGCAAGCCAATCAGCAAAATCTAGGCGCTGCGCAGCAAATGGCTGGTTTAGGCCAGCAATCATTTGGGTATGGTCAAAGCGTACAGAACCAGCAAATGATGCAAGGAGCTATGCAGCAGCAGATGATGCAGCAACTTATTAACGCTGGGAAGCAGCAATATGCGGGATATACTGGCGCTCCACAGCAGGGTTTAGCTACTTTCTTGGGCGCTATGTCTGGTGTGCCTAACTTGCAGGGTCAGCAGCAGGGTTACAACCCTGGATTTTTTGATTATTTTCAAGCTGCTGGGGCTTTCGCTTAGGAGATTATTAGATGACAATGGATCCAAACCAAGGCGGGCTTTTAGGGTTATTTAGCCGTATGAGAAAGCCAGATGAGGAAACCGGCTTAAACTTTATGAATAAGCTTGGAATGGCTGCATCTGTTCTTAATCCGATGAACCCGCAATCTGCTAATTATCGCGCAGAGATGATGGCGAGAGGCCAGCAGCGGATGAAGGGTCAGGCTCGCAACCGCACAATAACGGAGCTACAGAAACGGGCTGATGCGGGTGATACGATAGCTGCTAGGTATCTTTCTGCGGTTCAGTCTGGGGCAATAGACGGGTCACAAGCTTTCGGTGGGTATTTGTCCGACTTACAAGCCAGAGATTTAAACAATGCAAGGTTGTCGCAAAATAGGTATGTTGTTGTAGGTAAAAATCTAGTTGACCGTACAACTGGACAGGTAATCCATGAAGGCAAAGATACAGCAACTATTCGCAGATTTAATCCAGAAACAGGCCAATACGAAATTATATCTGGCGTAGATCCAAGTTCAATTAATGTTAAAGAAAGCGAAGCATCGTCTATGATTTACGGTGGTCGTATGGAGATGGCTGAAGCAACTTTGTCTGCGACTGAAGGTGTGGGAACCGATCTTTTTCAAAGTTTAGCAGCACAAGTGCCAGTATTTGGAAACGCAGTAATAAGTCCAGAATTTCAACAATATGACCAAGCTAGAAGAAATTTTGTCAACGCTATTTTAAGGCGTGAAAGTGGCGCTGCAATTGCTGAAAGTGAATTTGAAAATGCTAATAAACAGTATTTCCCACAACCTTTTGATGATCCTGCGACAATTAACCAAAAGCGTTTAAATAGACAATTGGCAACAAGGTTGATGATGGCATCTGCCGGTGAAGGTCAAAACTATGCGTCAGCAGAAGCTCAAAGAATTGCTCAACAATTAAACCCGATTTTTGGAACCGATGATTACATAGAGCAGAGAAAGAGGCTGGAAAAGCAACAGAGCCAAAACCCTACAACATCACCTAGTGGAAATACGATTGAGGAATAATAATGGCTAAAAAACCTTACTTCATTCGTATGAAGGAAACCAACAGTTTAGTGCGAATTGTTGCTAACTCTCCAGAGCAAGCTTTGTCTATGTCTGATAGAGTTGACATGAGGACACAACCTATTGTTTCTGCTAGGAACAAAGATGGCAGTGCTATTTTGCAATATCCAAGTGGAAAAGAAGTTTTTGTTGGGTCTGGGTTCTCATCATCAGATCCAGATAAAATAGCTGAATTTAAAGCTAAAAATATGGGTGAAAAAGAAGCCACAACACAATTTGCGAACCAAATGGTTTTAAGTGCGGCTGAAGAACAATCGCCATTAGGCAGAATGACAGGGCCGGTAATGGCGGCAAGTCAGTCTATGGGATTTGGCGCGGGTTCTTATTTAGATGAATTGGCGGGAAAATTTTTTGGCAATGACGCGCAAGCTGCTATGCGGGCAATATCTGCTGCACAACGTGCAGAGCGCCCAATGGAAACATTTGCAGCGCAAGCGGGAGTAGGTGTTGCTGAAGCTGCTGCCTTAGCTATGAGATTTCCTCAACTTGCTAAAGTTTTAGCAGGAGATCCATCAAAGGGTATGCTCACAAATGTTGCGCGAGGTTCACTTGCTGCTGCCGGTTCTGGTGCAGTGACAGGGGCCATCCAAGCTTCTGGTGAAGCTCAACAGGGTCAAAGGCTCACAGAAGGCTTAAAGGGTGGAGCAATTGGTGGGGCAACTGGCGGTGCGGTAGGCGCAGGATTACCCGTTGTTGGTGCTGCTGGAAGAAATGTTTTAGACGTTTTACGTAAATCTGATGTGCCAATGATTGCATCTGCTTTGGGGATTTCTCGTGGCGCTGCAATGGTTATAAAAAATGCTTTTAACCAAGGTGGCAATTTACAATCTGCTTCTGACGCCATTAAAAAAGCTGGTGAGCAAGGTATGCTTGTTGATGCGGGCGTTGCGGCTAGGGCGCTGGCTGATGCGGCTGGGCAATCTGGCCCACAACCATCACAGACGATTGGTGATGCCCTAGAGGCACGGGCTGGTGCAGTTAAGGGTGATCTTGAAAAAACTTTAACAGATACTTTAGGTGATGCACCCCTTGGGCCAAGAGAAGCGGTAAACAAAATTTATGATGCGACAAGAGATCAAAGACAAACTGCGTATGATGCAGCTTATAAGTTTCCGATAAATTACGCAGACAGAACAGGTTTGGCAATTGAGGATGTTATATCAAGAATTGATAGTAAAACCTTAAAAGAAGCGTTTGAAGAAGCGAACGCTGATATGTTGTCTGCTGGCATAAAAAATCAACAGCTCAAAATAAATGTTGACGCTTCTGGTAACGTTAGAAGCATAACTGAACAGCCAAATGTGCAGCAATTAGATTATCTAAAAAGAGCATTGCAATCTCTAGCGGAACAAAACAGAGATCCTAGCACTTACAGATTGACAAGTAGAGGTGATCGGTATGCTAGACTTGCAAGGCAGCTTAGATCAGCATTAGGTGAAGCGGTTATTGATCCTCAGACAAATAGACGTTTGTACGACGAGGCAGTGAAACTAGGTGGCGATACAATTTCAGAACAAACTGCTTTTAAATTAGGTCGTGATGCATTGAAGCCGCAAACAGAAATTGAAGATGTTTTTGATGTTGTTGGATCAAATCCCTCTGACGCTCAAACGCAAGCGTTAAGAATGGGATTAAGCCAGTACATTAAGAAAGTATTGAAAGATGTTAAGAGCGTTCCTAGTGACCCAGATTTAGAAGCAAGACAGCTTGATGCATTTTATCGCTTAACATCTTCTGATGCGGCGCGTGAAAAAATTACAATGATTTTAGCCGATCAAGCACCAGCTATGCTTAAACAAATTGATGAAGTGGCGCAGTCTGCTTTAGTGAGAAGTCAGTTTAGACAAGGATCTCAAACAGCTATACGGCAATCAACACAAAAAAGCGTTGAAGATCAAACACAATTTGGGCCAGCAAGTTCTTTGCTGCAAGGCAAACCTTTTGAGGCAGCGCAAAAGATTGTTTCTGATTTAACGGGCTTCACTGATGAGATGGTGGATAGCAGACGAACAGCTATTTACAACGACATTGCTAGAGCCTTAACTGATCGGGGAACAGATAAGGCTCTAAAAGCTGTTGAGATTATGCAAGACGCATTGCGAGGAAAAGTAAGAACGCAAGAAGAAAATCAAATGCTCGCTAATGAGATTGCTATAATCTTAGGCAGTGCCGGTCAAAAAGAAACAGAGCGCCGTGCTGGTGGACTGTTAGATTAAAGGAAGCAACATGCGTTTAGAACCATTAGACGAAGTACAGATTGAAAGCATTGTTTCCAAAGCAATTCAAGATGCGGTGGATTTCATAGACGGTGAAATAGCGCCTCAAAGAATTAAAGCACAACGGTACTTTGATGGGGAAGTTGATATTGGCTATGAAGAAGGCCGGTCAAGGGTTGTAGCAACTAAGTGCCGTGAAGTCGTGCGTGGCATGAAGCCATCTATTCAACGCATTTTTTTGACAAGCGAAAAACCTGTTGAGTTTGTGCCGCGTGGGCCAGAAGATGTCCAATCAGCAGAACAGGCTACGCAATATATAAGCTACAAGTTTCAGCAGCATGATGGGTATCGTGTGCTAAACGACGTTTTCCAAGATGCTATGGTGAAGAAGGCGGGGATTGCTTACGTTTACCACAAAGAAAACATGGAAACAGAGATCCACACGTTCACTAATCTGACTGATGAGGCGTTTACCGTTATCGTAAAAGAGGATGACGTAGAGGTTTTAGAGCATGAAGCCCGCATGACCATCACTGTAGATGAAATGGGAATGGAAATAGAAACCCCAGAGCATGATGTCAAAATTGCGCGGTCAATGCCTCATGGCGATCTATGCATAGAAAGTGTGCCGCCAGAAGATTTCTTTGTAGATAGAAATGCACGTTCTATAGATGATTGCTATTGCGTTGGTCATAGCACAGAAATGCGTGTTTCTGACCTTTTGGCTATGGGTTTTAGCTTAGATAATTTAGCTGACCTTGATGGATCTCAGTATAGCACAATGGACGATGAGGCAGAATTTGAGCGCCGTGGGTATGCTACAGATGACGATGATGAGAACACCTCTACGGCATCAAAGAAAATCACTGTAACAACGGCATATATGGAACTTGATATAGAGGGATCGGGTGTGCCGGTTTTGTATCAATTCCTTTGCGCTGGATCTTCCTACAAGCTGCTTAATTTTTACGAAGCAGATCACATTCCATACGCTATCTTTGAGTGCGATCCAGAGCCACACGCTTTTTTTGGCACATCTCTTGTTGACTTGGTTATGGACGATCAGGACGCTGCTACAGCAATGTTGCGGGGTGTTTTGGACAACGTGGCGTTGACGAACAATCCAGCACTACAAATTGTAGATGGTCAGGTCGCGGTGGACGATCTTTTAAATAATGAAATCGGACGAATAATCAGGGTTAAATCACCGGCTGCGGTTTCTGAAATGACAGTGCCTTTCACGGCTGGTCAGACTTTACCGGCTATGCAGTATTTTGACCAATTGGTAGATAACAAAACCGGCGTTAGCAAAATGGCGCAGGGTCTTGATCCAGACGTTTTGAAATCTTCTACAGCAACGGCAATTGCTGCATCTCAAGAGGGCCAAACGGGTCAAGCTGAAGTTATAGCTCGCAATTTTGCTGAAGGCGGTATGCGTCAATTGTTTCAACGCATGTTGGAGTTAATGGTCAAGCACACTGATGATGAACAGCTTATGCGTTTAAATGGTGGTTTTGTTCCTGTAGATCCTAGAGCGTGGGATGCAGAAATGGATCTCATTGTTAATGTCGGGATCGGCACAGGGCGCGAAAATGAACGCGCTGTAGCGCTGCAACAGGCATTTGCTATACAGCAGCAGCTATATCAGACATACGGGCCTCAGAACGGCGTTGTAACGCTCACACAGCTACGCAATACTATGGCAGATATGCTGGCTTTGGGTGGAATTAGAAACGCAGACAGGTATTTTATGCCAATGACGCCAGAAATTGAGCAGCAAATGATGCAGCAGCAACAGCAGCAAGCACAAATGGCAGCGCAACAACCCCAACCAGATCCGAATGCGGCCTTCCTGCAAACAGAGCAAATGAAGGCACAGACAAGAGCGCAAGTTGACATGGCAAAAGCTCAGATGGATCAGCAGTATAAAATGCATAAGCTTGGCATGGATGATGATTTGCAGCGTGATGAGATGGTGCAGGATCTTGCCGTTAAGGTTGCTGAGATACTAGGTAAATATGGCGCTGCTGTTGACGTTGAGGGCGTAAAGCAGGAGCAAAACGCTATTCGTGAGCATAACGCTCAAATGATGGGAATGTCTGGTGGATATTGAAACAAGAGCCAAACGCTCACAATCTCTGCTGCAAAATGATTGGTTTAGAGAAACCATAGAAGATTTGCGAGAACATCAAAAAAGTGTTTTCGCAAGTAGCGGTAAGGATGACGTATCCAACCGCGAGGAGGCACACGCAATTCTGCGGGCCTTAAATGCAATTGAGCATTTGCTGCAAGCCGATGTGGATGCAGTGAAGCTCCTTCAGAAGAAGGGAAAGCACCGTGGACACGACTAACCCAATCAACGGTAATGACTTAGGGGCTGTTGCCGAAAATTTGATTATGGAAGCCCCAAATCCGCAAGAAGTTATAGAAGATGCTGTAGAGGTAACTGATGACGGTCAGCCCGAAACGGTAGAAGCTGAAGCTGAATTTGTGGATGACACTGAGATCAATGCCAGTGAAGAAAGTGTTGATGAGGAATACGAAGAAGCTGAAGAAAGCGAAGTTCAAGAGGAACCTATTTATCGCGTCAGAGTAGATGGCGAAGAAAAAGAGGTAAGCCTAGATGAACTCAAACGCGGGTACTCAGGGCAAAAGTATATCCAAAAGGGCATGGCTGAAGCGGCGCAAGCCAAAAAGCAAGTTGAGGAAGTAACTCAAAAAGTGACCCAAGAGCGTCAAATGCTTGCACAGATGATGCAGCAAATCCAAAACGGTGAAATACCGCCTGTGCCACAATATCCATCAGAGGAACTACGCGCTAGTGACCCTCTAGGCTATTTAGAAGCAGAGGCAGAATATCGCCGTGCCGTTGATAAGCGTAATGATTTTGACCGTAAGGCTCAATATGTTGCGCAACAGCAGCGCGCCCAAGAAGAACAGCAACACAATCAGTTTCTTGAACAGCAAGCTATGCGTTTGCAGGAATGGATGCCTGATTTTGCTGATCCAGAAAAGCGCACTGTATTTATCAAGGAAATGACTACTAAAGCAAAGAAGCACTATGATCTGACAAATGAGCAGATTTCTACTGTGAAAACCGCTGAAGAAGTTATGATCTTGAACGATGCTTTGAAATGGCGTGAGCTACAGCAAACCAAAACCGCTGCTACTAAAAAAGCAGAAGGTGCGCGGCCTGTAGTGAAACCGGCAGCAAAGCGGGCAGCAACGGCAGGAAAAGCTACAAAATCTAAACAAGCTAGAGCGCAGATGCAGAAAAGAGGCGGCATTGATGATGTTGCTAATTTTCTTCTCTCTTAACTTTTGCAATGAAAGGATACGGCAATGGCTGTTACTGCAAATACAAATGAAACATATGATGTTTCAACAATCCGCGAGGATTTATCTGAGGCCTTAGCCTCAGTGTCGCCTACTGAAACCGTTTTTATGAGTGCTATTGGAACGCGCAGCGTTGATAATACTTACTTTGAATGGTCTGAAGTAGATTTGGCCGCAGCAGCGACAAACACCCAAATAGAGGGTGATGTTGGGCTGTCTAACTCTGCACCAACAAACGCAGTGCGGAAAGGCAACTATACAAATATTAGCGCTAAGGTTGTAGAGGTTTCTGATACAAACCAAGCGGTTAATGGTGTTGCTAATGCTCAGACAGTAGCCAAGCAAGTCGCTTATAAGTTGTCTGAAATGAAACGCGACATGGAAAAGATGTGTCTGTCAAATGTGGCGGGAAATGCTGGGGCGTCTGGTACGGCTCGCGTTACTGCTGGTTTGCCAGCATTCTTGACTACTAACGCAGCGCGTGGAACTGGCGGCGCAGACGGTACTACATCAGGATCAGGAACATCTGGGTATCCAAATGCTGCTGCAACTGACGGTACTCAAAGAGCCGTTACAGAAGCGCTCCTTAAAGGGGTTATCGCTGATTGTTGGGATCAGGGTGCAACGCCTTCAATCGTGCTTTGCGGATCTGCTCAGAAGCAAACTATCTCTGCCTTCACAGGTAACGCTACGCGCTTCAAAGAAGCAGAAGATAGCAAGCTGAACGCTGCAATTGATGTTTACATCTCAGACTTTGGTGAGTTGCAAATCGTTCCAGCCCGTCACATTCGCTCGCGTGATGTGTTCGTGCTTGATCCAAGCTACGCTGAGATTGCGTACTTGCAAACTGCTAATCAGAAGCCATTGGCTCGCACTGGCCTGTCAGAGCGCCGCTTGATTTCTGCTGAGTGGGGTTTACAGGTTACTTCAGAGAAAGCGCACGGCGTTATTGCTGATGTAAGCTAAATAAGGCATAGTAGGGGGGCAGAAATGCCCCTCTATTCTTATGGAAGGTTGATATGAAAATTAAAATTATCACTGACAGAGGCCCATTTGTTGATGGTGTACGCGCAAAAATGGGCGATATCGTTGACGTTTCAACAGAAGAAGCAAAGCTAATGATGTCATTAGAGTTTGCTATGCGGGCAGAAGAAAAGCCTAAAAAGCCAAAGAAGAAAAAAGATGACTGATAGCCTAAGTCTAAAAACCTCTTATAAAACAGAAGATGACAAGCTGATCGTGAGCCGTTCACAAGATGTCAGTGCCATTTTAGATTTTAATAAGGAAAAACAAATAGACGGGCATAACCGTAAATCAGATATGCGTCACGTTACTTCAATTCCTTTTGTAGTTGCGGAAATGTGGCTGAAAGAAAGTGGATTAAAATTAGGTTCTCCAGAATTTTCTGAATATGTCAAAGGAAAATTACTTTCTGGTGATTACAGCAAGCTGATGGTTCATGGTTATTAGGGCGCGAATAATGAAGTTTATTGAAGATTACATGGGCTTTTTAATAGCCATAGCGGGTGCTTTTGCTGCATCAGCATGGTGGATAATTAACAATCTTTTGACCAGTAAATCTCAGATTAAGCTTCTTGAGCAAAAAACAGACATGATGCACGAACTTTTAAAAGAAATGCGCGACGATCAAAAGGAAATGCGGCGCGATATTCAGAATTTAGCTGTCAAGTAAAATGTGATATAATCGGGCCATGATTTGCGCCCTCACATCTATTGCCTTTGGAATGTTTCCGCATGGGATCATGTATAAGGCTTGCCGGTATCGTTGCCCGCGCCCGTCATTTTATTATCATTATCCAAAAATATACAGAATACATCCTGATGCAAAATGCTTGGGATACATTATCGTGGGGCGAGATACATGATAGATCCTATCACAGCTATTGCGGGGGCTACGCAAGCGTACAATCTTGTCAAGAAAATGGTTTATGCGGGCCGTGAGCTAGAAGATGTAGCGGGCCAGCTTGGCAAGTGGTATGGAGCAGCAGCGGATCTTGGCCGCGCAGAACAGCAGCGTAAGAACCCGCCTATTTTCACTAAACTGTTTTCGTCTGGATCTGTAGAGCAAGAAGCTTTGCAGATAATCATTCACCAAAAGAAGCTGGCAGAGCAAGAGAAAGACTTGCAGCAAATGCTGAATAATCGCTTTGGCTATGGCACTTGGCGCGAAATGGTGGAGCTACGGCGTAAGATTAAGAAAGAGCGCGAGGAAACTCTGTATAAGCAGCAAGAGCGTAAAGCGGCCTTTTTTGAAACTCTGCTGTTGATATTACTACTTGTGATGCTGGCGGCTATTATAGGGGGCGGCACATGGTTGACAGGATTAGGCGCTGGGTGGTGGTAAATGGCTGACGGGGTATCAGGAATAGGCAGCGCACCGTTTAACGTGCAGTCGGACATACACCAGCAAACCAGATCGCGTGAGCGCATAGAAACGCATCTGGTAGAGCAAAGGGTAGAGAAAGAGCATAGGGCCAACCACAGCCACCTAGAAGCGCTTGCAAAGCAAAGATTTGATCTAAACGAAACTTATGATAGGTTTGGTCGCAAGACTACAGCGGATAGACCGCAAGGAACCAAGATAAACATAGAGGTTTGATATGACTATAGCTATGGAAAAGATATTAGCTTGGAAAATAATGCCGCGCATTATGATGGCCGTTATGACGGTAATGTACATTCGCGTTTTGGAGTGGGGAATGAGCCTTGATGATTTGTCAACGCAGCAATCCGCAATGATTAGCGTTTGCTCTGGGGCCATGACGGGCGCGTTTGCCGTGTGGTTAGGTTCGGAGAAATGATTGACAAGCTAATAGCGCCGGTCACTGGCCTCTTAGACAAGTTTATTCCTGATGCTGACGAGAAGGCAAAGCTCGCGCACGAAATTGCTACAATGTCGGATAGACACGCGCAAGACTTGGCCCTCGCTCAAATACAACTCAACACAGCAGAGGCGGCAAGTGGAAGCACTTTTAAAGGTGGCTGGCGTCCTTTCATTGGCTGGATCTGTGGGATTGCTTTTGGTTGGCACTTTATTGGTCAGCCTGTTGCCCTTTTTGTTGTAGCTTTGACAGGCACACAGATCCCGCCCTTGCCAGAGTTTGACATGGGAACGCTTTTGACTGTTCTTGGCGGTATGTTAGGAATTGGTGGTCTTAGGACATATGAAAAGCAGAAAGGCTTAACCAAATGAGAAAGATAAACGAGATTATAATTCACTGCACTGCCACAAATCCAAGCTGGTATGCTGATCGGTCTGTTGAAGATGTAGTCGCAGAGATTAGGCGCTGGCACGTTGAGGAGCGCGGGTGGCGAAATGTGGGCTATCACGCAATCATTCACCGCGATGGCTCAGTGGGCTATGGTAGGCCCGTAGAGCAATCAGGGGCGCACTGTAGAGGCCGAAACAAGTCATCTATAGGGGTAAGCCTAGTGGGTGGCCGTGGCGGCTGTGCTGACGATGCTTTTCTGGACAACTTTACACCAGAGCAGGAAACAGCTTTGCGTGAGTTAATTGTGGAATACAGCGCCAAGTTTCCTAGCATCAAGGAAATATCTGGACATAATTCATATGCAAGAAAAGCTTGCCCTTGCTTCGCTGTTAAGGATTGGTCATAAGCAAAAGTCGGGGCTGGCTCATAGGAAACTGTGACAGGGTTGTGATGAACTTGCTGGCCCCACGAAAAACCCCGCCACTACACAAGGAGAAGATAGTGACGGGGGAGAAGGTTTGACCCTTCATCTATGCCGCGTGGGAGTGCGCAGCATTCTGTTCTAAGCGCCGTTTGCGAATGTATTGGTTTACGATATTACGGCTGCACCCTAATTCTGCCACAATTTCATCCCTAGACATACCTTTTTCTAAACGCTCATTGATTTTGGTTTTAAAGCTATCTGGCCTTCCTAAGCGCCCGCCTTGCTTTTGTGTTTTTTCATATTCCTCAACCTTGCCCCAACTTGGGTTGTTCCCCCAGCTTTCTTTGCTTTTGACGTAATTCATATCTGCCTTTGCCATCTCTCTCATTTTGGCGGCTAACACGGTTTCATCCATGAATATTCTTTCCTTCTTTTTGTAGTGATAAGATAAATGATTTTAATTCTGATCTGGCGCGTTCCAAATCTTGCTTCACGTTAGGGTGCGGATCTAGCCTAAAGCTTTCATCTTGCAAACGATCTACTTGCCCCCGAAGAAACCGCAAATGTGCGTGATCGGCTGATGTAAGGCTCTGCATTGATATACCCCCCTTTTTGGCTGTTTTTAAAATTTATCTGCCAATAGTGGCAAAATCTTACAAGGCTCTTAGCATCCCATTCCAAAATGCTTGCGGCCTGTGCATAAGTGTAATCATCAGCAAGTGATTTGACCAAAGCAATTTTTTCTTGCTGGTGACGGTTGCGGATTTCTGCCCAAGTTTCCATTTATCTGCCCCTTTTCGGCCCGTTTTTAATTTTACTTTGAAGATCCTCTAAAAAGATTTCTCCGCTCTTTTTTCTTTCTATTCTCTGATTGACGCCAAGATTAAGAATTATCTCTTGTACAAATTCGTCAATCACATCTACCGAAACAAACTTATCCCTTTTATTGGTAAGCTTATTAATTACTGGCCCATGCTCTACTGAATTTCTCATCATGGCTTCTAATCTGTCGCAAACGTAATGCATAAATTTATCCATTTTGCTCTCCTTTTTCTGGCCGTGGCCGTGGCTTGATGTTTGGTATAGGGCGGCGGTAATCTGCTTCACCGCCCATCTCTACGCATTGAGGCTGAAAAAGGCGCTCAAGATTATAATATTCAGAAAACGCCTTGCATTCATCTGGTGATGAAAAAATGACAAACGCCATGAAAACTGGTTCAGCAATATTCATCACATCCAGCCCATGCTAACGCCGAAGATCCAGCCTAACACCACCGCAGCAATCGCCGCAGTGATGATGATGTCTTGTACCCAATTAGTCATTGATAACTCCATAGCTGCGCCATAGCTGGTTGCGCGTTGGAGTGTGTTTGATGCCCTGCACGATCTCTATGATCTCATCTAACGTGCCATAGAGAGAAGCAGATTTAAGTCGTGCGTTAAGCATATCAACTTCAGCATCGGTTGGGCCTGTGTTGCAGTCACAAGCCTCTGTGATGGTTACACGGTCATCAAACCAGTTGTGCCGGTGTGAGTAACTGATAAGGCCCGTTCCTTTACATTTCTTGCAATTGTAGCTCATGGCGCTCTCCTTGTTGACCATGTTTGACATCATACACGTTACAGCCTACGCATCAAGAAAAAAAGTTTGCTAAAAACCTAATTAAGTTAATAGCAAACTCTTGGGTATAGACTGCTGTCAGTTGTTACCTTGACAGGTTATGAGACTTGATCGGCCACCTCATCCAGCCGGTTCATTAACACTGCCAGAGCAACGCCTAGATCCTTGAAAGATGCTTTCTCTGCGCATTCGCGGATAGTATCCCAGCGGTGCGGGTGGCTGTCTGGGTTCTGCCGTGACAGGCGCACATCGCCATCAGGGCCGTGGCTCATCTTAAATTTTAAAGGGGCATCTGGAAAGCTGTCTAAGGGATTGCCGCCCATCATATCGGAAAGCTGGTCATCGTCTGGCTTACGGCCAAGAGCATCAAATGAGCCAACTTGATTTTCATTGAGGAATGCCAGCAAGCTTGGCTTGTCGGTTGGAACCTCAATAATTCTCATATCATTTTTAAAGCGTTTACGAGCATCAGCTTGCGTTCCAGCCCATTCGCCTTTGTTGTTCGTATAAAGTTTCATAGCGTTCTCCTGTCGCTGTAGTGGGGGCCGAAGCCCCCTGATTATCAGACCAAGTAGTTTGGGCCTGTCCATTGAATTTTATAGTCACCGAAAATATTGCCACGCGCTTTGTTGCGGGCTGGCGCTGACCAACCGGCGGGCTTGAGAATGTCACCAGCTTGAAACTTGGCGTCATCTGCCTTCATCACAAAACCCCAGACCATTTCTTGATGGCGGGTTTTAGTAGTAATTTTGATATACTTTGGGCCAACCTTATAAGACAGGCCATCTTCAAACTCAGCAATCATGCTGCTCTTGATGTCATCTAGTTTGTCACCATGCCATTTTCTGTAATCAGATTTGATTGCGGCCAGTAAGTTGTTCATTGCGTTTTCCATTAGGTCATCTCCTTGTTGCCTATAAATTATATATAGGGGACTATAGCCTACATTGCAACCCCTAAACATAAAAAAAGGGGCCGAAGCCCCAATTTATTTTAGAATGAACCTTTGCCGTTATAGGTTCCTGTTTCAAACAGCTTGTCACGGTAGCTGCTATCTGCACCTCTGAAGCATTCCCAGAAGTCAATCGTCGGGATCTCATGGCCCCGATTGATTAGCTCATCGCGGTAATTGCGAGCAGCAACTTCATTAAAGTGGCCTTTGGTGTGGCCGGTGCAACTTTGTGTGGCGACAGCGTTTGCCATCCACTCAGCTAAATCAGCGTCAGTTGCAGTTTTGATTTGGTCGGTAGTCATCATATTGGCCTCCTAGCCGTTGCGGGGCCGTAGCCCCTGTTGCTTAATTGCAAAGATCATATTCGTTTGTTTCGGTGATTTTGATTACCTTGTAATCTCCACCGTAAGCTTTAGCGCGGCGAGCCATGCGGCTGTGTGCTTCTTTCATCGTGAACCCAATAACAAAATCCGACACATTATCTAAACGATCAGGACGCCACATTTCAAATTTAACCATGAACATTTCTTTGGATTTTAGCTTTGCTATTTTTTGAGTTTCGGTAATCATCGGGTTCTCCTTGTTGTCTATACATTATATATAGTAGCTTATAGCCTACAAGTCAAGGGGGGTAGACAAATAAATTAAAAAAAATATTATCCAGCCATGAATAAAGTTGAGATCCAAGTGTCAGGACAGCCCCAAGGAAAGGGCAGACCAAGGTTTACGCGCACTGGTCACACCTACACCCCGCCAAAGACAAAAGAATATGAGGCTCGCATTCAAGCAGCAGCATGGTCTGCTATGAAGCAGCATGGCCTAGAGCCGACAGACAGGCCCGTACACGTTGATCTGGTGGCTTTTATGGACATACCCAAGTCATGGCCTAAGATGAAACGCCTAGAGGCTGAATATGGGGCCATACGTCATATGAGCAAGCCTGATCTGGATAACATTGTTAAGGCTGCGCTAGACGGGATCGTTGGGAAGGTAGTGTTGGATGACAAACAGGTTCACAGCATCAGAGCCAGAAAAGTGTATTGTCATCCTGAGCGGGGGCCGGTTCTCTATATTTCGGTTGAATGGGAGTAGCTGTAATCTGGCCCATAGGTTTCGCGCCACAGCTTTGGTTCACGATGAAGCGCGATTTTGGATGTGTCAAAAAGACCCTGATGGTGGCCTTCACATAAAGGGATACAACTTGTATCTGGGCGCTTCTCAGTGCCGTGACGATCATGGATAGGGTGATGGGCTTGGGTGGCGCTTTGCTGTACTTCCCCAAACCTCTCACAGACGCAGCACGGCTGTTCCCTAACCCAACGCAAAAATTTTACGCTTTTTTTGTCTTTGGGTTTTTTCAGACCCAGAGGTGGTTTATTTGCTAAGTTAGGCAATTGGAAATCCTGCTGTTCTGTTATCAACCATAACTTTAAAAACTTCGCTTGGAACGTATCGGCAAACCTCTATTTCGTTTGGATCGTTCGTGCGGTTCATTCCTTTTGGTGTAACCCGATAATCTGGCTTGCACTCAATATTGTTTATATCAACATAAGTCACTGATTTGCATTTATACCAAAAAACCATGAACAATGATTTTACGCCAGTAAGTTGGGTTTGCTGCTGACCTAAAATTATCTTTGACATTGGGATCATTATTTCTGGCAATTGCCCAAACGCATAATTTACTACGCGCATCTCAATAAATGCATGTGGCTTTCTTGTGCTGAAGTCATAGGCCACAGCGTCAAAAATGCTGTATTTAAGTTGAAGGTCACATTCGCAGTTTTTTTCTTTTTTTACGATTGCAGCCAATTCTTTTTCGCGGGCGTTGTTTTCTTTACTGTATGTGTAACGGGTCATATCCTATCGCCTCTGACAGCTTTTCCATAGCTGCCTCAAAATATTTCATAAAGTCTTGCTGGCTCATCTGGTCAAACGAAATGCTGCTTGGAATACGCATAAATTCTTCAGCCAATTCATTGTATTTCATGCTGTAATAACCACACGCAAATTTTAATTCATCGTGCAGATGTTTTTCGGTGGGCCATTTGCCAGTGTCTTTACATACGTTGCGAAGCGCCGCCCAATAGAGATTGTGATGCGGGTTGGATCTCTTGCCGGTAGATGTCAGGTTGAAAACTTGACCATCAGCAAAATCTTCCATGCGCTGCGCATCGTATTGAGAAACGGGCAATAACTGCCCGCTCTTTAGGTGTACTTGAATTTTAGGCATAAGAACCGTTGAAGATTTCTTTTGTAAAGCCCTTTAATTCAAAGTTTGGTTCTATTCTTAATCTTGTTAAAGGCTTTTTAGTAACAAACAAATTCCAAGATTTAATGAAAAGTTTTTTCCGAAAATCTATATCTGATTTGCCTACTTTTCTTGACGCATCTTTTAGCAACCACTCTCTTGCGTAATGAGCAGCGTCATTTTCATATGTTTTTTGACCATGAGCATAAACTTCAACAAATGCTTCTGCATCAGCTTCTTCTCCTAAAATACACCCAATGTAATGAACGGCAGGAAGCCAAGATGTAGCTGGACTAAAAGCATTTTTGCATCTTAGAATACTATCTGCAATTTTGGGGTGATTGTTGTGAATTGCATACATTTCTGTATTTGTTAAACCACTTTTCTTTATAGATTGATGTGCCAACTGATCTAAAAAAATAATTGCAGCAGATATATTTGATGCGTGTTTTACACCGTCCATTGTTAATTGATCTGCAAATGATCTTTTCTTTCCACTATCAATAGTTTTCACACATTTTGGATCTAAGTTTTTAACCACTACTGTTTGAAACGGTGTGTTTGCCGCAACACAGCTATGCAGCCTATGGTGGCCGTTCATTAAAATTCCATTCCAATCAACGCAAATTGTTTCGCCATTTAACTGCCAATTATTAGAAGCCATATCACGCTTATATTTTCCAAAACTTATTGCATTTGCTTTTCTGTTGTTTGGGTTTTTATTTTTCAGCATTTCTGCTGCAATAATTGGTGTTATTGTTTCAACAGAACATTCAACTTTTTTATTTTGCATTGCTTTCTCCTAAACACATAATTGTGGGGGTGGGCTTCCTGCCAAGTTTATGCACCATTGCCAAACCTGACCCACCCCCTGATTGACCCCTAAAAGGGGATTTCGTCATCCACATCATTGGGCGGTGGTGCTTGATGTTCGGTGTACTTTACAGGCTCCGCAGAGCGCCCACCAAGCAGCTTAACTTCTGATGGCCTAACACCTAAAAAAGTTTTGCCGTTGTACTCACGGGTCTTTAGATCGCCTGTCACGGCTACTTGCGTACCTTTTTTTAGATACTGAGATAACTGTGGACGGTTGTACGATACATCAAAGAACATCACGCCTTTGTTTTCTCCCCAGCCATCGTCAACTGCGACAGAAAAGGAGACAAATCCCCCTCTGTCGTTCTCACGAACTTCACTGTCTTTGGTAAGACGCCCAACGATAGTAATCGCTTTCATATTCCTAGCTCCAATTTGCGGTTATTGTTTGCATCAAAGAGCGCGTCATATTGATCTGACGTTATCCCTGTGCTGTTGATGAGCTTTTTAAATTTTGGCTCAAACTTCTCAAAAGCTGACGCGGTGCAGTTTTTGTAAAATTCTATAGATGCATCTACTCTGGCATCTATGTCTAATTCCATTGTTGGCTTAGACTGTTCAGCGTGTGCTGCTTCCTTGCGAGAAATGCCATCCATCTCATTTGATGATGCATACTGCCCACCATGCATACCCATGCTGGCAAGCGCCCGTCCAATTGCAGAAGTCTCGCAAACTTCTACAGCAGACGTTTTTGTAATGTGTGATGATCCGCGTATTTCTTCAGCAAGGCCAGATCCAACTACAAAACCATCTTTATCAGCAATCAAAGCCCGCACGATAACCGTCTTACCATCGTTATGCAGGATCTCAGTCGTGATGCCGTAATCACCGCCAAATGACATGCGGAACGCCTCTACGCGCTTGGCAACCTCTGTGTATTGCTTGCCGCCGCGCTGTTTTACACCGTGCGATTTATTAAGTTCAGCAACAAGATCCATTGCCTGATGAAATTTATTAGCTTGCATATCCTGCAATCTCCTTGGTCAAATCATGGTGAAAGTTTGCAGCTTTAACGCCTGTCTCTACAGCCTTAATCATACGGCTTACAGTATGCGTTGAGATGTTTTCTTTTACAGCCATCTCAATCATAGCCTTAACTATAGCAGCTTGGATCTCTGCTGGTGTTGGATGTTTATGCATTTTGTACCCCTACTTGCATTTTGTGGGTTGTACCTATCAGCATTGTAGTCTATGCACAACCCCATAATTATTTATGGAGTAAAAAAAATGGAAGCTAGTACAATGTACCGACTTGATAAGATCCAGCAGATGCTTGGTGATCGTCAGGTGCAAGCTATAGCAGATGCTACTGGATTATCGCGCTGGACTATATACAATGTGCGAAATGGCGTTGGCAAAATACGTTACGAAACAATAGAGCGTTTGTCAGATTACTTTGAGCGCCAGAAATAATAGAACCGCCAGCTTGGTCATGCTGACGGTTCGTAGGGGTAAACAGTGTTGGAGAACACAATGGAACTCCTGATACACTATAGGCACAAAAAAATAAAGGGGTTACGATGTCAAATCACACTTTCAATCCAGCAATTGCTTGCGCTGTAGGCGTCAACGCGGCTGTCATTTACCAGAACATTTTATTCTGGACAGAGAAAAATGCTGCAAACAACCGCCATCTGCATGAAGGTTCTTATTGGACTTACAACAGTATTGCAGCGTTTGAAAAGCTGTTTCCATATCTCTCTGGCAAGCAAATCAGAACCGCATTGTCTACCCTTGAGAGTGCTGGTCTTATCATCTCAGGAACATTTAATAAGTCGGGTTACGATAGGACAAAATGGTACTGCCCCGTAGGTCAGGTGGATTTGACCCAGAGGGCAAATGGAATGGCCCCAGAGGGCGAACCTATACCAGATAATAAACCAGTTAAAAAACAAAGTAATAATATTAGGGATATTTTATCTACTTGGTTGATGGATGAAGAAGCTGCTGACAGTTTCATCTCATATCGCAAGTCTATCAAAAAACCTCTTACTGAAACTGCTGCTAAAAGATTGTCTGAGAAATTACGGTGGATCTTCGTCGGCGGTGGTGAACCATCTGACGCATTGGCTATGTGCGAAGAAAAGGGTTGGCAGAGCATAGAGGTTGATTGGTTCTTTAAATCACTTCATGGTGAGAAATCTGATAGCTACAAAAAAGCTATGACAAATATTGAGCAAGCAAAACGGGAGACAGTATAATGGATTATGGTCAAAGAGTGGAAATGATTAAGCGGCATCTTGCAGCAATGTTAAGCAGCTATGCCATCCCTAGCCATTTGCGCAGCAGCGAAACGGCACAGCAGGATGAAATTGATGTAACAGCTAAAGCTTTAAATCAGCTATTTCCAAACAACACTACGCCAGATCATTTGGCCGGTACGTTTGAACGTGCAGCATTAAAGATTAAAGCGGCTCATACTTCGCGCTCATGGCCTAAAGCATCTGACATAGCAGCAGCTATCAAAAGTTGCTTTGATAAAGCCAGTGGCCGTGACGTTGCTTCTGGGCCTTGGAAGCCAGATACTTACAAGATCAATGCTGATAGAATTAAACGCGGAGAAGCTGTCGGTGATAATTGGGTCAACGGTAAGATGGGCGAAGTGCTGGTGGAACGCGGCCTTGTAACCGATCAGGATTTGTTGCCATACCGCGAGGCAATAGGTTTTGCAAAACGATTTGAGGCGTGATAGTCTTTTAGTTGGGCGTCATACCCTCTGTCTGCTCAACTTCCCCCCTCTGGCTAGGTTACGCACTGCAACGAGGGGGGTCTTTTCTTTTAGTGGTTCTTAGCATACTATACACAACATATAGACGCACCCTCTAAGGACGGACTTATGCAACCAGAAGTTGAAGCCGACACTAACATAGTGAAAAGTAAACCGCCCGCTGCTGGTAAGGGCAGACCCAAAGGCGCTAAGAATAAAAACAGTAAGCTTTTAAAAGATGCGATCTTAGAGGCTGCTGAATTGGCCGGTGGTAAACGTGGCATGGTTGCCTATCTGGAACTGCAAGCAGAAGCAAACCCAACTGCTTTCATGGCTCTTATGGGAAAGGTTCTGCCATTACAGGTTACGGGATCTGGCGCACAGGGCGAGCATGAGTTTGTCATCAAATGGAAGTCATAGAAATTGACTACACGCCAAGGCTACAAGCGCGAGAGTTTCATAACAGATCAGAGCGTTTTGCAGTATTGGTCGCTCACAGACGATTTGGTAAGACTGTGGCTGCGGTTAATGATCTTATCAGAGATGCGCTAACCATTGATCTTCCTAACGTCAGGGTGGCTTATATCGCCCCGTATCTCAGCCAATCAAAAGCAGTGGCTTGGGATTA
>VMHT01075357.1_pt1 | contig 32519 bp, 44 predicted proteins | sample 4693611 | NCBI WGS metagenome assembly VMHT01 (sample SAMN12280063, study PRJNA550983) | marine metagenome | isolation source: seawater sampled from same location over 5 years 0.02-0.2 micron viral filtrate | place: USA: collected off the coast of southern California halfway between the port... ...
AAAGTCGACTTCCTAGAGGGGCAAAGCCAGAAATCCGTCCCGGCAAAATCATTCTGACAAATGGAAATCCAGATGAAACCCTTAAACCGTTCAATTTTGGGCAAGTCAACCAAATTACATTTAGTCAAGCCGCTGCCTTACAGCAAATGGTTCAACAGGCTACAGGGGCGGTTGATTCTGCTGGAATTGCGGGTCAGGTTAATGGTGAAGCGACGGCCGCTGGCATCAGTATGTCTCTCGGCGCTATTATCAAGCGCCATAAGCGTACCCTTATTAACTTCCAGCAGTCTTTCCTCCTGCCTTTTGTAGCTAAGGCCGCGCACCGATACATGCAGTTTGACCCCGAAAGCTATCCGGTTTCGGACTACAAGTTTGTTGCAACCAGCACGCTAGGCATTATTGCTAGGGAATATGAGGTTAGCCAGCTTGTCCAGTTGTTACAGACAATGAAGCAGGATAGTCCGATTTACCCTGTATTAATGCAGAGCATTATTGAAAACATGAACCTCAGCAACCGCGAAGAACTGATAGCGGCCATGCAACAAGCTGGCCAGCCTAATCCTCAAGCTCAGCAAATGGCTATGATGGCGCAACAAGTCCAAGTAGCTCTGCAGCAAAGTCAGACTGCGGCATTGAATGGTCAAGCAGCCGAATCGCAAGCTAGAGCGCAAAAACTGGCAGTTGAGTCCCAGTTGGCACCGCAAGAGCTTCAAATAGATGTCGTCAATGCTGTAACTAGAAACTTAAAAGAAGGCAGTGAAGATGACAAAGAGTTTGAGCGCAGGCTCAAAGTAGCGGATAGACTTCTTAAGGAAAGTGAAATAAAGGGCAAGCAAGCAAATGTTAATGACGCAAACGGAAATCAACAACCTGTTCGGCCAAGTCAACAGCGCCTTCAAGGAGCAGGGGGAGCAGTTGAAAGACTTGAGGCAGCAATTAGACCAGCTCAAGGAGAGGGTTAATGCCCAAGAGCAAGGATCCAAAGCTGGCCCGGGCAGGCGTAAGCGCGTACAACAAGCCGAAAAGGACTCCGAGCCACGCAACGAAGAAGTTTGTAGTGGTAGCGAAGCAGGGGGACAAGACCAAAACGATTAGGTTTGGTGACGCCAAGATGAAGATCAAAAAAGATCAGCCCGCCCGAAAGAAATCTTTTCGTGCTAGGCACAAATGTGATACTAATCCACCAAGCAAACTAACAGCACGATATTGGTCTTGCAGGAATTGGTAATATGGCCGCAGGAATGAAACATTACAAGCGTGACGGAACCCTTCATTCGGGGGGAACTCACAAAATGCCAGATGGCGCGCTGCACTCTGGTAAGACTCACGGTAAAACTTCTGTAAAGTTATTTCATTACAAAGATTTATCAAAAAAAGCCAAGGAGAAAGCTGATGCCGGGAAGAAAAAGAAAAGTAAGAAAGCCTAAGCCTTATTAAAATAAGTCATGCGTTTAACGCGCCTTGAATGGCTAACCCTATTTATTTTTATTTTTGCATTTGCGCTGAACATAGTGCTACTGAATGACAAAGTAGAACAAAAACTAGGTCTTTGCGGAGATGGGGTAGGGTTTAGTGGAAATCTACAGACCCCTTGCGAAGAGGAAGGGCCAGAGCAAGACCCAAAGTATTAGCTACCAAGACAGGAGATTATGGTGGGTGTTGGATTAAATGCGTACAAATCTAAGCCAGTTAAAAAAAAGAAAAAGAAAAAAGCCAAAAGAAAGGCAAAAAAGTAATGGCTAACACTAAGGCTAAGGCCAAGAAAAAAGGCGCTATACCCGACAATGTAAAGAATAAAGCTCTTTACTCTAGGGTTAAGGCGGCGGCTAAGCGCAAATTTGACGTATATCCTAGTGCTTACGCCAATGCGTGGCTGGTGCGGGAATACAAAAAACGCGGTGGCACCTATGGCTAAAACCAAAGGCGGCTTAACTAAATGGTTTAACGAAGAATGGGTTGATATAAAGACGGGCAAGCCCTGCGGTCGAAAGAAGGCCAAGGGGTCAAAGCGTCCATATCCTGCTTGTAGGCCCAAAAAAGTAGCCGCAAAGATGACAAAGGCAGAAAAAGATGCGGCCAAGTCTAAGAAGACGGGGCCGAAAAAAGTAAAATACGCTGTTACAGCATCGGGCAAAAGAAGGAAAAAGAAAGCGTGACCAAGGAAGACGAAGAATATTACAGAATGTTTTTTGATATGTTTAGATCTGATTCTTGGAAACAGTTAATTTTGGATCTTCAGGACAACGTTAGCTCAATAAATAACGTAGAGGCCCTTAAGGATGTTAATGACATGTATTATCGCAAGGGCCAGATAAATGTTCTTGCGTCTATAATCAACCTAGAGACGTCGACGAACGCTAGCTACGAAGAGTTGACAAGCTCTAATGATTAAGGTATTTGAATTCCGTTGCACGAATGGACATATTTTTGAAGATTTTGTAGATGGCACAACTACAACCAGTAGGTGCGGTTGTGGCGCCGAAGCTACAAAAATCGTTTCAGCGACTAAATGCATGCTGGACGGGTCTACTGGGGATTTCCCCGGTCGACACGCGAAGTGGGTACGAGAGCATGAAGAAGCTGGGCGACGTGGCAGAGTGGCTCGCCAAAAGGCTGGTCAACTTTGATTATCTCCATAACCTTTAAGAAGGCGGGGCAAGTTAAGTGATGTCAAGAGCGACAATTATTGATGAGCGTCCAGATGAGGTGGACACCACATTACCGGAAGAGCCAGCTACTGAAGCTGTTGAGGCCCCTGTAGAGGAACAACCTCAAGCCAATGAAACACCAAACAAGTATCAAGGTAAGTCTGTTGAAGAACTAATACAGATGCACCAAGAACTTGAAAAGTTTTCAGGCAAGCAGCGAAATGAAGTTGGTGAACTACGGCAAGTGGTTGACAGCTATATCCAGACAGAACTCTCAGCCAAAGAAGCACCTGAGCAACAGCAAATAGACGATAGCGAAGATGTTGATTTCTTTGTTGATCCTCAAAAAGCTGTGGATAGCCGTATTGCTAACCACCCCAAGATCAAAGAAGCGGAGGCTTACACTCAGCAGTACAAACAACTGTCTTCTCTAGCACAGTTGAAATCTAAACTTCCAGAAATGGAATCAACACTGCAACACCCTAAGTTTGCCGAGTGGATTAAGGGTTCAAAGGTTAGGACAAAGTTATTTGTAGAGGCTGATAGATCGTATGATTATGACGCTGCCGACGAATTGTTTTCGCTTTATAAAGAGCGTAGCAATGTTGTTCAACAGACTGCTAACGCAGAACTGGTGGCCCGTAAGAATAGTGTTAAATCTGCCAACACAGGTAATGCTCGCGGTTCCGCAGAGGGGACAAGGAGGAAGGTTTATCGTCGCGCTGACATTGTAAAACTAATGCGAGATGACCCAGAGCGTTACCAAAGTCTTTCAGATGAACTGCTGAGGGCTTACGCGGAGGGTCGAGTTAAATAGCCCTAAAGGAGATTTATCATGGCTACAGCAACTTATCCCGGTGCAGGTGGTAATACTGCGCTAACAGAAGCGGCAACTTTTGTACCAGAAATTTGGTCAGATGAAATTATTGCTGCATATCAAAAGAACTTGAAGATGGCACCCCTTGTCAAGCGTATCGCTATGAATGGCAAGAAGGGTGATGTTATTCATATCCCTAAGCCTACTCGTGGTGATGCCAACGCTAAAGCGGCTGATACTGCGGTAACTATCATTGCAAACACCGAGTCAGAGTTGCAGGTTACTATTAACCGGCACTTTGAATACTCGCGCTTGATTGAGGACATCGTAGAGGTACAGGCTTTATCTTCTCTGCGTCAGTTTTACACTCAAGACGCTGGTTATGCTCTGGCTGTACAGGTTGACACTGACCTGCACGCGGCTGGTACTGGTTTTGGTAACGGTGGCGCTGTTGTATTTAGCCCTGCTGCTACTGACTACCAGCACACTGGTTGTTTCTTTAATGATAACGGCACTACCACTCAGTACACTGATGACACTCTGGTAGCTGGTGATGAGTTCACGGATGCGTTTTTCCGCGACATGATCCAGAAAATGGATGACAACAATGTACCGATGGAAAATCGTAACCTGATTATCCCGCCTGCAACGCGCAATGCGATTATGGGTATTGATCGTTACGTGTCATCTGACTTTGTGTCTGGTGGAACTGTCAACAACGGCTTGATCGGCAACCTGTATGGCGTAGACGTTTACGTTTCTGCTAACTGCCGAACTATCGAAGCTGCTGGCGATAACACTGCATCAAGCGTCGACACTCGTGCCGCGCTATTGTTCCACAACGAAGCAGTTGTTATGGCAGAGCAGTTAGCTGTTCGCTCTCAGACTCAGTACAAGCAAGAGTACTTATCTACTCTGTACACTGCCGACACCCTTTACGGTGTTCAGGTGTATCGTCCTGAAGCTGGTTTTGTTATGGCAGTACCATCTGCCTAATAGAGTACCGGGGGCCGCAAGGCCCCCTTTCCTTTTCTTCTGCTAGGAATAACCAATGGCTAATTACACCAAAACCACAGACTTTGCCGCAAAAGACACGCTTGCCGGTGGTGACACCAATAAGGTTATTCGCGGTGCAGAGTTTGAAACAGAATTTGATGCTATTGCTACAGCGGTAGCCACTAAATCAAATACAGCAGGCCCTACGTTTACTGGCACATCCACGTTTGCCAATCTTACGGGAACGGGAACAATTAATTTTAGTGGTGCTACAGTTAGCAATCTTGGAACTGTTACTACTGCTAACCTAGATGGCGGCACAATAGATGGCACTGTTGTTGGTGGCGCTAGTGCAGCAGCCGGTTCTTTTACCACGCTATCTGCTTCTGGCACTTTAAGTTTAGGTGGGGTTGCAGTTACCTCTACAGCAGCAGAATTAAACATTCTTGATGGCGTTACGTCTACTGCCGCAGAACTCAACATTTTAGATGGCAAATCATTTGTAGATGAAGATGATCTGAGCAGTAACTCTGCAACCGGAATACCTAGCCAGCAGTCCGTAAAGGCTTATGTAGACTCACAAACAGGCTTGGGTGGTGCTACGCTTGCTGGTCTTGCTGATACTAACGTCACCTCTCCTGCTGATGCGGCCCTTTTGTTTTATGACACTGGCACATCTAAGTGGATTGATAATGTTGTTTCTGGCGATGTCACTATTGCAGATACTGGCGTAGCCGCGATTGGTACTGGCGTTATAGTAAACGCTGATGTTAATGCAAGTGCCGCAATCGCAGTATCTAAAACTGCTTTAGTGGCTGGTACAGGCATTAGCCTTAGCACTAACACCTTGAATGTTGATGCGGCACAAACACAAATTACGTCTGTTGGCACTTTATCAAGCTTGTCTGTCTCAGGCACCTTAACTCTTGGTGGCGCAAACATTACATCTACTGCGGCTGAGTTAAATATACTTGACGGAGTTACAAGTACGGCTGCAGAGCTAAACATACTTGACGGGGTAACCAGTACCGCCGCAGAACTCAACATCTTAGACGGTGTTACTAGCACCACCGCAGAATTAAACATCCTTGATGGAGTAACTTCAACAGCGGCAGAGTTAAATATATTAGACGGCGTTACTTCTACAGCGGCAGAGCTAAATATTCTTGATGGTGTGACATCAACTGCCGCAGAGCTAAACATTTTAGATGGCGTAACTTCTACCGCTTCAGAATTAAACTTAGTTGATGGGTCTTCTGCAAATACTGTTGTTAATTCAAAGGCTGTTATTTACGGATCATCAGGTGAGGTTACAGCAACTCAAGTAGACATTACTGGTCGTGGCGATCTTAGATTGCAAGATAGTGCTGGCGGTCAATATGTTGGCTTACAGGCCCCTGCTACCGTTGGCTCTAGTTTTGTGCTGTCTTTACCGGCGGCTGACGGCTCTGCAAACCAAATGCTTAAAACGGACGGCTCTGGTAACTTGAGCTTTACAACTGTTGCGTCAGGTGGCTTGGCACATCTATCAACCGTTACTGCAAGCGGTGCATCTACTGTTGATATAGAAACCACGTTTGACTCAACCTATGATGCTTACAAATTAATAATTACCGACCTTACTACTTCTAATGATGGCCCCCAAATTAAACTGCTTATGAAAATTGGTGGTTCATATTTAACAGCCGGTTATCATTGGTTTTTATCCAGCGACAACACGCAGGACGACACTGCATTTGGCTATAAATCAGGCACTAACTCTGGTCAAACTGGTGAGTCAGACGTAATGTTTGGCATCTCCTACGGAAACGATGCTCATGCCACTGCCAATTATGAAATTAATATACACAACCCTGCTGATACAGCAATTCGACACATGCTTAACTACACAGGAACTTTCTTTGAAGATGATAATGACATGCATCTTATGAGGGGTGTAGCCAACAATAATACGACTGGCGCTTTAACAGGTCTGCGTTTTGCGCCTAATGCAGGAACAGTCAGCGGAAGATTCCGTCTTTACGGAATTACCAAGGGATAGGGGTAAAATATGACTAGACACCATGCTACAGCGCAAGGAAATGTCCCATTTACAGCAGAAGAAGAAGCTGAATTTGATGCGGCAGAGGCCGCTTGGGATGCTGATGCCAGTAACCGATTGGCAGAAAAAGAAAGGCTTAAGAGAGATAGCTTGCTTGCTAACACGGATTGGCGAGCATCTAGCGACTTAACCTTGTCAACAGAGTGGGCGACATATCGTCAAGCATTGCGTGATGTGCCGGGGCAGTCAGGGTTTCCAGCTTCTATTACATGGCCTGAAGCACCCTAATGAAACGATTGTTGGTCGTGACTGCGTGTTTGTTGTGGCCTATTTTACTGCTGGGAGAGGAAACGACGACCAACATAGATACAACTTCGTCATCTACAAGCACCAGTGACAACACCAACAACAATAATAACGTGAATACGACGACTTACACGGGTGAGTCTTCGAACACTAATGTAAGCACCAACACAAATTCAAATACAAATGTAAACACGTCAGTGATTAATTCGACTTCCAACGCGAGTAATGTAAACCTTAATCAGAACGTCAATACGACTAATTACACGGGGTTGTTAACAAACACCAACGCCAACACGAATGTTAATAACAGCACCAGTGTCAATACTAATAACAACTCCAACTCCAACACCAACACCAACACCAACACCTCGGTAAGCACTGCTACCAATTTCAATCAAAATTCCAGCACTAACAGCAGTGTAAATTTGACAACATCTGACACAACTATTAAGCAGATGACTAGCTCTACGTCAGATCTTAATTCTACTAACAACAACGTAAACACTAACAACAGTAAATCTACTAGCACCTCAACTCAAAGAGTAACGCAGGATATAAACTCGCCGCCGCCTAGTGCGATAGCGCCGAGTATTGGCAGCAGTTACAGCCAAGACCTTTGCACCACTGGTATATCCGGAGCGGTGCAGACTCAAATATTTGGATTTTCTACAGGTAAATCCATCCGAGATAAAAACTGCGAAAGAATCAAGTTGAGCAAGACGCTTTATGACATGGGTATGCGCGTCGCAGCTGTGAGCCTTATGTGCCAAGACTACAGGGTGTGGTCGTCAATGATGGATGCCGGGACGCCTTGCCCGATTGAGGGTCAAATAGGCGACAAGGCTAGAGCTTTGTGGGAGGCTTATCCAGAGCGAGTGCCTCAGCCGGAGAGGCGAATGTAATATGAAAAAGCTTGTTGGCTCAATGATCTTGTTTTACGCCTGCACCGGATACGGGCAGACAAACACGTCTAATAATCTACTTACGGCTACTCAGACGGCGGGCGACGTATTATTTAGGGCGGAAGCTAACAGTTACCAATATAGCTTTCAGACGGGTCAGGTGACAGCGGTAGGCGTTCTGCCTGCTTATAATCCCCTGCAGGTTCTTACCCTCAATTGGTCGTTCGATGCCTTGTACGGCTGCAACAATTCTTTTGGTGGTAACTGTGGCAACCCCAATGGCACTCAAGACGAAATACAAGCCTTTCTTGCAGTTGGGAATGAGGCTGGGGACAGTGATGTCCGAGAGGTGCTTAATCGACGAGACTTTAATCAAGAGTGGCAGACCTTTAGTGGTGCTGAAGTTTATGATTTTGCCAGCCCTTACGAGGCTGTTAGCCTCAGAATAGACGGGATAGATCGCGGATTTTGGGCTGGATACTACGGGCCAAGGGTGAGAAATCCGTCGGTGATAGCTATATACACCCCTATAAATACTGGAACTGCTATTGTCGCTGACTGCTCAAGCACTCAAAACGATCCGTCTTGTGCGGGCTACGGAGGCAATGTTGCCGTAGAAGAGGAGGTAATCGTTATTCCAGAGCCTCAGCCTCCAACGTTTGGAGAGCAAGCAGCTAACACTGTGTTTGGAGATTCTGCCGACGATTTTTTGTTTTTAGAAGAGCCTGACGCTACTGGTAAACCAAGGGTTATGAAGCATATTGAGTCTCAACAGGTCTACCAAGAGGCGCAGCAAGAAGAAGAAATGTTTGGATTTCCGCCCCCGCAAGGACGTCCACAAATGCAGGGTGGGCCTCCCGCTCAGAATATGCCGCAAATGTTAGATGAGCCTCCCGCTCAAACTGAGCGGCAAATGCGGGGTGAGCCTTCTGTTCAAGACAGCACTCAAATGAGAGGCGAGCCTCTTATGCTTGAGGATCCAGAAGAGTTATTAGAAATCAAGAAAGAGCCTGCACCAGTTTTCCGAGTTAGAGAAGCAACTTCTGAAGAGGTCATGGCGGAGGTTGTGCGAGTTACAAGAGAGCCTCGCCCCGAACCTGCTAGAGCGCAAGAAGTTGCTGAGTCAAGGCCGGTTGTTGTGCAAAGAGAGGTAGCTCCCATAGACGTTGCCTCGGAAACGCGAGTAGAGCCATCGGCTGAGGCTGTACGGGCGGTGGTAAGGCCAGCGGTTGATGTGATGAGGATTGCGCTATCGCTTGCCAACCAACAGCCAGATCAGAGAGTAAGGCCGTCGCAAGGTCAACAACAGCCTCAAGCAATGCAGCAGGCGCCTCAGGCTAACGGCCAGTCAGGCAATCAAATGAACGGGGTTAATTACTGGGGTTTTAAAGCAAAAGAAACTCAAATTGCACAGACATTATCTCAACAAGCACAACCACAACAGCTTAATGTTATGACATCTGTTAATTTTGCACCCCCATCTCAAGAGCAGTTTGAGGATGATTTCGATGATGCGATTGCGTCAGGTCAAAGTGTTGGGCAGTTTTTGAGCGCACAGCCTCCGGACTTTAGCCGCTTTGAGATTGATGATCCAACTATTCAAGAGCAGGTGATGGTGCAGAAAGCCACGGTAGCCCTGAAGACCATGAGCGAGGTGCAGATTGACAAGAGCATGGATCAGCAGCTGGAGACTTTATCAGACACGGGTGGGTTTACAGACCAAAGCGTTGCCGTATTTTTAATATCTAGCAATCCTGCTTTTGACCAATATCAAGATGTAAACCTTACTGACCGTGGAGAGTTTTATAAAAACACGCAGGTTTACCCAGAAAACGCCCCAAGGGTTGATCCTTTTGGGGTGTTAAAATTGGGCGGGTCAAAGGCATTTAAAGAACTGGTGGATATCCAATGGCAGAGGTAGAGTTTGCGGGGCTAAAGATTTCAGGCGGCAAGCTACTGCTTGTTATTCCGTTTCTGGGCAGCATTCTAGCCGCTATGTGGGGTGGCTTTGAGATATATCAACGGTTGTTGACCGCAGAGCAAGTCATAACAGAATACGTTTCACCCGACTTTAGCCAATATGATGAGGCTTTAGCCGTTATTGATATAAAGATAGGCAATGTTGATTCTTTAATTACGGCGCTGGAACGCGAGCTAGACCGATTGCAGGCCGATATAGACGTTGTAGAGCAGATTGCGAGAAGCACGGATGACACGGTAGCTCAAGCTACTAGGGAAATGAGAGACGACGTTTACGCCCTTGAGGAAAGGGTTAATGATAGTCTTAGGGATATAAACAACGAACTAAGGGTTATGCGTGATGACCTAGAAGAGCGCATAGAGAGAATCTTAGATAACCCGTTAAACACAGAAGAGTGAGTTGAAAAATGTTACAAGCATTGATTGGCCCGGTTACTGGGTTACTTGACAAGTTTATACCTGATGCGGACGAAAGAGCGAAACTTGCACACGATATTGCAACGATGTCAGAGCGACACGCCCAAGAGCTTGCGAAGGGCCAGATTGAAATTAACAAGGCTGAAGCGGCACACAAGTCAATGTTTGTCGCAGGCTGGAGGCCATTTGTGGGCTGGACTTGCGGCGTTGCTTTGGCTTGGCACTTTGTGGGCCAACCTATTGCTATTTTTGTTATTACATTTGCTGGTGTGGACGCCCCTCCGTTACCTGTATTTGAGATGGAAAGCCTGTTGACGGTGCTTTTGGGTATGCTGGGTCTGGGTGGACTCAGAACCTTTGAGAAAACCAAACAAATAGCCAGAGAGAAATGACAAGTGAAGTTGAGGACTAAGTAATGCGATTAACGGTTGCATCTGAAGAGCTAGAAGATACAGCTAATCAAATTATCCAGCTATATAACAAGTATCTGGGTCGTGATCCGTTGCAAGGCGGGTTGGATGCGTGGATTAATACAAATCAAAATATTGAGCAGATTGAGCAGGGTATAGCTAATTCACCCGAAGCGTCTGTGTTTGAAACATTTAACGAAACCATTGGCCGTGATCCAACAATGGAAGAGCGGGACTTTTTTGTAAACGTCAATCCCTCGTCGCCTGAGATTGTTGAAAAAGTTTTATCTAACACGCAGGAGGCGCAGCAGTTTCAGACTCAGCAGCAGTTAGATCAAACAGACATACTGGCTGATACTACCGCCGACAATACCATTAATGCGACTAGTGACGTTACCAATGCAGAAGCAACTTTATCTAGTGCTGACAATGGTTTTGCGGGGAGTTCCTATGATGATGTCCTTAAGTTTTATGAAGAAACAGGGTTTGGGGATCGTGCAACTTCTAGTGACTTTAGAACCGATCAGGAAGAGCAGGCACTTGAGGGGCTAACGCAGGACGATAGTGGCCGTTACTACAATGCGGATGGTGAGCGTGTGTACGCTTACCGAGACTCAGCAGAGCTAGGTGATGACAGCGGTGGTTTGGCTGGTCAGCAATTAGTTATGCGTACAGAAGCAGAGATACGCAATGCTTGGAACTCTGACGAGGGCATGGGCTATTTCAAAGAAGCAAATCCGCAGATGGACGTAGATACCTACATGAGCTTCATTAGCGAAAAAGACGATCTATATGCTTCAGGTGTGCTTAATCTTACCCCCCAAGGTGAGCTTTATAATGAGGGGCATAAAGGGCGCGGGCCTAAGGCTGACGTTATTAATGCTATTTTGGATGAAGAAAAAGCTAACGTACAAGCATCCGAAGAAAAAGCTCAAGAAGCATTAAACAATAAGTACGGTATTCAAACTACATTTCAAAACGACGATGGCGACCAGTTTGCGTTTAACGGCGCCACCTACACTAAGACCTACAAGGTAGAGGATCATCTTGGCGTAGGCGATTACGCTAAATTAGGCGCTGGGGTGTTAATGTCTATATACGCTGGCCCTATGTTTTCTAAAGCTCTTGGCCCTGTGCTGGGTAGTGCTGCGGCTGGGAAAGCAGCCTCTGCGGCTATTTTGAGTTTAAGTAATCAGTTTATGCAAGGGCAGTCATTGTCGTTTACAGATGCACTTACAGCTGCTGGAACGCAGTATTTAGGCGGCCAAGTGTGGGACAGAGTTAGCGGTGGGATAGTAGACGAAATAGGCAGAGCGGAAAAACTACAAGAAATTGAAGCAGGGTTAGCTGCTGCTGGGCGTACACCTGCTGAAATACTCGAGACTTTTGGGCAATATGGTATAGACCCCGACTCTCCCGGCGCTGTTAGTAGTTTATTAGATCAAGTAGGAAATATGGCTGGTGCGGCTCTTGGTAACACTGATGATGTTGTGCAGGCCATTCTTAGCGGCGGTAAAACAGACGTAAATGTAGATTACGGCGAAACTACAACGGATAGTGAGGTCGTTAATCCATCAGGTACAGGTTTTGATGACATATTGTCTGGCGGCAACATCTCTGCTGACGTTACTTCAGACATAACAATGACTCAACCCACGGTTACTAAGCCCGAAAATGAAAACGCAGGCGGTGGTGGTGATACTGAGGCAGGTGCCGACGCAGGTGCCGACGTTGGCGGTGTTGATGGCGGTGATGCAGGTGATGCAGGTGATGCAGGTGACCCAGTAACTACCGTAACAGTTGACGCTTCTGCTGGTGCTGGCGCTACTACAACTCAGGGCCAGTATGAATATATTGGAAACGGTCAGTTTAAGGACAGGATTGACGGTGATATTTTTCAGATTCCGGGCGATTGGGAATCTGTTGTGTCAGGTCAGGGGATAGGAACTGGCGACTTTGTTGATGAGCAGGTTCTGGTAAATGCCGATGTCAGGGGCGTAGAAGCGGACATAGAAGGCACTGGGGTAGCAACAGAAAGCACTGCGACCACAGAGAAAAGCGACGTAGTAAAAGCCGCCGAATGGATCTTGGTAAACCTACCTAACTACAGTGATATGACAGAGGATGAGGTAAACGAAGCACTAAAGGGTGCTGGTCTTGAGCCTGTTGATAAAAACAGCGACGGCACTATTTCCTCAAAATCTGAGGTTGTTACAACTAAGGACGTCGTTAAGGAATCTACTGTAACTGTTGACCCTGTTGTTGACCCTGTTGTTGACCCTGTTGTTGATGCTGGCGCAGGAGCCGGTGCCGGTGCAGGAGCCGGTTCAGGAGCTGGTGCCGGGGCTGGAGCTGGAGCAGGCGCAGGGGCAGGGGCAGGGGCAGGCGCTGGTGCTGGTGCCGGAGCTGGTGCCGGGGCTGGTGCCGGTGCAGGGGCTGGAGCAGGTGCCGGTGCCGGTGGCGGCGGAGCGGGTGCTGGTGCTGGGGGTGCGGGCGGCAGTGCAACAGGTGGCGGTGCTGGTGTAGGAACAGTATCTACTGGCGGAGCAGGCGGCGGGACAGGCGGCGGAACAGGCAAAGGTAGTGGCGATGGCACTGGCGATGGTGATGGCGACGGTGATGGCGATGGGTTAGATGGGGACGGAATGCTAACCGGATTGGTTCCATTAGCGGCTATGGCGGCACAACCCTTCGAGCCATTATCTAAAACTAATATTCGTATACAAGCGCCTACAATCCAAGAACCCAAGATTCTTGTTGGAAATGCCAAGCAAGATCTTGATAAACAGTTACAAAGATTAGGTTTATTTACAGGGATGTCCTGATGACATATTTAAATTTGGTAAATAACGTATTACGGCGTCTTAGAGAGGACGAAGTAAGCAACGTATCTGAAAGCACATATAGCGCGATGGTTGGCGATTATATAAATGACGCTAAAAATCTAATTGAAACTGCGTGGGACTGGTCTGGATTACGCACCATGCTAACGATTACGACCGAAGCAGATGATTATACCTATTCACTTACAGGTAGTCGCAATGAAGGCAAGGTTTTTAGGGTTATCAACAATACCTCTAATGCTGAAATGCAATATCAAACGCAGGCATGGTTTGACAACGAGTTCTTTGTCAATACACCCCTGTCTGGGTCGCCGCGATACTTTACTTACAACGGCATAGACGCTAGTGGCGATACTCAGATTGATGTATACCCAAAGCCTGATGGCGTATATTCGCTAAAGGTTAAGATGGTAATTAGGAATACGGATTTAAGCGCCGATGCTGACACCCTTGCAATTCCTAGCGCCCCCGTTATCCACATGGCGATAGCTTTGCTTTCTCGTGAAAGAGGTGAAACGGGCGGTACGTCTACAGCAGAGTACTTTGCAATATCTGATAAGCATTTGTCTGATGCAATTGCATTAGATGCCCAAAAACATCCAGAAGAGACAATCTTCTACACACCGTAGGATAGGTTATGGCACAGCCACTAAGAAGTATTGATCTGGTAGCCCCCGCCTTCCGTGGCATTAACACGGAGGACTCGCCTATTGCTCAGGATACGTCGTTCGCAGAAGTCGCAGATAATGCGATTATTGATCGACAGGGCCGATTGGCTTCGCGGCAAGGCAACAGTGTTATAACAACTAACAAGACAGTGTTGGGCACTGACCACATTCACAATATCCACGAGTTCTACGATAGTGCTGGTAACGAGGTTATCTTTAGCACTGGCAACAACAAGATTATGACCGGCACTACTACGTTGGTAGATGCTACGCCCGGCTCTTACACAATTAACGCCAATGATTGGAAGATTGTTAACTTTAACGACAAGGCTTATTTTTTCCAGAGAGGTTTTGATCCTCTTGTTTATGACAACAGCACTGGCGTCAGGACATTTACGGTAGCTAATAGCGGTGCAACTAACGCTACGTTTAAAGCAAATGAAGTTATTGCCGCCTTTGGCAGGTTGTTTATTGCTGGTAACGCAACCAATGACACAGTTATTTACTGGTCTGATTTGTTAAATGGCAATGCGTTTACTGGCGGCTCTAGCGGTAACATTGACGTTGCAAAGGCTTGGCCTAACGGCGCAGATAAGATTGTGGCTCTTGCCGCTCACAACGACTTTCTTATTGTATTTGGCGAACACAGCATTATTGCTTATTCAGGGGCAAGCAGTCCTGCAAGTATGGCAATTAGCGACACCGTGTCAGGTGTCGGCTGTATAGACAGAAAAAGTGTACAGCCTATTGGCACCGACCTATTGTTTTTAAGCGATGACGGCTTGCGAAGTCTAGGCAGAACAATACAAGAGAAGTCTTTGCCTATTTCTGATCTTAGCCGTAACGTAAAACAAGACTTAATTGCTAAGCTAGCTGCTAAGACTAGCCCAGCTACTAGCGTGTATAGCCCTGAAAACTATTTTTATCTACTAGGTTTGCCTGACAGCAACCTTGTTTACTGCTTTGATCTTAGGGGTCGGCTAGAAAATGGCTCATTTCGTGTAACTAAGTGGCCTAGTGTAAACTTCAAGAGCTTTGCCAGAGATCGTAATGGTGACATTTACATCGGTACGGTTGATGGGATTGGTACTTATGATGGGTTTGACGATAATAACTTGTCGTATATCTTTCGGTATACCAGCCCCGGCCTTACGTTTGGTGACCCGTCAAAGGTCAAGATTCTGAAGAAAATACGGCCTACGATCATTGGCGGTAATAACGCAGACATTATTCTTAGCTGGACGTATGACTTCTCAGTGCAGGCTAATACGTCAAGGTTTAGGGTTGGCACATCAACGCCGGGTTTTTATGGCGTGTCAGAATATACAGCTGCTGAGTTTTCGCTTGGCGATCTAATTAGCAGAAAGTCTTTAAATTGTACGGGTAATGGCACCGTTATTACGGTAGGTTTGCAAACAGAAGTAAACGGTAGCTCTATATCCCTACAGGAAATGAATGTATTAGCACTAATAGGTAAGACCTTATGACAAGTCAATACGTGTACAGCACGACGGTCGGCCAGCAAGACCCAGCGCAAAATTATCAAGCCATAGATGAGCTGCAAGGACTGATAAACCCTAGTCAAACCTATAGCCCCTCGGGAACTTATAGTGGCGCTACGACTAGCGGCGGATATGACTATTCAGGTATTTCATCTGGCTCTGTAGACCAAATGATTAATAATGTTGCCGGATCGAGCATTCTTGGCGGTTTGTTTGGTAGCATCTTAAACAACCTTGGGCCTATAGCATCTACTGCTGGTGGCCTTGGGTCAGTGATGGGAGCTTACAATCGCCTTGGATCAATTGGCGAGCGAGGGCTTGCGGGTGCAGGCCAGATTGCTGAAGAAGCCTTTTCACGATCTCAGTTCAAGCCATTTACTGTTACTACAGGCACAGGCTCTAGTGTTGGCGTAGGCGTTCCAGCGCCCGGATCGTTTCCCCAAATGGAGCAAGAAGCTCGCATCCAGCAGCTAATGAATACTCAAGGCCTTACCCGTGAGCAGGCTATGGCTAATCAGCAAGCCGCACAAATGCGTGGGTTTGACATAAGTAATGATGGCACCGTTACCAACCAAGAGTTTGCGGCGGCTAGAAACGCTGGATTGACCGGAATGGGTGCTACTGGCGGTGCTGGGGCTGGCGCATTTACTGGTGCGGGGCCAATGATTGGGCCAAATATCCAGACAACTTACAGCCCTTTAGAGCAGGCTATATCTCAGGGAGCCTTTACTGGGGCATCAACTCTTCTTGGTAATGTTGGAACGGATCAGGCCACCCGCGAGCAGGATATATTTAACCGAATTAGAGCTACCCAACTTGGAGAAGAGGAGCGTCAACGTCTTGCCCTTGAAGAAAGGCTGTTTAATCAAGGCAGATTGGGCGTAAGAACCTCTATGTTTGGTGGCACATCTGAGCAGTTAGCCTTGGCTAAGGCTCAAGAAGAGGCACAAGCTAGGGCATCACTGGCGGCAATCCAGCAAGCTCAAACAGAGCAAGCGCAACAAGCCAAACTTGGCACTCAGCTATTGGGTGCGGCGTATTTGCCAGAGGCTCAGGCTCAGAACGCCCTAGAGCGTGGCCTACTGGCTTCTCAGTTGGCACAGCGTGGCCAGCTAGCTGGTACTGGTTTATTTGCTGAAGGCTCTATAGCCGGCCTAGACGCCCTTCTAGGGTCAGGCATTGGTCAGGCAGAGCTTATGGGTAGGCTTGGCACTAGCCTGTTGTCAGGCGCTGTGGGTGGCTCTGGTGGCGGCCAAGGCGGTATAGGCGATATTATTGGCGGGGCCGCAGAAAAATATGGGCCTGACATTTTAGAATTACTTGGACTTGGCTAGGGGATAACTAATGGCTTTAACACTTACTTCAGCAGCAAAACTTGCCAACCCTAACTTTGGCAACATCGAACAGCTAGGCCAAGACATTGGCTCTTTATCTGCCAGAAGGCGGCAACGAGGTATGCTGACCGATCTGCTTGGCCCTGCATTAGACCCAATGGCTACGCCAGAGCAGTTGCAACAGTCTGCTATGGGTGCTTTAAACATGGGTCAGCAGGACTTGGCTTTACAGCTTAGAGGCATGGCATCTCAGGCGACACAACGCCAAGCGGCTCAAAAAATTGAGACAGGGAAGGGCGAACTTTTAACGCTCGCTAACGACCCATCTTTTAGCCTTAACGATCAAGCAACTAGACAAAATTATTTTTCTATTGCGGATCAGTATGGCGTGCCAAAGGCTGACGCTGTTCAGTTTGCTGTTGATGCAAGGTCGCGCAGGGAAAAGACGCCTCAAAAACTTGGGCCGGGAGATATATTGGTTGAACCCAGCACTGGGGAAGAGATTGCAAGGGGCTTGCCTACAGAAAAAGGCGGGTCTGAAGTAATAAAAATAGGAGATGTCGGTGTAGATCTGCCTCTTTATCGAAAGTTGCAGGCGGAGGGCGGTGATGTAAAGCAAGCATTTATTGTGCCGCCTAGTGCAGGAAAAGGAAAAAGCGCCTTTGAATTACTTGGCAAAGATAATCTCCGCGAAGTGTTTACGGATGAATCCATTGCTCAAGCCGCCATAAGTGGAGATGACAGCCAGCTTATGGCTAGACAGCGATCACGGTCAGAGGAGGCGTCTGCTGCTATTATTCTTGGTAATACCGCGCCTAAATTAACAGTGGTAAACGAAGCGATAGCCTTGCTTGAAGAAAGCAAGCAGGATTTGATGGACGCTGGAGGGGTCAGTGGCGCGGCAGGCGCGTTTTATCCCGGCTCAAAAGCCAATCAATTAGCTTCAAGCCTGTATGTCACGATTGCAGGCCAAGAAGCGCTTGATGAAATAACAAGGATGAAGGAAGAGGCCGCAAAGTCTGGCTCAAGAGGCACTGGATTAGGGCAGATAACACAAATTGAATTTGCGGCATTGCAGGGAAACCTCGCCAAATTAAACACGGGCTTGCCGGTAGATGTTCAAATTGAGCTACTTAATAAGATCAAACAACGCATGATAAATGTGAGAAGAATGGCCAGCGGTGAAAGCCCGATAGACGTTATTGACTTTAACAATCCTATTTACGCAGGGACAGAGGAAACCGGCGGCTACATAAAAGACGATGAGGGCGATGTATATTATTTTGCCCCAAATGGCGACACGCGAATTTATGACCGAAATAAAGACCGTTTTGTGCCTGTAGAGACGCTGAACCCGACAAGGAATAAGTAATGACCGCAACACAAGAAAAGGTAGGCAAGGCGGCTGAGCTTTTGCGGCAAAGGAGACAAGAATTTGCGGATATGTCTGTCTCAATCCCCCAACAGGATACGGGCGAGCCTGCATTCAGCGGTGTTGACGCGGCTAAAGAGGCTTTAAGAACCCGGCAAGACGCTTTTGAGAGGGAGCAAAGGTCGCGCTTAGACTCAATAGAGCCGTCAGCGCTTGAAAGAATCGTGTCTTTACCAATAGAGCGTTTTAAAGAGCGGGGGGCCGGGACAATGGAGCGCATTTCGGCCACAAAGTCATTAACCGAATCGCCTACAGACCCCGGCTCTGTATTGCTTCAAACCTTTTCAAATCCAGTTTCTCTTGGGTTTGATATGGCGTCTAACCTTTTGCTGGTTGGGGCAGAGGGGGCTTTGGGTTTTGTATTGCCTGACCAGATGCAAGAGGACGCAAAACAAGCTCTTGCGGCCTCCCTTCAAACGGAAACTGGGCAACGCGCTTTAAAGGCTTTGTCTGATGGAGAAGAGGCGTGGAATAAATTTAGTCAGTCATACCCCAATGAAGCTGCTAATTGGGCTGGCTTTGCCGATATTGCGTTTGGCCTGCCTCGACAGCTAATAACCGACATAAGCCCTGACTTGATGCCTGCATCTATAAAAGGCATGGGCGGCAGAAAAGCCCTCGAGCCAATGGAGGGCATAGATAAGGACGTTTACAACATTGCATTTTCTAGGATGTCAGGCAAAACCGTAGATCAAGCCAAAAGAACAACCGATCCACAAGGGATCATGGGTTCGCAAAAGCAAGTGGCAACTCAGGACGAGCTTCTTGCTATAGATGAGTTAAGGCTAGCAGGCGTTCGCGGCAACAGAACAATGCAAGAAAATTTAAACTCCATGCTTTCTTATTTAAATAACCTAGACAACGCGGTTATCGGCTTGTCGCGAAAAGAGTCAACCCCTGTAAACCTCGAGAAGCTAAGGGCAAATGTCGGACAAGAAATACTAAAGGTCATTGAAGACAACAGCGAGATATTCAAAGGCGCATTCTCGAGCGAGGACGTAAATACCGCGATAAATAGCTACGTTAAGAGCTATATGAGGTTAGTGGCAGGGTTTGGCGATTCTGTTGAGGGTGTTATATCTGCTAGACGAAAATTTGATGATGATGCAGAACGATTTGGTATTGACTTAGGAAGCTCAAGAACAAGCGCGGATATTCTTCTGACAAAAGCCGTTCGCGCGGGGATGAATAACACAATTTTTGAGTCAGTGCCAAAAGCAGAAAAGTTGTTTTCAAAAATGTCACAAGTGCTTGGCGTAACAGATAACGTAGCAATGAAAGCAGCGAGAGAGGCCACAACAAGTTTAGGCCGCCTTGTTGTTGAGCTTGGCCTAAAAGACTTGGCAGGGGGAAGGGCGGCTGGGCAGTTAATCAATATACCGATTGCGGCTGCTTACGGCGTTGTAATGTCGCCAATGGTCATGCTGAGAAGGGCTATGAAAGCTGACATCCCTGCCAAAGGTCGCTCGCTTGTAAAATATGCATTAAGGGACGTAAAGGCCGAAATAGGAAAAGGTCTGCAAAGGGTTAAAGACCCGCAAAAGAAAAGTTCTCTTTTGGCGTCCCAGCCAGCCGCATACGCCGCTCTTGAGGCGGCAGCCCGTAAGCTGGAAAAAGAATATGACGATTTAGAAGAAGAGCCTAATCCCAACTAACGAACTCTAACCACCCCGCTACACCCGCCGCCCTGTCATTTTCCATACGGGCGGCTTCTGCTTTGTAATGCTTGGCGATTTGTTTGACTTCTTTCACCATCCGCTTGCCCAGCATGATGTCCTCAACCTTTTCCCTCAGTATCTCTAAGGAGCCCTCGCCGTAGGTGTCAATGTAATGACGGTAGAAGTAGTCAGGGTTACTGCCGAACTTTTGATGACAGCCATAACAGTGGGCAAAGGCGTTCATGGCATCATATCTGACGCCCTTTTTGGCCCGGCCAAAGTAATGGCTACAGTGCAAACCCATGCTATTTTCTTCATACTTATTGCCGCACCCTTGGCATATGAAGTCATTTCTTATCCTGATGCACCGGCTAAACCAGTGGTCTGCTGCTGTACGTTTTAATCGCATGAATACGTTTTCCTGTATCGAATTATCTCAAGCGGCGGCTCTTTTGCATCCTTTAACAATACAGTCCTGTAATCGGACATGATAGCTACATCTTGCTTTACCCTTTTAGCCATAGATTCTGCGGCCTCTACCGCCAGTTGTGCGTCATTTTTCATGGCCAAATTCCTTTTGTGATTTATTGAGAAGCTGTTTCTCTAGCAGGCTTGCCGCTTTTGTTTTCCCTTTTCTTTTGAGTTTTTTTATTGCGGCCTTTAGGTCTTGAGAGTTTGCAGACATTATTTTTTGCTCGCTTACCTCTTTATGGGATTCTTTTCTGCAATGCCAACATAAAAACGAATACTCAGAGTTTATTTTGTCAGCAGCTTTCCTTTTGTTATACAGAAAACCAGCCGCCATTTTTTGTTTTTTCCCGCACCTCTTACAGTTTACCTCTTCAAGCTGCCTGCCTCTATTTACATTTTCTAAACTTCGATAAAGAGGCGTCAGGTGTTCCGCCACGCTTCTTCTTCCGCCTAAACCACTACCGCCTATTGCCTTATTACGACTCATAACTCATCCCTCGGTGTGTGGCTTTAGCTTTTCCCACATTTCGCTCATCGGCCGCAAAGATTCATAAGAAACTTTACCGGCCCCGTCTCTTTCTACAAATTGCGTTTGCCTGCTTTCGACGTCCCCAGCGCTAACGACTTGTGCGTTTTCCCAAAACCATTGCTTGGGGCACCAACCCATAAGCTCTACCTCTCCCTCAACCTCATTAGCAAATACATAAATATGCACCTCATATTCTTTCTGGTTAAGGGCTACATGGGCACTGTAATGCGGCTTTGCTTCTACGTTTCTGTGCTTAGCTTTAACATCTATTGTTATCTTTTGGCCATCGTTTAGCTTTACAACAAAGTCGTAAGGCCCCTTTTCGGTTCCAACCCACCAAAATGACGGCGCATATAGACATAACTGCTTGGCAAACTCCGCCTCCCCCAGTCTCCCGGCTATCTGCCCAATGCCGTCCTCAAGTATCGTATGCCGGTTAAATCGCTTGCCGGTATAAAAGGAGTGATCTTCACCAATCTCCGTCATTAAAGATCATCCTTTAATGTTTGTGGAAACGGGACGAATATCCCCTTCTTCTCTGAGAGCCACCGCACAAGCACCTCAGCGGCTTCACTCAATTCCTTACCGGTTAGTCTAGTGGTAGACGTTTTTTGGTACATGGCCTTAATGATGGGCTTGTAGAGCATCTCTTTAACCAGCCCCTCAGTAAACGGGACTTCTACCTGATCGTTAAAGGGGTGCGCGTTGGAATATCCGGCATCATTAAGTTGCTCTGCCATCTGCCTGAACCATAGGTGCATGGCGTTATTCTGCCGCTCAGTCCTGCCTGCCGGCTTGATTGAGTAAAGATAATAACCCCCCTCATTGAACCGATCTTTTACAAAACCTATAAAGAAATCCAGCTTGTCCTTGCTATCTACAATCCATCTATGCCCGTCTGACATAAATTAACCTCAAATAAAAAAGTCAATGAAAACAATAATATGCCCCTTTTGCCCCTTTTGCCCCACTTTTTGGGGGCCGCCCCCTAAAACACGGGCATAACGGGCATTTGGGGCATATTCTTGATTTTGCTCATATTTTTTTATCACCAGTTTTCACCCCTCCAGCGGTAATTTTTGGCATTGTTGCCGGGGTTACGTCTGAGTTTGAGCATATTGCCTCTGAGAAGATCTATGCAGTTCCGCAACGTCTTCTTTGAGCATTCGTTGGGATTGAGGTCTTCATCATGTAGCATTCTGAACAACTCTGTCTGACTGTATTCAGCCCCGCCCTTCATTACAGACTCTAGGAACAGCACTTCATCTTCATACTTTGAAAAAGCCCTTCCGACGTTGATCTGTGACTGCTGCTTCTTCTTCAAGTCGCCAATGTCTCCGTCGTCCATAAACTCAACAGAATCCACAGACTCCTCATAGCCAACAGTGTCATTGGTCTGCTTGTATCGGAATCCACCAGAGAAAGAGATCTGCTTACGATCCTTTTCATTAATTACGAGAAGCTCTTGATAGTCAGCAAACTTGTCGTTAAGCGGGTCGAGGCCAAACATATTGTCTACGTCAGCCTTGAGGTCGCCCACGCCCTCGTAAATCAAGCGGCCGTCTAACGATCGGTGCTTGTTGCAGTGGCCTAAAAGAATGACGGTGCCGCCAGCTTGGGCGAACTGCCTAAACACATGAAGAATGTCCCGCATCTCGCCCTTGTTTAAGACTGGGGCAAACTTTTTAAGGGTGTCACAAATTACTATCTTACCGTTGGCGTGTCCCTCAAGGCGCATCATGTTGAGCAATGCCAAGGCATCTTGGGTGGTTCTTAGTCCGGGGTCTTGGCTTGTGGCTAAAGTAACCATGAGCATGCCGTGCTTCTCGCCCATCTTTGCCTTCTGCACCACCCCTCTCGCACCATCATCTTCATTAAAATAGATAATGTCGGAGCCTTTGATTAAGTTATTACGGATAGATTGAAACAGGCTTCCCAAAGCCCAGACCGTCTTACCGGCCCCTGAAGGCGCGTAGACGAGCGTTACGGTTCCGGTAGTAATCATGCCCGTAATCACTTCACGTTCGTTAGCGAGCCTCTCCTCAAGCTCAGCGATGCGGTGGTTGGTTGCGGCCGCCTGTAGTCTGGCTAACGATGAAGCGGGCCGTGCATGGCCATTAGCCCCTGAGTGTCTTTCATAATCTTCGTAGCTGGCCGTGGGCGGTTGCGCCCCGTAAACCTCTTGTATTTTATTCATTAACTCCTCGTCCTTAAACACGATATGCGTCCTCCTCGACAACCTTGTATCGCCAAATTGAGTTATTTTGTAAGACCTTTGCAAACTCTTGCAACTTATGGCCGTCCATGCCGCGTAACTTTTCACCGTTTCGGAAGGCGCCGTGATAAACCAGACACCAGTGCATCATGTAATCCAGATCGTCAGCCGAAAATGTCCGCACCCATTCAGCAGAGGCCTCGTGCCACATCCCTTGCGACCGTAGCGCGTCCAGCACTTCATCTTGGGTGCAGCCAGAAAAACAATGCACGAGGATTTTGTCGTCTGCGTCTGTGATCGAAAGGCTAGGGCTTTTGTCATCATGTGCAGGGCAGCAGGCGTTATACCTAAACTTGCCTACCTTCTTAAACCTTGGAAGGTTTGATAACTTATTAAGAATTGAAGCAGGGCTTTCTCTTTCTGCTTTCTGGCGTTTTTCCCCGAACGGGCTGAACGCCAGCGTGCCGCTATCTTTTTCCACTTTCATCCCTTTTCGTTGAGCGGAACCTATAACTCTGAATCAGCCGGTTGAGCTTGTCAACAAATTGCTGACCTTTTTTAAAGATCGTAGAGCTTGCCAACTTGTGTTAACTTGAGTTAAACTACGTTTAGGTCAACAAAGGAGGGAATAGTATGGCCGATAAGGACAAAGGTGAAGTAGAGATTCACGGCAAAGTTTATCTAACTGTTGCCAGAAGGATCGATGATTTCAGAAGGTCGGAGGAGTTTAAAGGCTGGTCGGTTGAGACAGAACTGGTTAGCGCCGAGGATGCGATGGTCGTGATGAAGTCAACCATCCGGGATGGCGATGGCAAGGTTGCAGCTACCGGTTACGCTGAAGAAAACCGTAGCTTCGGGAAGATTAATAAGACTTCTGCCTTAGAAAATGCTGAGACATCAGCGGTCGGCAGGGCTTTGGCGTTCTTAGGGCTTGGTGGTAGCGAGATAGCCAGCGCCGACGAGGTATCTACGGCGATCGCTCACGGCTCAGCTAAGGATGTAATGGAGCCGATCCTGAAGCATAACGATGTAGCTAGAGAAAACTTCGATTCTATCTATTTTATCAAGGAATACATTAAGACCGGAGATGTTGCCGGTGTTGCACAGATATGGCTTGAGTTGTCTAACGAGACAAAGGAAGCCTTATGGGTTGCCCCGACAAAGGGCGGCGTATTTACCACAGAAGAGCGGGCGTTCCTTAAGTCCGATGAATTTGCACAAGCCAGAAAGGAGGCTGCATGAGCGATGAAAAAGATTTCGTGAATGGCATGATTGTTAAAAAACCTAACGACAATGCGCCGGATTTTGTCAAAGCCAAGGTGTCTATTAAGCTAGATGAGTTCAAGCAGTGGATTGGCGGCTTTGTTAAAGCCAACCCGGATGACGAGTGGATTAACATCGACATCAAGGAATCACAAAAAGGCACTTGGTACGCCGAACGTGACTCATGGAAGCCAAAAAAGCAGGATTCCGCCCCCGCAGCTAAGGAAACAGACGACATTCCTTGGTAATATTAATTGCCGTCAGTTGACTCCTCTCTGGCGGCACCTTTGCCCAGCTCCCAAGTCTGGGCTTTTTTATGAGGTAAGTTTATGTCTGATAAGTATGTTTACTGGCGCGAACTGGGCGATATGTTCAAAGCCTACACCGCACCCAAGCTAATGCGCGTCTTAGATGCTAACGAGATCCCCTATCGTAAGGACGCTAAAGGCAAGCCAATGGTAGAGCGGGTACACGTTGACTCTACTGCTGACACTGGTGGCGCAGTTGAGGCGATGGAGGCAATGGAAAACGCAATCAACGAGTTTTCTACCACCGTGACAGCTTCGACGGAGTGAAAACTGTCGTAGTATTTGCGGAGGAAATAGAATTTTCATCGCAATGGCTCGGCACTTCTGATTTGGCTTTTACTAGGCAAAAGCGCCGGAAAAGGCCGCCAATATTCAACGTGTCAGAGCCTACCATTTGGCGCTGGGTTGCCAAGGGTGTTCTGCCTAAGCCAATCCAAATGGGCGGCAAGTCATTCTGGTCTGCCAAGGATATACAGGATGTGATCTGGCGCAGGCTGGAAGGGCGTCACCCCGTGAGTGTGCGGAAGAAAACATACAGGGTGATTGACAAGCCGAAAGGCAAGTCCTCTAGCAGCCTCCCGCCCCTAAGCAGGCTAATACAGCTGCTTGATTACGACCCTCATAAGGGGACTTTCCATTGGAGGGTGGATGTTGGCAATCGACAGGCTGGCGACCCAGCGGGTAGCATTCTGCCGGATCGACATTGCATCACAATTGATGGCAAGAACTATCAGGCAAGACGTATTGCTTGGTATCTGCTGTACGGCGAGATACCGCAGTCAAAGCTGTATGCCCGCAACGGGGATTTAACAGACCATTCAGCCGCAAATATCACGGATGATAAGCGGCAGGCAAATTTGGGTTCTGCCAAGTGAAGAAGGCTATTATTCACCTAGCGTCTAACACTCCAGAATGGCTACCACCCCTTATCCTTATCTCTGCTATCTCGCTATATATCTTAGCGGGGGATATTGCCTAGTTCTTGATGGTACTTCACGTTTTCGTCGTGTTGCGCCATCACTTCTTCCTTAGATTGGCCGTGATACTCGACCGCCAGCTTCATATCCAACAGCGCAGCATTCAGGCTTTTAGTCTGAAAGCCGTCATCTTCTTGTTTATAGATTGAAGCCAAGACCCTTCCAAACTTGCCGCGCTTATCAATATACGTCCTGAGAAGCACTGTAGAGCCCTCTGGCAGTTCGTTTTTTAAGTAGTCTTTAGCTAGGTTGCCGAGTGCTTTTGTCTCTGGCGTGCCTCCACGGATCTCTGCAGTGTCGATACCGTATAGCCTCACTGATTGGTTGTGCATCCAAACGCCCATGCCTAAATCAAGATCAATTCGGCATGAGTCGCCATCGTAAACAGATCGGATAGTGGCCTTGTAGGTGTACATGATGACCTCCGGGGAAAGGCGGCGTTGTGTCTACAGGTGCCGCGGACCTGCCAACTCGCGAGGGATCGCGCAGACGAGTTTAGTTTAAACCCTTTTGCTTTGTTTTGATACTATGCAAAAACAATGGCCAAAAGGATGAGAATACACCCCAAGATTCCCGCTGTGCAGCCAGCGGCCGCCAACAATAAACGCTCCATCCGGTTGCTATACATTTAGGCAACCCTCCAGATCCGGTGAAGGTCTTTGCCAATTTTCCGACGTTGAATTTTAAAGCCGTCAGGTAGCCAAGCAGCCCCCTTTTTTTGGCGTTTCGAGTAAGTAACCTGAGCCAAGGCCGTGTATTCTTCAATTGAACCGGTAAAAGAATCGCCAACCTCCATTTCTTTAAGCCAGTAATATTTGCTGAAGTCACCCCCGCGCGTTGGCACGGGTATATCATTTTCAAAAGCTGGCTTATCCATAATAGTCGCCCGCGCAAACGTCAGCGTTGCTAGCGTCATCTTCGATTAAGCCCATGATATAATCAAAATTAATCATAGGCGTGATATCTACCGGCCTTTCCGCGCCAGCGATACGGGTAGTTACCCTCTCCAGCTCAAAAGTTTGTGGCTCCGCGTCACCGTCGCCCGCGTTGATGTGGTAGTAAATATCCGCGTCGATCGTCGCCCATTCTGAATCGAGCTCGGTCGTGAACACGTGGGTTCTATCATAAAGTGTTGAAATACCCATTAGCTTTCCCCCTGTTTTGCTAAGTCGTACAAAAAATCCAAGTGAATTAAGCCACAATCAATCCCAAGTTCGAGCCCTCGATAATGGCCCTCATTGGCATGATCGCCCATTTCAATTGCCGCCTGTAGGCTTTTCAGCGCCACCATGTGCTGAGCCTTCATGCGGTCGCGCCGTTCTTCGATCTCTGACAATAACGACAGTTCGATGCTCATTGATCCACCCCCTGCAATTGGTCGACAATCATGCCGATATCACGGCGAGCCATAGCGACATCATCGGAACCGTTGCGGATCTTGGATAGCCATTGTTGCGCAGATTCTAGCCCGGCGATGGCCTCACGCAGTCGAATGGCCGTTAGTTGCTTCTGATTATCTGTGGATATAGGTGCTGGCTTACGCTCCTCAATATATGGGAACATATCACGCGCCACGGCGACCACCTCGGCCTCGTAGACCGAATGAACATTCCAACTGGTATTAAGAATGGCCTGATATACGATTACGGCCTCTGCTGAACACAGCCACGGTGCCGATTTTTTCACGAACTCAATAGAACATTTGCTCATTATTTATCCCCTTGTTTGTTGATGTTTACCAAGCTTACGCAATCTTTGCGGACTTTTCTAGGCTGTTGAACCATTCCCATACAACAACCTCTCCCACTATGTAAGCGTACATATTAACCACACGCTCAGGATCCGAAAGGTCGGTGGTAACTTCGCCGAAATTGTCCTGCTCATAATCCTTAATGATATTGATTACCTCAAAGGCGCGGTCGCCCAGCCATTGCGTGGCCTGATATGTGCCAATAATGTAATAGTCTTGATTAAACGCTTCGTGATGCAAATCAACAGCGTCAATTTCGTTAAGGTTCGTGGTGTAATTCTCTGCAATGTAATCTGCCAAGTGTTCCGCTATCTCATCTTGCTTGTAGTGCATGGTCTTCCCCTTGTTTGTTGTTTGATATCAGTGCTGTTGTGCATCTGATGAATACTATATTACCAACAATGGGAAGTTTGTAAAAGATTATGTTTTCATAATAACCTTATCTGTTATTACTTTTGTATTGATCCCACAATTGCCAGACTGTTGAGGTCACTACGATTGCGCCGGGAATGATCCCGAATATTGTCATCACTGCTATTGCCATTACGTTCATTTGTCTATACCTGCTAATGAGTTCAGGTAGTAAACGATTGGTCAAAGGATTTATTACAGGTGAGGTGATTATTATTTGGGTTGGGGGTATTGGATCCTATATCGACTCACACTCTTTTCTATTCCGGCATCACCTTCGGCCGCTGTCGACCATCCGGGCTGGCTCGTTAGTTAGTACTTACTAACCGGCTAGCGATTTGGTGGGGGGAGGGGGGGGTAGCGTTGTCGTTATTATTATTGTACCCACCCACCCACTAAAAAAGCCAAAACTCAAAGTCGGTATTTCTTGCAATCCCCCTCAACACAAGTGTTAGGATGTAAATTGTGATAACAGTGAAAGGTAACGAAAAGTGATAAAGATGATTGGAAAGCAGGTAAAGTCTCGAATGATGCACTTAACTGACGTTCAGGCAGCAAGTGTGGTTTTAGGGGCCGTGGTTTTGGTCGTACTGGCTTTTATTATTTGAGGGTTGTTTTTTGAATTAAGTAATATAGGATAGGGAGGGAAAGGCGGGCTTAATGGCCCGTTTAACTTTGGAGATTTAAAATGAAAGAAGACCATACAGTTGAGTATCGTTCTATTGATTACTACTCAATGTGCGAAAAGTCTAAAGAGAAGATTAAAGCTATGCAGGATGCTGGTATGTCTACTATGTATGATGCTAAATCTACGCCTGAGGAGACTGAAATGCCTAAGATGGGTGGCTATTCCGTCATAATGATGGGTAGTAGATAAAGGACTTTCAATGGAATCAAACTTGGAGCAGATCGAGCAAGATCTAAAGATCTTACGGCATAGAGATTACATAGTTGTTAAAGACTATTACCTAGCTGGCATAGAAATGCCTAAGTGGCTTGTCGCTGGCGATGTCTGGACGGACGATGAGGTCTTTGATGATTTTGATGGCGCTTGGGGAAAAATGAAAATGCTGATGGATTCCGGCGTATTGACTAAATCGGATAAGTGGTGGCTTAAGAAAAATCCACAATTGCAATACCGGAAGGAAGAGCTAGCCCCTCCCTACAAGTTTACGACTACAAGCAAAGATCTGTCTCGTAAGCTCCCTTGGCGTGTTGAGTGGCTGTGAGTTAGCGCTCACTAACCTGCAAAGCTATGTCTAGCGTGGGCGTTCTTGAGGAAATCGCAGAGCATTTGGCTGATATTGCCGATTCTTTGCGTAAATTGTTAGACTTAGCGGAAAATTCAGACTCGGATGTAGATGATGCTTGATTCTGGTGAAGAAAAAGAACCCGCTCGACGCCGTGGCAGTCCAAAAAGGTCTGAAATAGCGGCCAAAACCCCGAAAAGACACAATTCTAAGGGTGGTCGCAATAAAATAGGCCGCCCCAAGGGTGATGCGGGCATCATTAATGAATATAAAGCCCGGATGCTGGCTTCTCCCAAGTCAAGTAAGGTATTGGAATCTATTTTTAATGCCGCAATGGATGATGAACACAAGAATCAGGCCGCTGCATGGAAGCTGGTAATGGATAGAATCCTGCCGGTAGCCGCATTTGAAAAGGATATTGTCCAAAATTCAGGCAAATCTGCTATTCAGATCAACATCACAGGGGTAGGCGGCGCAGAAATAACCCCCTCTACCAATGTGATTGACGGGGACTCAGGTGAAGTACTTCAAGATTGAAGAATTTGACTGCCAAGAAACCGGAAACAACGAAATGAAACCCCCGTTTCTTGAAATGCTCGATAAATTACGGGATAAATGCGGCTTTCCCTTTACGATTACCTCTGGCTACCGCGATCCTAAACACCCCTTAGAAGCTAAAAAAGAAAAGCCCGGCACCCATTCGCAAGGTATTGCTGCTGATATTCGCGCCGTTTCTGGCGCTGAACGCCATATCATCCTTGCAAACGCCTTTGATATGGGTTTTGGTGGCATTGGAATAGCTAAAACCTTTATTCATGTAGATACACGGGACACAACACCCGTTGTCTGGACGTACTCGTGACCCCTGACCAACTAAACGCATGGCGAATTATTCCAAGAGTATTAATGTTTGCAATGATTTGCATGACTTACAGAACTGTAGAGTGGTTTATGTCCTTGCCTGATCCTAATCCTGAGCAAGCGGCTTTGGTTAGCGTAATGACTGGGGCCTTGACTGGTGCGTTCGGTCTATTTTTAGGAAAAAAAGAATAAATGACTGATTTAAATGTCAGCCTTTTGTCATGGCAGCAAGGTGTCTTTGCCGATCCTACTCGTTTCAAGGTTGTTGCCGCAGGTAGGCGTACCGGAAAATCCCGATTAGCCGCATGGTTGTTGATTATTAACGGTCTTCAAGCCGATAGGGGCCATGTATTCTATGTAGCCCCGACTCAGGGGCAGGCCCGTGACATTATGTGGCAGACTCTGATGGAGCTGGGCCATCCTGTTATTGCTGGCTCGCATATTAATAATCTTCAAATCAAGCTGATCAATGGTGCAACGATTAGCCTAAAAGGTGCTGACAGACCCGAAACTATGCGTGGTGTGTCCTTGAAGTATCTCGTCATGGACGAATACGCAGATATGAAACCCGACGTCTGGGAGCAAATCCTCAGACCTGCCTTGGCCGATCAAAAGGGTGAGGCGCTGTTTATTGGTACGCCGATGGGCAGAAACCACTTTTACGAACTGTACAAGTATGCTGAGTTAGGTGATGACGAAACCTATAAGGCTTGGCACTTTACTAGTTACGACAATTCCATGCTTGATCCGGGCGAAATTGACATTGCTAAAAAATCCATGTCTAGTTACGCCTTTAGGCAGGAGTTTATGGCTTCATTTGAAGCTAGAGGCTCTGAAATGTTTAAAGAAGACTGGGTTAGGTTCGGGGAAAGCCCAGAAGAGGGCGATTATTATATTGCTGTTGACTTGGCTGGCTTTGAAGACGTCAACAAGAAACGGACTAAAAATACAAAGCTAGACGATACTGCGATTGCCGTTGCAAAGGTAAATGAAAATGGCTGGTTTGTGGAAAACATTATTTCTGGTCGCTGGAGCCTTGATGAGACAGCTACAAAGATTTTTCAAGCCGTCCGTGATTATCGACCCCTCAGTGTTGGAATTGAAAAAGGAATTGCAAAGCAGGCAGTAATGTCGCCATTAACAGATTTGATGAAGCGGTATGGTACGTTTTTTAGAGTTGAAGAATTAACGCATGGGAACAAGAAAAAAACAGATAGGGTAATGTGGGCTTTGCAGGGTCGGTTTGAAAACGACTACATCACCCTAAACAAAGGGGAATGGAATGTTAAGTTCCTTGATCAACTGTTTCAGTTTCCAGATGCTTTGACGCATGATGACCTAATTGATGCACTGGCGTACATAGATCAACTGGCTGAAGTGGTCTATGACTATGAATTTGAAATCGAAGACCACGAAATCTTAGACGTGGTAGCGGGATACTAAAATGGCAGATGACTATAGCCCAGACCCCTTGATGGCCGAGCAGTCTATTGAAGATTGGGTAATGACCAAGTGCGAAAACTGGCGCAATTATTTTGAGTCAAACTATGAAGATAGCTTTGAGGAGTATTACAGGCTTTGGCGCGGACAATGGGATCCAGCGGACTCTCAAAGAGCATCAGAGCGCTCTAGGATTATTGCTCCGGCCCTTCAGCAAGCAGTTGAATCTAACGTAGCTGAATTAGAAGAGGCTACTTTTGGTCGTGGCAAGTGGTTTGATATAGCGGACGATGTAGCAGATCCGCAAAAACAAGACGCTCTAGTGCTGCGGAAGAAGCTGGCTGAAGACTTTGAAGCCACCAAGGTTCGTAAAGCAGTAGCGGAATGTTTAATTAACTCAGCCGTATTCGGCACAGGCATTGGCGAGGTGGTCATTGAAGAAATTAAAGAAATGGCTCCAGCAACTGAGCCAATCATGGGTGGTGACCTTCAGGCTGTTGGTGTCAATATTACTGACCGTGTAGTCGTAAAGCTCAAGCCTGTACTACCTCAAAACTTTTTAATAGACCCAGTGGCTACCTCAGTTGAGGATGCTTATGGTGTGGCAGTCGATGAGTTTGTTAGCAAGCACAGTATTGAAATGCTGCAAGAGCAAGGCGTATATCGTGACGCTACGATTGAATCTGCCTCGCCAGATACCAACTTAGAACCCGATCAAGACCTGACTACCTACAATGATGACAAGGTTCGCTTAACCAAATACTACGGACTTGTTCCAAGAGAGCTTCTTGAAAAAGAAGACGTAGAGGTAGAAGAAGACTCAATGTATGTTGAGGCAATCGTGGTGATTGCTAACGAAGGCACTCTTCTTAAGGCGGAAGCAAACCCTTATATGATGAATGACCGGCCTGTCGTTGCATTTCCTTGGGATGTGGTGCCCGGAAGATTCTGGGGTCGAGGTGTTTGTGAAAAAGGCTATAACAGCCAAAAAGCACTTGATACTGAGTTAAGGGGGCGTATTGACGCCTTGAACATGACGATTCATCCAATGATGGCAATAGATGCTACTCGACTTCCTAGAGGGGCAAAG
>VMHT01077306.1_pt1 | contig 32489 bp, 47 predicted proteins | sample 4693611 | NCBI WGS metagenome assembly VMHT01 (sample SAMN12280063, study PRJNA550983) | marine metagenome | isolation source: seawater sampled from same location over 5 years 0.02-0.2 micron viral filtrate | place: USA: collected off the coast of southern California halfway between the port... ...
GGAGAGCATTATGAATAAACAAAAAAATTTTGAAGAAATGACTGCTGATGTTAACTGGGCAAAAATTGCCTTACAAAGATTAGCAGATGAATCGCCAAGTTTAGAAACCAGAGAATGGGCTAAAGAGGAATTAAAAAGGGAGTTATATAATGTCTAATGATATTGTTAAAACTTTACATAACCACAAAGACTACTGGTGTAGTAGATGTTCTAAATCATGTTATGGTGAAGTCTACGAATATGGTGGTGATGCTTATGATTATGGAGAAGGTACATATTTAACCAGTGTCCACCAAGAATTAAAGTCAGATTGTTGCGAAGAAATTATGTTTGACGAGCAAGATTCAGAAGGTAATATGTCTCACGAAATATCAACGGATTATTAGGAGAGCTTTATGAATGGCAAATGGTCTAAAGAAAACTTTATTAAGTTTGATCAAGAAAACCCACGTATATGGGATCTATTTCGCAAGTATACTAATCGTGCACGTATAGCTCGTAATAAGTATTCAGCCAAAGCAATATTTCATCGTATACGCTGGGAAGAAGTTATAGAACGCAAAACAGAAGATTTTAAAATTGATGATGGTTGGATATCACATTACGCACGTAAGTATATGGAAATGTATCCGCAATCTGAAAACTTTTTTAGTATTAGGTCAAGGCGTAACTCATACCATAATTAATCGAAGGTGACACGCACGGATGCGTTAGCACCAAATGGATCGCCACCACTAGCATCCCATTCTATAATGTAATCGCCTGGTAAAAAACTACCAGCTGAACTGGTTAATGAAACATTACCTACACCTTGCAATCTATCTGATTGGTTATAAGTAGTGCTACCTATAGTCATACTATTAAATCCAGACACCTCAGAAACACCATAATTATGCGTATAGTCCCCATTTGTTTCTAAAGATAATATAACTCTATCTAATGATGAATTTGATGTATGATCCATAAATAGAACAGCATATATAAGATATCCATAATTTGAAGTTTTTATTGGTAGTACGCCATGCAAAGGATTGCCATCGTAGCTAAGTCTAGGAAGTGAAAATTGTGATGCACTACCAGATGATATGTTGCCTAATTCAGAATGAGTGCCACCAAGAGTTCTTGGATATTCAATATGATAACCTTTAAATGTTCTGCTGTTGATAGATCGACCTGTATTAACTGCTGGTTGTATGTAACAATCGCCTTTACCTTTTCTTGGTACAAACTCTACTCTGTAGTTATTAGTATTAACAAACGCAGTATTAACATTAAATACAAATATAACTTCATTAGATGACTCAGTAACAGAATCTAATGTGTTGTCATCCTGGAAGTTAAATGTTTGGCTATAAGATGTTCCACCAATATTAGTTATTACTAAGTCTGAAAATGTAAATCTATTAAAAAACTCATCTGCAAGTGTGTGGTTAGCATCTTCTTTATATCTCACAGTAGTTTTTGATGTAGCACTATCGTGGGATATTCTAACTAATTCATGTGCACCTATATACTTACCATTAATAGAACCATAACTACCTACGTGCAGACCAGTTTCAGTACCGCTAGTTCCAGCAGTCATTTTACGCACATTAGGTATAGAAGTATGTGTGCCAGCTACAGTAAATGCTCTTGCTACCATTATGTGTTCACCAATGCTGTGTTACCAAATATAGCCCAGTTATCACCACTTAAATTCATAAGAGTACATACGCCACCAGTAGCTAATGATTTGTTAGAATTGGCTGGTGCATCAACACCATTGTAAATATACAATGCTACGCCACTACCCCTAGTAAATGTGACAGCACCAGAACCCCTATTTAAAAATGTAATACTTGTGCCATCTTCAAAATTAACACTAGAAGCTGGTGGTATAGTAATAGCATATGTGCCAGATTGATTGACATCAAATACTTTACCGCCATCAGTTAATGCAAGTGTGGGAGTTGCCGCAGACGTTATAGATGTTGTACCTGTTGCAGTAAACAGTGATAAGTTTGTTGATTCTGCGTAGGCTTTTGTTACTACATCTTGTGCACTAACTGGATCACCAGCACTACTTATGACAGTAGACTGTGCATCCCAGTTACCACCTGTTACCCCTTTTATAATAGATCGACCAACAAGTTCTTCTATTTGCTGTATTAACATAATAACCAGGTCTTGTTCGTCATTATGTGTTGCCGCTAGAAAATCACCTTGCTCTTGCAAGTCTGTTGTTCTTTTTGCTGGCTCATTCCTACGAATAACAATCTTGTCACCACTTGCCGTTTCATTACCAGATGTTAAAGTAATTTTTTTAGTTGCACCTTCTACATTACCAGCACCAGTTACAGTGTAGTGTGTGGTCAATGTCAACTTATCAGTTGCATCATTAGCTGTTGCACCACTTAGTGTCTTGTATACTTCTAAACTAGCATCTGTAAAAAATGGAAATGTAACTGTAAACTCTGTTTCCACGCCAGTAGCGGTATATTCTTTTACTGGTGTTACGTCATTAACTACTATGTGTGCCATTGTGTTTACCTCAAATTAAATTGTTCGCCTATCGATTCTTCTATCTTATCAACACCTACTCTAAAGCCAGATAAGTTTTGCCAGGGTGCTAATCGTCTTAGATTCCGTAAATCAGACTTTGTGAAGTCATCACCAGATGTAACAGAACCTATCGCCCTTAAACCTTGCTCAGATAAAGAACCATATGTAGGACCTAAAAATGATTCTAGCACAGTTCTACTAGCATATCTTGATGCTGGTTGTTCAACACCCATTATTCTACGCAAACCTATATTGCCTTCGGTTATTTTTTCAACAGTATTATTGACTTCCATCAATATTCCTAGTGCACCAGAACGATCGATACCTTCTACAACAAGTGCCATAGGTGACATATCTACTTCACGACCAGCTTCTTTATTTTTAAATACATATGTCATCGCACCCATAGCCACTAAAAATATTCCACCTTGTATAAAATGTGCATCTTGTCTTTGTATTCCAGCAATAGTGACACGCTGTGTTGCAGACATCATAAATGACTTAAACTGCATAACCATCTTACCCAGCTCTCTTGACATGAATAATGGTTTTTCTTGACCAGGAACTATAATGACTCTGTCACTTTCTTTTTTTAGTGCTTGATACCATTTTAATGCTAGTGCTGAATCATCCCATTCTTTTGCATTATATACCCATGCTGTTCCATCTTTTTTACCATGTTTGAGTACACTGTCTCTTATTTTTTTTGCATCTGTTTCTGATATACCTAGTCTAAATAATCTATGATCGTATTTGCCTTTTAACAAAGAATCCATTACTTTTGTTTGCATACCGACTGCGTGTATTTGTTTCATCGCACCAGTCCAGCGATTCATTAAGTTTATTTGTCCCATCTTGTTTGATGCTAACTCTAAACCAGATTCTATTTTAGTATTGCCTGTTACATAATCGCCTATATCTGATATAGCTTGTAATCTTCCACCACGACCATTTACAAACGCATCTGTTCCAATACCCCAATATCTAAGTTCTTCTGCCGCTAGATTATCCATGCCAGATAATGCTCTTGATAAATGTCTAAATGAACCGCCAAATGCTCGCATCATTCCATCAGCCATAATTAACCTGGCGTAGTCTGGAAATGACGATATAGTGACACCACCCATTAATCTTAAAAAGTTTAGGTTTTTTGCCGCTTGGTTAAATCTCGCAAACCCACTATTAATGTCTTGCGGTACTCCATATGTGCCACGCATACGATCACGCATAGCTTGTATATCATCTATTGTTCTTTTTTTTTGTTTGTCTAATTTTAATGCTTCTTTTGGGCTTTTTGCTTCTGCTATAAGTGCGTTGTAATCTTCTTCTATTTCCAACAGTTCATCTTCAAAATTTAATGTTTTGTTTATAGATTTATCTGGACTACCAAATTTTCTAACAATTTCTAAATCTGGTAATGTTTGTTTTAGGTATCTTGTAACCAAAACCTCTATATCGTTTTCTAAAAAATCTTCTATTAATTCATCTGGTATATCAAACACCCTTGACTTCAACGGACCTTTTACACCTACAGGCAAAACATAGTCCATAGGTAGCATACTGTTATGTGATGATATTATGTTATTAGCTATTTGACTTGCTACTAATCTAGCTGGCGGTCCTTCACCAATGTTTTCTCTTGAAACGCCAACTGACACTAACCAATCTTCTACTTTGTCAGTGAATCTAGGAAGGTCAGCCATTATCTGTTCCCTACTCCAAACACGATTTACATACCCAGCCGCAGTTGTAACTTTAACATCTGGTTTCAATAATCTATTATCTATAAGGTCTTTTTTTACAGGATTGAATATAGTATCTTCTACGTGCCTTGCCGCATTTTTAACGTGGATATTAGTATTAGGATTAGGATTCCTAATTTCTTTTGTAATTAACTCATTAAATTTTGTTCGTGAGAAAATGTCTTTTTTGAATTTTGCACCTATTTTTGATGTTGCTTCTTCTTTTAGATAATTCTTATAGGCTTCGTCTCTGCCTTGCATGAATCTATATACATACATATCGTTAGCTTGTTTTGCAGAAGTTTCAGCCGCTATCTCACTGATACCATCAATTTCTAATGGTGACTCTACTAGCTCAGTGACTAACTTTCTTCCCGCTTGGCTAGGTTGTGTAAGTGACCTAGTTAATGGATCGTAGGCAGTTCTGCGTAACATTTTTTCTAATATCGGACCTTTAATTTTGTATGTGCTAGCTTCCATCGCACCTACAGAACCTACCAAGTCATCAGAAAAAGATTCTTCAATATCTTTAACTGCACGATTTATTTGTGATCTGTTTAACAATGAAATGCTACTACCTAATATCCCACCTAGTACCGCACTAGCTGTAATATTAATTGCTGATTCACCGCCAGACCTAGTAAGTTGATTTTGTTGTAATACTGCTTCTGTAGCACCCACAACACCAGCAGTTACACCAGCAGTTTGTAATCCGCCTTTTAATACATTACCAGCTTTATATGCTTTTGTAAGCACACCACCTATAGGCACGAAATTTACTACGTCTGCAAGTGCGGCAATTCCATATGATGTTATACCACCAACACCAGTCATCTTAGCTTTTTGTTCTCTCTCTTTTGCAACTTGCTTTCTAATACTATTTAATTCTATTTCTGATCGTGCGTGTAAGGCATTGTCTAAAAATACTTCGTCTCTAAATTCTTCGTCTGTAATATGTTCAAATGGATTGTAATTAGGATCACTAGGTGCATCGATAACATCGTTGTTAATCATAGAACCTAAAGTGTTTTCTAGTAAAAAACCAGTATGTAGTTTTTCTAAAAATGTGTAGCCATCTTCTTCCTCAACAGGTTGTTCTGGTCGCAACTTTTCTTGCAAACCTTTTAATGGCACTCTATCATCTTCTATAAGCATTAATTCACCTTAGTCAATTCGCCAACAGGCGTTATAGGTACATCATTTTCTGTTTTAATATTTATTAATGAATCATCAAATACAACATAGTTATTTGTAAGGTCTTTTGGTTTACACGCTTCTATTGCATCAAGCAATCTTTGTGATGGATCAAACATCGCTAAACTTACAGGATTTCCCCTTAATGCTTCACTAACTGCTTGTGCTGGATAATCAAATCCTAAAAAATCATCTTCAAACAATGCACGTAACAGTTCTGTTTGTTCTTTGTTAAAATGTCCTTGATGCACTAACTCCATTACTTCTTCAATGTCTGCATCATCTGGCAGTTCTTTTCTAAATTCTTGTATAAATTGTTTTAATGGTTTGCTTCTGCTTGCACCATCTAAAAATCTTATACCTTTAATCCCTTCTGCAAGTAAATTTTCTGATGCTATTCTTTGCTCTTGAGACTGCATCAAAACAAGCAAACGACTTGCTGATCCAGCACTTCTGTAATATGCAGATTGACCAGACCTTTTTAACAACGCATCTATTTCTTCTTGGTATGTTTCATTAACATTTATACCTAATATTTTTTCATCTGCATCTGTTAATTCTAATTTTGTTTTAGTGTCAAAAGAAGAATCGTATTCATCTAATAATTTATTAGCTTTTTCGTTTAACTTTACTTTTCCAAATTTTCTGTCTTTATATAGTTTCCAAACTAAATCATGTCTTTTGTTTCTTTTATAACGTTCTATAACTGCATCTTGTATTTTTTTTGGTTGGTTTTTTAATGGCTCATCCCAATTTAAAAATTCATCTGGTGATGCTTCTATTTCTACTTTGTAAAGGTTTCCATCGCTCTTATAGACTATCTTACCTTGCTCTAATTTGTCTGCTAATTTCCGCAGAGCTTTTGATCTTTTCTTGTTTTCTGGGAATGGATAGATGTCGTCTTTGTCCGCTTCATTTCTCAACATTTTTACAACATCTTCATCGCTTCTATTGCTTCTCCTCATTTCATTCATCAAATTAGCAAAACCATAACTAGAAGGCATATCTTTCAATTCTTTGCCAGATAATGACTTGTATCCTGTTGTGCTTAACGCATCCCTATAGCTTTTTGCCGTACCTTTACGATCTGCAAAATACAATCCATGACCATATGCTTGTGCACCCTCACCAGTTCCGATTCTTTCACTAGAAAATTTATCTACTTTGTGTGGTGTGCCATGATAGGCTTCAATAATTATTTTACCAGCTTTAGCAATAGGTATGGCATCTGCATCATCTGATTTAAATATAGAATATCCGACTAGACCAGCCATAGTTAATGGTGTACCAAGTTTTGCATTTAGACCTGTTTGTTTTTTTGCAACCCTATCAGCTTCATCAAAATATTCTTCGTATGGTATTTTGTGTTTGTTAAGTATATCCCTAGTTGCCTGGTCAGTATTTCTTGGTATCAATGCACCATTAAAATCATCAAAAGAAAAAGTAGTTTTTGGTTTAGGTATGTACTGCGTAGGATCAACCATATCACCTAAATTTGTTTCTATAGGCTCATACGTGTCTGGCTTTCTTATTGTAGTAATATCACCCATGCCCTCTGGATTTCTATTAGTTCGTAAAAAATCTAAAGATGGTATATCTAAACCGCTTTGTTGGTCTTGTATTAATAATCTTTGTGCATTTGTATTGTGGAACATCATTAATCGATCATTAAGATCAACGTCTGGTTGTTTTGTTAATTTACTAGCAATCTTAGCAATAGCCATTAACGTCTTTCCCTTCTACGACCGCCAGGTTGTGAACTAGCTTTATAATCTGGGTCAACAAACATTCTGCCACTTTGGATAACATAGTAAGTGCCACGCTCATCTTGATATAGCCCATCTTCTAAATTAGCGAATCTTTCTGGTACTTCAAACGGAAATTCTAATGGTGTTGCTACGCCTGGCATTGTTTCTGGCTCAACAAAATCTGGATCGGGTTGCTCTTGCATTGTTGTGATTGGTATTCCTGTTCTAATACTTTCTCTTGTTACTGGCACTTTTTCTGTGCCTACCTCGCTTAAAAAGTCCTCTGCACCTTTTTTGTAACCAAGTATTGTTCTTCGTGCTATTTCTTTTTCTGTGTCTGGTCTGTATCTTTGCGGTAATACTTGTATACCATTTTCTGTCATACCATAAACTACATATGATGGTAAATCTTCTCTAAGTGTCCTTTCATCTGCAAACAAAAATACATCTGTCATTCCTAGACCTTGTGTATCTTCTAGTAGTTGTTCTTGTATCCATGTATCATCTCGATCACTTAACTCTTTATTTCCATCAATAGTGTATATGTTTTCTGGTGGCATACGCATCATTACATTACCAACAATACTTTTACCCCACATATCTTTTATTTGTGTCTTTGCTTTTTTTTCTGCATCTTCTGGATCAAGACCTAACATAACAAATCTTTCAGTAAGTCTTTGGTAATCTTCTCCAACCTCTGCCATAACAATATCATTTTGATTGTCAGCAGATGCAAACCTATATATACCTTTTGCTTTTCCTATAAATTTTTCAATGGCTTTTTCATCATTACCATATTTGTCTGCGAATTTTCTTTTTCTTGCATCTAATACAGCAGAATTAGTTGGGCTAACTATTGATTGTGCTTTTTCTATTGATTCTTTAGCAGTTAGACCTAAATCTAAACCATCTACAATATGCTGGGCAAATGCAACATCAGAATCATCGAATGGTAATTTTATTCTTCTGTTTGCTGATGTTTGTTGTACCATCATTACAGTATTTGCAGATTCTAATAAAATAGTTGGGTCATCTACTAACAGACCTTTTTTTGCTTCATTAACAATTCTATTAGGTACTTGGTTTATAGTTTCTATAAACTTAAGTTGAATATCTAATTTATTAGGATTGTCTTTTATATCGTCAAAGTATCTATCAGTAATCTTAGTAAACTGTGCATCATTGATGTTTCCATAAAAAGGTGCGTTACTATCTAATGTTGCGTATAACTCACTATACGCTTGGTTATCAACACCAATAGATTTAATTTTATTGTCTAGTGCTTTTTGTTTATCAGCCCAGCCATCATATTCTTGCAGTCTAAGCTGATTGATAGATTTTTGCATTTCTACAATTTCTTCTTCTGTAGTAGTGTGGTCAAATCTATTAATAGAAATATCCATTAAATCAACAACATCTTTAAATTCTTTTTGTCGATCAGCTTCTATTTTGGTTTGCGAAGAATTTCTAGTATTCTGCAAAGAAATTGCAGACTTTATAAACGCATCCCATTCATCTTTTTCATATATGTCTGGGTATAAATTACGTAATGAATTTTCAATATCTGCTATTGCATCTATTGGGTCTTGTTTGTTTAAAAAATTTGTTACCTCTGCTTCGTAAATACCTTGTGTTCCAGCTTTTTGTATAGCTTGTACTTCTTCTGTTGTTAAAAATGAACTTTGACTTATATCAATTAAAAACTGTTGTGCATTACCGAGTGCCACAGATAAATCATTTTGATACTTACTTGTTTTTTCTTGTATTGTTTTTTCGTCATCACCAGGCTCTATAACTGGTGGTTGTGTAGAAATAATACTTTTTATTAAATCATCTAATTCGTTGGTAACGTGAGCTTTTTGTTGTTGTTTTCCAAATTCTATATTTTTTTGTTGATGAATAAATTTAATACTATCGTAGGTTGCATCTGTTAGTGCTTGGTATTTAGGTAGAATTTTATTAGCTAGTGATGGATCGATATTATTACTGGTTGTTTGCAAATATTGATTTACTGCTGTTTGATAGCCAGATGGATTGTTTGCATATTGTGTTTGAAAGTTTTTAAGATCAGCACTTATTTGATTTTGTATGTAAAGATTATGTGCTTCTAATACTTGTCTGTTGTACGTTTCATCTGCTTTACTCGTAAAAAAATTACCTTCTCGTAATTCTGGTGCACCGCCTGTTGGATCATATTCTGCGGCATCTTCTCTACCTTTTTTTGTTTGCAGTTTATTTATTTCATTTAAAGCTAGACCACTAGCAACAGACGTAAAATTATTTAATGCACTACTAACTCTACGTGCAGATTCTACTTCACCTTGATCTGTAACCATTCTAGGCAAATTTCCAAATCTTCTTTGATACCTTTTTGTTGCCATTATGTAATCCTTATGAAAGTCCAGCCGCAGTGCTTACAAGAGTTGTAGCCATACCAATTCTACCAGCGTATCTTGCCGCTTGTGCTCTATTTTCTGCACTTTGTTTGATTCCACCTATTTGTATTCTTGTTGACATATCATCACGCTCTTGTTCTTTTCCATATGATTCGATATCACTTTTAATAATGTTATATGTACTGCCACCAAGACCAGCACCAGATGCACCACTACCAGCTATTGTTGTTGATAAAGCATCATTAATTAATTCAAGTCTTTCAAGTTTTCTTTCATTTGCTGTAATTTTAGCTTGTTCAGCTTCTCTTGATGCTTGGTTTTGTATAGCTCTAGCTTCTGCTTTGTATGCCCTTCTTTGTTGGCTCATACTCATAGCTGTGCCAATTATAGCTAACTGTGCCATTATGAATTTACCTCTAGTTGTAATCCTAACAATGTCATACCAACTGGGTCAGTATGAGTTACTGTTATTTGTTGTGTTTTATCCCATCCTAATAATGGTGTGTTCTTTTTACCTGTAAACGCTGTAGTAGGTGTGCCAACAGGATCACCAAGCTGTCTGTCTGGTAATCTTGTTCCATTAATTATAACACCTAAAGAATCAGCAAGTTCAACTGTGCATTTACTAATTCGTAGTTCTTGGTCTAAATTAAATCCAGCTTGCGTTTGCTGTACTGCTGGCATTGTTTTCAATGTCACTGTAAATGGTAGACCAACTTCTACGTTTGTCACAGATCGCTCACAAGTTATAGCATTACTACTAACTGTTCTATTTAACAACACTGCATCGTCAGCTTTTACTTGTACTTCTTTGCCTTCCAAATGATTTAGACTACCTACTGTAGCACTTGATACACTTGTTTGTCTTTTAGTCGAATCCATATGGTAGCTAGAATTAAATTTTTCTAAGTAATAAACGTCTGAACCACTTATCGATCTTTTTACTGCAACGTATATATCATCGAATGCTACCGCTATACTTGTGTAGTCACCATCTGTGGACCATAAAGACCATGCGGCTACTTGTTGTTCTTTCAATGTATTAAATACAGCAATATTCCCATCACCATTTACTACAAGAATATAGTTAGCATCGTCACTAGCTGTACCTCTTACGCTGTCTAATTCTACTGGGTTAGATATTAGGCTAGGTGCTAGATAAGATATAGATGGTGCTTGATAACCTTGTCCTGGCTCAGATACCATTTCTCTTATAGCCTTACCTGTACGCTGTACGTAGGTAACAGAACCCTCTATATCTGTAGGTTTGACAGCACTTGCACCATATCGAGTATGATTCATTATCCTAATGTTAGCTGGTGTAATAGGATCAAACTCACTTTGATAGGTAACAAACTCACCACCAGCAGTAAACACTTGTAATGTTCTAGCAGAATATATAGCTTGTATTTTATTGTTTTGGTCTGTTTGTAGTTGGTACATTATACCTTCATCGTCTCTACCTTTGCCAAAACCAAAGTTAAAAAACGAATTGACATACGAACCAAATACTGTTGATGGCATACTTTTACTTCCACCAAACCATAATCTGCCTTCATGGAATGTACAAGTTTTAGGATAACCACGATCAGATGACCAAACATCTTCTATTCTTGATACACCCTCTTGTGTTTGTGCGGCAGTTATAGTTGCACTACCACCATCAATTCTACGACCATTTAGATCACGCCAGTTCTTTGCGGCAGAATTAGCAAATGTAACAGTGAATTCATTAGTGCCTGTTTTAGCAACTGTTATACCTGTATCTGGTGTATTAAATAAAGCATGGAGTGCATCTTGTATTTCTGTTGCGTGTGATGCAGTGTCTGCATACGATAATGTGTCTGTATCTAAACCTTCTAAATTTAGTTTGTAACCAGCACTTGTTGTCATACTTCCAAATGTAATAGTTTGTATTTCGCTAGTTGGTGATGTTGACAGGGCATCATTGAAATCAAATGTAGGCTGATCTACAAATGTAACATCTGTAACTTTAAATTGTTCAAATGTAACTGCTACACCATTTTTTGATGCACCTAAATCTGTATCTAAATCAAACTGTGTAGTTGAATCTAAATTGGATATTTTTATGTTGTCAGCTATACCTGTGCCAGTCATAACCATACCAACAACTAAAGTACCAGTTAGGCTTGTTACTGTTACATTACTTTGCTGTGCTGTGTTATTGATTGTTGCTGTAGGTGCATCTCTTGATATTATTCTAGGTACGTGATCTTCGTGTACTATAAGCATATCATCGCCAGATTGTGCAAAATCTAACTCAAATAATTGTGCTGTAGTATATGAAGTAGTTATTGTATCTATTAATAAATTGGTGTCTGCACGAAATACTTTTAGCTGATTATTAGAAAATGCTAGGATGTACCTTTGTGTATTACTCATTACCAAAGGAATAATACGTGATTCACCAGTCAGTGTAGCAATATACTCTGTGCCTGGTCGTCTACGTGCACCACCTTGTGGAATAAAAGATATGTTGTCTGCTTGTTCTACGCCTTGAAAGTATTGCTCAGTGTCCATACGTGCTCGCATGGTCTTATCCAATACACCTTTGTTAAAACTAGACTGCAACGCATAGGTCTTAGCCATTCTAACCCCTTACAGCAATATAAGGTCTGTGCTTTATAGCTTGTATCCTTCTGCCTTGTGCATCAACAAATGCCGCTTTTTTGTAGGTATCTACAGCCAATGACTTCATGGCTTCACGCATTGTTTGGTTGTTTGTAATAGGTATAGCAAATCTTTCTGCTAAGTGTGCAGATAATGCTTCTACAAAATATGCTGGGAAAGCTGTTTCATCTGGTCTAAAGATATAATCTAACTCTACAGTATTGTTATTAGTGTAAAGTTTATCTTCGTATATCTCATATCTGCTTACTGGATATGTGCCTATAGCCATTAGATAGTTGCTAGGCAATTGGAAAGCATAGTTGTATTCGTTTAGTGGTGTGTCAGTTAGTCTGTTTAGTGCTTGTTTGCCGACAGCAAAACGCCACCTAGTAGATGTAAGAAACGCATCCCTAGTTGTGTCATACAAATTTGATGCTACTAATCCAGCTACACCTTCACTAAAAGAAGAAATAGGCGATTCACCTATTAATAATAATGCTTGCGAAACAATATCAAACTTAGTCGCCATTCAGTAATCCTTTTATAAGTTGGGGACACACCTATGCGGTGTATAAGTGCATCCCCTATTCCAAGCGGAGAGCTAAGAATTAGTCTGCGGCTAAAGCAGTTAAGCCTTGAATAGTAACAGTAGTACCATCATTTGCAGTAACCCAAGTAAACTCCGAAGTATCACTACCATCAGAATCAACATGAATTAAAATGCGGTCACCTACAACTACTTGGTCAGCAACAGAATTGAAGTAGCCAGAACCTTCTATATCTGACTCTGCATCTGTAGTGCTGTAGCACCAAAGTGTAGGTATGTCGCTATTAGCGTGGCTAGTACCTCTCGCCCATTTCGATTTATCATACGCCATTTTTAATTACCTCAATTAAAAAAATATTAATGTTTAGCTAACTATTAAGACTCGTCAACTGTTAATGCTACGATACCAGTTTTGTCGATAGCTACTGCACCAGCTTTCATCATACCATTTACCAAGAAAGATGTTTTTTCTGGTACATAGTTGATTTCAGTTTTCTGGTCAATACCTACAGCCATACCTACAGCATCTTTATGATATGCAAAACAATCAAAGTGATTTGCAGATGGAGAGTTCAATCCACCTTCTGTGCGAGTTCCAATAAACTTGAATTGGAAACCTAAGAAAGTGTCAACTTCACCATGTACTAATGCTTTGATGTTATGAAAATCAGCCGATGAAACTTTAGTTTCAGCTAACATTGTTGATAATGATTGATGTGGGCATAAGAAAACACGACCTTCATCTGGCACTTCGTTAGCGTCTAATGCTTCTTTTGCTAAAAGCATTTGTGCTAATGTTAATGCCGCACCACCATCAGCTATATCACCAGCTAAACCGCCAGCAGTATGTGCCGCATCAAGTGCATCGATGATAAGTTGGTCTTTTCTGCGACCTAGAGCATTAGCAATAGATTGTGCTAATTCAGCTTTTTCATCAAAATTTACTTCTGCTTGATCAAAAATGTCTGAATACTCTGGTGCGTTCCAGTTTTCAAGAGTACAAGAAACTAGGCTGTGAGTAACATCCATTGGTGTAACATCAGCTTGTGATGCTTTTTGGTTTGCTAACCCTTTACCCATTGTGCGGAACTTGTAAGTGTCACCAGTTATACCAGCACGTAATTTGTAGCAACCTTCTAATTTGCCACTAGATTGATAAACCTGGTGGACTAAGCTGTCAAACTCAGTAACAGCTACAGGAGAGAGATTTTTACTCATTGTGAGTACCTCATGTAAAATAGTTAAAGAAAATAGGTTTTGCTATTCGCTTCGAGTATCCAAATATGGGTCGATTAAAATTGCTCTAATCATTCCATACAGGCTATTTACATAGGTATCTGGGAATGTATTTATATTATGGACTATATCTAGTTAAAGTCAACACTTCAAGTAATACTTTAAGTATAAAAAATGCCCTTGTTACAGGGCATAACCTGGAGAAATAAACTTATTTAACGTGATTGATTCCACGATATACTAGATTACTGTTTATTTTTTTTACAGTCTTTCTAGCTTTTTGTACACGTACACCTCTATAACATACAGTCATAACGCACCTCTCTATTAGATTAAGATGCGTTCCTTCGGCAAAATGCCTACTTCCGACCTATATGGCTGAACGGATGTGTATTGTAGATAATTTTTTTCTTACTTGCTACCTTGTTTTATGCTTGGTTTTTTAATGCTAAATCTTTGTATTTAATTGCTTCTGCTAAATTCTTTTCCATTTTTTCTCTAGATTTTTCTGGCATTTCAAAATTTTTGTTATTTAATAATCCAGATAATGCTTCAATTTTCTGATCTACTGCTTCAAATGCGTATTCTGGCATCATTGGCGTTCCACCAGTTTGTTTCTCTAATCGCTTATACATATCAGCAAATGACTCACCAAGCATGGGATTTATTTCTACATCACGCCTTCTTTGTTCCATCAGTGAATTTTCTGGTGGCATCGATACTTTTCTAGCAATATCAAGTACTCTATTTGCTACTTTGCCATCTGCTGTATATATTTTGCCTTTTTTGTATGTATACATATTTACCTTGTTTGTTGCATCATTCTTTGTACTTTAGCCCTATGTGCTGGGTCTGTAATGTACTTGTTGTTGCCATCTTGGTCTTTCTCTTGGAAAGCAGAATCTATATCTTCTTTAGAATAGGCTTTAGTCTGTGCTTCCGTTGGTGTTGGTAATGGTGCAGACCTAGTTTTGTTAATCATTTTTTCAAACATCAATGCAGTTTTAGCATCTACAATAGAATCTGCAAATGCTTCGTACTCATCTTCTGATAGGTTAGCTTTTGCCCAACTGTTCATTTGATTAATACGCTGTACGCCTTGTGGGATACTGTTTAATTCTTTTTCAACGTACTCCTTATCGGTCATTTGTTCAGCTTGTATCTGCTCAACAGTAGCACCAAAGTATGCACCTAGCATCTTATCTAATCCTTCTTGTGACATATTTAATTCTTTAGCAACAGGTGCTATTGCTTTGAAAATAGGATCATCTTTATCAAACTGTATTTCAGCACCTTCTGGCATTACCACTGAATCTGGTATTTGTGCCTTATAGTCATCTGGTGCACCAGTAAACCCACCAAACTTAGATTCAAGTTCTTTGTAGGCTTTTGCTTGTTCTGATACATCAGCATACTTGGCTGTATTTAACCACTCTGGTGCATCACCAGAACCAGGTAACTCACTGTTCCATGCCCATGTAGATTCTACTGGTGCAGTCTCAGTTGTTTCTGTTGGTTGTGCTTCTGTTGTTTCTGCTACGTTATCTTCGCTCATTAGTCTCCGCTCTCCGCTAAGTTAATTTTCTGTACAATCATAGCAACAAATTCTCTCCTAGCTTCTGATTTTGCTAGTTCAGACATTGTTGCATCCTCTGGTGTAAAATTGCTAAAGCAATACTTTTGTATCCAGTTCTCAAATATCTTACTGCCATCTGGATTCTTTACAAATACATTGTGGTACATCTTTGCATCTTGTTGTCTGTTTTCTCTTAATCGATCAGTCACTTCATCTTTATTCATTAACTACCTCACCGCCCATTTGTTGTTGTTCCATTTGTGCTTGTTGCATTTGTTGTTGTGCTTGCATAGCTTCTTGGGTTTTTTGTTCTATCTCCGCTTTCGTTCTTACTAATTTAGGATCTAAACCTACCTTCTTAGCTACGTAGGCTGGTATATCTTCTACCTTGATACCACTTGCAAACAATGCACCTTGTGGATCATATGATATTAATCGCTGTATTACTTCATCTAAGTTCTGTACATCTTCTAAGTCCATAGCTAATGCTAATGGTGAAGTATGTTTGATTGCATAATTCGTACCATCTACACTTATACTAGGTATGATTCCCTCTTTGCCCAGTAAAAATACAATCCTTTTGATTAAAACGTCTATAAATTCCGAAAATAATCGTGAGAAAAACCCACCAGACTGCTGTAAATCCATCTGTTTACGCATTGTAATCTCTGTAGCGGTCTTTGTTGGGTCATCCATTGAACCAATAGGGTTCGCAAATAGCACTGTATTGATGACATTTTGCAGTTCTGTCTTTTGTACTTGTGTGAAATTAAAGTCAAAGTTAGTTGGTAATGGTCTAATACTAGGATTTCTTGTGTCATTAGACTGTACTGGAATGATAACGCCAGGTGCAATCTCTATGTTATAGGGATTAAACTGACCATCAGTCACACCAGTATAAACACCACTTGCAGCAATAGCTCCAGCAGTCATTTCATACTCAGCTACTAAATTCAAAGTCTTGATGCTAGGCAATACAGACATTATCCTACCCCTACCATATGTCTCGCCTGGTGCAACACTAGACCTAAAACTTATAAATGGTGTACTTTCATCTTCTCTATCTATTAAAAATTCTTTTTTTGTCTTATCAATAACCATGTATCGATAGTTCACACCATTATAAATACAACCCTCAATAAACATTTGTTTCTTTGTAGGATTGCTATCTATTCTTTTTTGTAAATCTTCACCTATCTTCGCATCTGGGAATAATCTTTCTAGGTGTCCTAGTTCTACTTCCCATTCTCGATAGTGATTATCTATTGTTCCATTAGGTCCTGGTTCTAAGTATATTTGTGGCATAGGTATACAATTAAATACTAGCTTGTCTTGTACTGCATCGTACTCCACTGTGATGTTGCCTGTAGACACACCCAAATCTAGTAATGCTGGAAATATCTGTGTGTCGAAGTTAGATCGATGTATGTAGTCAAATATTATGTCTGTAGTTAGCTCTAATGCTTCGTTGACAGTCATATCTTTGCCATCAAAGGTAACACTCTGCTCACCCACTTCATCTGGTACACGACTTCCTAGACCTATTAACGCCCACTGTTGATATGGTGGTGTCATATAAGATTGTAGTCGACTAGCAAATGTTTCTAGTGCAACTACAGCAGTATCATCATAGATGGTTGTGTTTTTCTTTTCGCCTGGCGTATGGTCAAAAAATGTTTCTCTTTGTGGAGATGCGTATTCATAGCACTCCTTCATGTGACTAAACCAGTTCTGATTCTTTAAATTTTTAGCTTTCTGAAATCTTTTTAATATTGCTTGTGCTGACATATTATGCACCTAATGTTTGTGGTGAGCCTAATGTACCGCCTTGTAAGTTCGGTAGCTGTGCTAACAATGATCGTGGATTACGTCTACGCTTTGTAACTCTTTGCTCACGTTCCATAATCTCTTGTGTTAATGCTCTTTTATCTTCTTCTTGTGATGCTTGTAGTTGTCTCTCATTTGAAAATTCTTCTAACCTTGCAAGACTTGCAGATGGGTCAACAGGTTTGCGTATAGGACCTCTAACATCTCTTGTTGCTATATTCATAGGATCAGTAAAACTTTGGCTGTATCTTTTACCAGCTTCTTCTAAGATGCCTAACCTTTTAGCAGTTTGATAACGTGGATCATTAGTTACAAAATCTTCTACATATTGACTGACAGATAAAGGTACTTTGCCAGCTTGTGGTCCTCTTGTGTAGTAACCAAAATTGCCACCACCCATAGTACCTGGAAACATAAACTTACCTTCTTTGTTGCCAGTTCTTTGTATGTATGCTCTATCTGGTCTTTTGTCACCCACTGGTGGACTACCACCTGTTCTTGGTGTTGCCATTACGCCACCCCTAATTTATTTTCTTGTTGGTCTGGATCAGCAATAGAACTTATTAATGATCGATTCATATTACGTTGAGCTACACGCATTTGTTTTTCTGCAAGTTCACTTTTCTGCTCGTTCATTTCTTCTAACTGTTTACGTTGCAAAGCTAATGATTCTTCGCTAGGTGTGTATGGTTTAATTTTTGGTCTACGCATTAGTAACCTCTGATTATAGATGGTATTTTTGTTTGTTGTTTATCTTCTAGTGGTGTTCCTTTTTTATAACCACCTCTTGCAAACTCTATTGCTTTATCCTTGTCTTGTCCAAACGATATGACATTATTTTTGCTTACGTTATCTCTAAATGCAGACATCCAATCTTTTTCATTATACTGCTTTAGTTGTCCATCTTCTTGTTGAACAATCAATGGGAACGCATACCAAGTACCATCTACTTTCTCTGCCGCCATGCGATGTGTTTGTTCCTTACCATCTTTGCTTATTATGGATTTTCTGTTTTCAACAGATTCCATAGCTCTACGCATGAATGGTGTATTGTATTCCATTAGTAACCTCTTACAATCGATGGTTTACGTTTCTTTCTTTTTTTCATTCCCATCACGACATTCTCCTTACTAACGATGGTTTCTTAGCAGTCTTAGCTGACTGTACAAACGCTTGAGCTGTTGGTGCACCTTCAACACCAGGTTTACGCATTTTCTCACCACTACCAGCTTTAATACGTTTCCGCTTTGCGTGTATGTTTGCATATAATCCTTTCGCCATTTCATATACCTCTTGAGTTGTTTAGGTGTACAAATCCACCATTCACGTATACCCAGTATAGATTTAATCTGCTGTACGCACGAATACGCACCTATACCATATCGTTTCTGCTCTATGGGTACATCAATAACAAACGGATGCACCTCACCTTCCATGTTTAAGTCCCAACCTAATGGTACTACATCTACGTCAGTGTACGCCATGTTTTGATTGATCTTAACCCAACTATTAGGTGTACGTAATACTATGTGTACGTGACCAAACCATAACCAACCATCTGTGTATACTAAGTAACCCTGCAGTCTTTTATGCGTCAGTGATCTCAGTAGACTTTGTTGCTTTACGTTTTTTCCCACTTACAATCTCAACCCTTTTTGCACTAATAGTTCTTTGTATTAAGTCAACAGTCCAAACATACTCTGGCATCGCCTTTTGTAATGGCTCAATGATTAATCGTCTAATCTGCATCGCACTTATGTTGTTACGCATATCAAACAATACTTCATCTGCTGTTGCTTTCTTAACTATTCTGGGTTGTGCTGTTTGTGTAAATAAATCAAATGTCAACAATAACATTGGCATATGTGGTTCTAGGTCTTTCAGCTTAACGCCATCACCTAATAATTCTCTCATAGTTGTCTCCGCTTGAATGGGTCAAATTGTTTAGTCTTGATAGGTGCTACAAATGTAGGCTTACCATAGACTGCTTCACTTCCACTTCCTTGTCCTTGTAACAAATACTCTGCGGCTTCCACAATGTGCGAGTATATTCCTTTATCTGGTTTGTCTTGATACTTCTCACCGCTTACTTGTACTCTTTTGTAACAGAATCCACCAGCCATACCCTTACGCAACATCTTACACTTTGGGCTAATCAGTAATGCTGGCTTACCATCCATACAGTTTCGTAAACCTAATGAACTGATAGATGTTCGTCTTATTAACGGATCGTTGGTCTTTGTAGGTCCAGCGTGTATTCCGTTAGCCCTCAGTATATCAAATGGTGTTCTATCTGTTGACTGGTTGCCATCGCCACCAGCAGGATCACCATATCCGTACTCAAACTTAAACTGCCCATACTCACTATCTAAGTATCTCTTTAACTCTGGTGCAAAGTTCTCAGCACTCATGTTGTCACTTGTAAACTCATCAATAAACACCCACCTACCCATCGCATCTTTCTGTGCCATCGCACAAGCTGGTGTTCTACCAAAATCAAAACCTAAGTAAATTGGTCGAATATGATCTGGTTTAATAATGTCTTTACTGGTATGTACTGTATCATTATACCATTGATGTACTGGTTTGCCCTCTTTTATAAACCCATAGTTATTAGCTAAGTTTACGTTTATCCAGTCATCGTCATTACCAGCTATCTGGTTGTCATAGTAACCTATTGGTAGATTATGTAAGTTGTCTGCACCCTCATTGACAATCCATGCACCACTTACACTGTCTTTAGTTACGCCACCAGGTTGTGTTAAGAATATCCACCCTTCTGGCTTCTTATTCTCTGCTAGGTCGTAATACCAACTATCCTCATCTGGTGAGTTTGTATCACCTATTACACCAAACCAATACTTTTCTTTTGACTCTGATTGCTTTGGATACCTACCACACCTACCAAATAACATCGATAAGACTGCAAATGGTAGCTCTTTTGCTTCGTTTAGCCACCCACCTGTAAGCTGTAGACCTCGTAACTTCTTAACGTCTTGTGGCTTATCAAGTGCCAGGAAGATAAACTCTGACTTAACTATCGTGCCATCTTCTTTCTCAAACTCTATCTGTTGTGTTAGATCAGTCCAATTCAGTCTGCCTAGTTCTTCTGGACATACTTCTAGCCATTCTTTAACTGTCGTGTTCTTTAGTTCGCTGTATGTGTTTCGTACTGCACACCATCTTGATCTACGCATACCATTTGTATCTGCTGGCTGATTAGATATCAAATCTAATATATCAATACATACTGTAGTCGTCTTTGCAGAACCTAATGGACCTCTAATAAATCTGTGATGATAGTCCAATGTCTTATGAAATTGAGTTAGTGTCTCACTTTGTGGGCTGTACTCTAACTCGTATTTAATCAACGTGGTACGCCTTTTAAATCTTTCATCATAACTTCTGCATCTACACTTAATGTGCCTTCAATCGCTTTCAGTTTAGGCTCAGTGTACTGTGCTACCTTATCCCACGCATCAATAGCGGTCTTTAAAGTATTAACATCTATATTGTTTTCTGCTTCTGCCTGGAGTAATACAGCGTTTTCACACATTTTCATTATTGGATGAAAGTCCTCGCCATACATATCTTGTAAACGATTTAATAAGAATACCTTGTTTCTATTTGGTTTTCCTTGTCTGCTAGGCATACACTTTGTAACTATCTGATTGATTTATGTACTGTTAATTTACTTAACTATTGGGCTTGTTAATTTGCCAGTTATACCATGATAAGGATCTTTTTGTGAGTTAATAAAGAAATAAGCGGCTGATTTTGGTTTTCCAGAGCTAGTTTCACCTACTAAATTAAAAGTTTTTAAATATTCAGAACCAGTAAAATTACTTTGACTTAAACCTGCACACGAAGCCTCGCCTGTAGTAACTGGTATAGAGCCTGTTGTTTTAAATAATACAGTTGAGCTTTCCCTAGCTGTTAAAGATGCTGAACCACCTGTCTGAATACAATAAACTCCTGCTACTATTGAATTTTCTGCATCTGGAATTAAAAATTTATCATCTAATACTCCAGTACCACCTGTTTGATTTTGCACGAAAGCATTTTGTACAAAACCATCTGTGCATAAAACAGCCGCTAAACAGGCTTTATCTGTACTTGTACTAAATGTAGCATTTAAAGTAAGACCAGTTTTAGCAGGTAATGATGAAACATCATAGATAGTAACTGATACAGCAACCATATTTACACTTAAAGTTTGTGTTGAATCATCATGGAATCCAAAATTATCTACTGTAAAAATAGGACTTCCAATGCCTGATATTGTAGCCCCACTAACTCTTGGTTCTGCATGATCTTCTCCATCAACAAAACCTACTACAATAACAGTGTTTGCCTCGGCTGGAATAGTTACTGATGTTGATAAATCTTGATTAGCCCTTCCAGATCCACCAGCATGACCATATACAGTAGAATCTGCACTAGCGGCAGACTCATCACTATTAGGGTTCAAAATTGTTGGTTGTGCCATAATTAGTCACCTATGCTTGTTGATATGTAAACTTTGCTTGTATCCATTGTAGTTGTAATATCACTACTTGATCCACTCACCTTAAAATTATTACATTTAACTAATTCTTTTATAGTGTCAGCAGAAAATGTTTCTAATACTACGTAGTCTGTTCCGTTAATACTTCCCCACAATGTAACTGCGGTATTTCCATAATCTATTTGGATAACACCATTACCATATGTTGAGTTCATGCTAGGTGTTACAGCAGTTCCTACAACCATTTCAATATAATTCTTTGACATCTTTCTGTACCTCTAATGTAATGTTGAGTTGAAAACCCCACTTGATAAAACGTCTATTGATAAATCTACGCCATCAGCCAGGTTGATACTAGCTGACTTGCCAATATTGTGTTCAGCAATATTAATACTAAATGCGTAGTATGCTGGGTCAGTTTGTATTCCAGTTTGATCGATTCCTCGCAAACTAAATAAAACTTTAATTTCGCCAGAATCCATTTCATTATCAGAAAATTCAATAAAAAACGCATTTTTTGTTCCATTTTCTATAGTTTCTTCTGAAAAACTGTATTCAGTTGCCCATTCTAACACAAATTTTTCATTTACATACTCTGGTATTACTGTATTTACAGGTAATAAATTTGGAATAAATCGAAAATTTGCATTAAAAGCTAAGTAATACATTAGTCATCTGCATATTCTGTGTGACAAAGTATTGTGTTTGTTTTTGCCCACTCTAAACACCCAACAATATCTGTAGCTGTAAGTGTGCTATCTGCTTGATATTTGTTAATCAACAAAACAATATCATTATAAAAATCTGATTGTACGCTGTTCTCGTAAGTATAGTTTCTATGTTCTGTTAGATCCGTAAGTTCAGCCATATTACACCCTTTCTGTTGATCTGCGTATTTCTCCTTTGTCTTTGTCCAGGACAATTAAAGACATTGATTGTCCACTTACATATCCACAACGATCATGCCATTGATCTGCTGGTGGCAATCCAGCCCAAGATTCTGTAATACACCCACCATAACTTTCTTTTGCTACGTTCTTGTGATGTACATGACCATGCCAAGCGTATCGATGTGTGCTTTCACCCCACTTTTCTGGGTATCTTGATGCAAAATATTCGCCTAATTGCATGGGTTTTGGTGCATCTCCATGCGTAACCAAAAACGCAGTTTTACCCCAACTATACACCCAGCATGGCGATGAATCCATGATAATCTCAACTCTTTTATTGTTTCTCCAATAGGCTTCTTGATGGGCACGTAAACCAATAGTAAGAACTCTGTCGTGATTGCCAGCACTATGCCTTATGATTACCTTTCTAAATACTTTTAAAGATTGTTCCACCATAAAAGTCATAAGCTGTAGACCTAACATAAATACTTTGTCTAAATTATCATCAACGTCTACTCTTGTACCTTTTGTTGTAGATGCTTCGTAATTATCAAAATGGTAATAATCTCCTAGTTGATTTATTACACAAGTATCGCAATCTGGTGCATTATTCAGCAATCTTAAAAAAACTTCTTTGTGTTTGTTGATAGCTATTTGTAAGTTATATTCTTGACCGCTTACTTCTTCACTAGCTCGCATACCTATGTGTGCATCGCCTATATTAATTACTGCTAGTGTATGTTTATCCTTACTTAATTTTGGCGTTTTAATTTTTGGGCTTTTGCCAACGTGACCAGCTAAGTATTCTTCTAATACAGATTTAAGACTTTCTAATTGATCTGTTTGTTTTAGGTTAGTTTTTACCCATTGTTGCTTAATCTCTCCCTTATCACCATATAAGGTCGATGTGCCTTTTAACGCATGGGTACTAGCGGTGGGATGTATCATGTCGTGCTGTGGACTGTAGCCTTGTGTAGATGCGTATGCACGAACTTTAGACAAATGGGTTTGTAGGACTCTTGTAGATATATTAAGTGCTACAGCCGCTTGTGCTTGTGTATTGTATTGTAGTAGTGCTTTTATTACTTGTTTTTGTCTCTCTGTCAGACAATATTCAAGTAAATTTTTATCTACCATTTTACCTTGTTAGCCCAATATGCACGTGACATTTTACCCTTAGCAATATTTTTTCCATGCCTTGCTTTAAATGATCTTGACCTAGCAGTATCATCTTTGTCACCAGTTTTGCCTTGTTGTCCAAAACGCAATAATTTTACTTTTGAACCTTGCTTCGCTACAACAACATGACTTTTAGTCGGATGTCCTGGCGTTCTCTTTGCTTGATTAAACTTATCTACGCCAGCACGTACCAAACTAGTATGTTTCTTTTTTCTCTTTGTAGGATGCTTAGTAGCCATACAAATAACCTTTTATAAAGAGTAGTACATATTTGAAATATGTCACAATAATGGATTAGCTGGCTTGTTTTTTATTTCCTTAAATCGGTTATCAACTTTTTCAAGTTCCTTTTTAATTGTTTGTATTTGCGTTTCCAAGACTTTAATTTGAGTTTCCAATATGCCTGTATCGGGGATAACAAGGCTTTCAACTTTGTCGGTATTGCCTGTAATACGCCCACGAAGTTCTTGTATTTCTGTGCCAATGTGTCCAATATCGTTGTCATTTACTCTTACCTCTAATGTGGTTAATCTTTGTTCTAAATGTGTCGCATCAGTTGATGTTTCTAACTGTGCAACTTTTTCATTTAATGTTCCATAGCCTACAGCAACACCACCTATAGAACTAGCCAAACCTATCCATAACGCAACGTCTTGTGGTTTCATTGTAATATTGTCTCCAAACTTTCTTGTGGGTCATTTGCATATAAACCATACATCACACTGTTTACACCCACAGATGCTTCATTCCATTCAAGATTTAGTTGACTAGGAATTAGTGCATCTATCGATACAGATGTGTTGGTAAAAAAATCCATAATTGTGTTTGTACTCATAAATGATTGAGCAATAGTATCTATAACAAAACTGTCTTGTGCATAACTTTCGATCATGTTCTTAGTCATACTAGCTTCAAGCATACCATCAATACTTGTATTAAATTTTGCTCGACTAGATTCTTTTATTGCACGTAGGTCGTTTTCTGTAGCGTAGGCTTCGGCATTAATTTTAGTTGCCTGGTCGCCAGTAACAATCATATCTGCCAACTCGGTAACTGCTGATATTTCTGATGCCGCTTCGATTAAAGTTTCTTTTTCTTGCTCGTAGGTGTCTTGCTCAAGATCGATCATATCTGCAAGCAAAACAAGTGATAATGCTTCTGGTGTGCTGTTTGCTAGTCCATCTGCATACGCCTGGTTAAATGTATTCATTTGTTCTGGCGTTAGTTCGTATTGCGTACCATCATCATTGTTATAAATAATAGTATTGCCATCAAGCATAGACTGTGTAGTCCACTGTATGTAGTTCTGTATTTCAGTCTGTACTACATTGTTTATTGTAGATGTGTTGTTTTGTAATTCTGTCATATCGTATGCGTTTTCGCTCGCATTTACCTTCAAGTTTGGGCAAAGGATCGTGATCAACAACAAGACGTTTAGGTATGTACTGTGGGTTTTTAACATAGTATTCAATTGCTTCCTCTCCTATAAGACCTTTAATTGGGCATGGTGTCATAGCATTACGCATAGCCCACCATACTCTAGGGTCTTGGCATAGCACTGATGTTGCGGCTACTTTTAATCCAAGACTAGATAACTGTCGTGAAAGTTTTAACCTTTCACAATTCTTATCTCTCTCCATTTTGGAATAACTAAATCCTATTTGTAATGTCTGCATACCTGTGCCAGATGTGATATAGCACGTATCAGCTTGGTATGTAGGTGTAGAAGGACTGACTGCTGTTGTAACAGGCATACCCTCTTGATTTACTGTTGTTTCTGTAGTGGTCGTAATGGTATCTGCTTGTTGGTTAGTACCAAAGTCACCTACTGTTGCATCACTAGCACTAAGCAAGCTGGTATGCAATAGTGCTAACAACCCCAAGAACCGACAAACCACCTGTAATAATAATAACATATAGCCCTGTAATCTTTGTATCCATCCTTATAAATTTTTCTCGACCTTCTTCTAAGGATTTTTCAATATGTTGATAACGGATAGAACATATTTTTTCGTGCATACGTAATTCTTCTAGGGCTTCTTTCATTTTTTCTTGCCTGTATGATTCACCGCCCATCTGATACCCATACTTGCCGCAATCGCACCACAGAACATAGCTGAATACCAGTCTGGTGCATGAGTATTTAAATGCTCCCATCCAATTGCTACATACTCTTGTGTCATTGGTAAAAATGATGCAATAAATGGTGCTAAAATAACCACTAACGCAAACTCATCTTTCCAACTGTACTGGGTTTGTCTTAATGCTTCTATATCATAGTCTGCTTCTGACTTAGATATTTGTTGTATTTGTTTTATCTGTGCATCTACTTTCGCTTGCTCAATATTTGATTTGTTTTCTGCTTTGATTTTACGTTCTTGTAGATAGCTAGAACCTAAATTAGATACTGCACTTATTACTGAACCCCACATTATCGATTGTCTCCTACGTATCTATTAGGTCTTGAATCTATGTGTAAAAATGTGTTATATCTTATGTAGGTAATTTTATTTAATTCTAATTCTAATAAATCTACAGCTTTTTGCTGGTCATCACCAGATATTCCTAAATCCATAGCGTGACCTACCCATCCTTCATTTGTCATGTGTTTTGCATATCTAGGTAAATGCCAGCTTGCCTTTGCACCACCTACTTTTTTGTTGTGGTCTACGCATCTGCACCCACTATTAACACGAATAGGCTTACCAAGTGCTGACCTAATGGCATCTGCGGCAACTAATGTAGCTTTTGCCATTGTGTTAAACCCACAACCACAGTTACATTCGTATTCTTTTGGGCTAAAATATGTACTCATACAACAATTTTAGCACTATTTCAACATTCTCCCAATCTTATTTTTTCTTTTTTTATCTCTATTTTTAAATCATCTACCATATCTTTATACTCAGCAGTAGATATTTTTAAAATATTTTTCTTTTCTCTAAGCATTTGTGCTACAAATTTATCGCCATATTCTTCTTGCATATATCTTGTGTACGCTATTTGTGCAGTTCCATGTGTCATAGCAAACCCATTACAACCTTTACATTGACAATGTATGTTTCTTAGGTCTAATGCCCACCTAGATGATGAACCTTTACTGATAAAGTGACCACCATCCATGTTTTTATAATAGTCTGTTTTCCCACAAGTAACACACGATGCGTAGCCAAAATTATCTGATGCTTTCATTCTAGCTAGTCTTTGAGATAGCTGTAATGCTTCTTTTCTTAGTTGACTAGCTGACTTGCTTTTCCGTTTTGCCACTTAATATTCTCCAGGCTATACAAGCAGTTTGCGGTACTACACCATTACCACACATTCTAATTCGATCTGTTCTGTTTGGACAATCGTTAATTACTCTTGGTATACCTTCTTCCCATGAGTTATCTGCCCATGTACCTTGCATTTCTTTTTCTGTACCATCAAGTGCAGTCCATCCTTGTGGCAATCCCATTAATGCTTCTACCCAATACGGATTGAGAGACATCTGCATATCTTGTTGCAACTCACCTTTTCTAGCTTTTGCTTCTAAACATTTACTAGCTTGTGAGTTACCTTGTAATCTGTATTTTTCTTCACCCACTGTTGGTGTAGGATATTTTTGTTGTAATGCTATTTTTCTATTAAGTGTCATTTGCACCAATGCACCTGTACGCTTATCGTATGCTCTTTCGTTTTCACCTACAGGATCGCCATTTTTATTAACTAAATTAGATAACAAATCGTCTGACTGTCCAGCTTCTTCTACCATAGGTGTAGGAAACATTTGTTTAGCAATTACAGTTTCAAAATAATGATCCATTGTGTTGGCAGTTTCCCATTTAACTTTGGTTGTAAGATTGCTCATTTTTTTGCGTAGTTGTTTCTCTGTCATTAGTGCCATAGTTTTAACAGAAGTTCGATCTTCATATTCTGGTGTTCTTTGTATGTCAGTTGTTGTTGGAGTCTGCCATGATAAATACTCGTTTTCTTTGGTGGTGTGCTCCAACTTCTTCCGCACTGAATATTCCCCACGTTGTTTTGTAACCCAGTTCTTCCATGTCGCTGATGACTGTGGAGAGTCCCATCGTAATGTGTCCTGTGACGTTTTCGAAAAAACATCTAGTAGGTCTAATTGCATCAATGTGTTGTTTGATGTAGGGGAACAAGTGTCGTGGGTCATCTTCGCCCTGTCTTTTTCCAGCTTGGCTGAACGGCTGGCACGGATATCCGCCAGTGATAATGTCAACTGCTCCTCGAAAGATGTGTGCTGGGAAGGTTTTAAGATCCGTGTAAATAGGTGCTGAATCCAAGATCCCTCTTTCCATCTTGCTAACCAAGTTCGCAATTGCGAAGGTTTCGATCTCCACATAAGCGAGTGTTCTAGTTCGTACTCCAGCAAGGTCAAGTCCTCTTTCGATTCCACCATATCCGCTACAAAATGAGATGACAGTTTGTAATTCTTCGGTATTATCCACATTTATACTCCACCGCTTTTTTTAAGTTCTAAGTATTGACCACTACTTTTTTACTATCTCCAAATCAGTAAATAAACCACCACTATCTTGTATTCTTTTCTTAGCTATTTCAATATATTCTGTGTTTAATTCTATCAATACTGCATTTCGATTATGATTATCGGCAACAATGCCTGTTGTACCACTACCGCCAAAAGGGTCTAATACTGTGCCATCTTTAGGACAGCCAGCTAATACGCATGGCTCAATTAATTTCATTGGAAAAGTTGCAAAGTGTGCATCTTTAAATGGTTTTGTGTTTACAGTCCAGACTGACCTTTTATTTTTTTTACTATCAAGAGCATTAACACTATCTTCTTTAATAGCTTCATTATCAAAATAATACTTAGGACTCTTACTAAACAAAAAGATATACTCGTGTGCCTTTGTGCATCTGTCTCGGACTGACTCTGGCATTGGATTAGGTTTATGCCAGATAATATCTTGTCTTAAATACCACCCATCTTGTTGTAATGCAAATGCTACTCGCCAGGGTATGCCAATTAAATCTTTTGGTTTAATATCTTTGCTGGGCTTAGGTCTTGTAACACCATAATTTTTTTCCCCTCGCAAACTTTGATTAGTCGTTGTAGTTCTGCCACCGCTTGAATAACTATCTCCTAAATTTAGCCAAACTGTGCCATCATCTCGCAACACTCGTTTTACTTCTCTAAATACCTCAACCAAGTTCTCAACAAATTCTTCTGGAGAATCTTCAAGTCCAAGTTGTTTATCTTTTCTAATTGCACCACATTTAGGACATACACTTTTATAAATGGCATCGCCAACGACATTACCTTGATCAAACATAGCTTTATGACCTGTTGATGTATCTTTGCTTATTTTTGTAGTTCTCATGTGTGGGCAATTAGAATCACCACCCACCCATTCAGCAGTGCCATAATCCCTTAAACCCCAATAAGGTGGACTGGTAATACAGGTATTTACAGATTGCTCTGGCAATTCTTTTAACTTTTCTAAGCAATTACCTTGAATTATTTTTATCATACTCCACCGCTTTTTTTAAGTTCTAAATATTGACCTTTACTTTCTAGCATAAGGTTCTTTGTTGATGCTAGGTTTTGCACAAACTCCATAAAATCATACATTGTGCCAACACTATACTTTTCTGTAGACTCTGGTAATGATTTTTCTTCACCAGTAAATATGTCTACATTTTTTTTAATTAACTCTGGATTGCCTGTGTGTTGATAAAAAAGTTTTTTAAATGTGAACTTTGTGCTGTCAAACATGGGTTGTGTGACCTCACTTAGTTTGCAACGAGAATGATGTGCTGAAAACTCTCTACACCAAACATGAAAAAGTGCATTTTGACTTAATGATCTTTGCTTGGCAGTCTTATATGAAACATATATATACTTGCCATTCTTATATTCTTCTTTAAGAAACTTATGAAACTCTTTGAATTGATTAAGATTTGTTATTACCCAGTGCGTACTCATTTAATTAACCTAAGATGACTAGCCCATGATTTATCGTTTAGCTTTTCAAACGCATCTTGTTGTGGCTGTCTGTTCTTAAAATACTCTAATCTGAAACCTTGCCAGCCATTGTCTATTGTTTCAGTGAGTATTTCGTTAGGTGTCATGTTTACCTGGTGAGATATTTTGATTGCCTTTTTCATCAATCGATTAAAACTTGCTTGTGTTAGTCTAGCTTTCTTGTAAATACGATGGTCTATAAATTCTTCTGCCACCTCTATATCTATTATTGAATCTAACTGTGATAGGTCTATATTCTTATACATTTACATCTCCACTTTATTTAGACAATAGTTGTCATTTAGAGAGCAGTTTGGACACCCTCTTAGGATATTAATATTCTCCGACAGACTTCTAGTATCAAGGACCATTTCGTCATTCCATGACTGGCTGTCTAAACCCACCCCTATGTCCTGTACCCTTGTTTATCCTCGCTCTCAAAAGTCAGTTGTCTGTCTCGTGTTCACTTTTACGGATTGCGTTATTTGTCCAGAAACGCCACTCGAATCAAAGCTGGTCTAAATAAATTTAGAATGGTACGTCATCCTCAAAAAATTCATCTGCATCTTGTTTATTTTTATATTCAACTTGCGTTTTATTTTCGGTCTGCATATCCATCCAAAATACTTTCGCATTGCCTATTGTATCTACTTGTACGCCATTATTACGTTCTTCCTTAGATAAACTATGTTTAATCATAGAGCCATACTCTGGCTGTTTTTCTGTGTCGATAAAGACTATGGCATCTAGGTATGTACCCTTCTCCCCTTTTATCAATCGTTCCTTATCTATTTTTTTTACATTAAGATTAATTTTAATTCCTAGTTTCATAATCATCTCCGCTTATATTAAAATCACTATCCCATCGCCTGGTCAATACTTTGTAACGAACTGTATCTTTTATGTTCGCTTCTAAATGCCATAAATGACTGCGATTAGGCACGTTGGTTGTGTAGACAATATGTCTATTTTTTAACTTGATTAAAGTTTGTGATATCTTGCGTGAAGGCAAGCCCACTATTGTAGCTATTTCTACAGTAGATTTGCCACCACTTTTTAAAATATCTCTTATCTCTTGCATTAAATTATCCACTATAACCTTCACGTAATAATTTAATTTGTGCTGTTGAAAAATAACCGCCTTTTGTTGGTGGTCGCATAAGGTACATCTGATCTTGCTCTGGTAGCTCGTTTAATGCTTCTCTAGCGTATGCTACGTTATCCCTTGTTGGATCATCAAGGTATTCACAAATTGCTTGTAATGCTATCCAGTGCGTTTTAAGTGCTGTTGTAAAAGTAACCATCTTAGCGTAGGTTTCTTTTTGTGACTGCTGATTCTGTGCATTGACTACTTCGTCAGCACTGGCTATTTCTGTACCGCCCATACCAAAAAACGCTAATGCCCTACCAACTGCTGATGTCTCACATACTTCCAATGCAGATGTTTTAGTTATTGAATTGGAACTATCTCGATCTTCTTCTGCATGACCAGTTGCTACAATTTTGCCAGAATCATCAATAATGGTTGCTTTAACTAGGACTAAATTAGCACAACTTAATACTTCTGTACTTATTGTAAAATATGGATGTTGTTCTCGAAAGTCAGCAATTCGCTTACCAACTGTACGATATTCTTTACCATGTATTTTTACGATTCCGCTTTCCATTCTTGCTCTCCTTTTTTTTCTGTTTAAAATATAACTCCTCTGCTAGTGCAGATGCGTTATCACCACGATATTCTATTGGTATATCAAAGTTTTCTTTTATCTTCATTTCAAATCACCGCACAATTGACCAGGATCAATACCACAATCTCTGGATAGTTTAATAGCTGATACCGCACCGCAACCATTTTTATTATGTCTCCAATGACTTACGGATGCACGACTAACACCAGCAACATTAGCTATAGCAGTTTGCGATCCGTAATGTTTTAAAAGTTTTTTAAAAGTAGTTTTATTCATCATCAAATACCTTGTCATTATTTGCATAAATCCAAGTAATACAAATGTTTCCAGTTGATTCTTTATGTATTGGTTTAGCTTTAGATTTAACATCTATAATGTCAATATCATTATGAGCAATAGGACATATAGTATCTACTGCGTGTTTATTAAACTGTTCAATAGCTTGATACTTGCTACTAAATAACCTTGATACTGGTGCGATGTCACTATTATCTGTAGACCACCAGTGTGTGACTAAATACTGTATAGGTTGTAATTCCATCTTGCTCTCCTTTTTATCTAACTATTACATTTTAGCAAACTGTAATGTTAAGTCAACTAAAAAAAAATATTTGACAAATATAATATCTGTGTGTATTCTCTATATTGTTAAGTCAACTAAACGGAGAGCATTATGAATAAACAAAAAAATTTTGAAGAAATGACTGCTGATGTTAACTGGGCAAAAATTGCCTTACAAAGATTAGCAGATGAATCGCCAAGTTTAGAAACCAGAGAATGGGCTAA